>Ga0255055_10002907_pt1 | contig 11787 bp, 8 predicted proteins | sample JV7_2_27_MG_FD_188633 | JGI IMG/M metagenome (GOLD analysis project Ga0255055, IMG submission 188633) | Seawater microbial communities from Jervis Inlet, British Columbia, Canada - JV7_2_27 | ecosystem: Environmental > Aquatic > Marine > Inlet | place: Canada: British Columbia | collected... | reverse complement strand
CAGGTACGTGAGGTAGTCGAACAGCATCACGCGGCGTAGCGGGTCGGGCTCGGCCAGCAGTGCTTCGAGCCAGACGGGCGCCGCCTCACGGGCGGGCCAGGGCTCCCAGTCGTCCGCCTCCCGCAACAGTCCCGTCCCGAACCATCTGACGTGCCGCTCCAGCGTTTCGTTAAGCGCTCCTGCGACGAAGCGCTTCAGCAGAAACTCCAGCGGCACCCTGCCGGCGGAGGCAGGCAGTGCGCCGACCAGCCGCGCAACGCCACGCCGCGCTCCCTCCGGCAGGGCGCCGAACCAGGGTGCGGCCGCGTGGCCCAGGTACGTGGGGTAGCCGCCGAACAGCTCGTCAGCACCCTCGCCGCTCAGCACCACTCCCACGTGCTCCCGAGCCGAGCGCGCGAGGAGATACGTGGGGAGGACGGCCGGGTCCGCGATGGGCTCCGCCGTCCCTCCGGTCAGCGCATCGAGCGCAGCCCTGAGGCGGGGCTCGTCGGCGACCACGGTGTGGTGTGCGGTGCCGAGAGTGGATGCGAGCCGCCCCGCCGGCATTCGCTCGTCGTAGGACGGGTCGGAGAAGCCGACCGTGAAGGTGTGAACCGCTCCGCCGCGAGTCGCCAGCGCCGCAAGCAGCGACGAGTCCACTCCGCCGCTGGAGAACACACCGACCGGGACGTCCGCCTGTAGCTGCCCTGATACGGCGTCCTCGAGATGCGACTCCAGACGGCGTGCCGCCTCCTCCTGGGGCAGCTGCAGGACCGGAATCGCCTCCGGGCGCCAAAAGCGGTGGACCTCTTCAGCACCGTCCGAGAAGACCGCCACCGTTCCCGCCTCCACTTTGCGGATGGCGCCGAACATGGTACGTGGCTCCAGCGCGTAGCCGAGCGTCAGGTAGTCGTCGAGGGCGGTCCGGTCGAGCGTCCTGGGAACCGCTGGATGTACCAGCAACGCCTGCACCTCCGACGCGAACCACACTTCGGAGCCAACGCGAGTCCAGAACAGCGGCTTCTCGCCGGCACGGTCGCGCGCCAGCAAGAGGCGCCGGCCCTGCTTGTCCCAGAGCGCAATGGCGAACATCCCGTCCAGTTCCGCGATTCCCTCCGGTCCACGGTCGAGGTAGAGCGGCAGGATCGGTTCGATGTCTGAGCGCGAGCGGTAGGGATAATCGGCGTAGCGCGCCCGCAGCCGCCGGGCGTTGTAGATGGCGCCGTTACAGGCGAGCCACACGTGTTCGGCCGGGTCTTTGAACGGCTGGGCGGCCTGGGGCCGTGGATCCGTTATGCGAAGCCGCTCGACCCCGATTGCGGCGCCGGGAGTGATGACCGTAGCGCGGTCGTCAGGCCCGCGGTGGCGCACCGCCTCCCCCATCCGATCCAGGACCTGCGGAGCGCGCAGTGGATCGCGGCCGAAGGAAGCCATGCCGTATATGCCGCACATGTCTGCAATGTACGCGAGCGGGATGGGCGGCGGCGTGGCGCCGCGCTGCTACTGCCGCTGACTCTCGATGTAGGCCTTGAGGTCGCGGCCCACGGGGGCCTCGGGGTGCGTTGTGATCATGCGCTCGGCGAGCGGCAGGGCCCGGCGCGGCTCGCCGCGCTTGATGTAATGGTCCGCCAGGGCGAAGAGGTAATCGAGGTGGTCCGGCTCCAGCTCCAGGGCATGCCGCAGCGCTGCCTCCGCGGCAGCAATGCGACCCCGCGACTGCAGCAGCAGGCCGAGGTTGTAGTGCACTCGGGAGCGCTCCGGCATTCCCTCAGCCGCCCGCTCCAGGTACGGGAGCGCCTCTTCGGGACGGTTCATCTCGACGAGCAGCAGCGCCAGGGAGTAGGCCGCGTCGTAGACCTCCGGGTAGTCCGTGACCACCTCACGTAGCAGCGCCTCGGCCTCCTGGTTGCGGCCCATCGAGTTGTACAGCAGGGACAGGTTCACCTTCGCCGGGTAGAACAGGTCGTCTACCTCGATCGCCGTCTGGTAGAACTCTTCCGCTCGCAGGGGCTGGCCCAGCCGCATGTAGAGGTTGCCGAGGTTGTGTCCGGCGAAGGAGAAGTCCAGGGAGTAGCGCATGGCCGCCTCGTACTCGGCCAGGGCCTCCTGTAGGGCGTCACGCTGATACGGCTCGAGGAGTTGGTCGGGGACGTCCGCAAGGCCGATAGCCGCCTGCGTTCGGATGGCGCTCACGGCGTCGAACAACAACGGAGCGACCAGCTCGACCAGCTGCTCCGGCTGTGCCACCGGCAGGTTGCTCACCGCAGTGTATCTGACGAGGGCCTCCTCATCGGCGAGAGCCCGGTTGAACGCAGCCGTGCTCTCCTCCCCCGGGTAGGCTCCCAGGAGCGACAGAGCCGTTGCGCGCACGATGGCCGGGTGCAGCGGGTCACCGGCCATCCGGATGAGGTCCGGCATCGCCTCCGGCCGCGCCTCGCGGCCCGCGGCGAGCGTGGTGCCGTAGTGCGGTTTCTTCGCCTCACCGTACCACTGACGGAAGTAGCGCGCCGACCAACTCACCGGCTGGTCGTCATGACACCCGCTCTGGCTGCATGCGTTCGGCGTACCCGTTGCCAGCGAGAGATCCGGCCGCGGAACCCGCATGCTGTGGTCCGCCCGATAGTCTACGACCATGTAGGGCCGCTCGGGCATGTGGCACTTCACGCACAGCGCGCCGTCGGACGGCTCACCCTCGTACACCTTCTGGTGAAAGTGGTGGTCGTAGCTGTCGTAGGTGTCGGCGCGGTGACACTGCGCGCAGAGCTCATTCCCCTCCTCGGCCAGCTGCAGGCTGTGTACATCGTGGCAATCGCCGCAGCGCACGTCGTTGCGGTACATCTTGCTCTGCACGAAGGAGCCGTAGACATACACCTCATCGAGTATCTGGCCGTCGGGGAAATAGAGATCCTGATCCAGGAGGGCAGGCACCTGGTAGTCCAGCAGCTCGCCACTGGTGTGGTCGTAGTCTCCGAGCTCCGTGCGCCGGGAGTGACAAGGCGCGCACAGCTCGACCTGCTGCGGGCCGGTGATTCCCGAAGTGCGGATCACGAGGTCGTAGGTCTCGACCTCCGGCCGGGCCATCGGCGGGATCTCCGCCCATTCCACGTGACGGGAACCGGGCCCGTGGCATGCCTCGCAGCTCACGTCGATCTCGGACCAGGTAGTCGAGAAGGTCCTGGTGGCGTGGTCGTATCCCTTCTTCAGGTTCGTGGAGTGGCATTCGGCGCACATCCCGTTCCAGTTCTGGCCATTCCGTGTCCAGTGGAGCCAGTCGTCTGCGGGGATGTCCTGGCCGGGATACATGCGGAACCACTCGCCTCGCACCACGTCCCACGCTATCGAGAGCGCCTGCAGTCGGCCCCCCGGAAAGGGCACCAGGTATTGCTGCAGCGGATCGACGCCGAAAGTGTGAGTGATCTCGAACTCCCCCATCTCCCCGCCCGGTCCCTCGGTGTGCACCAAGAAGCGACCGTCACGCCGGTAGAAACGCGACGTGATGCCTCGATACTCGAACAACGAGTCGTCGAAGTCGGCGAGAACCGTGCTGTCGGTGGCCTCGGCCATCGCGAGGTCGTGATCCGAACCGAGCCACGCGTCGTACGCCTCTTCGTGACACGAAATGCACTGCTCCCGCCCCACGAAGGTGAGGTCGCCGAGGCTCGTGTCGGGCGCGCCCGCGCGGGCGACGCGTTCTTTCACGACATATGCCGGCACGCTCAGCACGATCACCGCGGTCGCGATGATCCCGACGGTGCGCCACCGCGCGAGGTCGCCGCTCACGCGTAGGTCACCTGGGCGGCCTCGAACGCCTGGCGCTTCACCGCGCGGCGCGTATCCACCTTGACGATCCCGTTCTCGATCCGCACGGGAAACAGATCCAGCGCCCGCGGAGCGGGCGGGTTCAATACGTTGCCGCGGATGTCGTAGGCCGACGCATGGCAGGGGCAGACGAAGCGTCCCTCGTCATCGATCCAGGGGACCGTGCAGCCGAGGTGGGTGCACTCACGATAAAGAGCGATGAAGCCTCCATCCTCGAGGCGCACGAGGTAGAACTTGCCGGCGGGAAACGCCGTCACCGAGCCGGGCTCGAAGCGCTCGATCGAGCCCGCCACGACGATGGCTCCGTCGGTCCCGCGGGTGCGCGTCCGAGGTCGCAGGAAGTCGGCGGCGATCCACACGTACTCGGCCAGCGCCACACCTCCCAGCCCGAGCCAGATCTTCCACACGAAGCCCCGTCGAGAACCAGTCATGAGAGCCACGGCCACACGAGAGCCATGCCCGATCCGCGCAGCCACACGCCGGTCGCGGTCAGCACCGCCAGCGCCGTGAGCAGGAGAACGAACGAGGCCTGGATCGCTTCGTTGTTCGAGGCGGCGTAGCGCCGCTTGAGCGCGACGTAGAATCCGGCCAGCGCCGCTGCCAACACGACTGTGGGCAGCAGGCCGTTGCTCACGACCGCCGGCATCCCGGGCAGCCAGGTGCCCGCGTCGAGCCAAAACTCATCGAGTACGATCAAGAGAGGTGTAACCACGACGGCCGTGAGGGCGGCTATCGCCGCCATCCGCCGTCCCCTGTGCGACAGCAGCAGGACGCCGGAAGCATCGCTGTCGTACCGCAGGTAGGGAATCGCCAGCAGCGCACCCGCGATCAACAGGGGAATCAGCACTGCCGCGAAGAACGGGTGGAAGTGAAGCAAGAGCTCCTGGATTCCCATGAAGTACCACGGCGCCTTGGCCGGATTGGGACTCATTCCCGGGTTCGCCTCGTCCCCCAGCGGAGCGTTGAACACGACCGAGAAGAGGAGGACGAACGCAACGAGCACCAGGGCCACCGCGAGCTCGCGCAGCAACAGATTGGGCAGTGCGAGAACGCGCTCGGGATGCTGCTCCGGCTCCTCGTCGGGACCGCGTGGTACTACGACGCCGCGCGCCTTTCGTACGCGCCAGAAGTGGAATGCCATGAGCACGACGATCAGCACCGGGACGACCGTCGTGTGGAGCGTGTAGAAAGTGATGAGCGTCGCCGATCCGATGTCGGATCCGCCACGCGCGACGCCCTGGAGCCACTCCCCGGCGAGCGGAACGTAGCCGATCATGCCCGTGCTGATCGTGATCGCCCAGTAGGAGAGCTGGTCCCACGGGAGCAGGTAGCCGGTGAAGTTGGACGCCAGAACGCACAGCAGCAGTGAGAGGCCGATGATCCAGTTGAACTGGCGCGGCGCGTGGAACGCTCCGGTGAAATAGACGCGCAGGAGGTGCAGGAGCGCCACGATGACGAGGAAGTTCGCGCTCCAGTGGTGCACGTTGCGAACCAGCTTCCCGAAGAGAACCTCGTCCCGCATGGCGAGAATCGAGCCGTAGGCATCCTCCGGCGAGGGCTGGTACACGAACATCATGAGCACGCCCGTCGCTACGAGCAGCAGCACGAGCACGAGCGACATGCCGCCCAGTCCCCACGTATGCGTGTAACGCAGCGATCTCTCGGGAAGTCGTACCGGCCGGAAGTGCAACAGGAAGTTCTGGACGACTATCCACTTCCGGTCGCGGTCGCTATGGGGAAAGAGAGGTCCGCGGAAAATGGAATGCCACACGCTGCTGAGAACCCCCTGGCGCTCGCCGCTCTCAGCGGGCTCGGCCTCGGCCGTCCGCTCCGCCCCCTTCATCTTCTTGCTCATCGGTTGGCACCTGGATGGTACGGCGCAGCACGCTGCGCAGCAACGAGCGACGCCGCGGCCAGCATCGCGTCGGCGCAAGGTCCGTAGGCCGCGTACTTCCGGGTGTGAGCCAGCAGAGGCAGCTCGCGGGCCAGCGTCTGCAGGGTCGCGTCATCGTCGGCGCGGGCCACGAACACGCGTGGCCGCTCGCACGACGCCAACGCCTCGAGCCACCAATCTGAAGGGCGCAGCGGCGTTCCCGGCGCGCCGCTCCACTCGCGGTAGTGCTCGACCAGGTAGTTGCTTGTGAGCTCGGAGCCGTCGGTGGTGGATAGCACGATCGTGCGGCGCAGGTAGAAGGGGAGGCCCAGAGGGAGGGCGTGTACGCCCACCACCTGCGTCTGCGGTCCGGCCACCCGGTTCACCGCCGCGGCCAGCGCGGCGGCGGAGCGATCGTCTCCGATGGCGTCCATCAAGCCGCGGCTCACCAACGGAATCGCCGCGACCGGCAGGCTCAGGGCAATCAGCGCGGCCACGCTGTGCGACGCGGCGACCCAGCCCACGATCCCCGCCACAATGCAGACGAGCCCCAGCGCCTGCGCCGTGCCGGGGATGGCCTGGGCGACCGCGGGGGTCGCGGGCACCAGACCCGGTATGGATTTGGCCGCTATCAGCAGGCCGATCCCGATCAGCAGCAGTCCGGCTCCAGCGGCGCGCACGCCCGGCAGCCGGCCGCGTGCGCCGTCCCACAGCGCCGCTACGAGGAGGCCGGCGGCCGGAACGAGGGGAAGCACGTACTGGGGACGCTTGGACTGCGAGAGCGAGAAAAACAGGAGCGGCACGAGTATCCACAGCGCCAAGAAAACGAGCCGTCTGTCACTGCCGGCTGGCGCAGCGGCCTCCGTCCGCCGGCCCCGGGCGTGCCTCCGCTCGAACCATCCCGCGACGAGAACGATCGACCAGGGTAGAGCGGCGGCTGGGAGGATCGCCAGGAAGTACCAGATGGGACCGGTGCGCCCGAGCTCGTCGGTGGTGAGCCGGCGCGCGGTCTCCGTGACGAGCGCGTAGCCGAGAAAGTCGGGAACGTCCTGCGAGACGGCGAGGACCCAGGGGAGCACGAGCGCGGGGAAGAGCAGCACCCCCACCGGATCGAACAGGGTACGCAGCCGGCGCCGCCAGGCTGCGTACGGGACCACCACCATGAGCGGCACCGCCAGCGCGATGGGTCCCTTGGTAAGAACGCCCAACGCGATGGCGACCCAGGCCGCGGCGCACCAGACCGCGGGAGATGGGCGCCGACCAGTGCCAGCCTCCCCATCGCCTTCGGTCGCCATGAAGAACGCGACCAGCGCCGACACCACGAAGAACGTGAGCGCGCTGTCGAAGATCACGGTGCGAGCGTAGGCGAGAGTGAACGGAGTGGCCGCTGTAGCGATCGCGGCCGTCCATGCGGCTGCGCGCCCCCAGAGCCGGGCGCCGAACCAGGCGACCACGAGCAGCGTGGCGAGGGTGAACAGCAGCGAGGGGAGCCGCACCGCCAGCTCGGTCGGACCCAGCACCTCGACAGCGGCCGCGCCGGCCGCGAAGTACAGCACGGGCTTGTCGAGGTAGGGCAGGCCGTTCAGGCGCGGCAGCACGTAGTCGTTGGTGGCCGCCATCTCCCGGGCGACCTCCGCGTTGCGCCCCTCGTCCGGATCGAGCAGCGGATAGCCTCCGAGGTCGAAGGCGAGCCCCACCAGCACGATGGCTGCGCACGCCAGGAGCCCGGCCGTACTGCGGGCGATCAACGCCCTTCGTCAGCTGCAGGCACGGGTGAACCGGGCCCCTGCGCCACCGTGATCGGGATCTCGGTTCGCAGGTCCTCGTCCACCTCGATCTCGAAGCGGTAGGTCCCGGCGCTCTGGAACGGAACGTCGAACACGAGTATGCACCCGGCCGCGATGTCCAGGACGCCGGCCGGCGGCTCACCGATGTTCACCGTCCCATCTCCCTTGATGACCTCGTCGCCGCTCTCGTTCACCAACCGAATGCGCACGGCGTGCTTGCCGATCTCGGTTCGCCTTCCCTTGAGGTGCAACACGAGATGGAGCCGCGGGTGCACGGTGGGGAACCTGCCCACCCAGATGTGGGAGAAGATCCCCATGACGGAGAGCTTCCCGAACCGGTCGATGATTGCGTAGTCGCACACCACCGCGAGGTCGATCTTCATTGGGTCACCGCGAAAGTCCGAAGTGTCTCGGCCAGTTCAGCCGCCGTGCCGACGGGTGCCGCGCATTGCGTCCCGGCGCACACGTAGGCTCGGGGGGCCTGTCCGTCCACCATTGCGCGCACTGCTTCGGGCAGTTCCTCGGTTGTGTCGCCCGGCCGTAGCCAACGCAGCACCTTGCGGGGACGGTAGGTGTTGCGCGCGACGCGGCGCAGCTCCCGCGTGTCGTCGTCGTCCTCGCCCACCACGACCACGTGAACGGCCGGCATCACGGCCCAGTCCACGGCGCGCAGCAACGCGGCCGCGAAGATTCCGAGCCGCAATGCGTCACCCGCGAAGTTCTCCAGCAGCTCGTCGCGGTATGTCCGCCACTCGTCGCGGCCCGTGTGCTCGAAGAGGCGTGAGAGCACGATCCCGGCCACCCCGTTTCCCGAGGGCGTGGGGGAGTCCTGGATCGGCTTGATCTCCTGGTCGAGGAAGCCCTCGCCGCCGCGGCCGGGCACCGTGTCGAGCAACCCGCCGTCGTCCGAGCCGTAGTCGCTCATCACCTGCGCCATGAGCCGTTCGGCCCGATCGAGCCACTTCCCGTCTCCTGTGGCCTCGAATGCGTCGATGGCCGCCTGGGCCACCATTACCTGGTCGTCCAGGATGCCCGAGACCTCGCTGCCCGGCGCGTGGCGCATGCCGCCGGCGAGGTCGGGTTCCGCCGCCTCATCGAACAGGCGCTCCAGGGTCAGCACGGCGTGCTGCTCCAGGTCGGGTCGGTCGAGGAGCGCCGACGCGCTCAGCATCGCCGAGGCCATGAGGCCGTTCCAACCGGTGTACAGCGTGGTATCCACGAACGGCTGCGGCCGCTCGGCACGGGCGTGCGCCAGCTTGGCGAGCCCCGAGGCGAGGAGCCGCTCGACGGAGCCCTCGCCCTTGCCCAGCGCTGCGGCGACGTCCGACGGCGACTGCTTGATCCACAACACGTTCTTCTTCGGGTTGTGGTGCATCTCGCCGGCCTCTTCGATGTCGTAGCGCCGGGACAGCACGGAGAACTCCTCTGCGTCGGTGACGGCCCGTGCCTCGTCAGGCGTCCACGTGAAGTAGTCGCCGTCGTCATTGGGCCCGACATCGGCATCCTGGGACGCGTAGTAGCCGCCCGACGGATCGGACATGACCTCCTCAACCCAGTGCGCGATCCCCTCCACGACCTCCCGGTACAGCTCGGGTCCCTGAGCGTCTCCCGCCGGTCCACCGCCGACCGGCAATGGCGGCGCGGTTGCGGCGTGAACGTATGCGCTGAGCAACTCGGAGTTGTCGTAGGACATCTTCTCGAAGTGCGGCACGATCCAGCGCGCGTCAACTGAGTAACGATGGAAGCCGCCACCCACGTGGTCGCGGATGCCACCGCGGGCCATCGCCCCCAGGGTACGGTGCACTATCTCGGCGGACCACGACTCCCCGGAGTCGAACCAGCGCGCGAGTAGGAAACTCAACGCTCCGGGATGCGGGAACTTTGGCTGGGTGCCGAAGCCGCCTTGGCGAAAGTCGAATGGGCCCGCCATGGCGTCGGCCGCGCGGGCGAGCAGGTCGCGAGACAGTTCCGCGGACTGGGACGGCTTGGTGTCAGAGCTCAGATACTCGCTGATCTGCTGCACCTGCTGCGCGACGCGCTCGGGGTCCTCCCGGAACAAGCGAGCGAGCTCGGAGAGCACCGCGCGGAATCCCGGCCGGCCGTGCTTGTTGTCTGGTGGGAAGTAGGTGCCGCCGAAGAAGACCCGGCCTTCGGGAGTGAGAAACGCAGTGAGGGGCCAGCCGCCCTGTCCGGTGAGCGCCTGCACCGCTCGCTGGTAGCGTACGTCCACGTCGGGCCGCTCGTCGCGGTCCACCTTGATGCAGATCCAGTCCCGGTTGAGGAGCTCGGCGATCGCCGGGTCCTCGTACGACTCGTGGTCCATCACGTGGCACCAGTGGCACCACACCGCGCCGATATCGAGCAGCACGGGCTTCCCCTCAGCGCGCGCCAGCTCGAACGCCTCCGGCCCCCATGGGTGCCAGTCGACCGGCTGGTCCTTGGCGGAGCAGAGGTAGGAGGATTGCTGATCTGCGAGTCGAGAGGTCATCCAACGGAGCTCAATTCTCTGCCGAAGGGCACAGGTCACGGATGGGGCAGATCTCGCATCTGGGCGCGCGTGCCGGGCAGGTCTGTCGTCCGTGGTGTATCAGGAGGTGCGCGAACAGGGTCCACTTCGAGCGCGGCACGAGCTGCATCAGATCCTGCTCGATCTTCTCTGGGTCACTGTTGGTCGTCAGGGCGAGCCGGTTCGATATCCGCTTGACGTGGGTGTCCACCACGACACCCTCGTCGATCCCGAATGCGTTCCCCAGCACCACGTTCGCGGTCTTGCGGCCCACGCCGGGCAGCGCGGTGAGCTCCTCCATCGTGGAGGGGACTTTGCCGCCATGGCGCTCCACGAGGCCCTGCGCCATTCCCAGGATCGACTTCGTCTTGTTGCGGAAGAAGCCCGTGGACCTGATCTCCTGCTCGAACACCTCGGGGTCCGCGTTGGCGTAGTCCTCCGCGGTGCGGTACTTGGGGAACAGGTTCTGCGTCACGATGTTCACGCGCACGTCGGTACACTGCGCACTGAGAATGGTCGCGACGAGGAGCTCGAGAGGGCTGCGGTGCTCCAGCGCGCACCGGGCCTCGGGGTACTGCTCCTCGAGAGCGCTGATGATGGGCAGGATGCGCTGCGGTGCATCCTTCACTCCGACGCGCTTCGCCTTCCTGGCCGGTTTGGCGCCGGCACGTTTGGGCGTGCGCTTCTTGCTGCGCGCCGCGCCCTTCTTCTTCGCGCGCGTCAATCTGCTCCTTGGTGACTTGGATTTGGGACGCCGCCGGAGCGCCCCGACGCAACCTGCGAACTCACAAGCTAGCTCTGGCTCGCGAGCAGGGCGAGCAGAGCCAGATGCAGCACCTCGCCTTCGGTGACGATGGACTTGAGCCCGGCCTCCTCGCCGCCCTCGACGACGGGCGCGAAGGGCGGGTCGCGGGCCTCCAGCTGCGCCGCTACGAAGTCGGCCGGCTGCGCCACGACGGTCACCTCACTGAACCCGGGTCGGTCGGGCCGGAGCCCGAGCACCGCGAGCACCGTGACCTCGCCGTGCGATCCCGTCACGACGAACAGCCCGTCGAGCGGCTCGTGCGGCGCCTCGGGATCGACCTGCGCCCAGCACCAGCGCTCCGGAAGCTGGATGTAGCACGCCCCGCCCGGCACCTCGGCGAACGTATCGGGAGCAGCCTCGAGAGCGACCTCCTCGATGTCTCGTTCGGACACCGAGAACATCAGCCTCCCCGCCTCCCAGAAGCGGTACGCGACGTAGACGGTGGTGAGGTATGCCTCCGCGGCCGCAGTATCGCTCGCGACGACCTCCGGCTCCTCGACGTCGGAGAGGATTCGCTGCACCGAGGACAGCATCGCGAACTGGGCTCGGTCGTCCGAGTGCTTGCGCGTGAGCCGTGCCTCTTCCTGGATCACGGGGAAGCGCTCTGCGGCCAGCGGGGCGAACGCGAAGTCGAACGGGTCGAGCCGGGTCACGGCGACCTGGGCAGGAAGGAGTCCAGTACGGCCACGAAGTCGTCGAAGTCCTCCACGTAGGGAACGTGGCCGGACTCCTCGAACACCTCGAGCCGGGCGTTGAGACAGCTCGCGACGTTCTCGGCCGTCTCGAGCGGGATCGGGTCGTGCCGGCCGTGAATCACGAGGGCCGGAATCGAGAGCTCGCACAGCTCTGCGAGCTCGGTTCGGAGGTCGGACTGGGCGACGCTCTCCCATACGGCCTGCTGGGTGCGGCCGGTCACGCGAAACGGCGTGAGGTCCTGCGCATGGGCCGGATCCTTGAAGTAGCCAGCCACCGAGAGCTGGAACGCCCGCTGACGGTATTCGTCAGGATCGCGCTGTCT
>Ga0255055_10002906_pt1 | contig 11797 bp, 6 predicted proteins | sample JV7_2_27_MG_FD_188633 | JGI IMG/M metagenome (GOLD analysis project Ga0255055, IMG submission 188633) | Seawater microbial communities from Jervis Inlet, British Columbia, Canada - JV7_2_27 | ecosystem: Environmental > Aquatic > Marine > Inlet | place: Canada: British Columbia | collected... | reverse complement strand
ACGCGGTACCTTCATCCTCAACGGGAACGAGTACAGCCTTTCGCATCAGATGCGTTTGCGCCCTGGCATCTTCACCCGCATCAAAGAGTCCGGCGAGCTCGAGTCCCATGTGAATGTCGCAAGAGGCGTCGGCCACCGCTACTTCCTGGACCCAGAAGCGGGTATCTTCCGCGCACAGTTCGGGCAAAGTCGCGTACCGCTGATGCCGGTACTCAAAGTGCTTGGCGCTACGGACAAACAGATCCGTGAGGCCTGGGGCAATGAGCTTTACGCGTCCAATGCCGCGAAGTCTGACCCGCGGACGATCAAGAAGCTCTACAAGAAGCTGACACGGCAGAACCCAACATCAGACAACGAAGAGATGGGCGACGCTATCCGGACCGCCTTTGCCGAGATGGAGCTCGATCCAGAGGTCACACAACGCACACTCGGTAAGCCGTATGCCCGTGTTGATCCCGAAGTGATACTGGCCGCGACGGCCAAGCTACTGCGCGTCCATCGCAACGAGGAGGCGCCTGACGACCGTGATGCTATGGCCTTCCAGCGCACGCTCGGGCCTGAGGACCTGTTTGGCGAGCGGATCTCAAAGGCTACAAACGCGGTGCGTGGTGCGTTGTGGAAGGCCACGCTGCCCGGTAACCTAGAGAAAATGGGACCCGGCATCTTCAATAAGAGCATACGCGCCACATTGCTCGAGACCATGCTGGGCAATCCGATTGAAGAGATCAACCCTGCAGAGCTCTACGACCAGCGCGTCCGTGTTACACGTATGGGCGAGGGCGGTATCCCATCCTCAGAATCAGTACCCGACGAGGCACGTAATGTCCAGCCATCTCATCTTGGCTTTATTGACCCCGTCCACTCACCCGAGTCCGGTAAGATCGGTATCGATACGCGGGTTTCAATCCGCACGCTTAAAGGGGATGACGGACGGCTGTATTCGCGTTTCCTCGATAAGCGGGGACGGATCGTCTGGAAATCCCCACAGGACCTGGCCGATGCTGTCGTCGCCTTTCCCGGAGAACTTCAGAGCGATAACGAGCACGTCCGCGTCCAGCAACATGGTAAGCTGAAGTACGCAGCGCGCGACGCCGTTGACTACCAGCTTGCAGATATGACTGAGGCATTCGGGCCCCTCGCGTCGATGGTGCCGTTCAAGCCGGCAGCCTTTGGTCAACGCGTCAACATGGGCTCCCGTATGATTACGCAAGCGCTGCCAATGACAGAGCCTGAGGCACCGCTGGTGCAGTCCGGTATACCGGGAACCGGCGAATCGTTTGAGTCGCTGTTTGGTACGGACATGGGTGCCGCGAAGAGCAAAGTAGCGGGAACCGTACTGGAGGTCACCGCGGACAACATCAAGATCCGCGGCACGGACCGTCGGATCCACAACGTCGAGATGTACAACAACCATCCGTACAACAGAAAGACGTTTGTGCACAACACGCCGATAGTCCGTCCGGGCGATCATGTTGGTGCCGGCGACGTAGTTGCCTCGTCAAACTTCACAGATGGGCAAGGCGTTACCGCTTTGGGCAAGAATGTCCGTGTCGCGTATCTTGCGCACAAGGGCTTCAACTTTGAGGACGCTACGGTCATCAGCGAGTCTTTCGCTAAGCGCGCCAGCTCCGAGCACATGTACCAGCACGGGCTGAACCTCGGTAAGGACACCAAGGCAAGCAAGCACGCATTCATCTCTATCTTCCCTGGAACGTACGACCGTAAGGTGCTGGAGAACTACGATGATAACGGCATCATCAAGCCCGGTACTGAAGTCCGTATGGACGAGCCGTTGATCTTGGCAGTGAAGCCGCGTACTGCAGGCCCTCGCATCGGACGGCGTAAGGCGGCGTGGACAGATGCATCTGTCAAATGGGAGCACCACTCACCGGGCCTCGTCACGGATGTCTATAAGGGCAACAAGGACATCAGTGTGATCGTCAAGTCGGTCAATCCCACGCAGGTTGGCGACAAGTTCTCTGGGCGATACGGCGACAAGGGCGTCGTCGCAGCAATCGTACCCGATGATGAGATGCCACACGGGCCGGACGGTAAGCCCTATGAGATGCTGCTCAACCCGCTCGGCGTGATCTCCCGCGGTAACCCCTCACAGGTTCTGGAGGCCAGCCTCGGGAAGATTGCAGCCCTTACTGGCAAACCATACCGCCTGGCCGACTTTGAGTCGCCCGATGATCTGCGTGAGTTCGTAGAGAAGGAGCTCCGGAAGCACAATCTGACGAGTACAGTGACGATAACCGATCCGCAGACAGGGCGCGAAACCAAGGACATTCTCGACGGCAATCGCTTCATCATGAAGCTGCATCACACAGCAGAGGCCAAGTCACAGGGCCGCGCCACCGGTGGCTATACTGCCGAAGGGCAGCCGGCAAAGGGTGGCGCGAGCGGCTCTAAGCGCGTCGGTATGCTGGAGCTGAATGCCTTGCTTTCACATGGTGCATACAAGACGATCCGCGATGCCAGCCTTATCCGCGGCCAGCGCAATGAGGAGTACTGGCGACAGGTGATGAGTGGCTTCTCACCGCCTGATCCGGAAGTACCGTTCGTCTATGAGAAGTTCGTGGCGCAGCTAAAGGGTGCCGGTATCAATCCGGTTAAGCAGGGCTCGCGTCTCAACATCATGGCCATGACCAACAACGACGTGCATACGCTCACAGAGGACAGAGAGCTTACCAATGCAGAGACAGTGGATTGGCGCCTAGGCAAACTCACGCCAAAGCGCGGCGGGCTGTTCGATACTACGAATACCGGTGGGCATGGTGGCAACCAGTGGAGCTACATCAAGCTGCCAGAGCCGTTACCAAACCCGGTGATGGAAGAGCCTATCAGGCGCATCCTTGGCATGACACAGAAACAGTACGAGAGTGTGTTATCTGGTGCGGAGTCTGTGCCTGGCCGAGACGACATGACCGGGCCGGCTGGACTACGCGCAGCGCTCGATGACATCAACATCAAGAAGGAGCTGGAAAAGGCCCGGGCGGAGATACGTGGCGGGAAGAAGACGTACCGCGACAAGGCAATCCGGCGACTGCAGTTCTTGAAGGCAGCAGATACGCTCAAGCAACATCCGCGCGACTGGATGCTTGATCGCGTACCGGTGCTGCCGCCGATCTTCCGGCCGATCTCGCTGATGAGTGAGACCGGGGCCCGACTTATCAACGACGCTAACTTCCTCTACAAAGAGCTGTGGGACGCGTCGGACAACCTCAAGAAGATGTCGGAACTGAGTGACGACGTAACTGAGGAGCGGTTGGCAGTCTACAAGGCATTCAAGGGGATTACCGGACTCGGCGATCCCATTCAGCCTGAGCATCGCGAGCAGAACATTAAGGGAATTCTGAAGCACGTATTCGGGTCTAGCCCAAAATACGGGACTGTTCAGCGCAAGCTACTCGGTACGACCGTCGACCTTGTTGGACGGGCGACAATAACACCGAATCCGAATCTCGATATGGACCAGGTTGGTCTACCAATAGACAAGGCCTGGACGTTGTATCAACCATTCGTTGTTCGTCGCCTCGTCCGGCGAGGTATGGGTACACTGAAGGCCATGCAGGCTGTCAAGGATCGCACGGACGCGGCACTGACAGAACTGCAGGGAGAGATGAAGACGCGGCCAGTAATCATCAACCGGGCACCGGTGCTGCACCGATACGGTGTGATGGCTTTCTGGCCCCAACTCACGACCTCAGAGACACTCGAGATCCCACCGCTGACTGTGTCCGGCTTCAACGCAGACTTCGACGGCGATGCGATGCAGTTCCACGTACCGTCGAGCGACAGCGCGGTCAAGGAGAGCGTCAACAAGCTGATGCCATCGCGAAATCTGCTGGCCGCTGGCGATTTCGATGTAAACTACTCTCCGTCAATGGAATATGTCGGCGGACTGTGGGCGGCCTCCTCAGAGCGGGATAAGAAGCCAGTGCGGTCTTTTCGTAGCAAGAAGGATGCCCTGCGGGCCTACGCTAGAGGGGAAATCAACGTTGGCCAGCGGATCGAGGTGCTTGAGGGCTAGCTTTTTTTAGCCCGTAGAGGTACCATAAGGCAGCCATGTACATCGCGGCCCAAACAGAGGAAATCGACCATGAAGCGACATACCATCAATCCAGTTCTCATGGAAGTTGCCGCCTGGAAGGCTACCGGTGAGAGCGAGAAAAGGGCTTTCGTACCGGGTGGCGCAGACCCGATGGCCGCAGGCGGGATGCCCCCGGGCGATCCGATGGCGGGCGGAGGTATGCCGCCGGGTGGTGGAATGCCGCCCGATCCGATGGCTGCAGGCGGGATGCCCCCGGGTGGCGTACCTCCCATGGACCCGGCAATGATGGGCGGGATGCCGCCAGGCGCCCCGGCAATGATGGGCGGGATGCCGCCAGGCGCCCCGGCAGCTGCCGCACCGGCCGCTGGCGCCGCCGCGCCAAAGCCCAAGATCGATCCAGCTTTTATCTACCTCGAATTGGGGCGTGTCAGGAAACTGCTCACACATCTGATGCAGTCCACGGGCATCGACCTTCCGCCGGACATCCTTGATGACAACTCGGTTGCGCAGGTCATGCAGGGCCAGCCGCCAGAGAGCAGCCCGCTCGGCTCTGAGCCGCCACCCGCCGGGCCGCAGCAGGGTGCCGGGCTTCCGGGCGTAGGCACCAGCGGCGCGATCGCACCGATCGAGCCCGTTGGCAATACCGGCGAGAAGCAGGGAGAGGATATCGTATCCCTGTTCCGTACGCCAAACACTGAACGTGCTGCGCCGAACTTCGAAGAGGCTGGTCAGCGCATAGATGCGCTGTCAGCACTATCGCGCGAGCTGGTCAACAGGGCCGGATAGCGATGATAGTCGAGTACCACGACAAGCTCGGTAATGCGCACCGCGTAGAGGCAACACGTGTGGTGCTGCGCGACCCGGTCGACGGCATCATGGGCCTTGCGATAGAGACGGCGCCGCGTCACTACTTTCTCATCCATCGGGGTGAGGGCGACGTGGCGATGAACAGGGCACTGGAGGCGCTGGGTATCAACGAGACGGTCGTTACCGATCTGGTAACCTCGGAGGACTTCCCGAAGCCACCTGGCGAACTATGGACGCCAAAGGCTGGAGCCTGATGCTAAAGACCACAGTCGGCCAACTCCTGGTGAATGAGGCGTTGCCCTCAGAGATGCGCGATTACACGCGTGTTATGGACAAGAAGGGCATCAAGGCGCTACTACGCCAGCTCGTCGACAAGTACCCTAAGCAGTACCGCGAGATCCTCAAGAAGCTCTCAGATGTTGGTCGGGATGCCGCCTATACGACAGGCGGCCAGAGCTTCGGGCTGGAGCATTTGCGCACTACGCCGCCCGTTATAGCTTCCCGCGCACGCTTGAACCGCCGCCTTCGCGACATCATGTCGAAGGAGAACTGGAGCGATCAGAAGCGTGAGGACAGGATTGTCGAGGCCACGGCAGCGGAGCATGAGCGGCTGACTGGGGAGATCCTGGATTACGCCAAGAAGACCAACAACCCGCTGGCCAAGCAGGCAGTGTCCGGTGCCCGCGGTAATCCGGCACAGCTCAAGCGCCTCATCGGTGGTGACATGCTCTACATGGACCACCACGACAACGTGATTCCCTTCCCAGTGCAGCGTAGTGTCTCTGAGGGCCTGCGTCCTGCAGAGTTCTGGGCAAGCACATACGGTGCACGCAAGGGCGGGATAGCGGCAATCTTTGCGGTACAAGACTCTGGATACCTCTCAAAACAACTCAATCAGCTGGCACATAGGCTGATGGTGGTTGCCGAAGATGACAAGGCCGACACACATGATGCAGCCGCGCCACGTGGCTACCCTGTAGATGTCAGCGACAACGATAACGCTGGTGCGTTGCTGGCACAAGATGCTGGCGGGTACGCGCGCAACACAACACTCACCCCCAAGATTCTCAGGGACCTGGAAGACAATGGAATATCACGCGTACTGGTCCGGAGTCCCATTGTTGGCGGTCCTGGTAGCGGTGGTGTCTACGCTCGTGACATTGGTGTGCGCGAGCGTGGCGGCCTATCGCCACTTGGTGACATGGTGGGGCTCGCAGCTGCACAAGCGCTGTCAGAGAAGCTTACGCAAGGACAGTTGTCAGCCAAGCACTCTGGCGGCGTCAAAGGCGTTACCTCAGAACTCTCCGGCTTCCAGCACATCAACCAACTCGTGCAAGTGCCAAAGACCTTCAAGAGCGGCGCTGCGCACGCGCAAATCGATGGCAAAGTTACGCGCGTTGAAGAGGCGCCGGCAGGCGGCAGCTACATCACAATATCTGGGGAACGGCACTTCGTCAAACCCGGGTTCGAGCTAAAGGTCAAGCGTGGCGACGAGGTAGAGGCTGGCGACGTACTCTCTGACGGCATCCCTAACCCATCAGAGATCGTCAAATACAAGGGTATTGGAGAAGGCCGCCGCTACTTCATCGACATGTTCTCTGATGCCTACCGGGCCAACGGTAGCAACGCAAACCGCCGAAACATCGAGCTGGCGGCGCGTGGGCTAATCGACCATGTTGAGATGCTGGAAGAGGACGGGCATAACGTGCCTGGCGATGTGATGCCGTACCAGCAACTCGAGAGCCGTTACAAGTCGCGTATCGGTACCCAGCAGTTACACCCAGAACGAGCAGTGGGCAAGTACCTCGAAAAGCCGGTACTTCACTACACCATCGGCACCCAGATCAAGCCGTCCATGCTGCCGCTCTTTACCGAGTTCAATGTGTCACAATTGTCCGCCCACGACGAGCCGCCAAACTTCCGTCCGCACATGGTCCGCGCGATGGCCAGCGTCGGCCACGATCCGGACTGGATGACCCGGTTTTTGGGTAGCAATCAGAAGAAAAGCCTGTTGTCAGCGGCACAGCGCGGAGCTGTCTCTGATACCAAAAGCACTAGCTTTGTCCCGTCGCTGGTCCAGGGGGCCGATTTTGGTACTACGTGGCCACAAAGCGTATTGAAGCCTGCAAGAACCTAGGCGTTGCCCTGTTGCCAGCGAATCTGCTACCATAGGTGCAGTATCTGCAATCAGGCAGGAAGCCGCATATCCCAAGGATGAGGGTAACATGAGCCAAATCATGCTCACGCAGCCACGGAAGGTGCAGCACTGGCAGAGGCTTTGCCGCGCACAGATGCGCAGTCCGCACGTCAAACGTGCTGATCTCTCCTCGGATGGGCAGTCCGTGCCTTTTGAACAGGCTTTAAGCAACCTCGCACATGCGTATTTGCGTGACAGGGCGCCTCAACTGCTGGAGCACGAATTGGGCTTCCAGCTGATCGAGAAGAACGAGGACAACGACCGCGCGGTCGGCGTCTTCGGTTTCAAGGTCGGAAACCAGCTACTTTACGGCCCGGTGTTCTTCCTGAACGGCGAGCTGAAGGGCCACGAGCTTCTGTACCTGAAAGACAGCGATACCTTTGTCCCGATGAAGGAGAACTGGATCAACTACGTGTTGAACCGCAAGCCCAATGTCATCGGCGAAGAGATTGCACCGCAGTTATCCCAGGTGGGCGTAGACCGGCCGACAATGGACATCTTCCGCGACTCGCCACAGAAGTTCGCCTCTGCCCAGCCGGAATGGCTGCAAGCTGGTCTGCCGGGACTGCTGTACGCGTTGGGCCGCCCTGAGCGTCCTTCCCTGCAGGTGCCCGGGCTGCTCAAGTCCAGCGCAGCGGCATCGATGTACTTCCTGCAGCTGCTTGACTCCTTCCCGACTGTCGCACCGGTGGTTGTGGAGTGCTACGGCGATAGCATTGTCAAGGATGCTATTGATACAGCGCGGACGCGCGACACAGCGTGCCCGATCGAAGCCAAGCGCGAGCCAATGGAGATTCTCCGTGGCAGCATCTGGCAAGAGAAGTCAGCATTGGACCTTGCACGCGAGCAGGACCCCACGCGTACCGGCAAGCTCCGTATCTGGACGTACTCCGACAGCATCCACTGTGACCGTGGCCTGACTGTGAAGCAGGCTGAAACGCTGAAGCGCGATGGCGTCTACATCAAGGACGACCGGGAGAACACATCCAAGGCGTTCCGTATCCAGGAGCCGCTTGCGCTACAAAACCCAGACGAGACAGGCCACTACGACGTACTCTGCAAGCCAGACTCGTTCGAGAAGTGCCTGTTCATCCACGCGCCGTTCAATGCACGCGGCTCGCGCCCCAATGGCGTACTTGTGCGGCTGGGCGACGGCGATACCAAGGCATGGACAGAGACGCATCCGGGCGCCATCTTTGCCGTTGAGCAGCACTCGGGCAAAGACTACAAGTCTTGGTTTGACGGCTTGTCCGACGCCAAGTCGCTCGATGTTGGTTCGACGTACGTGCTTATCGCGGCCAACGGACAGGGCACTAGCGTGTTTGAGGTCAAGAAGTCGCTGCCGGCCGAGGGCGAAGAGACCTGCTATGAGGTCAACTGGCGGAACCGCTACGGTGCCCGCCGTCCCGACCATCTACCGCCGGTGGCCGAGCGCCGCTACGAGTACGACAGCGACAACAACGGCCCTGATCAGATCGTGCTGAACCGGATCAAGGGCAACCGCTTTGTGGCCCGTATGTGCAATCTGCTCGTACCTCCGGGCACTAAGGCCCTCAAGATCAAGGGTCCGCAGAAGCCAGAGAAGGACGAGGATGGTTGCTGCTGCAGCCCGGTAACCTGCGGCGACTGGAGCGAATCAAGCGATCCGCCAGCACTGCGACCCGGCAACCATGTCGACCTGCAGCTCGGCATCTACAAGACGTCTGCAGAGCTGACAATCCACAACAACGGTACTGAGGCAATCGTCGACGGTAGCCGCATGGCGCCGACGGCGGCCTTCATCCGGCTAGTGCGTAACTACGGCCTCAATCAGAAGTCGGCCCGCGCACTTCTGAAAGAAGCGGAAGTGAAGCGCGGTGTACGCTGCCGGATCAAGTTCGCAGAGCCCTACGGCATGCTGTCGAACGCGCCGCCTGCGCCGCCGTTCCCCGAATTCGAGACGGGCACTGACGACTACATGGGTTCGGGCATGCCAACGGTGTACGGCGGCGAGCGTGAGGTACCTGTCGACGGGTTGCAAGGCGCACCCAACGAGCCGGACATGAGTCTGCAGCCAGAGCCAATGATGGCGCAGCAGATTGCACAGGCGGCGCAGACCGGGCAGAAGGAAGTGCTGGACACGTCATTGCTCTCGAACCTGCTGCGTGGCTCGCAGAATGACACGCTGATCGACCGGCATCTACCCAACTTGATGAAAGGTTTAGACAGCCTTGGTCGACTGCTGTTCAACCTGTATTGGCACCACGACAAGTTCGAGGATCGGTATGGTGCGAGTAACCTTCCCGACCTTGAAGACGCCATGCGGAACGCTTTCGAGAACATGGGTGATGTCACCCTAGAGCTCAAGCAGAAAACTATCGAACCTTACCCCGACGAAGGCGTTGACGTCAACTTCGGGGAGGGCGAGGCGTAACCCAGGGAAACACTCATGCACGTCTACAAACGCGAGTTGGTTGAGTCCACCGGTACCCAGCTCTACCTGCCCACTGGCGAGCTGTCACAGTGTTGGTCAATCGGGTTTCCCCCTGAGGGGAAAATCACCCGTATGATCCTTCGGCAGTCTGCTGGCACCAACGTAGCGCTCACGGTGAACCTGTACGACCGCCAGGTCTGCGACCTGGGTAGCGGGCAGTCTGTGTCTGTCGAGGCCGCGGACGAAATGACGCAGGCACTGGCCAAGATCATACCTGAGCAGTCTGTAACGTCTGGCACCGTGCTGGAGTTGCGCGAGGGCATGGAAGACGAAGGCCCCTTCTCGTACCGTAATCGCGAAGGCACCTTTACCGTTCCCGTCCGGGCGGTCTACCTCCACATCGCGGTGGGGGCAAACGCTGACGGCAAGGAATTCGAACTGGCGCTTGAAGCCCACGTTGCCGGCGAGCTTAACTAGCAAGTTTGTTCAGCTGAACAAAATCCATGAGCATCTTAGTCTATAGGCCAGACAATCCGCGGCGCAGCCCCGACTGGCGGTGGCAGCGTGCGGGAGAGCTTGCGCAGGGCGACCGGATATTCAAGGGCCGGGACGATCGCTTCGTGCGCGCTGCCTGCAAATTCCGCAAGCAGCTTGCACGCTGTGAGACTGATGCGCAGATGCTAGCCCTGCATGATGCCTGCCCGGCGATGTTTACGGCACACGCAGTGTATGCCGCAACGGATGGCGGCGAGGAGCCTCGGTGGGAGCTCGAGGCTCGGCTGCTTGCACGCGAGGACTTTGAGACCGTGGGGGCAAAGCTTGGACTGACCCCAGAGACTATCGCGGTCTACGAGCACATGTTTTTTGACGTGATTTCCCGGCTTACGTCTCCAAGTATAATCACCCACACGGTGATTGGCTCAGCGGTACAGGCAGGCCTTGCGGAGCGGGAGCATGACTGTCTCTGGAAGCTATTTGGATACTGGGCTGGACCTGCGGTGTTAGACGCCTATATCTTCAAGTTCAATGCTCCGTGCATAGCTGACGGCCCGGCAGGGGTGCGAGCGTTCGTGCGCGACCACACCAAAGAGCAGATGGACATGAAGGCCTGTATTTCCATCATGACGATGCCGGTTACCTGGCAGACGCGTGTGGAGATCTTGCAGATCTGGAAAGACATGCTTGCAATGGAGCTGCAAGCAGGTGCGGCAGCCTCGGGCGCAGAGATGCTCAATGAGAACATCAATGCCATGCTGCAGTCCTTCCAGTGGCAGAAACACCAGCCGGATGTCGATGGGCCGATTGCGGGCGTGGCGGGCGAGCTCGAGCAGAAGGGCGTACGCTTGCGAGCCGTCGAGCTTGCGATGATCGGTATCGGCGAGAAGCCGCGTGGCTTGGAACACCTAATTAGCGAAGTCCGCTTCCCCGACGAGGGTAACAGCGATGAAGACAATGCCTAGGCTAACCAAAGAGAGTGAGCAGCGGATCAGTGCCGCGCTGTCTGAGGTAGCCGACCTGGCCAATGAGGGTGAGGCGCCTACCGACGCGATTGTCAAAGTCGCTACGGCGCATAAGATCCCACACGGTCAAGTTCGGCTCATGGTGCGTGCCTACAACAACGGCCGCAGCCTCGGACACCTCCGCGATCATGACACGCTTGTTGAGAAAGCGTCTGCGTTCCCGCTGGCAGATGCCGGCGAGATTCTGGAGCGTATGTTCCCGTCTGATGTGAAGTCTCCAGCAGCGCAAAAAACCGCCAGCGCGTGCTCTGACGACTACAACATGTCACCAGAGTTCTGGCTGAAGCGCCGCGAGCAAGCACAGCGGGTGACCATGTGCAAAGAGGCTGGCGAGAAGAAGGCAGAGGAATCGCCTTACCTGATTGACCCGCGGCGCGCCGGTAAGAAAGCAGTGGCGCAACTGCATGCCCTGCGGCGCGAGCATACAGCAACCAAGGACGCAGCCATCGGCGCCGCGTACAAGGTCGCCAGTGACATCGACGCCCTGGAAGACTACTTCCGGGCACCGGATGCGCGATGCATTAACGAGGTCCGGCAGACTGCACAAGTCGTTATGGGCGACCGCGGCGGTAAGCTGATCGACCACGTGACCCGCAACTACAAGCAGGCACGAACCAAAGCGGCCTCTTTCACCCACGTTGTTGACTGGGAGGAAGCGCCCTACTCGTTGATCGTGGCCGCCCTGGACTCTGCTACGGACTTCGCGACTAAGCGCGCAAGTCTGGAAGTGCTCGAAGGGACGCTTACCGACAAGCGCGCAGAGGTACTGCGCCCTTTTGGCCAAGCCCCCGCTCACGACGTGATCA
>Ga0255055_10002905_pt1 | contig 11798 bp, 6 predicted proteins | sample JV7_2_27_MG_FD_188633 | JGI IMG/M metagenome (GOLD analysis project Ga0255055, IMG submission 188633) | Seawater microbial communities from Jervis Inlet, British Columbia, Canada - JV7_2_27 | ecosystem: Environmental > Aquatic > Marine > Inlet | place: Canada: British Columbia | collected... | reverse complement strand
GTAACTGAGGTCTCTCCCGCTCCCCCCGTCTCCAGGAACGACTGCTGTGCGCTTCGTGCTCCCTCGGTGGGGATCTGCTGCACATACGATCCATCGGTCCTGAGCTGCCAGGCGTAGGGATCGTTGAGTTCGATGTCGAGGATCTCGTGCAACCGGCGACACACGTCAGGGTCCTTGACGAGCGTGACCACCTCGACCCGCCTTCTGAGGTTCCGCGGCCGCCAATCAGCTGACCCCATAAAGAACTCAGGTGAGCCACCGTTGGCGAAGTAGTAGATCCTGGCGTGCTCGAGGAACTGCCCCACGGCTGCCACGACACGGATGTTCTCTGATATCCCGACCACACCCGGACGAGCTGCACAGATCCCTCGTACGACGGCATCGATCCGGACGCCGGCCTGCGATGCGCGATACAGGGCTTCGATGATCTCCCCGTCGGAGAGCCCGTTCATCTTGACCCGGATATGCGCTTCCCTGCCCGCGCGAGCGTGTTCAGCCTCACGGTCGATTAGCTCAACGAACCGGGAGAGCATATTGGTGGGCGCAACGAGCACCACACGAAACTCGCCAGCTGGCGGCCTCGACGATCCCGTGAGTTCATTGAACAAATGGGTGACGTCGGCGCAGACGTCGTCGTCTGTCGTGAGCAATCCGAGATCGGTGTACTGGCGAGCTGTCTGCGCGTTGTAGTTGCCCGTCCCGATGTGGGCGTAACGCCGGACCTTGTCACCCGCACGCCGCACAATGAGCAGGACCTTGGCGTGCGTCTTGTGCTTGACCAGGCCGGTAACGACGTGAATGCCACCGCGTTCGAGCTGCTTGGCCCAGAAGATATTCAGCTCCTCGTCGAATCTCGCTTTGACCTCGACGAAGACGGAAACGTCTTTTCCGGCGGCGGCCGCTTGCATGAGACTGTCGGTACACGCGGAGGGGCCTCCCGGACGGTAGAGCGTCATCTTGATACTGGCCACGTCTGGGTCGTTTGCCGCTTCGACGATCAGCCGCTCGGTCGTGGTATCAAACGAGTCGTAGGGATGGTGCACGAGGATGTCACGCTGATCGAGGACGTCGAAGATGGACTCCTCGGCGGAGACAGGATGCCTCGGGTTGACCGGCGAGTAATGCAACTCGGGCCGGTCGAGTTCCGTGATCTCGCCCAAGCTCCCCAGGTCTACGAGGTCGTCGACCTCGTAGATGTCCGATGGCAGAAGGGGTGTGCCCTTGTTCTCTTCCTGGCTTCGCAACTCTCGCAGCAGAAGGTCCCGAATCGGGTACGGCATGCTGCGCTGGACTTCGATCCGGACGATCCCTCCCGCCGGCCGTCGCCGTAGCTCTTCCTCCAGCGCCTCCAGGAAGTTGGCTGCTTGTTTCTCGTCGAACTTGACGTCCACACTCCGTGTGATACGGAAGGGGTGCACCTCCAAGACCTGTCGACCAGGGTAGAGATCGCCGACGTTTGCCCCGATGGCTTCTTCGACCGGCACGAAATTGTCGGAATCAGGCAGCTGGATGAAGCGTGGAAGCGCGTCGGACACCTCGAGATGTACGAAGTGATCGCGGGACGTCCTGGGATCCCTTACGACGACTGCCAGCGACAGCAGCAGGTCCTCGATGAACGGGAACGGATGCCCTCCGGCCAGGGTGATCGCCTTGGGCGTGAGCAATGGGAGGATTCGCTCATCGAAGAAATCCCGCACGTACTCCCGATCGGGTTCCTCCAGTTCGTCGGTCCGCCGCAGCTGAATCCCGGCGGGCTCCAACCCTTCGGTCCGAATCGCAGCAAAACACCGGTACTGGCGCCGCACGAGGGCTTGGAGCTTCACCATCACCGCCTGCAGCAACTCGCTCGGAGTCTGACCGTCGAGGGAGAGCTTCGTGATTCCCTCTGCGACCGCCTGCTTCAACCCGCCGACTCGAACCATGAAGAACTCGTCGAGGTTGGAACTGAAGATCGAGAGGAATCGTGCACGGGCGAGCAACGGAACCGCAGGGTCCTCAGCAAGCGCGAGGACACGGGTGTTGAACTCCAGCAGGCTCAACTCGGGATTGATCACCGTCTGGGAGGCCGTTGGGACCACCTCTGCAGACTGTCGCGGCAGCAGGTCCGAGGAGTCGAACATCATCGATCCGCGCTTCCGGCTCGGCAAAGGAGTCACGGGAGCGGGTGCGACCTTGTGCGTGCCAGTGACCGGCTCGTAGATGTTCCCCACTTCAAACTGCCAGATGATCACCACAACGAAGTTGAATGTGGCAGAGACGATGAAGGCAATCGGTAGTGCCTCCACCCCCGCAGCCAGGCCCACCCCGATGGACATGAAGATGTACACCGCATCCTTGGTGTCCTGGAGCGTGTTGCGGAACCGTACCGCTGCCACGATACCCGCCAGGGAGAACGCCAGCGGGATCGAAGTCTGGACGATAATCACGATCCCGGTGACCGCCATGGGCAGAATCAGGATCGTGTGCGCTAGCGAGCGGTCGTATCGCACTTCACGGCGGGTGACCATGTACACCCACGTCAGAGGAACGACCATGGCCACAGCTCCGAGCACCGCGATGAGCGTCCGAGGACCGACAAGAGGCTTGGTGAGGAAGCCCTCCCGTGGGAGTGATCCGGTCAAACCATCCATTCCGACCGTCGTCTGCAGTAGATCCATCTCGAACACACGACGGAGAGGGGGAATCAACCACCAGATCAGAACACCCAAGAGGACGAGGCCCGAGTAGTACAACGCGAGTTTCGTAATGGGTGACTGCAGGATGCGGCGGATCATTTGGTCCATGAGCGTGGATTGGGAGAGTGCCTCGCAAACCTACGGATGGACCCTCCCGCCCGCCAGTGGGGCGCAATGGCAAGCCAAAGGGGGGCTCTCTCGCCCCCCTTTGTGTTCATGCTGGCAACACGGTACTCCTAGCCTGCGACCCTCCTAGTCCTTCCGCCTTCCAGTCGATCTGGTCGGACCACGTGCCGGGGCACGCGTCGGCGCTCGCGCTGGTGCCCTCATGGTCGGCGTCGAGGGGCGCGATGGCGCCCGGGACGGCGCTCTCATGGTCGGCCGGGACGGTGCCCGGCTGGGCGCTCTCATCGTCGGCGTGGACGGCCGCGATGGTGTCGACCGCCGCACCGGCGAAGTCGAACGGGGACTACTCGGTGTCGACCGCCGCACCGGCGAAGTGGAACGGGAACTACTTGGTGTCGACCGAGAAGTCGAAGCCCGAGGATCCGAACGCCGAACCGTTGTGCGCTCCGCCGAGGAGGACGGAGTCCTCACGACGGTAGGCTGACGCACGGTCGGAGTAGTAGACCTGGTCGATGTGGTGCTTCGGCGCTCGACGGTACCAGTCGTCGGCGTCTTTGTCGGCCGCGTAACGGTACCACGCTGGGAGGTCGTGTTATCCCCCGTACGCCGCGTCGTGTTCTCCGGGCGCACAGTCACCGGCTCGATCACCTGGCGCCGCTCGATCGCCGTGTTCGGAGTCGTCGGACGTCTGGTGGGCGTGATGGTGCGCCGACCGTCGGTGATGCCCCAACCGTCAGGCTGCACGCGGCGTCCGCTCTCGGTGGTGCTGGTCGTGCCGACCCGTCCATCCATGCTGCGCCGTGCAACGCCAGCCGTGGTGGGAGACACTCGGCGTCCGCCATTCGTCGTCACACCAGATGCAGTCGGTGACACGCGGCGTCCGCTGCTCGCTGCCGCCTCTGTTCCGGTCGGCGATACACGACGCCCAGTGGTAGCCGTCCGGCTGGCGGTCCGAGCCGTCGGCGAGGCTCGGCGGTTGTTCAGCTGAGCAGTCGCACCCGACGCGAACGCGGATCTACTCGACGATGTCGGGGATCGGCGCCTGGACGAGATGCCGCCACTGCCAAAGGCGCGAGCATCGTCCTTGAACGTGTACCTGCCACGCACTTGCTGACCGTAGGCCGTCGTGTAGTAGCCAGGAGCGTTGTAGTAGCCCCCGTACCCTCCTCCATAGACCGGATACGCGGGGTAGGCCGGGTATGTGGGGTAGTATCCCCACCCGTACCCGGGGTATCCCCAGCCGTAGTGCGGGTAGCCCCAGCCGTAGTACGGGTAGCCCCAACCGTAGTATGGGTAACCCCAACCGTAATATGGGTAGCCCCAGCCACAGCAACCCCAACCGACCGAGAAGCCCCAGTAGGGGTACCAGCCGATACCGAAACTCAGTCCTACGCTCCAACTACTACCGTAGTAGCCACCGTCGTAGTAGCCACCGCCACTAACGTATCGCTCACCGACCCAATACTGAGTCAGGTCGTAGTCAAAGCGTGAACCACCCGCCATTTCCCTCACGAGCGCGGTGATCTCGGCCTCAGGGTCGAGATCCTCGTTCAGGCGCCACGTATCGAACAGGCGATAGTCCCAGTGGTCGTCCCGAATGAACGCATCGGCGCGGAACGGATCACGAGAGAACGCGGCATATACCGTTCCGAGGCCCTGTGACTGATAGACGCGGAACGCCTCGCGGTCGCCCCTGCCGAGCAACTCGAGATCCTGACCGCCGCGCACGAAGTTGTCGTCAAATGGATCGAGGGGAAGAAGCACACGAATGCGGCCGTCGGGCTCGGCGTGCAGAACGAGCAAGTAGCCGTCTGCTTCCGCGCGAGCATACACACGGACGCGATCGCCCCGCTTGAGATCCCCTTGCTTGCTCAGCCAGACTTTCACTGGAGCCTCTTGCTGAACAACGACCGTCGCTTCGGCAGGTGCGATGGCAAGCGACGTTAGCAGTAGGGCAGTAATCATGAGTCCTCCCAGGCCGAGCCCCCTTCATCGGAGGCGGTTTCGGCTACCCTCTGTAAGGTAAGTACCCTACGCAGGGTCGCGCGAGTTCCACCTCTCCGAAAGGCAAGGAGTATTCCAAACTCTATCTCATTGTATTACAACAAGTTAACTTCTCGTCAGGCGATGGTTCTCGTCCACAAATCGGGACAGAAATCCCCCGAGGGCGTCACCACCCGGGATAGATAGTAGTCCGTCTCACCCTTGCTAAACTCGCCCCTCACGGCGGAATGCGCGCAGGGTTTCTGTGAACTTTGCCATCTCTTCAGGGAGTCCGATCGAGAGTCGGCTGTAGTCGAGCATGGGAGGGAAGGGCCGACCGACGCGTATCCCGCGCTGGCCCATCGCCGTGTTGTACGCCCGCAGGTCACCGTTTATGCGGTGCATGACGAAGTTCGTATGCGACGGGAAGTACTCGAGGTCGAGTTCCCGCAGGCACTGGTAGAGAATGTCCTTCCCGCGATTGTTCACTCGGAGACTTCGCTCGACAAAATCTGGATCTCTCAGGCTTGCCAGCGCTGCGAGTTGGGCAAAGTGGTTGGCGTTGTTGCGAACGTTGAGCTGCCGTAGCTGCCGAGCGGTTTCGGGATGCGCGATTCCGTAGCCGAGTCGAATCCCCGCCATCCCGTAGACTTTCGAGAACGTGCGAGCGACGAGCACATTCCGCTTTTCGGTGATCCACTTGATCGCGGTCCAGTACTCGGGCGCGGTGACAAAGTCGAAATACGCTTCATCGACCAGGAAATGCACTTGGTCGGAAGCGGACGCAATCCACTCGTCGATTGGTGCGCACGGCGTGAGTGTGCCCGTGGGATTGTTGGGATTGCACACATATACGCACACCGGGCCCGATGCGGACTCAGCGAGCGACCTCATGGCATCGAGATCGTGGGTCATGTCCGGCTGGAGTGGCACCCTGTGGACCTCGAGGTCCATCGATCCGGCGTAGAAGCCGGCGTCCTCATACGTGGGGTTAGCGAGGATAAGGTGTCCTCCCGGGGTCCCAAAGCCCTGGACGGCCATCTTCAGCACCTCGGTGGAGCCGGCGCCAAGCACGACGTTCTCGGATCGCACGTGCTCCCTCGCCGCGATCGCCTGCATGAGGTCCGACCGCAAGCTGGGGTATCGATTGGCGTCGCCGATGCCATCCACGATGGCCGTTCTCGCGAGCGGTGAGATTCCGAGCGGATTCTCATTGGAGCTGAGACGGATCGGATCGGCCCCAGATCGTCTGGGGGTGGCGACGGCAGTCCGTCGCGGAAGGCTCAGGCTTCCGACACCGAGCACACCTGCTGAGATCCCCGTACGAAGAAACGAACGGCGTTGCATGATGCCTCCGGCTCAGGTAGTGCGGTAAGGATAGGACGCGGGCCGCGCCCTAGCCAGAGGCAGCTACCTCACACCCAGTCGCTCTGCCAAGTCCTGGGCGGCTTCGGAGTTCGGAGCCAGCTCGAGCGCGCGAGTGGCGGCGGCCGCGGCGCTGGTGGAATCACGTTCCACCAGGTGCATCTCTCCGAGCAGCCACCATGCGTCTGGGGAGGTCGGCTTGGCTTTGAGAATCGTTGCCAGGAGGGCCCTGGTCTCGCCGATGTCGCCGTCTCCAAAGAGCCGACCTTGAGCGAGCCAGAACATCGAGTTGTAGTCGTCTTCGTGACGCGACAGGGAAAGCCGGAAGTAGGAGATTGCCATATCCTGGTTGCCTTCCCGTACGAGCGCCTTCTCGCCGATCTGGTACTCGGTGTGGATTACGACTCGTTCGCGCAGCGACGGATAATCGGGAAGACAGAGAAGCGCGAACAGAGTCACGAGGGCCGCCGGCTTGACGAGTTCCCTCCACCGCCGTGCCTTGATCTGGGCGAAGACGTCAACGAGCACCACACTGCCAAACACGATCAGGATTGGCACGAGCGGCAATCGGTAGCGTGCGGCCACCGACGACGGCATGATGGCGAGGAAGTAGAGCAGTCCGAGTCCGGCAAGCAGCATGGTTCGGCGATCCCGCAGACCGAACAGCACGATACCGGTGATACCCAGCGGGATCACGAGCCAGGGGCCCGGCCACGGAAGCTGCAGGATACTCGAGTGACTCCGGTAGTACGGAATGTCGATCTCCTGGCTCACCTCGAAGGCGTTTACGTTCATGAGGAACTTCCGCACCTGCAGCCAGAGCCAGGCCGGGGGATCGTTGCTGATGGTCTGTAGTGTCTTCTGTCGCCAATAGTCCTGCTGGCTGGCCTGGTCAGTGTATCCGGCCGCAAACGGCTCGAACAATAGCGTCCTCCACTCGAGTCCGGCACGCGGCAACAGGCCCTCGTACTCCGGTTCGCTGCCCACATAGGTGGTGAGGGCAACCTGGTCGCGCAGCATCACGGTTCCTGTGGCCTGGTAGTTCCACCAGAGCAGCGACCCTACCAGAACGATCGAGGGAACGGCGACCGCGAGCAGCTGTCTGGGTGTGCCCGCGAGAACGGTGCTGCGTGCTATCGACCGTTCGCGGCGGCTTCGCCAGATCAGAACCACCGATGCCGCCAGGTACGCCGCAAGCGGGAGGAGCAGGTTGAGCCGAGAGAGGGCCGCAAGCGCCAGGAGCGTGCCAACGAGCAGGAATCGAAGGGTAGGGGCACCGCGTCCGCGCAGCAGGATCAGAACAGCGAGTGTAAGCACGGGAACCGTGAAGTTCTCCGCGTAGAACGTTGCCTCGTGGAGGATGAACGGCCAGTATGTCGCCGCGATGAGTGCAGCGACGACGCCCGCCTTCCGCGAGAACACGGTCTCGGCAAGCTTGCCGACGACCACGGCGTTGAGAGCGCCGATCAAGTGGAACGCGAGGAAGATGCGATCGGGCGAGCGAAGGATCGCGAAGAACGGCGCCAGGTAGAGCGGATACACCGGCGTGTAGGAGACGAAATCGTCGAGGATCACGCCGTCCAAGATTCGGCGGGCCCACGTGACGTAGGAGTTCGCGTCAGCCTGGGGGTAGTCGATGAGTGGATTGGAAGTCCAGGCCTGGCGCAGGTAGATGGCGCGGACCAGGATCCCCAACAGGAAGATGTAGAGATACGGATGCGTCCGGACGTGCTCGACCGAACGGCGCAGGTAACTCACGGCTTCCAGGCCTCTCCGTTCCAGCACATCTCCCAGAACTCCCACTCGTATCGACTCGACAGCACGAAAAGGTCGATCAAACGCTTGCGCTTCTGCTCAGAGGCGCCGGTGGCGACGCGATCCAACTCGGTCTTGAGCCATTCGGCGGCATCGGCGAACTCCTGCGAGGAGTACTGACCGATCCAGTCAGCGTAGCGCTGGTCCTCGGGCGGGCTCCGCTCGGCGAGGTGCTGACCAATGTGCACGTACCCCCAGGCGCAGGGGAGTAGGGCGGCAAGGAGATCGGCCATATCACCGTCCGCCGATGTGCGGACCAGGAAGTCGGTGTACGCACGAGTCGTAGGCCACATGGTCTCGGCCTCGAGTTCCTCCGGAGAGATGTCGAAGCGGGCCGCATTCGTACGGTGCAACTCCATTTCGGTGTTCAGCGTGAGATTGAGCACCCCAGCGTACCAGCCCATGGCATCGAGCCGGTCGGACTTGGCCACCGCCCACGCGAAGACCCGAGCGAATTCCTTGAGGTAGAGGTAGTCCTGGAGGACCCAGCGCTTGAAGCGGTCTACTTCGAGTGAGCCGTCGCCGAGCCCCTTCACGAACGGATGTTCCAGCTGAGCGTCCCAGATCGGCGTGGCAGCTGCGTAGCAGTCGTCAGTGAGTGTCATTGGTCTTCCCGGTGCGGCAGAGGCCCGAAGTCAATGTAGCCTTTGGCCCCCTTGGTTCGGGAGGCATCCCGGGATGGAGCCCGGTGAAACCATGCCGAGGGAGACGCCGTAGGGCCATGAGAACGGACTTGTTAATCCGAGGATAATCGTATGTCTAGGTTTCGTAGACTCGTAGTCGCAATTGGTGCCCCGCTGGTGGTTGTCGTTGGCCTGGGGGTCATCTGGGGCGTTCGGAATGCCGCGGTGCTCAAGGCGCAGATCGAGGCCTGGGCGGATAGCCTCGAACACAGCCCGCACCCCGTGACGATGGAACTGTCCTTCCTGCCCGCCTACGTGGATGGGGACAGGGTCGGCAAGCTGGACGCGATCGTGATCCAGCGGCACCAGCCGGCGACCGTAGATAGTGTCCGGATCGAGATTGCCACCTCCGACGACTTCCAGGGCTCAGATCTCGAGGGATGCGCGATTCACTTCGACCCGGATGCGTTCGAGAATGACGGGCCGATGGGCTTCAAGCATGCGCTGAGCTGTGTGGAGGACACTGGGGACCTCGTCGAGTTCGGCAGCGTAGTGTTCTCTGGCCTCGAACAGGAGCTGACCCTCTTCCTGGAGAGCCACGATCTTCCGTGCGGGCACATGGCAGAAGGGGATGAAGGAGCGTGCCGCAAGGTCACGAAGGACATCGAACGACTCCGTGAGGAGATCCGGAACGAGGTCCGCGTGAACATCAAGCGGGATATCAAGACCAGGTTCTAGCCGCGGAGTTGGCTTCAACAGTGCGCGCTCGAAGGCCAAGAACAATCCTGGCTTCGAGCGCGCCTTCATGATACCCTCAAGCCAATCCGACGATTGGAGAATCCACGATGAAGCGCGAATCCGCAGCCATTCTGATGTTTGCCATGCTAGCCATCGGCGCCTGTTCCTCAGGAGGGACGACTGCCGAGGCCCCGGCCCAGGCACCGGCGCCGGTCGAGGCGCCGCCCGCTCCGGCTCAGCCGGAGACGATTGATCCGGTCGGCAGCTACACCTTCTCAACGAGCTTTCAAGGGATGACCATGACCGGCGGGATCATCATCCGTGGTGAGCCTGGCAGCTACACCGGCATGGTCGAGCCCACCGAAGGCGCCCCGCCCGTTGAGATCTACAGCGTGACCGTGGAAGGGCAGAAGATCACGGTCTATGCCGACGCGGGTGGAGACGACCTCATCATGACGATGCAGTTCGCCGGAGGCAGCAGCTACACCGGGACGTGGATGCTGGGGTTTGATTCGGGTGAGCTGACGGGGGAGAAAGTGCAGAAGTAGAACATCCAACGTTCAACATCCAACACTCAACGTTGAAGTGGTGGTGAGTGGCCGATCACTTGGACGTTGGATGTTGGATGTTGGACGTTGAATGTTGGATGTTGAGTGTTGGAATCTCCTATGACCCACCAACCAACTAGAACCATCTGCCCCCTCGACTGTCCCGACGGTTGTCTCCTCGATGTGACCGTCCGGGACGGCCGTGTTGTGCAGATCGAGGGCAGCAATGACAACTCGGTGACCGCCGGGTTCATCTGTTCCAAGGTGCGGGGCTTCACACGGCGACTGTATGGCGACGTGCGGCTCGAGCACCCGCTGCGCCGAGTGGGAGCCAAGGGGGATGGCTCCTTTGAAGTGATCCCGTGGGAAGAGGCTATTCGCGAGATCAGCGAGCGATTCGGAGTGATCCGCGACCGGTGGGGTGGGGAGGCGATCCTGCCGTATCACTACGGGGGATCGAATGGTCTCGTGACCGATGGGCTGCTGGATCATCTGTTCTTTGCACGGCTCGGCACATCACGTCTCGAGAAGACTCTCTGCGCAGCTCCGACGTCGAGCGTTGCCCGCGCGATGTATGGGAAGATGCCTGGCGTGGCGTTCGAGGATTACGTGCATGCCCGGTGCATTGTGGTGTGGGGAGCCAATCCCAAGGCTTCGAACATCCACTTGATGCCGTTTCTCAAGGAAGCCCGAAGCCGCGGTGCATTCATCGTTGTGGTGGATCCCGTGCGAAACCTGACTGCGGCGGAAGCTGACCTGCATCTGCCTGTGCGACCGGGCACCGATCTGCCGGTGGCGCTGGCCGTCATCCGACTCTGGCACCAATGGGAACTTCTCGATCGTTCCTTCCTGGCGGAACATGCCGTCGGGCTGGAAGCGCTGTTGGAACGCGCGGACGAGTGGACGACTGCCCGAGCCGCCGAAGAGGCGGGCGTATCCGCCGACGCCATCGAGCGTCTCGCTCATGAGTTCGCCAACCGGGATCCGGCGGTCATGCGGTGCGGCTGGGGCCCGGAACGGAATCGCAACGGCGGACAGGCCATCGCGGCGATTCTGGCGATGCCAGCGCTACTCGGCAAGTTCGGTGTCCGAGGTGGCGGGTACACGCTGAGCAACAGCGGAGCGGCGAGCCTCGACCGGGACCGAGTTCTCGGCTCTCTCAACTGGACCACCAGGCTGGTCAACCAGACCAAGCTCGGTGAAGTGCTCACGGACGGTCTCGATCCGCCCGTCAAGGCACTATTCGTGTACAACTGTAATCCGGCCGTTACCGTCCCTGACCAAGAGACCGTTCTTCGGGGCTTGGCCCGCGAGGACCTATTCACCGTCGTGTTCGATCAGGTCATGACCGACACGGCGCGGTACGCCGACCTCATCTTGCCTGCTACGGCATTCACCGAGCACGTGGATGTTCGGGCCGCCTATGGGAACTACGTGGTGGGTCGGGTCCAGCCTCTCGCTCAGGCCCCGGGGGAGGCGAGATCAAACACGGAGGTGTTCGGTCTGCTCGGTCGTGCAATGGGCTTTACGGACGGGGCGTTCAACTGGACCGATGACGAAGCAGGTCAACAGGTCGTCGATGGGTTAGTGATGAACGGATCCCGGATCGCGGATGCTGAGGGGACCGTCTGGGGTTATGACTTCCCAGGATCCACGCCCGTCCAATTCGAGCACGTGTTCCCTCGGACCGCCGATGGCAAGGTCCACCTCACTCCCGCGGCGCTCGGCGACGCACCATTCGTGTATCTCCCAGATGTGGTCGGCCGATATCCACTGGCGCTCGTGAGCCCAGCCACGACTCGAACCACCAACTCCACCATGGGAGAGTATTCCATCCCGGAACTGTACGTGGAGATCAATCCGGAGGACGCATCGAGTCGCGAGATCACCGGTGGTGATCAGGTACGGGTGTACAACGAGTTGGG
>Ga0255055_10002904_pt1 | contig 11799 bp, 7 predicted proteins | sample JV7_2_27_MG_FD_188633 | JGI IMG/M metagenome (GOLD analysis project Ga0255055, IMG submission 188633) | Seawater microbial communities from Jervis Inlet, British Columbia, Canada - JV7_2_27 | ecosystem: Environmental > Aquatic > Marine > Inlet | place: Canada: British Columbia | collected... | reverse complement strand
GCTGAAATGGCAGGGGATCTCGGCCGCGGATGCCGTCCTGGAGGTCCTCGACGGCGGTGACGGCCAGATCATCTTTCGGGCGACGGCCAGAACGGTCGGCATTGTCGATCTCCTTTATCCGGTCAACAGCCAAATCAACTCTACGGCCGAGATCGCCGGCTTTCGAGCCGTGAGCTATGTCAAGTCGGGCAAGGAGGGGAGGGGAGCGGAAGAGGTGGATGAGATCGTCTTCGACCTGGAGAATGGACTCGCATTCCGGACCGACGACGGTGAGACCCGGGAGCCCGTCGAGGTGCCAGAGCACGTGCACGACCCCTTTTCGGCGTTCTACGCCTTTCGGACCAGCGAGGTCGATGAGGATGGGATCGTGGAGTTGACCATTTCGGACGGCAAGAAGACCCAGACGGGCAGGGTGCAGATCGTCGGGCGCGAAAGAGTCAAAACCCCTGCCGGTGAGTTTGACACCGTCAAGATCGCCCCCCAGCTCGAGGGTCTTGGCGGCGTCTTCAAGAAGAGCCCCGGTGCCACTCTCTACATCTGGGTCACCGATGATGAATGGCGGCGGCCGGTCATGTTGCGCAGCAAGGTCTCAGTCGGGAGCTTCACCGCCCGGCTTACCGAGTGGAGTCACCCGGCAGCTCAACGACCCGTAACGGTCACGTATTCCGACTCCAGGTGACGCCGGACTGGCCCGGGTTGGAGGCGAAGCGGGCTTTGTTGGCCGTATTATCTGAGGACGTCGGCGTCCCAGGCCACCATTCGCAGCTTCTCGCCGCAGGTGGCGCAGAATTTGTCGACTCCTTGCATCAGGTCATCCAAAGCCTTCTCGCTCAGCATGGTGAAGACCACGGCAGAGGTCTTGGGAAAGGCACTCGAGCCCAGCCGCAGTCCGCTGCTCCCCAAACCAGCAGCATGAGACACCTCGGTATAGCCGTCGACGCCGGTGCGATTCAGGAAGACCTCGAGCTCTTCCTTTTTCGACTCATCGACAATGATCATCAGCATCTTCACGTAGGTGTCCTTTCTCAGACTTCGGGTGCGACCTTCTCGACTCCGACGGTCTTGACGTACATGTAGTAGAGAAGCGGGATGATGACGAGCGTCAGCCCGGTGGAGATTACGACCCCGGCGATCAGGGCCACCGCCAGTCCCTGAAAGATGGGATCCAGCAGGATAACCAGGCCGCCGACCACCAGTGCGGCCGCGGTAAGGGCGATCGGTCGGAATCGGACCACCCCGGCTTTGACCACCGCCGCCTCCAACTTCTCTCCGGCCGTCAGCTCCAGGTTGATGAAGTCCACCAACAGGATGGAATTGCGGACGATGATGCCGGCCAGGGCGATGAAGCCGATCATCGAGGTGGCGGTGAAGAAGACACCGCCCAGCGCGTGAGCCGGGAGAATGCCGATGAGGGTCAGTGGAATGGGAGCCATGATGATGAGCGGCGTGACAAAAGAACGAAACCACCCCACCACCAGGACGTAGATCAGGACCAAAACGATGGCAAAGGCCAGCCCCATGTCGCGAAAGACCTCATAGGTGATCTGCCACTCCCCGTCCCACTTCATGGCGTAGCCCGTGGTGTCCTCGGGCATCGTGGAGGAGAGGATCTCGAGCGGCTGGCCCGAGGGGCCCTGCAAGGCGGCGATTCGATCCTGCATGTCGAGAATGCCGTAGATCGGAGACTCCTCGTTGCCAGCGACTTCGGCGATCACGTAGGTCACCGGCTGCAGGTTCTTGTGATAGATGAACCGCTCGCGACCGGTGGGTTGGACTCGCACCAACTCGCGCAGTGGCACCATGCTGCCGTTGGCACCGTGCACCGAGACGCCCAGCAGTCCATCGACGCTCGAGCGTTGAGCCCGGTCGAGGCGCAGCACCAGAGGCACGGGCTCGCGGGACAGCTCGTCGCGCAGGAGACCGGCCTCGGCGCCGTTCAGGGCTACCCGGACGGTGCGGACCACAGCCTCTGGGGTAGTGCCGGCGCGCTTGACCTTCTCGCGGTCCACCTCCAGCTCGAGCTTGGGCCCGGGGTCTTCCACCCACCAGTCCACATCGACGATTCCCGGGGTGGTCTCGAAGATCTCTCGCACCTGCTGTGCCAGCGCCAATCGTTGCTCGAGATCGGGACCGTAGATCTCTGCCACCATGGTGGACAGAACCGGTGGCCCCGGCGGTACCTCGGTGACCTTGACGTTGGCGCCGGTTCCTTCGACGACGGGCAAGAGCCGCTCCCGCAACTCCTTGGCAAAGGGATGGCTGGCCTGGTCGCGGTGGTGTTTGGGCAGCAGATTGACCTGCAGGTCGGCCACCAGCGGGCCCGTGCGCAGGAAATAGTGGCGGACGAGACCGTTGAAGTTGAAGGGTGCGGAAGTCCCAACGTAGACTTCAACGTCGGTCACTTGGGGCAGTGTGCGAACCGTTTCGGCCAGCGAGCGGGCGATCCCCGCCGTCTTCTCCAGGGTGCTGCCTTCCGGCATGTCGATGACTACCTGGACTTCGCTCTTGTTGTCGAATGGCAGCATCTTGACCTTGACCAGCCGCAACGCCACCAGGGACATCGAGGCGACCAAAAGCGCAGCCACCGCTCCGAGCAGGACCCAGCGGAGCCAGGTCTTGGCCAGGAGCGGGCGAAACATCCGGGCGTAGTACCGCATGAAACGGGTTTCACTCTGGGTTTCGGCATCATGTTGCGCCGGTCCCTCGGCCATCTCCTCGGCGTGCTTGCGGAAGAGCTTGTAGGTGAGCCAGGGGGAGACCACAAAGGCGACCACCAAGGAGAACAGCATGGCGGCGGAAGCGTTGATGGGAATGGGTCGCATATAGGGCCCCATCAGTCCCGAGACAAAGGCCAAGGGCAGCAGCGCGGCGATCACCGTAAAGGTGGCCAGGATCGTGGGGTTGCCCACCTCGTCCGTGGCGTAGATCGTGGCGTGGCGTGGATTCGTCCAGCCCAGCGTGTAGTGCCGATGGATGTTCTCGACTACGACGATGGCGTCGTCCACCAGAATGCCGATGGCGAAGATCAGAGCAAACAGCGTGACCCGGTTGAGGGTGTAGCCGAACAGGTACGAAGCTGCCAGGGTCAAGGCCAGGGTCGCGGGAACCGCGACCAGCACCACGATCGCCTCCCGGCGACCCAGAGCCAGCGCCATCAACACCACGACGGCCAGTGTCGCGATCCAGAGATGCTTCATCAGCTCGGACGATTTCTCATCGGCGGTGAAACCGTAGTCGCGGGTCTTGGTCACCTGGATGTTGTCCGGAATCACCCGGCCCCTCCAGTCTGCCAACCGCGTATCCAGATCCGACACCAGCTCGACTGCGTTGGTGCCGGGTTTCTTGGCCACCGCCACCGTGACTGCCGGGACGTCGAGTCCCATGGGGAGGTGCTTCTCGCCACCTGCTGCGCCCGCCATCACCCAGACGTAGTCGGCGGGCTCGTCGGGTCCATCGGTCACGGTCGCAACATCGCGCAGGAAGACGGGGCGGCCACCGTAGACCCCGACGACAGCCGCGGCCACTTCCTCGGCCGAGCGAAAGAAGCTACCGATCTCGACCGCGGTCTCGGTGTCGGCATTGGCGAACGAGCCGGCCGGCAGCCTCCAATTGAGCCCTGACAGGGCCTGGTAGACCTGTAACAGTGAGACGTGATGGGAAGCCAGCCGCTGCGGGTCGAAGTGCACCTGCACCGCCCGTCGCTGGCCGCCGATGACGGTGACCTGGGCCACCCGCGGGTGACGGGTGAGCTCGGTCTTGAGCTCCTGGGCAACCTGACGCAAATCCAGCGGGGTGGCCTCTGTGGACCACAGGGTATAAGCGAGAACCGGGACGTCGTCGATGCTGCGCGGTGCCACCACTGGCTGGATGGCGTCGGGCGGCAGAGTCGGGGCAACCTCCGCTACTTTGGCGTGCACACGCACCACGGCCTGATCGGGATCGGTACCGACGAGAAAGCGGACGATGATCATGCCGCCGGAGGGCTGGGTGATCGAGTAGACGTACTCGACGTTGTCGATCTCGTAGATGGCTTTCTCGAGTGGCGAGATGACGCGACGCTCGACCTCGTGTGCGCTGGCTCCGGGAAGACCGACAAAGACGTCGATCATGGGCACCTTGATCTGGGGCTCCTCCTCACGGGGAGTGACCAGAACGGCGAAGCCGCCGAGGAGCAGCGCGGCCACGACCAGGAGTGGTGTGAGCTTGGACTCGAGAAAGGTCTTGGCAATGCGGCCGGAGATGCCCAGCGGTCGCCGCGTCTGCTTGAGTCGCAGGGCTTCACGCCGGGACTCGTTCGGGTGGCTCATCAGGCGGCCTCCACCTTGGCGCCGGCGGGCGGGGTCGTCGTCAGTCCGAGGAGCACCGTCTCACCACCGGTGAGCCCGGAGAGGACTTCGATTTTCTCGTCGGGCAGCTGACGACCGACTGTGACCACTCGGGAGCTGGCCAGGCCCTCGGCATTGCGGATGACCACCAGAGTCAGACCTCCCTGACGCAGGATTGCCTCTCGGGGTACCAGGACGGTGGATCGTGTCTGGGTGGGAATCCACGCCCGTCCCGCAGAGCCGGTGGTGAGATCGACGCTCGGCAGGTCGAGCTTGACTTGAAACGAATGGCTGGCCGGATCGGCCCCTGGGGTCATCTCAGCCACCGTGCCGTCCACCAAGCCGAGGTCGGGTCGCGAGTCGATCTGCACACGCAGTCGGTCACCTGGCTGCAACTTGGCCTGGTGCATCAGGCTCTCGGGAACCGCAACGGTAAGACGTCGACCGGCCACCGACTCGATCCTCATCAACGGGCGGCCAGGGGCTGCCAGATCCCCCACTTCGACCATCTTGTGAGCCACTCGCCCGTTGAACGGGGATACGACGCGCGCGTCGGAGGCTACGGAAGAGGCCGCTGCAACGGCTCCCTCGGCCTGTCCTACGGCCCCCGCGGCCTGCTCGAACTGCATTCGGGCCATGTCGACCTCGAGCTCGGAGGCCGCCTGGGTGTCGGCCAGAGCCTTGAAACGCTGGTAGTTGCGCTCCGCCAGCACCAGTGCGGCACGGGCTTGGCTAAGGGCTCCTTGCGCCTGGGCGAGCTTTCCCTCGGAGGCCTGCGGATCAATCTCGATCAGCAGCTGTCCGCGCGCCACCTGATCGCCGGCGTTGACATGTACCGCGGTGACCATGGCCATGACTCGGGCGGAGAGCGCAGCATTCTGCCGGGCCTCCACCGTTCCCTGCAGCTCCACCTCCTGTGGCAGCTCAGAGAGCTCTGCCTGAGTCAGGCGCGCGGTCACGGCAGGGGGTGAATAGGCCGACTCTTCGTGGTGAGGTTTGCCGCAGGCGACCAGGCCAGTCGTCACCAGTAGCAAGAACAGACCGGTGAGTCGGAAGATCCTCCTCGTCTTCTTCATGATGCGCTCCTTGTTTGGGCCGCCAAACTGCCGGCGAGCATCGCCTCGGGTTGCTGTCCGGACTTCACTGCCAGCGCCAGGGTTGCCAGGTGGGCATCGGCCCGCGCCACCAACTCTCGGGTTTCGGCCTCTTGCCGCGCGGTGGTGGCATCCACCAGATCGATCATCTTCACGACGCCCTCCTTGAATCGCTCTTCGGTGATGCGTTCGACCTCCTGGGCTGCCTGCTGTGCCGCAGTCGCGGTAACGAATCGCTTACGGGCGGTCATCGCCCTCTCGTAGGCAGCCCGGACTTCCAACCGGATTCCTTCGGTGAACTGCATGATCTGCTGTTGTCCGGCCGCGTAGTCGGCTTCTGCAGCCGCCTTGGCGGCGCGATGACGATTGCCGGAGAAGAGATCGACGCTCAACATGCCCATGATGGCTGCCGAATCGTGGTCGGAGGTAATAAGTTGATCGCTGAACATGTCGTAACGGGCCGCCATGCCGATCTTGGGCCGCAGACCCGAGCGTTTGACCTTGATCTCCAGCTCGGCGGCATCGAGCATCCGGCGTGCCGACTGCAGGTCGGCGCGGGTCTCGGCAGTGCCCATCCAGTGCGCCAGGTCCTCATCGATCGCTGTCGGGTCGCCGAGCGGTTCGAGCTCCCAATGGGCAGCCGGGTCGGCACCGAGACGGAAGGAGAGATTGGCTTCCGCCACCTGTGCTTGACCCTGGGCCTCGAGGAGAAGATCCTCGATCCGGGATCTTTCGACCTGGGCCCGCAACAACTCGGACCGCACCAGCATGCCCTGATCGACGTACGCCTGAGCTAGACGGACGTGGGCATCGACGGTTGCCACCACCTGCTCCAGCAGCTTCACGTTCTCTCGTGCTTGCGCCAGGTGAATGTAGGCCTCGGCGGCTGCCAGAGCGGCGCTGCTCTCGGCCCAAGTGGCCTGGATCGTGGCAGCCTCGGCCGCCAGCTTGGCCTGATCCACACGGCCCGAAACTTCACCGCCGGTATAGATCGGCAGGGTCAGCAGAAAGCGACTCGTCGCATTGTTGATGTAGTCGGGATTGTTGGGATCGCTGACGACGAAGTCCTGAAAGGAGAAGCGTCCCTGGTTGAGCTGCAGGGCAAAGACCTCGGCCGGGTTGTTGGTGCGAATCCAGAGCTCCTGGAAGCTGATCTGTGGCAGCCGAAAGCCTTTCGCCTGCTTGACCCTGGCGTCACCCGCTGCGGCGCGGGCGTGGGCGGCCAGCACCTCCTGAGCCTGCACACGGGCAGTCGCGATGGCCTCCGGCAAGCTCAGAGTGTCGGCCATCGCCGGCGCCAGGCTCGCGGCACTCAGAAGCAGGCATGAGAGCAGGACTCGATGGGTCATCTGGAAGCCCCTTCTCAGTTGGCGAGCGACTTCTCGATCCACTGCTGGAGAGGGGCCTTGGGAAGAGCCCCGACGACGCGATCCACTTCGCTGCCTTGGTTGAAGAGCACCATGGTGGGAATCCCCTGGACCCCGAGGCGCAGGGCGCTTTGCTGGTTTTGGTCGGTGTTGACCTTGGCCACGACGATCTTGCCCGCGTAGTCGCCGGCGATCTCCTCCAACACCGGGGCCACCATGCGGCATGGGCCACACCATGGAGCCCAGAAGTCCACCAGTACGGGTAGCTCGGAGTTGAGCACGGTCTCTTCGAATTGGTCGTCGCTGATCTGCATGGGCTTGTCGTTCATCGTTTCGCTCCCTGTGGTTCTCGAGTTTTGTCATGGCTGTCGACTCAAGTGGCATATCGCCACCCGGTTCATTGATTGAGAGGCACCAAGTCAGAAAAGGTTCCCTAGTATTGTTTTTTGGGGGGGTTTTTTGCTACTATTAATTGCCTAGAGAGAGCCCGGGCACGTTGGAGGAGAACCTGGAGAGTGTCCGGGGCGTGTTTGTATCTGTCGTCACCGGGCTCTAAAAGCAAGAAAAATTCCGCAAGGAAGAAAAAGGGAGGAACGTGATGTCCAGTAAGAGGACGCTGAGGGGTTTGTTTACTTTGATTGCTGCTTTGCTTGTGGTGCAGGCCTTGGCGATCGTGCCGGCCTGGGCACAGAACTACACGGATATTTATGTCCTGGGAAGACCGGGGTCGACGTTCTCGCCGTACCCGCCCAAGGACCTGGGAGAGTTGAAGGATCTCTTCGACCGCTATGAGGCGGACCTGCGGGTCGTGCTCGAGAAGGGCAGCTGGGGAGGCAATGCCGATGACTTCTTCACGGCCGTGCGAACGGCCAAGGAAGGTGACGGGACGGTCACGCGCCGGACCATCCAGCCGGGTGAGTCCTTCCAGTGGATGGCCTATCGCAAGGGCGGCAAGCCCGATGTGATTCGCAATCCGCGCTGGTCGGCCAAGAAGCCGTTCGACGCCTGGCAGATCAAGGTGCCCTCAGGTGGCACCGAGTCCATCTTCGTGGTACCGCAGAGCTGCATGAACCTGGCGCTGGATAGCGAGAGGAAAATGGTCGTGAAAGGTCCGAGCTGCAATCTCAGCGCGACCTTTGACCCCGCCACCGACACTCTCACGGTGACCGCCAGAAGCGACGGCGACATCAAGATCACCAACGTGGGTATCCCCGGTGGTAAGGCCAGCGTTTCGGATCTCAAGAGCGACGGTGCCGGCAAGTGGACCTTCAAGCCCACCGCTGACGGTATGTACAACTTCAGCGCAGAAGCCACCAAAGGCAAGCAGACGACGACTTGCGAGGCGAGCGTCCAGGTAGGCCGCAGGAAGGCCTCCTGTGACATCGACGTCAGTGTCGATCCGGAGACCGACATCATCAGCGTGGACGCCTCTGGCAGCCAGGGCGACTTCACCATGACCGGTCTGACTCTGCCAGATGGCACGACGGGTGACCTGGCTGACATGCAGTCGGTTGGCGATCAGAAATGGACGTACGATCCGTCCGCGACGCTCAAGCGCAAGCCTGCTGACTACACGTACACTTTCTCGGGCACAGCCAATCTTTTCGGCACTGACTCGACCTGCGACTCCGCGGCCATCATTCGTCGCGAAGGACTGGACCATCAGTGGATTGCCCGTGGCTACTTCGTCAAGACCTGGCCGGGTTCGGACACGTTCCACGTCGAGAACCCTGTTGGAGCGGATCCGCCCATCTTCACCCAGTTCTGGGTCGATGGCGGCAACGGATTCGGCGGCGAGGTGGAGTACCTGTTCCGTCCGAACATTGGCGTGTGGGCGGGGCTTACCTTCGCCAACATGAAGACCAGCCTGATGTTCGACCAGGGTGATATTTGGCTGACCTCGACCGACAGAGTCGACACCCGAGAGCTTATGCTGGGTGTCAACTATCACTTCCTGCCGAGCGGGCGGTTTGATCCCTTCCTGGGGGTCTATGCGGATTGGGTCAACTATAGCTCGTCGACTTTCTTCTTCGAAGAAGTCGATCGGGAGTATAGGATCGAGTACGACAATGAGCTGACTTACGGCGTCAACCTCGGCATCGACTTCCCAATCAAGGAAGGCAGCCCCTGGGTCATCACCGGTGCCCTGCGCTGGACGGGCACCGATCTGGAAGGTAACAACAACATCTACGCTCTCCCAGTCGATCCGATCAATGGCATCATCGGCCTCGGCTATCGCTGGTAGAGACGTTCTAGACTGTGGATCTATTGCCGCTGCGTCCTTCGGGGCGCAGCGGTTTTTTCATACCCTGAACCAGCCCGCGTCCGTGCCGGTCGATCTGTCACCGTCGGGGTGTCGACGGAGCGTTGTCGAGACGGTTTTCGCTCCTGTCGCCCGGACGATCCATCCCAGCGGTCTCGAGGGGGCGTCTGCCGGCGACCGCACAAGTCGCAGGCTTCGGCCCGCGTCCGTTAACTTGAGGGAGCTGGGGAGACGCGGACCGACTGTACGGTCTGGATTCCGTCAGCCACCCCCTTGAGACCGCTGATGGATACCTCGCCCGTTCGCCAAGGTCGACTCCAACCGCCCCGACAATGCTCTGGGGGTACCCTCGCGGTCGGAATTCCTACCGACACGAGTTCCCACGGAACGAGTAGAAGCGTCTTGGGTACCCTGGCAGGGTGCCTCTCGACGAGCACCGCAAGGAGCCTAGGAACAGCTGAACAGGTATCCACTTTCAAGTAGCTCCGCTCGGCCCGCCAGACAAAGGAGCTTTCAGGGATCCCGCTGAGGGGGCTCTCGGCAAGCCCAGGGGCAGGAACTTGGTAGGGCACTTCACGTCCGGGGCGTAGGCGAGCGCAGACCCCGGCCTCCTATCACTTACCTCTAGACCGGGGTCGTCCCCTCGAGGGATCCCTGGAAGTTCCTCCTGGCGGGACGCTAACCGGGGTGGGTGGGGTGTCAAACCTCCGCTGCTAAATCGGCTAGCAGACTAGCGGACGCCTCTGCCCGGGAGGACCAGAAGGAGGCGATCGAACCGGTCGCGGGCTCCCAAGCACAGTGACGCTCGGCCCAGCGGGCTGCCTCGCGGGAGAGCCAGGCCAATGTCGCCGCACCATCCTGACCCAGCAGAGCCTTGAGCACGAAGCGGCGCTCGCCGGCCCGCACTCCGAGCTCGAGCTCGCGGCCGGCGCGTTCGAGATCACTGCGGACCAGAATAAAGCCGCAGCGGACCGGGCTCAGCAAGGCTTCGAGAAACGCCTCGCTCGTTGCTTGGCGAGGGTCGATCATTGCGGGAGCTTCGCGTAGATGAAGCGGACGCCGAGAGGGGTGTGGGAGATCTGCGGCCTCCTCGACGAGAGCTCTCGCCATGACATCGGCCCAGGCCCAATAGAAGGGTGGATCGAGCGCCCGCACCTTGTCGACGTAGACCGGAAGCCAGCTCAGCAGATGCTCCCAGAGGAGGGCGCGGCGGGCGTGAGTCCAGCGTTGCTGGGCTTCTCCGGTCGCCTCGGCTTCGTGCTCCGCCAGTTGAGAGTAGAAGGCCAGGAGCACCGTCAGGTGGTCGGGCTCGGTGGGTGGCTCGAGATCCAGAGCGCGCCAGAAGCCGGCAATGCGGTCGCGGGCCTCGCCCCCGAGCTTGCCGTCGGCGTCGAGGTACACGGAGGCGAAGGGGTAGAGCTGAAAGAGGAAGAGCTCGGTGTGCTCCGAATTCTCGGGCAGCGGACCGAGATCCAGCAGCTCGGCGAGCTTTGCCGCTTCCTCGCTTGGCGGCTCGATCAGCGAGCCCAGAGAGCGCAACAGCTCCATAACAACGTCATTTCTCGACGGGCGCCGGCAGCTTGAAAGCCTCTGCTGTCGGCTTGACCGGTCGGATCAGCCAATGGGGCCGGCGAGTGCCGTCGGGCGAGTAGATCGTGGCCGAGCGCGTCTTGGTGAGCCATTCCAGGAAGACCGCATGAGATTTGGCGGTATCGACCGCAATCTCGCCATAGCGATCGCCCTGGTCGGCCTTGCGCACCCGTACGGCCTGGTGCCAGCAGTGCATGCCGGAGATGGGATCAGGATGCACGCAGAAAGTGAGATTCTGATGGACGCCGGCATCGGTCCACCAGATCCGCTGCGTGTCCGGGTCGGCTGAAGCGTAGGGCTCGACACCCTTCTTGCGCTGCAAGGACCAATGGGTCTCGCTCTGATTCAGATCCACAGTGGCCATCAGCTGTCGCTGACCCTCGTCGTGGATCTTCCAGCGGCCCATATGGTGGCTGCAGGCTACCACTCCGGGTTTGATTCCCTCGGTCACCCACGCCTTGACCACGAAATGCCCGATTCGGGTCTCCACGCGCACCAGATCTCCGGTCTGCACACCGAGGCGCTCCGCGTCGCTGGTGTGGAGCCACAGTGGGTTGGAATGCGCGATCTCGTCCAGCCACTTGGCGTTGGCGCTGCGAGTGTGGATCTGAACCGGTAGTCTGAAGGTAGAGATCAAGACCATCTGGTCGGGATCCATGTTCTCTGGATGAACGTGGCTCTTGATGTAGGTGGGGATGGCGTATTCCTGCCAGCCCCAGGTAGCCAGGGTCGGAGAGTAGAACTCGAGAAGGCCGCTGGGGGTCGGGAAGCCCCGCAGCACCTTGCCGCCGACACGAATGCCGACCGGCCGTCGACCTTCACTATCGCCAGCAGGAGCTCCCGTGGGTGCCAGATTGAGAGGTGGCGGGGCCGGGGCTCGGCTGAAGACCCGGCCGAAGCTGTTTTCGGCCACATCTTCGAGCTCTTCGTCAGGGATTTCCTGCTCGTAGATCGGGCCGATGTCCGTGGCCACCTCGAAAGCGCCATAGCGTCGCATGTACTCCAGGGGTTGCAGGTTCTCGGCTGCTGCCTTATCGGGCAAGCCCGGCACCGAATTCTCGAAGATGAACTTGTAGTACTCCTCGACACTCAGCCGAGTGCCTGGCTGCTGCTTCGATTCCACGAACGGTCTGATGCCCAGACTGCCGTCGGGGTCGATG
>Ga0255055_10002903_pt1 | contig 11803 bp, 8 predicted proteins | sample JV7_2_27_MG_FD_188633 | JGI IMG/M metagenome (GOLD analysis project Ga0255055, IMG submission 188633) | Seawater microbial communities from Jervis Inlet, British Columbia, Canada - JV7_2_27 | ecosystem: Environmental > Aquatic > Marine > Inlet | place: Canada: British Columbia | collected... | reverse complement strand
GCGCGGTGCCGTGGGTGCTGGCGGCAGGATTGCTCGGTGAACCCCATGCGATTGTTGTCGCGTTCTTTGGGGGCCTGGCGCGCGGAGGTTGGGAAACACAGCGACTGCTGACCCCATTTAGCGTTGCCGCGCAGGCAGCCGTTTTTGCCTGGCTTATCCGGCGAAGCTATGCAGATTGGCCTGGACGATTGGCAGCCCGTCCCTTGCCGAGTGCACTAGCTGTGGGTTTACTCTTCGGCGGTCTGCATTCCATCGAGAACTTCGCCTACAGCAGTGGCGATTTCTTCACCGCTCTGGACTACACACTTTCGCTTCTTGGTCCCACGATGCTGGCCAGTGTGCTCGAAATGGCCATCGCCGGTGTGGTCGCCGAGAGTATCCGAACTTTGGTGCCGTGGCATCGTCCAGCTCAGACTGAAATCGGGCCCTACAATCGCTCCTTGTCTGCCCGAATGGTCACCGTGATCATCACCTTCGGGGTCATCGGTGGAGTGGTTCTTACAACTGGCAATTGGCTGCTGGCACGTTCCTCGGCCACGCAGATTATTTCCGATCAGATGGAGCAGACAGCACATCAAGCCGGAGAAGGGATTCCGTTCTTTATTCACACCGGCAGGACCCAGATTCGTGATCTTGCAACCAGTACCGAAGGCATTGGGGCCGGCGATCAGTTTCTCACGACCTTGCTTGCGGACTCTCACCGATCTCTGACATTTTTTACTCGCCTGGCAGTGCTCGACTCCACGGGAAACGTGTTGGCCGATTGGCCGCAGGGATCCGTGGTTGTCCCGGTAGAGCTTGAGGCCGCTGTTCAAACTGGAGTACCTCAGGAAATTAGTGTGCCACCAGGTCGGGCGGGGGAGGGCGTGCAGCTGATTTTCGTCTCTCCAGTGGCCGGAACGGATTCCACGATTGTTGGGTGGGCAGACTTGGCGCGCAATCCGCTGCTCCAACCAGTGCTGGCGCGGTTGGCGGCCTACCGAAACGGCCAGGCGCTGATCGTAGATGAGCGCGGAAGAGCGATTTGGCACTCCGATCCAGATCAATGGCTAAAGCAAGCTGATTTTGCGACCGGTCCCGAGGGTGTTTTCTTTGCGGCTACCAGCTCGGAGGGCACCCGCTCACTGGTTTACTCTCACCCGGTGGCAGGCTACTCGTGGAATGTACTGGTGTCGACACCGCAGCGTAGTCTCGATACCCTGGCTTTTTCGACTACCGCCAACCTGTTCATCCTTCTGGTGACGATTGGCGCGGTCCTGATTGTTGGTGTGAATCTGATGAGCCGGCGGCTAACTCTCCCGCTGCGCCAAATGGCATCCACCGCGGAGTCGATCGCTCGCGGAGATCTGGATCGTCATGTATCCGCCAAGGGCGATGATGAGATTGGGCGACTGTCGACATCTTTCGAACACATGCGCGTCAGCTTAAAGGCTCGATTGGATGAGCTCAATTTGCTGCTCTCGACCAGCCAGAGCATGTCGGAGAGCTTCGATCTCGATAAAGCGCTGCCGTCCGTGCTAGGAAAAATCCGCGATCTAACCGGGGCTGAAACCGTTCGACTGGTGCTGGAATCTGGATCCTATCAAGCCGGGCAAGGTGGACGAGGATGGGCCAGCCTTGATATCGGAATTATGAAGCTTTCGCGGGAGCGCGGGGAATTTGCACTGGAGAACCCATCCAGGGCAGGCGCAGTGCTTGATATGAGCGGAGTCCTCGACCGCTTGGAATCTCTGATTGCGATCCCTGTCTCTGCCGAAGATGAATATGTCGGCGCATTGTGGCTTGGCTACCGGAGTCCCCGGACCTTCGCCGCGTCGGAAACGAAGCTACTCACTATTTTTGCCAGTCAACTGGGAATCTCTCTTGCCAACGTTGACCTGTATCAACGTGCGGAGCAGGAGCGAAGCAGGTTAATGACGATTCTGGAGTCGACCCCGGATGCAGTAATCGTCACCGACGCCGAAGGGAAAATCTCGCTGGCCAACCCGGCTGCAGAGGCCGTGTTGAACGGCCGGTCTGCCGATATGGTAGGAAAATCGATCGATGAAGCGATCGGCCCCCCTGAGCTGAAAAAGCTACTGTCGCGACCCACAATGAGCGAGCAGGCGATTGAGATAAAGGCCGAGGGCGGCCGAGTGTTCTACGCAGTTGCCTCCGAGGTGCCCGGAGGGCAGACCGGCAAGGTCAGCGTTTTGTCGGACGTAACTCAGTTCAAGATCCTCGATACGCTCAAGTCAGAGTTCGTATCGACCGTAAGTCACGATCTGCGAGCGCCGCTTACGCTGATGCGAGGCTATACGACCATGCTGCCGAATGTGGGACCGGTCAATGACCAGCAGCAGGAATTTCTGGACAAGATTCTGACCAGTGTCGATCGCATGAGCAAGTTGGTCGACGATTTGTTGGACCTGGGTCGGATCGAAACCGGGATCGGCCTCTCGCCTGAACCGGTAGAGATCTCGCTTGTGACTCAAGACATCCTGAGTACCTTCCGGCCTCAAGCGCTCAACAAGCGCGTGTCGCTTGAGATTGAACTCGATGACTCGATGCAGCCACTGCAGGCAGATCCGATGCTGCTTCGACAAGCCGTATCCAACCTGGTAGACAACGCCATAAAATACACCGATTCCGGCGGTCGAGTGATCCTGCGAGCCGAGCAGGTAGATGGTCGACAGATCATTCAAGTGGAAGACACGGGGGTAGGTATCGCACCCGCTGATCAACCTCGGCTATTCGAGAAATTCTTCAGACTCGGGAAGGATGATACGAAGGGTTCTGGGCTTGGATTAGCAATTGTCAAGTCGATTGTTGAGCAACACAAAGGGAGGGTAAGCGTCGAAAGCCGGCTTGGTATGGGAAGCAAGTTTACAATTGCGATTCCGATGCTGATACAGCAGAAACAGGTCGCCTCAGGGGGCATGGAACGTACTTGACTTTCGTAAATCACGGCGTATAATTTAGTATTACATGGCAAAGGATCGCCGCGAGGTTTGTGCGTGACAGCGCTCGAAGCCGGTGAGCTTGAGCGCTGATTTTGGTTGTGGTGATTCTAGCACGTTTGTTCGAAAATCGTCGATCCACTAATCTAACCATAAAGCGGAGGTCAACGCGTGGAATCTAAGAGGTTTCGAGCGTTACGAATCAGCCTGGCTTCACCGGACACCATCGGCAGCTGGTCGTATGGCGAGGTATTGAAGCCGGAAACCATCAACTACCGGCGCCTTCGTCCTGAAAAGGACGGGCTATTTTGTGAAGCGATCTTTGGCCCCACCAAAGATTGGCAGTGCTACTGCGGCAAGTACAAGAACATCCGATTTAAAGGCATAACCTGCGAGAAGTGCGGGGTCGAAGTGACCCGTGCCTCGGTGCGTCGGGAGCGGATGGGTCACATTACGCTGGCCGCTCCAGTCGCCCATGTCTGGTACACGCGTCGCGTCCCTTCTTATTTAGGGTTGTTGCTCGATATCTCCCGACGTAATCTTGATCGAGTGCTTTATTTCGCACAGTACATCGTCACCCACGTCGACGAAGAAGCGCGTCGCAAGGCAATCAAGCGAATCGATGAAGAGATTACTGGCCAGCAAGAAGCTCAGAATAAGGCGGTTAATGAGCGGCTGGAAGAAATCAAAACTCAGAAGAAGGAAAAGCTGGAGCAGCTGAAGAATGATCAGAAGGCGCTAAAGGTAGCCTACGAAGAGGAAGTCGCCGAGCAAATAGATCCTACTATTCGGGAAGGTCAGCGACTCGAGCGTGAATTGCGAGAGAAGTCTGGCAAAACGATTCGCGTGCCGATTGTATTCAAGGCCGTCAATCAACAGATTGCAGATAAGGGCGAGACGATCTCCAAGGATCATGTCGCTGTTGTACAAAAGATCGTAAGTGAACGGCTGGAAGAGGTCGAAGGCGCCGCCAAGGCCAATCTCGATAAGAAGCTTGAAGAAGTCAAGGCCGAAATTGAAGAGGTCAAGGAAGTCGCGGACCGCGAGACCGAAGAAGTCAAGGGAGCTCCCCAGGAGGATAACCTGGCGCAGATTGAAGAACTGGTGAAGGAGCGCGAGGAAATCGAGGGTATTAGCCAGATGATGTTTCTCGGCGAAACCCGGTACCGGGAATTGAAATCAAGCTGGGGGCAGGTATTCCGAGCGGACATGGGCGCTGAGGCTTTCTACGATATTCTCCAGCGGATTGACCTGGATAACCTGATGGTTGAGCTCTGGGAAGAGATTCGGACCACAAAGAGCAAGCAGCGCCGCAAGAAAGCCACCAAGCGGCTGACGGTGGTTGAGGCATTCCGCCGTTCGGGGAACAAACCTGAATGGATGATTCTGACCGTGCTGCCGGTGATCCCGCCTGATCTGCGACCGATGGTGCAGCTTGACGGTGGGCGATTTGCCACATCCGATCTGAACGATCTCTATCGTCGGGTGATCAATCGGAACAATCGTCTGAAGCGATTAGTCGAGCTAGGCGCACCGGACGTCATTGTTCGAAACGAAAAGCGGATGCTCCAGGAAGCGGTCGACTCACTGATCGATAACGCGCAGCGCGGCAAAGCGCTATCGCGTAGAGGTCGCCGCGAGTTGAAGTCGCTCAGCGACATGCTTAAAGGAAAGAAGGGGCGCTTCCGCCGGAACCTGCTTGGAAAGCGTGTGGATTACTCTGGACGATCGGTGATTGTGATCGGCCCACACCTGAAGCTGTATCAATGCGGTCTGCCGAAAACCATGGCTCTAGAGCTGTATCGGCCGTTCGTGATTTCTAAGCTGGTGCTCTACAACTATGCCGCAAACGTGAAAGGCGCCAAGCGCATCATCGAGCGCGAGCGTCCAGAGGTATGGGAGGTTCTTGAGGAAGTTATCAAGGATCGACCGGTGCTTCTAAACCGCGCTCCGACGCTGCACCGTCTGGGCATCCAGGCCTTCGAGCCGGTGATTGTGGAGGGCAAAGCCATTCAATTGCACCCGCTCGTGTGCGCCGCATTCAATGCGGACTTTGACGGCGACCAGATGTCGGTACATGTGCCGCTGTCCAGTCGCTCGGTTACAGAAGCCCGTGAACTTATGCTGGCCAGTGTGAACTTGCTCAAGCCCGCGGACGGAGAGCCCATCGTGAGCCCGTCCAAGGATATGGTCCTGGGCGTGTATTACCTGACCATGCAGGTTGAGGGCAAAGGCCGCAAGGGTGAAGGTCGGGCTTTTGCGAGTGTAGAAGAAGTAGAGATGGCCTGGGGGCTGCGACAGGTTGATCTGCATGCTTCCATCAAGCTCCAGATTGCCACCTGGTATGACGAGGATGGCGTTCGAATGGAGCAGTCTGAAGTACGCGTGGTCGACACTACTGTCGGACGTGTGATCTTCAACAGCATCCTTCCCGAAGAGATGCGTTTCGTGAACAAAGTTCTGGACAAGGAAGCCACGCAAACGCTGGTTGGCGAAATTTACCACCAGCTAAGGGAAGACGGAACTCCAGCAGTCGTGGACGCTATCAAGGACATTGGCTTCGAATACGCCACCCAATCCGGAACCTCAATTTCCGTTTCAGACATCACGGTGCCGGAAGAGAAGAATGAAATCATCGCCCGCACCCTAGAAGCAGCCGAGGCAGTACGAACCGATTTCCAGCGTGGACTGCTCACCCAACAAGAGCAAAATGAGCGCATCATCGAGCTTTGGCAAGCTACAACCGTCGAAGTTGCGACCGCTGTCAGAGCCGGAATGGATCCAGCAGGCAATTTAAGCACCATGGCAATCTCCGGCGCGACCAAGGGCGGCTTTGGTCCAATTTCACAGCTGGCAGGGATGCGTGGTTTGATGGCCGACCCCTCTGGTCGGATCATCCCGCTACCCATTCGATCCAACTTCCGAGACGGTCTGAACACGCTCGAGTACTTCATCTCCACTCACGGTGCACGCAAGGGTCTCACTGATACGGCCTTACGCACAGCGGATGCCGGCTACCTGACGCGGCGATTGGTGGATGTTGCCCAGGACGTGATCATCAATTCCGAAGATTGCGGGACGGAGCTAGGAATAATCCTGCGGTCGGCTGATGATGTCGCCGGGCAGGACTTTGCCTCGCGTGTCATTGGCCGCGTTTTGGCCAAAGCAGTGGCAGATCCGGAAACCGGCGAAGTGATATATCGGCGCGGGAAAATGCTAGATGGTAAGGCGTCACAGCGTATTGGAGATGCTCTACCTGATGAAGTCGTGGTTCGTTCACCGGTCACCTGTGAATTGCAGTTTGGGCTGTGTGCTGAGTGCTACGGGATGGATCTGGGTAGGGGCAAGCGGGTGGAGCTGGGGGCAGCGGTGGGAATTGTAGCTGCCCAGTCGATCGGCGAGCCTGGAACCCAGCTGACACTGCGTACATTCCACACCGGTGGTGTAGCGGCTGGGGCGGATATCACAACTGGTCTTCCACGCGTTGAAGAATTGTTCGAGGCGCGCAAGAAGCCCAAAGGCGAAGCGATCACTTCCGAAATCGAAGGAACGGTCGAAATTCTTGCTCCGGATACGCCCGATGGACAGCGCATTGTTCACATCGAAATTAGTCAGATGCTGCACGATGAATATAAGGTCCCGGGCAATTGGTCGCTCCAGACCGAGGATGGCACCGAGGTGGAGGCGGGTGATCTCATCGCCAGTCGCGGCGACTCACAGATCACCGCCAGCCACGGAGGCAAAGCCAACGTCAAGGACCGGGTCGTAAAAATCTCTTACGAACAAAACGATGAGGTCGATTATGACGTTCCGGCCAGTGCTCGATTGCTCGTGAAGCATGGGGACAAGGTCAAGGCTGGGGATCAGTTGACAGATGGATCTCTAAATCCGCACCGAATCCTCATGATCCTAGGCCGTGAGGCCACCGAGCTCTACCTTTTGACTGAAGTGCAGCAGGTGTATCGATCGCAGGGCCAAAACATCAATGACAAGCACTTCGAAGTGATCCTTCGGAAGATGCTGTCGAAGGTTCAAGTCTCGCATGCGGGAGATACAGTACTCCTTCCGGGCGATCTCGTTGATCGTCGGTATCTACTGCGCCTGAATGAGCAAATGCTGAAGGAAGGAAAATCGCCCGCTCGATCGATTGAAGTTCTGCTCGGAATCTCGAAAGCTTCGCTGAGCACCGAATCCTTCCTGTCGGCTTCTTCGTTCCAGCACACCATCAAGGTGCTGGCCGGGGCAGCCATCGAAGGTAAGGTGGACTATCTGAGAGGGCTCAAAGAGAACGTGATCATTGGGAAACTAATTCCTGCCGGAACCGGATTTCCCGGTGAGGAAGTCGTTCTTCATGATGAACGCATAGACGGCGAACTCGAACCGGCAGAAGAAGAACCGGAACCAGAGCCGGAGGTTGTCGAAGTCCCTGAAGCTGAAATGGTCGCGGCTGACTAACTAGCCGGCAGTACAGCCTAACGAACATAACGATCCCCGGAGGTTGCCTACTTCTGGGGATCGTGCACGATGTGCGCTAAAGCGCAAAGTGCACGAAGAACACGACGTGCACAGAGGTTGACATCGCGTTTTGCGGGCCTTTATAATGTTCCGTCGGATGGAATGAGAAAAGCACCGAATGAAATACGCAATCGTCGAACATAGTGGTAGGCAGTATCTTGCCCAAGAGGGAAGCCTCATTGAGGTGGACCGAATGTCGCTTGAAGTCGGCAAGCCGATTGTCTTCAAAGATGTCCTGCTGGTCTCCGATGGAAAGAAAGTGGAGGTCGGCGCGCCTTTCGTCAAGGGCGCTAGCGTCAAGGGCAAGGTCCAGGGCCATCCTAAGGGTAAGAAGATCACGGTCTTCAAGTACAAGCCCAAACAGCGCTATCGACGCACGCAAGGGCACCGCCAGCTGCTAACTCATATTGCAATCGAGAGCGTTGGATTACCAGCGGCTCCAAAGGCTGCAGCAACAAAGAAGGCTGAAACGAAGAGCAAATCGAGCACAAGCAAACCGGCGGCAAAAAAGAAGGCCGGCGACAAGAGCAAATCGACCGCTTCAAAGGCGGCCGCCTCGAGCAAGAAGAGCACAAGCACTTCAACAAAGAAAAGCGCAAGCACTTCAACAAAGAAAAGCGCAAGCAAGCCGAAGGCAGAGAAGAAAGACTAAGGGAAAAGGTTATGGCACATAAAAAAGGTGGCGGATCCAGCCGCAACGGACGTGACAGTCAATCGCAACGATTGGGTGTGAAGCGATTCGGTGGACAGCTGGTACGTTCTGGCAACATCCTCGTCCGCCAGCGGGGCACTCGCATCCATCCCGGGCTGAATGTCGGCAAAGGTTCAGATGATACGCTCTTTGCCACAGCCGATGGCGCGGTGTTGTATGACTTCGCACGCGGAGGAAAAAAGCGGGTCAATGTGATAGAGGCGGCCAAATGAAGCCCGGCATTCATCCAGAATACTTTGCAGAGGCTACCGTAGTCTGTTCTTGTGGGAATTCATGGACTACCGGCTCCACGGTTGAAATGATCCACACCGACGTTTGCTCCGACTGCCATCCTTTCTACACCGGGGAACAGCGAATCGTGGACACTGAGGGGCAGGTCGATCGCTTCTACCGCAAGCTGGAGGCTCGTGAAGAGCACATCCAGGATGCGAAGGATCGGGAAGCCGCCAAGGTATCTCCCGACACACCCATCTCCGAGCTCGAAATCGGTAAACGAGCGCAGACCGCGCTTGAAAAGGCAGGCATCACGGACGCCGGCCAGGCGCTGGCATTGATGGCGCAGGGTGATATGGCGTTGTTGGAAATTGATAACTTTGGGCGCAAAAGCCTGGCAGATCTAAAGCGCCGAATGAAATCACGTGGGTTCGAGCTGCCAGAATTTTCCGAGGAGCCGCAGGCTTAGCATTCCAGCTTTGAAGTAAACTCAAGGCAGGTGCACTACGCGCCTGCCTTTTTCGTATCTCAGGGGTGGTTAGATTGACAGGATCATTGGAAGTGATTACCGGGTCGATGTTCAGTGGAAAGACAGACGAGTTGATTCGGCGCCTGAGACGCGCAGCGATCGCCCGTTTGAAGGTGCAGGTATTCAAGCCGCTCATCGACGATCGCTTTGAAACCGAGATGCTAACCTCGCATGCGGGAGGCCAATTTGAGGCCGCTCCAATCGAGAATGTGGAAGCGATCCTAGAGCAGATAGACGGAGACACGACCCTGGTTGCGATTGATGAAGCGCAGTTTTTCGACGACATGATCTTGAAGGTTTGCAGCGACATGGCGGATGAGGGCAGAAGGGTGATCGTTGCCGGTCTTGACACCGACTTTCGGGGCAACCCCTTTGGCCCGATACCCCGGCTCATGGCAACGGCCGAGCGAGTCGATAAGCTGCATGCCATTTGCATGGTTTGTGGGAGGCCGGCCTCTCGGACCCAACGCCTGATTGACAATGCGCCGGCTCGCGCCTCGGACCCGATCATCGTCGTAGGGGCAAGTGAATTGTACGAGGCACGCTGCCGTGAGCACCATGAGGTGCCCGAATGAAGGATTACCAGGAGTATTTGGAGGAGGTCCTGATCACCGAGGAGCAGCTGCAGGATCGCATTCGTGCGCTTGGCCTGGAGATTAGCGCCGACTATGCAGGCGAAGATCTGCTGCTGATATGTATTCTGCGCGGTGGAGTGATGTTTCTCACGGATCTTATGCGTGAGATCAGCCTCCCGCACAGCATCGACTTTATGGCCGTCTCTTCATACGGCGCCGGCGTTCGGCAATCAAAGGGGCAGGTGCGAATCACGCTGGATCTGACGACCTCCATCGCGGATCGCAATGTGCTCCTGGTTGAGGACATCATCGATAGCGGGAACACGATCGCTTCCGTTCTTGAACTGCTCAACGTACGCCGGCCGAAATCGTTGAAGGTGTGTACGCTGTTGGATAAGCCTGAGCGCAGAGAGTCCGAGGTTCCTGTCGACTACCGAGGCTTCGAAATTCCTAACAAGTTCGTCTTTGGTTATGGGCTGGATCTCGATGAGTACTACCGCAATCTGCCTTTCATCGGCGTTCTTCGCCCCGATAAAGTTTCTGAGTTTGCCGACGCTAGTTGAACAGCTCCTGGAATCAGACCTGGCCGAGCTTATTCGGTCGAAATCCAACGATCAACAGGTTTGGCTGGTCGGCGGAGCGCTGCGCGACCACTTCCTTCAAATAATCCAACCGGATCTCGATTTCGCTGTGAACAGCGATGCAATTTCCCTCGCGCGGGGATTAGCCGACGCGATGGACGTTCCATGCTATGTATTGGACGAGCAGCGAGATACCGCGCGGGTGATGCTTCCTGAGCAGGCCACGCTTGATTTTGCGCGCTTGAGGGCGCCAACACTTGAGGCCGATCTTAGGCTTCGAGACTTCTCAATAAATTCGATGGCGGTTGATCTCAATCAGCCAGATCGTCTGATTGACCCGCTGGGAGGTCTTCAGGATCTCAAAGATAAAGTCCTCCGCGCCAGTGCGATCGATTCAATACAGAAAGATGCCATTCGTTCGCTCAGAGCGATCCGTCTGTCCACCAGCTTTGCTCTCCGGATCGAAAACCAAACAAAAGAGCAGATTCGCCGATCTGCAGATGGTTTGTCCGAATGTGCAGCAGAACGACGGAGAGATGAGCTATCAAAAATGCTCGATTCCAATGGGGTGGCAACCGCCATGCAGCTGATGCGAAGGTTAGACCTGCTGCCAAGCGTAATGCCGAGGCAGGCCGTGTTGACTTCTGAAGAATGGGACCAAACGCTTAAGGTTGTCGACAGGCTGGCCGAAATGTTGGGAGCCGTGGCAGAACCGGACCGCGTGGGCAATCTTCCGCTTGCCGAACTTTCTTTGAAGCTTAGCCGTTACAGAGCGAAGCTCGATACCCATCTCCGTAGGACAATACCGGGGGGCCATCGTTCCAGCCAGATTCTGTTCCTGGCAGCGTTGCACACCAAGGTAGAGGATGCAACAAAATCGGCCTACGCGAGCGCACGCGAATTGCGCTACAGCGAGGCCGAGGCGGGACTGGCTCGTTCGATCGCGGCGCATCGTCATAGAGCAGCGGACTTGGAGGGTGACGCCACGGATCTGAGCGCGCATCGCTACTTCCGGGATTGCGGAGTAAATGGAATTGAGGCAGCTTTGTTGTACCTGGCGATCTCTATCTCGGAGGCTCCGACGCAAGATCGCTGGGAGATGCAGGTCAATGTCGCACAACAATTGTTCGAGGCATGGTTCGAGCAGTATGATCTGATCGTAGCGCCTCCCCAGCTGGTGCGGGGGGACAAGCTTGCTGCCGCACTGGATCTCCAGCCGGGCCCCACCATCGGAGAGCTGCTAGCTGCAATTGCTGAAGAGCAAGTTGAAGTTCGAATTGCGACCGAATCCGAAGCGCTGGAGTTTGCTCGTGATTGGATGCTTAAAAGTGGATGATTAAGGAAAAATTTCGGTTAGTGTAGGTTCGTAGAAGCAGCGGCACTTCAAGGGATGAGAACAGCCCCGCGTTGGCAGTTCCGGGACATTGCCTTTATTGTATTCGCCCTCCTGCCGCCGGCACGCCGGACAGGCGTCATGTGCCACGATCAGTCGGATCTTGCTGACTCTCGGATTACTTTCCAACTTCGACAATGCAGCTTCTTGTCGCGTTTCCACAAGCCGAACCCTTTCGCTGATCTTCTGAAGCCCGTACAGTGCCCTTCGGTGCCCTTCGGTGCCCTTCGAGCATAATCTTACTGTAATCGACTGAATCTAATCCAGAGGTTGCATCGATTTGAGACAGATACTCCATGTCGACCTGGACGCCTTCTTCTGCTCCGTAGAAGAAATTCGCAATCCA
>Ga0255055_10002902_pt1 | contig 11804 bp, 10 predicted proteins | sample JV7_2_27_MG_FD_188633 | JGI IMG/M metagenome (GOLD analysis project Ga0255055, IMG submission 188633) | Seawater microbial communities from Jervis Inlet, British Columbia, Canada - JV7_2_27 | ecosystem: Environmental > Aquatic > Marine > Inlet | place: Canada: British Columbia | collected... | reverse complement strand
AAGGCCGAAAAGGTAAACACTTCCGGTTCGGGTTTGATCAGGGCCAGCTCCTCCTGAACCTTGCCAACCAGGATTTCAAGTTCTTCGATAGATTCGTGCTCACTAAAATCACAATTAACGACAAACAGGATATTGTCCAGGATACCCATTTTTTTGATCATGGATAAAAACTGGATATCTGCCTGCCGCAGGCCTGTTCGGCTGCTGATAACATAAACAATCAAATGGGTAAGCAGCAAATAATCCTGAATCATCGCCAGATGCATTGGATTTGAGGAATCACTTCCCTGACAATCGGCAATTTCGATATTTTCGTTGGGCCCTTCTGAGGGGATCTCCAGTTGAACGTCTTTCAGATAAACAGCCAGATCCTCATTGCCGACAAATCCTTTGTGTTCTGCAAAGGTGGTTTCCTCGTATTGACGGGTTGTATCGTCGGCGGAGATAATATCATAAACGCGGTCATACCCTTTGATATATGAGGTCAGAAGTACATTATTAAGATTACGGGTGTCTTGAGATATCAATTGTTCCGTGCTCAATGATTTTAGAGCTTGTTGGATTTGATGGCGTTCATTTTCGTTTCTGATATCGAGCTTCGAATTATTCTTGCGCCACTCCAGCGAAGGAAATAGAACCAGAGCCTGTTCCATTTCCGCATTGACTTCATCCCAGGACTTAAAGTAAAGATGCGCGCTTAACCGTTCCCCGGATCGCACCCGGGTGACAATTGAAGTGACAAGGCCGGCGCCTCTTTTTAAATAATCGCCTTTCAGGATGGAGTTTAAAAACGTACTCTTTCCGGATTTAATCGGTCCCACTACCGCCACGCGCATAATATCTTCTGCCATCTGAATCGGCAGCCCCCGGCAGGTTTTCTCCCAATCGTCAAAACCTGTTTCCACCACACCGGGCATGGATTTGGCTTTCGAAATCAACGATAAGATATCTTGATTGACCTTTAAAACTTCTTCTTTGAGATAATTGTAGCTATCCATGTTTATTCTTTACAAAAAATGTTTTTAATTTAAGATTATGGCGCAGTTCATACAACCTGCCGGCTTAATTGTCAAAGCGATTCCTCGTTACACATCACTTTTTAATGCGAACCGCCACTTGCAAAACATATCCTCCGGATGAGAGTCGGGCGGCGCAAACAGGCATTCCACCGTGATGCGTTCATCAATTTCCCGGGCAAAACTTGCGAATTCCTCACGATGCATGGCTTTGCAGTCATACTCATCCAGTCCGCGCTTAAGCCGGGCTGTCTGGGTCGGACAGGCGGGAACCTGAATGAAAACTTCATCGGGCGTTTCGGTGATTTGATAACCAACGAGGATACACCACGGAAAATACCGCAGCGCTTTTACAAAACCGCTAAGACCTTTTTCCCCAATATTGAATCGCTTTAATAAATCTTTGGCTGCCATGGGCGCAACCCGGCCCCACACTTTTTCATTTAGACGGTCTGCCGTTGACTCATCAAAATGCTCCGTTACGTTAATATACCAAAATGCATCAATGACGCGGTAATGCCACAAAAGAAATTTGATATAATTACGTAGATCGGAATTGTCCATGTCCTCAAAAATTTCAAGATCCATTGGCTATTCCTTTCAATGATTCGATAATATAATTCCTTCATATTTCCCGGGCATGAAATTTAAGACTACCGGTAAAAAACGCACCTGCGATAATAAGCCCGCCGCAGATGGCAATGGCTATAGCAAAGCTGCTTATATCGCCGATGAAGCCGATAAATATCGGAACCAGACCGCTACCGATCACAGAAGCCAGGGGAACTGTGAGAGAGACAACGATGTTTCTCGATTTAGGCGGGACGATAAAGGACAAAGCCGCAAAACCGACAGGAAAAAAACATACCGCTACCAATGGCTGTAAAAACACCATAAGGGGAATATATGAACTGGGTACGACCGCCAGAAGAACGGTCGTGATGCCGCTAATTATAAAAATAATTTTCAGCGTCCACCTTGGGCCGAACCGATCCGCTGCCCAACCGCCGACAAACGCCATTATCAGACCGGATAGTCGTGATAGGGCAATCAGCGTATTGGCCAGGCTTCTATCAATTCCGTGTTCGGTCACCAAATAAAGCGGCATCATCGTGTAGATACCCAGTGTGGCGCATATACCTAAACTGAAGAATAAAACCATAATCCAATAAGATGATTTGGTAGATAACTCACGCAAAGATGAGAAGTTCGGCGCTTCGCCGAAGGACTCCCCGCCGCGACCCAGGCGGGCAAACAACGGACCCATCACCAATGCGGCTAAGCCAAAAAGTACAAATGCAATTCTCCAGGTATACCGGGTCATTATGGCTTCGGCGATTAGGGGCGCAGCAACAATGCTCAAATTAGGCGCGATATCGTGAATCGCCAGTGCTTTACCCCAGTGCTGAGGTTTTATCAGGTCTGTCAGAGTTGCAATCCCCGAAGGCAGATAGAGGCCTGCCGCCATCCCGAGCATGAATAACGCTAAACGTAAACTCCAAACATCTTTACAGAAGGCTATTCCGATCAGCGCCAGTCCTAAAGCCGTGTTAGAGATAATGATGGTGCGTTTATGATTGAGACGGGAGGAAATAAAACCGGAACCGGTAAGCGTTATAAAAGTTCCCAGGGATATCAAAAAAAATAAGGCCCCTGCGTCCGCATGGCTCAGGTTGAAATTTATCTCGATTTCAGGGGTCAGAGGCGCCAGGGTGACTCGGGCAATAAAGTTCAGAAAAAATATGGAGGTGAGAATAAGAAGGGGCCCTAATTGACTAAGGAACCTATCGGAGGTTTCAGATGAATGCATACCGGCATCCCTGGGCGCTAAAGATTTATCCATTTTGGGCTGAAATCTTTCCGATCATGGCTGTTTGAAGTGGTTTCAAAACGTCAGATCGCGTTCGAGAGCAAGGCGTCCCGCGAATTGAAAACGGAGCGTACACGTAAGTACGTGAGTATTTCAATTCGCGGGGCAACGCAGCTACCGGACGCTAGATGGGGTTTTGAAACCACTTCTAGAGATAATACTTTTTAACAGATGGCTCATAAAGGGTTTGACCAATCAGGACTCTTGTGAAGCCGGTTTTTTCATGACAATCCAAAACGCTTGCGATTCTTTTAGCGATCACCAGCCGTTCTTGGGAATCCGCCTGATTAAGGAACGCAAAACGCATTGCTTCACCAGGTGAATCTTTCATAATGCCGTTATTATCCATCAGGACGGCTGCAATTGTCTTCTCTGTTATCGCAGCGCCAATTGCAAGACCGCTGATTTTGGATATCAATTGTGGTCGAAATGCCCATTTATCCGTTAATGGCTTTCCGACGGCGTTTAGGCCAACGACACCAATTAGCCAGCGCGTGCTTTGAGGGATAACGGGTTCATGTAAAGCAGGCACCTTCAAGGGTCTGCCGGCGGCCCCATCTGCTTCAACGATAATCCAACGGAATACTCCGGATTGCCAGAGCGCATCGATTGTTTCCGGTTTCAGTCCTTTAAGTTTGTTCTTTAAGTGCAATACAGCACTACCGGCTGAAATGTGAGAATTTCGCTTAAAAACTTCCCGGGCCCGTTTTGCGATTGTCTCAGCGGACTCGGATACCATCACAATCGATGATTGCGTGCGCCTGGGAATATAGATTTTTGTCGTAGTTGTCGTCAGAACACGACCACCCTCTTTTGAAAGCTCGCGCGCGAGGCGAAACATCAGAGCTGTTTTGCCCCCGGCTCCCACGATACTGATGACACCACCCTTTTTCAGCATCAGGCTATGACGTAATGAAGGCATGTGCAAGTCTCGCGTTTTGTGTTTAGAGTGTCAAGCCCTTGGCTACTGGCTTCTTGCTCCTGGCCGAGCCGGAGACAAGCAGCAAGGAATAATTGGACAGTTACCAGCGACCAGAAGCCAGATGCCAGTAGCCAGTGACCAGCTGCCTTAGTTGTAAGTTCTTAGGATGGCCTCGAGCACTGCGCCTGCAATTGCCCGGGCCTTTTCGGAAATGGTGTTGCAATAATCAACCAATCCTCGGGGATCAATGTCCCCGATTTTTAATCCGCGACGCACGTTAACCGGGGATCGGATCAGGCCGCGAATTACCCCATCGATGCTCGCAACTACAGGTTTTTCGGCGACCGTCCCAATGGCGGCACCGCGCTTTACAGGGGTGCCAATCGAACGTCGGGCATTGAACTCGCCGTCGCAGGGCGCTCTCAGAACCCGTTCCTCGGTATATCCTTTAATGGCACCTGGGATTCCGGTATCGGGCGCAGCTTTGCCGGAAGTTATAATCCTTCCTAAGTTATGGCCGCGATTGGTTTCAATAACTAAATGGACATCTTGCCCCGCAACAAAACCGGGTCCGAGTCCAATGACCAACGGCGCCTCACGCATTCGGGTGCCCAGGTTTCTTTTGGCCAGGATGGCGTCGATCACCACATTTGGCCGCGCTTGATCGAGCAGCTTCCATTCAGGGTCAACAGCGACCGCTATTTTTCCAAGGGTCCAGGTCTGCAGAAGGTTATCATAATCATCAACCTTAAGGGCTTCCACGTCTTCAACCGTTTTACGTCCCTCGTGAACGACCTCGCAAAACGAAACCTCACGTCTGACGGCCAGCGGAAAAGCGGTTTCCAGCATCAGAATCTTGCGAATATTGGACATATAAATTCGCCAGGCAACCGCACTGGCCATCTCCCCTGCCCCTTTGATCACGACAATGAGTTCACTTAGCTTAATTTTTCTTTCCTCCAACATCTGGTCTCTGGCCACTGGCTTCTGGCGGGTGGCCTCTTGTCAATGGTTCCTGGCTGATTGTCTCCGGGTCGGCCAGCAGCAAGAAGCCAGTAGCTATCCCTACTTTCCAAACGGACACACCGGAAACTGGCATTTTTCGCAATCCAGGCACAATCCCCCGTGGCCCATTTGGGCAATTTCGTTTTTGGTTATTTCATCTCCCGCCAATACCCTGGGGAACGTTAAGTCAAAAATCGTCGTTTCGTGATAAAAAACACAAGCCGGCAGGCCGAGTATGGGAATGCCCTCCAGTTTGGCATACAGAAACATGGCACCCGGAAGAACCGGTGCGCCATATGCAATGATTTCAGCACCAATTTGCTTAACACCCTGGCGGGTGACATCGTCCGGATCCACCGACAGTCCACCGGTTGTTAAAATCAGATCACAGCCCAAATCCTTGAGTTGGCCGACTGCATTTCCTATGGCTCCTGGATTATCCGGTGCGTGTATCTTTTTCACCACCCGGGAGCCGTAGTCATCGACTTTTTTGCCAACATATTTATCAAATTCGTCTTGAATGATCCCCTCATAAATCTCAGAGCCGGTGACCACTGCCCCTACCTTCAATTTCCGGTAAGGCATCACATTAATGACCGGGTGTCGCTTTTGAACGAGCGATTCCAGACGTTCGATCTTTTTTGTATTTATGGTCAACGGAATGATTCGAGTTGCCGCTATTATTTGTCTTTCCTGACAGGGAAAATTATTTTTTAGGGTCGAAACAATGATCTCACCCAATTTATTGATTTTCAGCAGCACGGCAGGATTCACTTTGACAATGCCTTTGACATTGCTGATGATGCTTGATTTGCCTTCAACCGGGTCTGTCCAGTGAAGCTGATCGCCACTGATGGCCCAGGCGATGCGCAAGGCTGCATCGTCTTCGTGCAGTTTATTCGCCGAAAGATTCAAAACATAAATGTGATTTTTCCCCAACTTTTTTAACTCGGGAATGTCTTTTTCCTTAACAATGTGGCCTTTTTTAAACCCGACCCCCTTAAATTTTCCAGGAATAATGCGGGTTATATCATGGGCCAGCACCATACCGATTGCGTTTTCAACTTTGACTTTCTTCATATCCGTTTCCTAACCCCAAAAGTGCATTCGCGATTTAACTGTCAAGCCACTCTTCATTTTCAAGTTTGCGCTTAAGCTTCCCGCCGGATGCCTCAAATGCCTTAATCCATTTCCGGACCCGCTCATGACCGTATGTCTCTTTCCAGGCGTCCACAATTTGGTCAACCGGAATATCTGCATAGGTCCCATGATCATGTATGTATTCCATAAATAATTTTTTTTCCTCATTATAAGGCTGAAAAATCGAATCTTCGCGACCGTTGAATTCAAGCGGCGTCACCTTAGCTTTCCGACAAAGCTCTTTGTTGAAGGCCGGCGTCGCTTTAACCCATTTGCCGTCCAGATAAAATTCCACTAGCCCGTGGTAGGAAAAAATATCAGATCCCAGATAATCAATCAATTGTTTGGTAGCCAGATGATTGTGAACATCGGCGAAGCTAACGCGCGAAGGTATGTCACAAGCTCTGCCCAGGGCACATAACAATGAGGCCTTGCCGATACAAAACGCCCGTCCTCCCTTAAGAACATTGCTGGCCCGATAATGTTCCGGACGATAAAACGGAATATAAGGATCATACCAGATCCCATCTCTGACGGCATAGTACAGTTTGATCGCCTTTGAGATGGGGTCATCATCCGCATCTGCAACGGTGGACATTGCATAATCAATAATTACTTTAGAGTCGGAATCTAGAATTGGTGTTGCGGTAAGATATTCCCTGTTTTCAATGCGCATATCCGTATCCCTTTCAAGGTTCAGGTGCATATATCAAACAATATAACCACTCGTCAAAAAGTTGCTGTAGATAATCGCGTTGACCTGTGTTACGCTCCCAAAAATTTTTAAAATTGAAGGAGATACTTATGTCATCGAAAGTTATGGTATTTTAGAACCCATCATGATGCAGGAGAAGCCAACTGCCGGAATTATCCTGGCGGCCGGTGCAGCGACCCGATTCGGCCGACCAAAGCAGCTTTTGCGCATAAAAGATAAATACCTGATTGAATGGGTAGTGGATGCGGCATTAAACTCCAGGCTTAGCAGGATTGTCCTGGTTTTAGGATACGCTCATCAAAGGATCCTGCAGGCACTCGCTGAAAAACCGCAGCATTCAAAACTTCATATAGAAATCAACCCACATTATAAAAAAGGACAAAGCCATTCCCTCAGAATCGGTTTATCAACGCTTAAAAACGATTTCCCTGCGGTAATATTTCTCCTGGGCGACCAGCCTATGCTGAATTCGGCGACCATCAATACCTTATTGGAAAAATTTTGGTCCGCCGAGAAGGATATTTGCGTTCCGACATACAGGGGCCAAAGAAAAAACCCTGCGATATTCAGCCGCCGGTTTTACGGCCATCTGATGGACTTAAAAGGCGACACAGGTGCCCGGCAACTCATCGATGACAATCCGGATCAGGTATTAACGATTGAAATTGATGACCCCCTCTGTTTTTTGGACATCGATACGCAACAAGACTTTGAAAATCTGAAAAATCAGATGGATTCGTTTTGATCGCGACTGGAAGTCGATCCCACAGATCGATGGTGGAAACGTGGGAGCGGCTTCCAGCCGCGAGAACATGTTTTGATCATTGAAAATTGAGATTTGGAATTTTATAGTTTGTCATTTTGGATTCAATCAACCTTTTTACTGCTTATTTTTTTCTTTTCCCGCGCAGCCGTTCCGTCTCAGACCGATTCATATTCAGCGTCGTCGGATCAATCACAATACCGTAAACTTCTTTGGCTTTTTTAAGCGAAAGCGTTCCGTTTCTCACCTCTTTGACAACCCTTTCCGCCGGCCTTTGATAGGCTTCACCGTATCCGCCTCCGCCGCCGGCTACCTGGCGCATGATCGTGCCGTTGGGTAAGTCGGAAATAATCTCTTTAGATTTTGGTTTATGACAGGCTCCATCCGGGAAACTGAACTCCATCTCATTAATGCTGCCGACCTTACCGCCGAAAAGCCCGAAGGCCCGGGTTTCTTCATCGACGCCATCTCCAAACACAACCCCTTTTGAATTTTCACCACCAAATTTAATGACGGTTTCCACACCAAGGCCGCCCCGCCATCTTCCGGCACCGGCTGAATCCGGCGCATACTCATGTTTGACAATAAAATTCGGTGTCTGCAATTCGAACATCTCGGGATCCTGTGCTAAAATTCCGCCGGCACAGTTAATCAATCCAATATGATCATAGCCGTCACAACCCCGCATTGCTCCCGAACCCCCTTTTAAAGCGTTGAAAAGAATATCCACGTAAGGTCGATTCATGCGCGGGTCGATGCCGGATACGGCCAATGCCAGCATCCGGTTCCAGCCGGCGGTGACTTTATCCGGAATTGCTTTTGAAAGTGCCTTTAATATCGCATCTGCATTGGGTCCGGTGATGCTGTTGCCAAAGGTTGTGGCGGCCGGATACTTTGCGTTTAAAAAAGTTCCTTCGGGGATATGCACATGCAATGCCCTCAAAAGACCGTCATTATGGGCAATATCGGGATCGATTAACATTAAAAAGGTGAGAATTACAGCTGACATGCTGGCGCCCATTGGCGCGTTGGCAAAACCTTCGGTTTGTCTGTCGGTTCCGGTATAGTCAAAATATACTTCATCGTCTTTAATCGTTACGGTCAGATTTATCTTAAACTTAGAGCCTTCCTGAATGCCGTCATAATACATCCAGCTTGTAGCGTTGTACTGTCCATCAGGGATTCTTGCGATTTCAGCACGCACCATTTTTTCAGTCGCGTCAAAAAGGAGCGTAATCTGCTCCCGCAGTTGATCAATCCCATAGCGTTCCAGTAGCGAATGCACAAGTCTTTCGCCGACCGAACATGCACCCATCTGAGCTTTAATGTCTTCTTCTACAATGGGATAGCGAATATTGGCAAAAATCAAATCCCAGACATCGCGTCGCAGTTTTCCTTTCTCGATCAGCTTAACGGGCGTAATTCGCAGCGCCTCCTGCCAGACCTCGCGGGCATCCGGGTTATATCCGCCGGCCACGGCACCGCCGATATCGGCCTGATGGCCTTTTACAGCTGCCCAGGCAAAAAGCTCGCCATTGTGAAAAATAGGTTTAAAGGTTGCGACATCGGCATTCTGGTTGCCACCGCTGAAAACATCGTTATGCAAAATGACATCCCCGGGGTGAATATCATCGCCGAAATATTCAACAATCTTTTTGCACACGGGTTCAAGTGCAAAAGCAAGCACGGGGATATACTCGGCCTGCTCCAGCATCCTGCCTTGGGCATCATACAGACCGGTAACAAAATCCCGGGCCTCGTTGAGGATCGGGGATCGGCTGGTCCGCAGCAAAGTGTAACCCATCTCCTCCGTAATGGCCTTCAGGCGGCATTGCAGAATGGATGTCAGCACTTTGTCGGTATGATCTGACGATTTCATTTCTTTATTTCGATCAAAGATATTTTGCCTGATTCCCGGGGCAACGAAAACGGCGGGACAAGCTCGATATCGGGACTCACCCGTAATCGGTTTTTGATGAGTTGGGTAAGTTCGGTCTTCAGTTTATGCATATCTTCCGCGTTCATATCCCTAAACCCGTATTCGATGCAGATCTTTAGCGGTGGTTTAACGAGAGGTCCGGGCTGCTCCAGCACAATTCGCAGCGCTCCGCTGGTTCTGGGTTCAAGTTCAGCGACCAGTCCCTTTAGTGCCGCTGGATACAGATTGACCCCTTTAACGATCAGCATGTCATCCGCCCGGCCCAGGATTTTAAACCGCATTTCAGGCCAGCCGCAACCACAGGGCTCCATAAAAATTTGAATCAGATCGCCAAGGGCATAACGCATAAAGGGTTGGCCTTCCCAGCCGATAAAGCTAAATACCATTTCGCCCATAGCGCCGTGGCCAATTTCAATGGGGTCCTTGGTTTTCGGATCGACCAGTTCAAGAACGCAGTAATCGGCGGAAACAAAATGCATCCCCGGATACGGCTCGGTTTCACAGGAAATTCCATGAAAAGCATGTCCGCCGCCGGTATGGTCAAATACTTTTGCGCCGAAGCCCTCCTGCAATTTGTTTCTCAATGAAGGGATACCGGCGCCGGGCTCACCGGCACAATAAAACCGCCGAATACCCAGCTCGCGGGCATCTTTGCCGATAAGTTTAGGTGCCTGCTCGATGATGTATTCGCCGAAAGACGGTGTGGCAATCAGCACATCGGGTTTGGTTAGAAGCGCAAAATCGAGCACCCGCCGGGTTCCCCCTTCGATACCAACCGGCACCACGCCAAGCCCCATAGATTGTAACCCGTCGGAAAGGGGCAGGCCGCCGGTAAACATACTCAAAGACAGCGCCTGCAGCACAATATGGCCCGGTCTCAGACCGGTTCGCCAGTATTTACGGCAATGCATTTCGTTAAGTACCTTGATATCATTTTCGGTAAGCGTATACAGGGTGGGCTCGCCGGTGGTGCCGCTGGTTGAATTGATGCGCACAATTTTTTCCCGGGGTGCGCAGGTGATCAGACCGTAGGGATGCCCGAACTGCCGCATCGATTCCGTCTGTATCCGGCGGTGCTCATTTTTGGTTGTGAGGGGAATTTTTTGGAAATCTTCGAAGGTTTGAATATCGTCCGGTGTCAGCCCGGCTTTCTGAAATTTTTCCTCACGATAATAGACCGAATTTTCGAAATTATATTGAAGCTGTTTTTTTAAACGTCTCCATTGAAGCGCTTGCAGGTCTTCCGGCGAAAGTGTTTCAACTGCCTCATTCCAAAACTGTCGGTCTTTGTTCATCATATTCCGGACAATTTTCTTGTTGAGTTTATCGGTAATAATTTAGAAGTTCAATTAATCAGTCATGAATAATCCCCTCCCTTGATGGGAGGGGAGAATTATTAGGAATTTGCAATGGTAAGGTCTGAAAAGGGTAAATAATAGCCTTTATGTTACCTGATCAGGAGTATGCTGAACTTCACATATCTCTATCAACAGATCCAACCCCTCGGTCGGATAAAAGAAGGCCACCTGACCATGGGCGCCGCTTCTCGGGAAGCCGTTTACCAGCTTCAATCCTTTAGCGGTCAGCGTCGTTAATGCCTGTTGAAAATCATCAACCTGAAAGGCAACATGCTGAACCCCTGCTCCCGGCCGGGTGACAATCGGATCAACACCGTCTATCGGTTTTTGAAATTCGATAAGCTCCATTTGACCCGAACCCAGCGGATAAAAGGCGATCCGTATTCCGGCGTCCTTAATTTCCATTACCTCGCGGCACTCCAGATCAAAAAAATGCGCAAGCGTATCCATTGCTTTCGGGAGGTTTTCGACAACAACTCCGATATGGTCAAATTTCTTAAAAATCGCCATTTTCTACTTTACTTTAACGATCGATGCGAGGGGTTTTCTTCTTCAGCAAAAGCTAGTATTTTTCAAATGTCTCTAGTTGACAGTGCAGATGCCTTATGCTATCCGGTTGTATACAGTATACGAAAATGGTTGTCAACGACAGGTCCCCGGGCAAAGCTTGCCCACACAATATTTTGAACCTATCTCAAAAATTGAGATGGGTCCTAACCTCAAATCTCTTCGTTAACCCCTCTGGGGAGATCATATGCTACTTCAGGTTATTTTCAGCGGTCTGGCCACCGGCAGTATCTATGCCCTTGTGGCTCTGGGGTTAGCCTTAATCTACAACACAACCGAACATGTCAATTTTGCCCAGGGCGAAATGTCGATGGTTTCCGCCTTTGTGGGGTTTACCTTTTTTAATATGCTGGGACTTTCGCTTTGGGTTGCTATTTTACTGACGCTTCTGATTTCTGCCCTGTTGGGGATCATCACCGAGCGGCTGGTTATACGCCCGGCCATGCGGGCCCCCCATTTTAATATCTTTATCATTACCCTGGGGGTATCCATCGTCATGAAAAGTTTGT
>Ga0255055_10002900_pt1 | contig 11811 bp, 8 predicted proteins | sample JV7_2_27_MG_FD_188633 | JGI IMG/M metagenome (GOLD analysis project Ga0255055, IMG submission 188633) | Seawater microbial communities from Jervis Inlet, British Columbia, Canada - JV7_2_27 | ecosystem: Environmental > Aquatic > Marine > Inlet | place: Canada: British Columbia | collected... | reverse complement strand
ATTATGCGATAACTCTAAATACGGGAGAACAACTTAAGGTGTAATTGCTCCGGAATGTGGCATTAATATCTTACCTCAACTATTATATTGCTATAGAAAACTTGCGACGAATAAAATCGCTTTTAATATTATTAACGATTCCATAAACCATTTCTATAGTAAAATTATTTTAGAGACTTTCTATTTAAACATAAAGAAAAGAAAATGAGACATATGGGTAGTTTAAATAGTTTTAAAAAAAAGCAAATAATTATTAAACTTGAAAATTAGCGACATAACAAAATATATAAGTGGTTATACCAAATAAATTTATAATTCTAAATTTCCAAAGATAATAGATGAGAAAGCTAAATATTGATTTTTTACTCGATACTCCAGTAGAAAGATTGGTAGAAAACATCGATTCCATTTTTAATGATTTATTTCAAGAAATTCAATCGTATCTCAATTTAGAACCAATTGATTATAGAATTGAAATAACCATTAAGGACGAAGAAAATGTTGATTCAAAAGGACAAACAGATATTTTCTCTGTAGGAGTGGATAGATTTTATGAGAATAAAGTGCTAAATGTTCGTATTTACCGCAATTTCTATAGATTTGTTCCAATTATTTTGTTGAGAGAGGCATATAAATATTTTATACCTTTACAAGCCTCTCAAATGAAAATCATTGACATTTTCATTAATCAAAAAGTGGTTCTCGATCTCGAAAAGTTAGAATCTATAAAAGAGTGGGATTTACTCACGAGAAATAAATTGATTGATTACGAGTTCCTTTCGAGGGAGAATCATCGTTTAGAGAATTTTCTAAAATATGACAGTTCAGAAAATGTCGATAGCCCATTTATATATTTCTTTAAGTACATTCGAAGAAATATTCAAATTATTTCTGAAAAGGAACATGATTTCCTGACTAATTTCCTCACAGAATATCAATTTTTATCGTCAAAGTCGTTGTATCACGACGAAGTTATTGAAACAATAAGAGTACTCGTTAAAATCTTCGACGAAGTTCAATACTATACGGCATTATTGGACTATCAACATTACTTTAAAGAATTCAAAGAACAGGGGCTCATTCAAACTAGTCTAAGTTTAAACAAATTTACAAAAAACATGCAATGGATTAAACGATTTAGTAATTTATCACCTAGCTATAAAGTAAACTGGCCCTCGTTAAATATTTCCTCAATTAATTGCTACATAAAATTCAATCCAGTTTTAAAAAGATCAGCAATACATCAAGTTATAAGCGAGCTACCTTTTTTTGTTCTCCTTAAAGAATGTCGAACTAGTTTCGCTTATGAAATAGATGGCTTTTTCGTTATTCCAAATCAGTATTATATTGATTTAAAAAAGCTCTTAAAAAAATTCGAGAATAGTGGATATATCCTTCAAATAAAATTGACTACTGTTGAAAAAACTGAATCTTTTGTCAACTTAAATTATTTTCGAGAATATCATAATAAAAAAACCATAGTTAATAAAGAGAATAAATTTTATGAAAATAAGTATGAATTAGATAATTCTCTGGATTATGGACAAGAAGTTTATAAATCAAAATTAACGCTTCTCGATTGGTTATTAATTGACAGAATCCGTTATTTTTCCCATGCAGGATTTAATTTTGAAAGAAGAGCAGGCACTCTCAAATTATTGAAGTCAGACCTTATTAACGAGGTTATTAGCCAAAGGAAATTTATCAATAACTTAAAATCCAATTTGTTAATTATTCACTCGTCATCAAAACTCAGAGATCTCTTTTTAGAATTCTTAAAAATAAACGAACCTTTTGGATTTTTTTATATAAAAAACATACTCTCTAAATATATAATTATATTTGATTTAATTAAAGAAATTCTGGCAAAAAATCCTTCTATCAATAATGTCTTCGAATTTCTTGCTTATGTTAAAGGACATGGCGTCTCATATTCAATTGAAAATAATAATGCTTTTAATACTTCGCTGATAAGAGAAACAATATTTAAAAAATTCCTCCCAATATATTTTAAGTCAAAGGAGAGTTTTAAAAAAGAAATAGAAAAATTTAACAATTTCTTGAATATCTTTAGTTCTTGTTATGACTTAAAAATTTTTAACCTACAATCTATTCGAATGATTGTACAAAACAAATCTTTACTAAATACTATTTTTAAATTAAAAGAAAAGAAATTAAGCCATTCGTATGAAAGTTTTGAATTATCCGATATAACTTATCAGTTGATTGAAGACAAGCTAGATAATTTCTTGAATAACATTCCACCTGTAATTAAACCTAATTTAATTATCACTATCCAATACACTAACACACAATATTTTGCTCTATTACTAAAAAATAATGCGGAAACTGTAGAAAATCTTAACCATGTTTCATATATAGCAAAAAGAATGGCGATCACTCATAAAGATCTATTGTATGCCGGCCTATTTCTTCCGTACTTAAATAGCGAAGAAAAAAGCATACTTATTTCAATATTCAACAACATTTTTAAGGAAAATTTAATAAGCGTTAAAAGATATGTGTGGGGTGGTACGCAAAGAGCTTTCTCAAGGAAAGATTTCTACGATTTGGAACAAAAAGAATTTTTCTATACTAAAGATTTTTTTGAACAGTATTTTTTGAATGTTAGAAGTCTTCTTGGTGAAGTGCAAAAACCACTCTCAGAAGCAAATACTATTAAGCAAAATAAATTTTGGTCAAAAGAGAATAATTTATCTCATCTTATTAAATCTGTTGAGGATCGTATTAGAGGTGAACATGTTGATTTAAGTGAAAATAAATTACATAATCTTTTCGAATTTCATGATAAGTTAAATGATTCTTTATTAAATCTTAGTGAGTTTAAAAAATCCCAAGAAAAATTCTTCTTCAAAAATTATATTAACTCAATCGATTTTGTACCCTCGTTTCAGAATTTTGGAATGAGTCAGTATTTATTGTATTTCTATCCCACGGATATCAATCAGATTGATTTTAAGCTTTTAATGAACAACTCGTTCCAATCGATTAGTTATCCCGCTCAGATCGATAACTCTAATTCCTTTTTAATCCCATATATTTTTCCTTATCGCAATCCTGGCATATCTCCATATTTGAATTGGTTAACAAAATCAAAAAAAATCGTTAGAGAATATTGTTTATTTTTCATCAAGAAAATTTATCAGATATTACATTTCAATTACAATTTAAGTTCAGAAGGATGGGATCTCGACCCAAATAGATTTAAAATATATTTCCAAAATATATTGTTTAATCCTGATTATAAATTCCAAATTCCTGATTTAAAGGAGTTCAACATTGGTGATGTAAATAGTTCAAATTATTATGGACCCACTTCCTCTGAATTTAAAGCGCTTGTTCAAATCTATAAACGTAAATCTCTGGATATTAAATCTTACTTGACTAGGCGCTATTTTAAGATAAATACGAGTGTAACAGAACTGTTAAAGAGAGGATTAATCCATCCTTTTATTTCATTAAAGAATTTAGATTTCGTGGAAACAGTTACCATAATTCTGCCTAAAGTTGAACGCAAATTGAACGATACAATAATTAAGATTTTTAGCTTTTTCAACATCGGGTTCATTTACGAAACAGAAGGAGAATATTACGTCCACGGGTTTGAGGAGGTCGTGAAATTCGAGAATGGTATAATGATTAAACTCTTTTTCCCCGATTGTCAAGTAGATGAATTCGAAAAACTTTTTGATTTGCTTTTTGAATATATGGAAATTGACCATTATCTAATCTTAAATGACTTAGTTGACGGAGAGAATTTATTAAAAACTACATTCAATGGATTGAAATTTTTAGAGACATATAACCCTTTAACCAACCTTATTTGGAATGAGAAAGACAAAAGATGGCGTAATCATAAATTGTTTAACGAGAATTTTGAATCGGTTTATCCTGATTTGTTCTTTGGAAAAAAAAGATACAATTTAGATTCCTAATTTCCTACATTAATATTAATTTATTTTGTAAACACTGAGACAAACTTGTAAAAGTATAAATCAATCTACGTTTTCATAAATAATAAATCGGTTGATATTTTTTCTTACATGAATACATAAATGCCCGTCAAAGATATCGATTTTGAAAAGTTCGAAACCTTATTTCATCCAATTAATATCGCTTTTATCGGAGCTAGTGAGAAATCTGCTTTTGGGGCGATGTTATATTTATCAGCGTTTAAAACTTCGAAATGGAAAGACACATTCTATCCCGTAAATCCAAAATATGACAAGGTCCTAGATTGGAAATGTTATAGATCAGTCTTAGATATTCCAGATCATATAGACACAGCTTATATTTCTGTTAAAACTAAACACATTCCGCAAGTTTTAAAAGAATGTGTAGAAAAGGATATTCCTTGGGTAGTTGTGTTCTCATCTGGCTTTTCTGAAACGGGGGATCCAGCGGGGTTAAAATTAGAAAAAGAATTAAAACAAATTTTATTAAAATCAAATACAAGAGTAATAGGTCCAAACTGCCTAGGCCCTTATAATGCGGCTGAAGGTATGGCATTTTCTTTCAGCGCAAAAATAAATAGTCCCGGACAAGTCTCTTTTATGTCTCAATCTGGAGGACATATGAGTCAGTTAATAGATATAGGATATAAAAGAGATATTAGGTTTAGGTATGGCATATCATTTGGTAATCAAATAGACCTGAATTGCGTTGACTTTCTGAAACACTATCACAAAGATTCCACAACTCAAGTAATCGCCGCCTATTTAGAGTCATTTGGTTCTACTACGGGCCACGAATTCTTTTTAGAGCTGAAAAAAACTACAAAAAACAAACCAGTTATTATATGGAAAGGTGGTTATACTGAAGATGGCTCGAGAGCAGCATTTTCCCACACTGGCGCCATAGCAAGTGATTTAAGATTGTGGCATTCAATGGCCAAGCAAACCGGTACAACAATAGTTAAAGATAACGAAGAATTTTGGAACACTATAAAGACATTTGAATTGTTATATCCAAAATATACCCCTCATGGGAGAAATATTGGGATTATCACTCCTGGCGGCGGCTCTAGCGTGAATACAACCGATCTATTCAATTTTCACAAATTAAAAATTCCGGAATTAACTTTAGATTCCCAAAAGAAAATTAGCGAAATACTTCCATATGAAAACGTAAATGTGAAGAACCCCGTGGATTTAGGAGCACTTGGTTTTATCGTAGATGTATTCGTAAAATGTATTGAAATTGTAGTCGTTGATTCAAATATCGATATTGTAGTCGTTCCATTATGGCCTCATTTCATTTATAATCATGTTTTCAAGCAGATGATTAAAATCCAGAAATCAACCAAGAAACCATTTATGTTTTGTTTACCAAGCATTGCTGACTCATCGGAGCTTGCAAACCAATTTTCTAATGTCAAAAAAAAACTCCACGAGGAAAGAGTCTTGTATTTTTTTTCGTTAAGAGACGCAGCAAATAGCATTTCTTTATACTGCGATTACATTGAGTTTATAAACTCCCGTTAGCGTAAAAATTCAAAATAAGGATTTTTTATCACTCAGACTTTCTTCATCATTTCTTTGAGATACGCTTTCATAAAATATCTTTCCATGCTGCAATAATCCAACTTCTGGGTATTTGTTAATTCTTCGTTATTTAGTAGGAATGAGTGGACATTTACTATTTTACCATAGCACTTAGTGAGTTTCTGACCCACATAGCTTTCAGTTAGTTTAAATAACTCTTTTTCCTCAAAAACAGGTGAAACAGGAACGCTAATATCGTAAGCCTCGTCGAAGATTTTAATGGAATAATTAATCCCAGCTTTACCCGAACTCAATTTGATCACTTTAATCTAAAATTTTATGTAATTAAACCACTTGTTTTTTGAGACTGATGTGTTGTTTCTAATTTTGTCGGAAAATTTCATAGATGGATACTAAAATGTCTAATTTAGAGGCTTACTAGACCTATAATCTCAATTTTGCATATATTATTGTTTTACTTATATTAAACTCTCAGTGAACTATATATTAACGGATTAATAACCGTAAACTGAAATTTAAAATAATAGTGGAAGCATTAAAATAAAATAATTAGAAAAACTATTAATTGTAACAAATTAGAGATGAGTACATTTCATGAAATTTATATCTGGATTGAAGGAATTGTTTAAAAAACCTTTATATGTTTTTATAATTAGTGCCTTTACTCTTACATGGATATTAATTATAGTTAACTCGTATTTATCTAGCATAATTCTTGGATTGTCTGTGCTTATTTTTGGGGGAAGCTTATTATACTTCGCGATGATTCTCTTTCTAATTTCATTTATAAAACCTATTAACCAGCTAAAATCATGGTTTGTATTCATTATTTATCTATTATCGATAATATCAACCTTTATTTTAAACCGTATAGTTTTTTTTATAACTTCAGAATTATTTTTTATTATCCCTTTAACGATAAACCAGTTCTTCACTGCTTACTTTGCATTCAAAATTTGTATGGATTCTTCTACAAGGGTAGACGATTCTCTATATACAAAGAAGAAAAGTCGTATAATAATTCGGTTAGTAGAATTTTGTGTTTTTCTTCTGTTAAACTTGTGGATTTCAAGAATTACCTTGATATTTTTCAGTAATACAACTATTCTTTTATTTTTAGTTGTGTTCAGTATGCTTCAGGTTATGTTTTGGGTAAATGTGGGCTTAATAGTAATCGTATTTATTCGCTTACTTGTCACCAAAAAGTTTTCGGCCTACATTTCTCTATTTTTCTTGTTAACTCTATTTTACGCGTTATATATCCTTTTTGATTATTTATTTGGCGCTTTATTTAGCTCTGGATCAGGGGGTCCAATATATGTGTTAATCTCTTTTATCGTTGATTGGTTCTTGTTTTTGTACATACTAGGAACGGTTTATTCGAAAATTGATTACATTCAAACCAAATTAAAGATCCTTAAAGTAGACACAATCGCACTCTTTCTTATCATTATGAAAATTTATGTGCAGGTTTCCAAAATCGTCCCCAAAATTGTTGCCGAAGAAATACAAATCCTACACGCAGGAGGACTATTCGTTATCTTTGTTTTCTTCAATCTACTCTTTGGAATTCATTCAATTTTAGCTCATAAACAGAAAAAAGAAAAAAATACAAAAAAATAAATTAGTACATTTCAGTTTTAGTAAATAATAGTGCGAAACATCCGTAAAATATTCCCGTTATAAGCGCTGTTAAACTGACCATAATCAAAAATGTAACGGCGTACGCTGCAGGAAAACCTAAAGTACTTGGACTAATGAATCCCAATACTCCTAAAGCTGAAGAACTGATTAAACAAGTTATCATCCATCCACCGAAACTTGCTCCTTTACTTCCACCGGTGCGACCTGCTACGATTGAGGCTACAAATGGCGTTACGATAAATCCAATAGTTCGAATCAAAGATGCGTCAATTGTAGCTGAAGAGATTTGTCCATATAACAAGAATATCTCGCTACTGGGCACACTAACAATAGGTCCGAAGAATATTAACATAATTGTTAATGGATTGCTAGTAATACCGCTAAACAGTAAATTTAAATTCCCACTAATAGTTTCGGATATTATGACAAATAAGAAGTTCAAGCCTACATACGCGAGTAGGCTAAATCCTAAAGCTTTTCCAAGTCCCAACCTAATCAACCTTTTAAAATTTGTGTTTACTATTTAATTAATTAATACTATGTATAAAATAGAAAATAAAGGCTATTTAAATTTATTTGACTTAAAAATTAAATATCATATTTTACTAAATCTAATACAAAACGAATCGAATCAACAATTTCATCAAAATTATATCTTTCTATTTTACTATAATTCCAAAATTTTAATATTTAAAATCTCTATTTGTAATGATAAGGATATGAGAGAGAAAAAAAATAAATTTCTTATTGGCAAACTTAAGCATAAGTTCCTACAGAAAATGTTAAGTGAATTTGTATCAACAACTCACTTAAAAGACGATAGAGTTGTTGTAGGCTCGAATATCGGCGAAGATGCAGCCGTAATAGACATGGGCGATAAATATCTAGTCGCAAAAACAGATCCTATAACATTTGTAACTGACGAAATTGGATATTACGCCGTTAATGTAAATGTTAATGATGTAGTTTGCACGGGGGCTACTCCAAAATGGTTCCAATCAACTATTCTTTTACCTGCCGAACATACTGATGAGGATTTAATCGAAACAATTTTTAGGAATATCCATGATACTTGTAAATCTTTAGGAATAACCGTGATTGGAGGCCATACCGAAATTACAGCCGGTCTTGATAGGCCTATTGTGATAGGGTCTTTACTTGGTGAAGTTGAGAAGGATAAATTGGTTTTGACATCTGGAGCAAAAGCAGGAGACTCAATAATATTAACCAAGGGGGTTTTTATCGAAGGTACATCCATTATAGCACGAGAAAAAGAAGATTTCTTAAAAAAGAAAGGCTATAGTAATCAATTTATTGAAAAGTGTAAAAATTACCTTTTTAAACCCGGTATTAGCATATTTAAAGAAGCCGTTATATCTAATGACAATTTTACAGTAACATCAATGCACGATTTGACTGAAGGGGGTTTATTCTGCGGTATTGCTGAAACTGCGATTGCATCGAATCTAGGAGTATTAATTAATAAAGACAAAATTAATGTCTTACCAGAGCCGAGGGAATTGAGTAAAATTTTTAACATCGACCCTTATAGCACAATATCATCGGGATCTCTATTAATTTCGATTAATCCTGAACTCGCTGGAGATTTAATTAATTTATTAGCTAAGAATGGGGTTGCATCAGAAACAATCGGAAAATTTACAAAAGATGAATATGATTATCTCATACTAGATGAGAATAATAGAGAAAAGACTATGATTTACACTGAAGTAGACGAGATCACAAAAATATTTTAATTTCTTATATCCAATAAAACATATAATTCTGAGGTTTTTTTCCTAATTATTTAAACACCAAGATTTTTATTTCTGAATTTTCACATTATATATACGGGTATTATATTTTTTTAATTAAGGGATATAAGGAATTTAATTGTCTATCTTAATATTTTAAAGTTTGATTTAAAGTGGTTAACAAAGAGTTACGAGCTATTCTTAAATCCATTGGAGAGCATTCCAATGGAAGAGATTTAACCCTTAAATTGAATTCTCACGTTTTTTTTGATATATTAGAAGCTAAAAATATTGTTTTTTACAAATTTAAAGAAAAAATTAACAAAGATTGGAAGGAATTTAAACAAAAAAATCAAAATCGAGTAATTAAGAAAACCTATAGTTCTTTCTTCTTTCAATATTTCGACGAACTTCTTACATTTTATTTAGAAAACTTCTGTGGGTACGATACGAATTCTTTAAAGTTAATAGAAAAAGAGAAGATATCTGACGATAGTGTATTTTTGGAGTATAGTTACGATCTATCTCCCGAAGAAAAGGAAGTTTTTAACGAATTTACTGAGAATTTTAAAAATAATGTTGATGGCGTAACCTCTCTATCCGCCTCCCCATCAGGCTATCTCTATTTAGTGATTACAATACTTGGAGTAGTTCTGAGAAAACTATTAGATGAACAATTTTACATTGTTTTAGACGGTGTTGTTTTAAAGAATGGTAAAAGTGATAACGCTCTGAATTTCTTAATCGTTATCAAAAATAGTAAAGATGAATTGTTTGATAATTATTATTATATGTATTTATATTATTTTTTAAAATACTTTAAGGAGGTTCCTGAACAATATTTTGACAAATTATTAGCTAGTAGGGACAGGGTATACCAAATAGCTCTTGACGAGTATTCTAATGCTAAAGAAAATCTCGTTGATCTAATGTATTACTTTTATAAGAAATGTAACTTGTTAGGAAATTTTTCTCCGATATTAGATTTCTTAAACTTCGTATGCTCAAGAGTAGAAGATTCGGTGTTTCCAAAACTAGATATTATTAGAAAAGAATTCTTGCGGAATTTCGATTATACTGATGATAAAAAGAACGCTCTATTGCGAATATTTGATTTTATTGACAAAAAGTCTACTTTGTATTCCACATTTCAAGCGAACAACTTACCTAGTCAAAAATCTCAATTTAATTTATTTCTCCTCTATACAAAATATTATTTTGGAAGTGGAAGTTTAGAAGCTTTAGAAGTAAGTGATCTCTTATTTTTGCCCGATGAATTCAAAAAAAATTTGAATAATTTTAATGCTAAAACGGAAAATGTAATCAATGCTAACACAATTAACGAAGTCGAAGAGTTTTTAGATAATCTCTCGATTTTAACAAACATCGAGAACCCAGATATCTTTTTTAAGAAAATTTTTAATAAAGAAATTTCCCAGCTTAATTATGATTTCTTTAAAGCGTTTCTACTTAGTTTGAATTCGAGTATATCGCGTTTAATTGGGATTGAAAATAAGACTTTAGAAGAAAATCCGAGTAACGAACCATTAAATTTTAAAATCGTAGTGGATCATGTTTGTCGAATGCTCTACACATTAATAGACAAAATCTTTCTCAGAAAACTTCCAAGCCAGGCGTCCAAAAACTTTATCGACCCAAGAAGTAGATATGTTGGTAAAAATATCGCGTTGAGGGTATTAGAACTATTTATTTTTAGCGATTTGAATGTTTCAGATGATGTTTGGCCTGATTACATTATATCCATGAATAAAGACGCTTTACTTAAGGATTTAGAAAATTTCGAAGTTGAAATTCCTGAAAAACATTTCTATAGATATGAAGATATTGCAAGATTTGTTGTTACATTTAATTTTCAGTCTTTAAAAGAACAGATATTATTTGAGGAGTGGTTAATCACAGGACTTATAACTCCAATAAACAATTTTATATCGAAAATTCGTGTTTTGATAAAAAATGATGAAAATAAGACTGAGCTTTATAAGATTTTAAGAAATTATTTTATTGGTGACGCTAAGCACGAAGAAAATCTAGAAGATATCGATTTTGTTTGCCAACAACTCGCAAGTTTTTGGGAAAATGCCGATTAAATCTATTAACTTTTAAGGAATATTAAAAATTTTAGTAAATCTTTTAAAATTTTGTTGTATACTAAAAATCGGTATCTGAAATTCTCTTTCCTCGCTGAATTTATTTAGAGTAATTAAACCTGATATCATTTTAACATTTTTGTTTAATTGGACATCAATATCCTGCAACTCTTTTACACATAAAATGGTAGGGTATGATACATCTCTAAAACCCTCAATAATTATAAGATCAACTTTATAAGGGCTTTTATTGAGCCAGTTTATTAAAGCATCTACGCTGATTTTTTTATTGAGATAAATAGCGTTTTGATTAAACTTATTTTTAATAACGGAAAATATTGCGCCAGCTTCAGAAAATTTAAACGAATCTTTTCCTTCTTCGTCGATTCTATGTTCATGTATGTATTTTATGACGCTAGCTTCAAGGTTAAATTCGTTTTTAAATTTCTTGATAATAAACTCAGTTAAATGAGTTTTTCCACTTCCAGAATATCCAATCACGCTAATTATATTCATTTTTAATCACAGATTCTAAGAATTTGAAAAATACTAGATTTTTTACGATATTATTACTAGAGATTTAATATAATCATTAATATCTAAAATGTGTTAATAGATTAAAGATTAGCTTTTGAAGAAAGGAGATGTTTTAGGGAGTTATGCCAAAAAAGAACGAAATCATAGTCTTTGATGCAAATTTCTTTATTTGTATGAACTCGATTAGAGCTAAAAATGTACTTGGAAACCTTGATACCGTCGCATCGGATTTAGGTTTTGAGT
>Ga0255055_10002899_pt1 | contig 11812 bp, 9 predicted proteins | sample JV7_2_27_MG_FD_188633 | JGI IMG/M metagenome (GOLD analysis project Ga0255055, IMG submission 188633) | Seawater microbial communities from Jervis Inlet, British Columbia, Canada - JV7_2_27 | ecosystem: Environmental > Aquatic > Marine > Inlet | place: Canada: British Columbia | collected... | reverse complement strand
ATTTGCAAATTTTGCTCTGAGTTGATCGATGTCCATAATATCTCCTCCTTTTTTTGAGGAAATATTACCAAACTAGTTTGTCACATCAGGACAATTTACAGCCTTTTTCTGGGTTATAGTTCCGTTTTTTTTAAAGATGCCAATGTCGTGCATGTCGGTGATTTGTTCTTTAATGGAATTTATCCATTTATCGATGCCGAGAGCGGAGGCTCTTTGGAAGGGGTAATTGCCGGTGTGGATGAAGTGCTGGGTCGTATCGATGACAATACAAAAGTCATTCCGGGCCACGGTCCTTTAGGCGGTAAGACTGATCTTAAGGCTTACCGGGACATGCTCGCCACCGTACATGCAAGAATGACAAAACTGATTAAAGAAGGCAAAAATATTGATGAAATCGTAGCCGCAAAACCCACGGCGAACTTTGATGCAAAATGGGGCGGCGGGTTTTTAAATCCGGACCAGTGGGTTAAAATTGCTTACTCTGTAATGCAAAAATAGATCGTTCCGTTTATCATTCTATCTTTTTTCTAAGTTTATCTCCCATTCACTAATCTGAAATTTTTGTTCAGAAAAATCACCGCGAGATGGAATGACTTATTTTCGCTCGAGCTGTTTCATATTCACTCCTGGCCAGAATAATTACGGCAGAGATCACCAGACAGGCACCGAAAACTTTCGGCAAAGTGAGGGTTTCCCCTAAAATAATAATCGCCAAAGCCACGACGACAACAACTTCAAATGTAGAAATGATGGCCGCGTTGGCCGTATCAATGCGTTTCAGTCCTTCAAAAAATGCAATCAGACCCAAAACCGTTGAAATCAAAGCACTGGCGATGACTGCCAACCAGCCGATGGCACTCATCGGCCACTGTAAGCCCTGGAAACCCAGAACAATTCCAAAAATTACGGTAGAGGCCAGAATAATAACTGTTGATGCCGGAAAAGGACCTGCCTTCTGGATCGACAGGCTGCCGAATATAAGATAAAGTGAATAAAAAATAGCCGTACTGATCGCCAATATGATGCCGAGGAAATATCCACCGCTATCCATGCCGATGGTAAACAAAATTCCAACAACTGTCATAAGTAAAGCGGCGATTTTGTAGCCTGTAATCGGTTGCTTGAGGAAGACAGCGGAAAGCAGCGTTACAACTGTGGGATACATGTAAGCGATAACGATGATGAGATTCACCGGGGCCAGAAGTATCGCCGTATAAAAACAAAGGGTCGTTCCCGCCAGTCCAATTCCGCCGATCAGGGTCAGTGAAACCAGCAGTTTCCCCCGTGGGAATGTAAAGCCTTGCGCTTTCATGATTAGAAACATAACCGGCGAAGCAATTAAAAAGCGGATAAAGAGAAATGTGGCGGGATTTGCGCCGGCGTCATAACCGATGCGCGCAAAAATAGCATTTGTACCAAAGCATGCCGCAGACAGGGCAACCAGAAATACACCGATCAATCGATCCATATCAAATCTCAGCTTCGAACGAGTTTTTTAAAAGTAGCCAGGTTTTTAGCTGCATTCAGCACACAATCATCTTTCATTCAACGCCCTGGAATCTGCAATCCAAATCGTGATCTTGTGTTAATTAATACAATTTTTGAACGCTTTTATATACTTTACTCGAATACCTGTTTCAACAAGAATCTAACGAATGGATTTTCAGCCTACATTCTATGCACATAAATAGCGTTTGATTATGAATTGGCACCTGTTGCGCTGACACTTTTTTTTGTGGTGTTTATAAGTCAAAAAAATTACAGGGCATTATCGATAACTCATGCTATCGTAATGTAAAATGAAAAATCTGCGCACGGGTAGGGAAATAGGGGTGAGCCAAAGACACGTAGTTTGAGTAGCAGATTCAGAAAATGAGATAAACTCAATTTAATAATGTGGAAAATTTTTCCAGAATTCCTTATCGTCCTTCTGCCAGTCTTCGCCGAATTTCCTTTCAAAAAAAGAACCCAGCTTGTCATACCAGCGACCCCAGGTGCTTTTACCCTGTTCTTTGGCTTCCAGGATATCATTCAGAAAGGCGGCGATGTTGACCATTTCTTCTTTGGGTAAATAAGAGGCCGCGCCTTCTTTATAAGATTTGACGATGTTATCCGGGCTGAGGGCATGCGCTGTCAGCATAACAGCGGTCACTTCTCTTTGGGTGGCGATTTCGAGGAGCTGAAAACCCTCGACCCCCATGATGTCTAAAATCGTCATATCGAAATACTCGGTTTCCAAAAATTCCTTGGCGGCCTTAAAATTGGACGCTTTGACCGTTTCGCACATGGGCAGCAGGTCTTCCAGGGTATCCAATACATCCGGTTCGTCATCCACCAGCAGAATCCGTTTGCCGTCTAACAATTCTGTCTCAGCCATTTTGTGACCTCTCCGTTTTTGAAATGTTAAAGCCAATGCGTTACATGCAATAAACTAATGCCATTTATTGCAAGTTCAAGAAAATTTGAAATCCCGGTGTCATGAGGCGCTTGCCTTTTATGCGCGATGTTTCTTTTTATCAGTTTGTTTGAGCTGGGTTGCGGCATGATTATTCAACGAATAGCGGCAGCGTCTTCCCATTTTTTAAATTTACCAAGCCCTCCTCACAAATCCTTAAATATGGAATCGCTGCGCCCGTCAGTGTATTCAATGACAACATGGGTTGAGGGAAGGGAACCCCCAGTTCTTTTGCTGCTTTGGCGACATCTTTGAATTTTCGGTCAATGGAATCTAAAGGAAGATTCGAAACGAGGCCAAAAATCGGTAACGGCAGCTCGGACATAATTTTTTCATTCTCACAAACCACGCTACCGCCCTGCAGTTCGCGAATGCGATTTACCGCAAAGGCCATGTCGGCATCACTGGCTCCGACCACGACGATATCTGAGGTATCCCAGGCAGCGCTGCTGGCAATCGCTCCGGATTGCAGGCCAAATCCCTGGATGAGCCCCGCAAATAACTTTCCGGGATGATGGGCTCGATCAATGGCAGCGATCTTGATAATGTCTTTCTCCAAATCGACGCTGAGCTGCCCTTTGGCAACCGGCCAGTTCATTTTTTCCTCGGATGTAACCAGATCGGTAATCATGCGGATGACTCTGATCTGCACATTTTGTGTGTTGCCGGGCGCTCGGATAATAAAATCAGACGGCTCCAAATCGCATGGCAGTTTAATCGTATTCAGACTTTTCTTAGAAAAGGAGTGCTCGCGCGGGGGAATCAGAAGCTTTCCATTTTGAGAGATAATCTGACCGTTGCTGATCACCATTTGCGCATCGATCGTACTAATATCGGGGATAATCACCAGGTCCGCATAACGACCGGGTGCGATGCCGCCGATAAAATTGTCGATGGAAAAATGCTCGGCCACGTTCAAAGTGGCCATTTGAATAGCCTTAATCGGTTCGAATCCGCAATCAATGGCCTTTTGAACGATACTCTCCATATACCCGTTTTCTATCAGATCCTGCGGGGAAATGCTGTCGCTCACCAGAATGAGTCGTCGCAAGTCAATGGCTTGTTTTGTGATTTTGGCGATTTCGTCAAGATCTTTGCGCACGGCTCCTTCACGCGCCATTATGTGCAGCCCGAGCCTTAAGCGCTCCACAACCTGATCTGCATTGATGGGCTCATGACAAGAGGTAATGCCACTGGCGATATAGGCGGATAGCTTTTTTTCGCTGGCGCCGGCGGTATGGCCTTCAAGGGTTTTGCCGGCCAGGAGCGTCTGCTCAAAAAGCGGCAGAATCTCTTCCGGTTCCTGAAGAACTGCCTGCCAGTAGGATTCCCCCAGACCGATGATATCATTGCGCTCAAGAAGTTTTTGAAGGGCGTCCTCAGAGATCCCACGGGCAGCATGACTAATGGATATCGTCGCCGGAGCGGTTGCCAAAATTTTGATGGGTTGCTTTTTTAAAGATTCTAGAAAATCAATAGATCCGTTGTATCCGGCGACAAAATAGGGTTCCAGAAATTCTGTGACAATTGTGGTGGTGCCGCCCTGCATGGCATATTTTAAAAACGCACCCGCAGTACTGAGCCAGGCAAGGTGGGTATGGCCGTCGATGAGACCCGGAATAACGGTTTTGCCTCCGGCATCAATAACTTCTGTTTTTGAACCGATTGTATGCTGTCTATCTTGGCCGACATAGGCAATCCATTTGTCCTTGATACTGATGGTGCAGCCATTTATAAGTTCGCTGGTGTAAACATTGACGAGCTTCGCATTTACGATTGCCAGGTCGGCCTTTTCTTGCCCCAGTGCGACTTGCATCAATGTCTTCGAATCCCTGGTATCATTTAAAAAAAGGGGTCTCCTTTGGGTCATTGCAACTCCGATCCTTTCCGTCATTGGTTGAATTAGCGCAGCATTACTCCTTAACATCTAAAGAAATGATTTGAAAAGGGAAAAATTGCCGGCTTTGTGCGGTGCCATCTAATTCGGTTTTTTCGTGCTTTTCAACAGGGTGCGTTAATGGTACCAAGTATATGATCACTGTAAACAACAGCATTAAAAGGGTGCTAAATTGAACATCGCTTCGAATTTAGAAAAAACCGCTTATAATTTTGCAGATCGTTGCGCGCTTATCGATGAAGATAAAATCATCTCTTATCGCCAATTCAACCAGGACGCCAACCGAATCGCGTCGGCACTGCAGGACAGAGGTGTGCGGCCCGGAGAGCATGTCGCATTGTGCGCACCGAACTCTTATGAATGGCTGGCTTTTTATTTCGGCGTGCTGAAAACTGGAGCGGTGGCGGTAACGTTCTCTTATTTGTTGACGAAAAATGAACTGATTAAAATTATAAGAGACTGTAAACCAAGGGTATTATTTACCACCAGTGAAAAACTCAAAGACTTCAACGGATTGCAAAAGCAGTCTTATCCCGAACTGATTGTTTGTGAACACGGCGACATTTCGTATTCGGATTTTGCAGCTGCGGGAAAATCGGAATTTAAAATGGCCGATCGTGATCGACAGGACATCGCCGCCATTTTATACACCGGGGGTACCACCGGAATTCCCAAAGGCGCCATGCTGAGTCACGAAAATCTGCAAACCTCAACGGCCAATGTGGCCCATTATGAGCGTTCGAGTGAAAAGGATCGCGCTCTTTGTTTTTTACCCCTCAATCATGTTTTTGCCCAGATTCATATCACCCATTCCCTTGTCTATTGTGGAGGGGGGTTGATTATCCAACCGGCCTTTGATCTGAAAAGAGTCATCAAAACGATCAAACGCCATCAGGTAACCAATTTTTATGCTGTGCCTACCATTTATATCCGGTTGCTTGAACTCAAAAATTTAGCCGAAAAATTAAAGTCCGTTCGGTATTGCTTCTCGGCTGCGGCCAGCATGGCCACCGAAGTGATGCGGGAGTGGAAAGCGCGTACCGGACTTGATATTCATGAATCTTACGGCATGACCGAGAGTGCCGCGATGGTAACATATAATCATTACTACCGTCATGTCATTGGTTCTGTCGGTACGCCGGTAAATCTGGTGGAAGTACAGATTAGGAATTTTGATGGTAAGGTTCTAGAACCGGGTAAAGAAGGGGAGATTTGTATCTGCGGGCCCAATATCACCCAGGGTTACTTGAATAACGCCCAAGAGACGAAAGCCGCATTCCGGGGGAAATGGTACCGTTCCGGGGATATCGGTTATCTGGATGAAAACGGCTATTTGTATATTGTGGACCGTCTCAAGGACATGATTATCACCGGTGGCGAAAACGTCTATCCGCGGGAAGTAGAAGAAATATTATATACCCGACCCGAGATTCAGGAATGTGCGGTGGTGGGGTTGCCGGATAAAGAATTTGGTGAGCGGGTAACGGCCTTTATCGTACCCCAAAAAGACCAACAGCCGGATCCGGCAGTGCTTAAAGCCTATTTGAAGACGCACCTGGCAGGTTTCAAGGTTCCCAAAGAATTTATATTTGTGGATGAGCTGCCAAAAAACCCGGCCGGTAAACTGCTGAAACGTGAGATTAAAAAACAATACACTTAAACCACCCTAAAAAATATTTGCGATAATTTGCGCTGTGCCTTCATAGCCGGAATCCATTCATTAGCAAATTTATGGATTGCATGCACGATTTTGACTTTTTAAGAAATGTATAATTCTTATTTTCAATTATTGTAAATCCTCATGCACAGGCAAGAATCCTTCATTATCTAAGGCAAATAATACGCCCCGTAATAAATAATTATTATCGAAATTGATTGTATATTTCCTTTTATTGTTTGGTAATGCTGCAAGCATTCGGCTTTCTTTAAGGGACCGAATCAAACGCGAAATATCAGCAGGAACCCTCTTGGGAAAGACTCTTTTTAGATCAGCATTTTTGAATCCTTCTTTTTTTTCTATTGCAACATTCAAAATTTTGGCCTCAATATCTGTTATATGCTTTCGATCTATTGAAAAAGTAATTGTCGGTTTTAAGACTTTTTCGAGCAGATAATTGTAGTTTGCTAAACGATCGACTTTATTTATTTTAGTTTTTAGGCCAGCCAAAACATATTCACACCAACTGAGAATTCCCTCTTCATCTCCCATGTCGGCTCTTGCAAGTTTTTTGTAATACTTATCTCTATCGCTGCAAAAAACCGCAGTAGGATTAATTATTCTATCCAAACGAACTTTGAAACCTTGCTTAACCAACATAGCATAGGTGAGAAGTCGAACGGTGCGTCCATTGCCATTATCAAAAGGATGAATCCAGGCAAACCTGTGATGTGCAATAGCAGTTTTTAGCAAATCAAATTGTGGAGGATCATCGTGATTTATGAAATCGAACAGTTCTTCCATAAAGAGACTGACCTGCGCATAATCAGGTGGCAAATGTGTAGCACCGGCAATTCTAACTTCTTTTTGCCGATATTCTCCCGGGTTTTTGCTTCCTTCAGCAGTTAATTCACCTACCACTTGTTTATGCAATTCACTGAGAAATATTCGATTTATCGAGGTATCATCAATGTTTTTATCAATAAAATCGAGAGCCGATTCCATATTTCGAATTTCTATGATCTGCTCCGTTTCTGTTGAAGGAGACGGAGCAATTTTGGAATCAATATACTCAACCAGAGTAGTGTGATTCCCTTCGATTCTAGCGGATCCAATGCTCTCAATTATATGAAATATGTTTTTAATCTGAAAAAAAATATGCGGCGGGGTAGTCCCGCTCAATACCTTCTTCCTTAGGTGGTCAAGATCCATAATTACGCCGGTAAGGTCCGAGTCAAAAAGAGGCGGAACTAAACGCAGTTTAGGGTTTTTGAATTGCATCATTTGCGAATTCCGATCTAAATAATTAACAATGAATGGTGCAATTTATTGAATTAACATATATTAATGTTATAACAATTCGCGATTAATTTAACAATGAAATGAAATATATTTTTGATTTGCGGGAGTGTCAAGACAAAATTAACACAAAGTCTAATAATAGAATTATTTTCAATATGTTATTGAGGCTTATTGTTATATAAAATTAACAATCTTTATTAAAATATTTAACATAGATCATCGTCGTCTTCATTTCGCTGTGCCCCAGGAATTTCTGGACAGTTGGAATATCATAGTCTGCCCTAAGCAGGTGTGTGGCTATTTTTAGGTTGCCAGTTTCTACGGTTCGCAGGACATATGGCAAACGCCGGTCGGCAACTCGATGGCATATGGAAAATATTTGCGCTTAAACCACAGTGCCACATTGACCAGGCTGATGAGTACCGGGACTTCCACCAGGGGTCCGATGACCGCGGCAAATGCCTGCCCCGAATCAATCCCGAAAACCGCCACGGCGACTGCTATCGCCAATTCAAAATTGTTTGAAGCGGCTGTAAAACTCAAGGTGGTGGACTGTTCATAGGTGGCGCCGACTTTCATAGATAATATGAAAGAGACAAAAAACATCAGCACAAAATAGATACACAGAGGAATGGCGATGTGAATTACATCGAAGGGCAGCTGAACAATATATTCACCTTTTAAAGAGAACATCACTAGAATGGTGAACAGCAAAGCGAGCAATGTGATCGGGCTTATTTTGGGAATAAATTTATTCTCATACCATTCGATGCCCTTTGTTTTTAGCCCGATAATGCGGGTGATGATCCCGCCAATAAACGGGATCCCCAGATAAATGAAGACACTTTCGGCAATCTGGCCGATGGAGATATCGACAACGACTCCCTTAAGCCCCATCCACTGCGGTACCACCGTGATGAAGATATAGGCATAAACGGAGAAAAACAGAACCTGGAAAATCGAATTAAAGGCCACCAATCCGGCACAGTATTCCCGGTCTCCGGCAGCCAGATCATTCCAGACAATTACCATGGCGATGCAGCGTGCCAGTCCGATGAGAATCAGTCCCACCATATATTCTTGCTGGCCTGATAGGAAGGTGATTGCCAGCAAGAACATGAGTATCGGACCGATGACCCAGTTTTGAACCAATGACAGCAATAAAACTTTTACGTTTCGAAACACCTGGCCGAGCTGTTCATATTTTACCTTAGCCAGCGGCGGGTACATCATCAAAATTAAACCGATGGCAATCGGGATGTTGGTTGTGCCGACCTGGAAATAGTTAATGATTTGGCGGATGTCTGGATAAAAATAGCCGCCTCCAACGCCAACAAACATGGCTAGAAATATCCAGAGCGTCAAAAAGCGATCTAGAAATGAAAGTTTTTTCACAGTGGCATCTGTCATAGGTCGTCTCCGTTACCGAATTCAGCTAGATTTTTATCTGCATTTATTGATCCTTTGCGGCAGCATCACCTAACAATGCCTTGAGCTGTGTTTTTTTGGGCATCGCGCCGACTGCTTTGACCTGGCCGTTGATGACCAGCGCAGGGGTGCCCGTTACTTCGTATTTCCCGATTTCAGCAGGATCGGTCACATGCTCGATGTCGGCTGCAAGATTCATTTCGGTCATCACCGCCATCAGATCCTGTTCCAGGTCGTCACAACAGGGGCAACCGCTGCCCAGGACCTTAATCTCCAGACCTTCAGTGCTGCTTCGTTCAAAAGGCTGCCCGACAAATTTTTTAAATTCCCGTAAAAAAGCGTGACTGTAATCTTTTTGGCTGTTCTCAGGTATGTAATTCAATTTAGACAACCGCCGAATCAATTCAGCAGACAGCTCATTATCCGACCGACCGGCAAACTCCCGGGCAATTTCCTTCAGAACAGGCTTTAACCCAATAATGCCCATTCGGTGATGCCCGACTTTTATCTGGGTGATTTCATCTTTCGTCATGATCATTCGTTTTCCAGAAGCTGCAGCAGTCTTCCTGACCGGGGGGGCTGGGAATGTTCTCCAGCTGCCGCAGCAATCGGTTGGCGGTATAATTTTAAGTGATTGAGGTTATCTGTTGGTGCCGCCGAGAAGAATCAATTTATTTCATCGAAGGCCGAATCAAACCAATAGCAGCTTGGCCGGTCTTCGGCCAAACCTACCGGGTTTCCTTACGGCGCTGTTCTTCATCGCGGATTTCGCGCCTGAGCAATTTGCCTACCTTGGACTTGGGAAGCATGTCTCTAAATTCGATATACTGGGGTACTTTATAGGCGACGAGGCTCTCACGGCACCATTTGATCAGTTCATATCCGGTGATGCCTTTTACATCTTCTTTGAGCACCACATAGGCTTTAATCCTCTGGCCCACTTTTTCATCCGGGACACCGACAACGCAGGCGCTGATGACCGCCGTATGCTCCTGAAGAACCGATTCGATTTCAGAGGCTGATACCCGATAGCCTTTGTGCTTGATAGTGTCGACGGTGCGGTCCACAAAATACAGGTTGCCGTCTGCATCCATGGACATGATGTCGGCGGTGCGGTACCATTTGATGCCGTCTATTTCGATGAATGATTCGGCGGTTTCTTCGGGTTTGTTCAGATAAGAGGTCACCATATATTCAGAGGAAACCAATAACTCTCCAGGTTCTCCTGTTTTCACGGGCTCGAGGGTTGCCGGGTCCACGATTTTTATTTTTTTGGTTGCCATGATACGTCCCACACTTTTAGGTGGGTACTCGATATCAACCGGGCACATGGAAACCCCGCCGCAGGTCTCGGTGGCCCCGTATCCTTGAAGAATTTTTTTGTCGAATTTGTGTTCCCAGCGTTTGCCGACTTCAACAGGCAGTAAATCACCGGCACTAAACCAGTATTCTACCGAACTCAAATCATATTGATCGAGGCGATCATGCTCCAAAATCATGCGATACAGGGTGGGAACTCCGATCATGGTCTTCGCCTTAAAGCGCTGAATGGCATCCAGGGCCGCATCCAGGTTGATTTTAGGTTGCAGAATTAGGGTTCCGCCCGCTAAAAGAGTTGCCAGGCCGCAGGTCTGTCCCAGGATATGAAACAGAGGCGCATTGCCCAGGATGACATTTTCTTCATCTGAAAACAAAGATTGACTAATGGTAATCTGCTCCTTAGCTGAAACCAAAAACAGATTGTGGGTAAATGGGACACCTTTGGGAAATTTGGTGGTGCCGCCGGTGTAAAGAATTTCAGCCGTGTCATTTTCAGCGGGTTCGATCTCAACCTGCTTTTGCGGAGATTTGCGGTATTGAACCAGCAACTTGCGAAAGGAATAGGTATTTTCGTTCAGCGCAATTTTACCCCGGGGGATGATATCAAAAAGGTAGCCAAAACTGCGTTTCCACCAGGGCAGCAAATCGACCATTTTGGTGACGATTACCTTTTTGAGCGGCGTTTCCGGCAGCACGCTGGTAACATAGCCGAAATTAGTATCGGCACATACAATCGCTTCGGCATCGCTGTCATTGGCAATATATTTGAGGTCATGAGGGGTGTAGATCGGCGTTATGGGGACGCATATGCCGCCAATTTTTTGAATTCCCAACCAGGCGACGACCCACTGAATGCTGTTGGGGATGTAAATGATGATTTTCTGGCCGGCTTTAATTCCCATATCCGCTAAAGCAGTTCCAAAACAATTGGCCATATCCTGTATTTCCCGATATGAAAACCGAGTGCCCAGATAAACCACCGCTGTATGATCTTTGCGATGCTCGGCGGTCTTAGCAAAGCTTGAATAAATCGTGCTTTTGTTATTTTGCTTCATTGGCCGTATTAAATTCCAAAATAGGCGGCTTTAACTTCGGGGTTATCCATCAGTTCTGGGCCGGTACCCGATAACGCCAGCATGCCGTTTTCAATTACATATCCTCTGTCTATAAACGGCAGTATCGGTCGGGCAAATTGTTCGGTGATCAAAATGGTAATGCCCGAATCTTTTTTCAGATTTTTGATGGCAGCAACAAGGGTAGTCTGCATCATGGGGCTGAGTCCCAGCAGCGGTTCATCCAGCAGCAGTAAGGTCGGTTTCAAGATGAGCGTCATCCCGATGGCGAGCATCTGCTGCTCACCGCCGCTTAAATAGCCGGCCTTGCGTCGTTTTAAATTCACCAGCGCAGGGAAAAGCGAATACACATAATCCATCTGATCCTTTAGAGCTGATTTTTTAAGCTGGTGGCCGGCAATTTTTAAATTTTCAACCACATCGCTTTCAGGAAAAATCGGGTGCCTTTCCCTGGATAGCACAAGTCCTTGCTTTACGCGATCAAAGGGCTCTGTTTCGGTGATGTCTTCACCTTGAAATTTGATTTTCCCATATATGGTGATCCTTTCCCCACCTTTGCGCTGCTCCTTGATTTTCATGTCAATAATAAGGCCGGATATGGTGTTCATCAGGGTGGTTTTACCGGCGCTATTCGAGCCGATAACCCCGATAATTTCTCCCTGATTAATCTTCATCGAAAA
>Ga0255055_10002898_pt1 | contig 11815 bp, 10 predicted proteins | sample JV7_2_27_MG_FD_188633 | JGI IMG/M metagenome (GOLD analysis project Ga0255055, IMG submission 188633) | Seawater microbial communities from Jervis Inlet, British Columbia, Canada - JV7_2_27 | ecosystem: Environmental > Aquatic > Marine > Inlet | place: Canada: British Columbia | collected... | reverse complement strand
CAGAAGGTGCCCTGGGGGCATCGTCGGGAGCCGTCCCGACCGTTGAAGTGGAGACCATTCCCCGCTCGCAAGGAGAGCACCCGGGTTGGCTCGATCGCGACGCGGCCACCTCGCCGAAGCTCTACGATGAAGCACGGGCACTGAGTGAAAACGCAGCGGCGGAAGGGAGCCGGATCTGGCTCGTCTGGAGCCCGGCCCTACCGCTCGAGAACACATTCTTCCCGGCATTTGCGGGGTGGCGACGAGACCGCGTGGCCGGCTCGCCGATCATCGCCGTCGATCTCTTGTCGCATCCGACCGAGGAGGGCGAACCGAACGATTGAGATTAGCCTGCATATCTCACCAATTTTCTGCTGCGGCCGCAAATCTGCAGCAATCTGCGGCGTTTGCTCCCATCGGGGTGCTCGACGTACCGCAAGTACGCGCTCCGCGCCCTCGAGGCTCGGTCCGGGGCCCCAGCGTCGTCCGTTGCGTGCGCCATGGGTCCGGATTCGAGGCGCCGTGACGACGGCGATGTCCTTCCATCGCCGAGGAGCGGCAACGAAGAAGACGGGACCATGCCGCCGCAACCCTTCGGGCCGATGGGGGTCGTGGCCGATCTCTGCGTTGCTCGTCGTCGACGATGCTCGGGCATCGACTTCCTCCTCGCGCCTTGACGTCGACTCACGAGACCCATCGGCGGACGGCACTGGGGACCCGAGCCGAGCCTCTTGGTCGCAAACACCACATCTCACAACACCTTTCCGGCCTCTCGACGAAAACTGGTGAGATATGCAGGTTAGGGGTGCGCCGACTCCTTCACATTGGTTTTGGGGATTCATATGGGCGGACACCGAGATTTACCTATCGAGCCGGGGAAGCTGAGACTTTAATTTGCCCTGTTGCCGCGACTGGGGTCTTCAGCGAGAATCTAGCCTGGAAACAATGAGTTCAAACGCCTTTCGTGCAGCGGCCGCAGGGTTTCTCAACGCTCTCAGGACACGACCGAAGAATAGACGGCTGGGGCTCATGCCGGCGCCTCGTTGGTGCGACCTTGCAAGACACTTCTGTGAACGCTGGCGCAGAGCTTGCGCTTTGCTCTGGACGGCGAGTTCGGCGTTCGTGCGCCGCGCTAGGGCGGACCCCTCCGATGTATGTAAGGCAGTGGCAACAAGGGCCTGTGCGAGCTCCTGCGCTTGACTGAAACCGCCGTGTCCAGATTGCTTCACCCCAGATGTTCGGGCGTAGGCAATCCAATCCCCGTCCCCAATTCCAAACCTTTTTAGAGTCAAACGGCCCGGCGATGAAAATACGAGGAATCCTGAAGCGAGTTGGGCGGCTTTTTTTCGATGTCCAGACATACTCCAGGGCCGCCCTGGTGGCAACACGAGTAACGTCCGCCCTTGCCCCCCTGCTGATGTTGCGTAGGAGCTGAGAAAACAGTCCGCTGCGAGCTCGTGACACAGCGCCGCGAGTCTTCGATCTTCCGTGGCCAGATCGTGACGATCGACGGCCGGCGCGGCCAGCCGGTGAACGGACGACTCTGACGATTTGTGTTGAGCGCGATCGCGTTGGAGGACCCAGACTTCATTTCCGTCCAGTTGCTCGAGCAGCCCGGGCAGGATGTCGCTCCACCACTTTGAGAGCCACCGAGGCGCTGGTGGGGAAAGCGCCGCTGCGTCGATGAGGATTCGCAGCGCGTCACTCCTCGGGCAAATCGTTCGGTTGCCCATGCTTTGAGTATTTCGACCACGTCGGCTGGTAATCGCGGCCGAGCCAGCCGATCGACTGTGCGAGGTCAGTGTCGTTACTGGGATTTCCGTCGTAAAGGTCGAAATCAAGCAGTTTCTCACCCTTGCCGAGCTCAACCAACTCATCCCACAGCTCGGTGCCGGGGAATGCCACGCAGTCGGAGTTCTGCCAGTGCACCCGGTTGCCCGATTTCTCGCCCAGGGTGCGAAGCTCCTTGAGGAGAATTTCGTCCTGGCGCCAGTCCTCCTCAGATTCCCCCGGGAGGTTCTTCATGGTCGTGAAGTGAAATTCCAGGTTGGAGTAGCGAGTCAGCAGGTATCTCACGTTCTCGAGACTCACCCGCGCGTCAAGTCGCTTCTTCGTGTTGTCAAGTAGACGCTGGTTAAAGCTCTCGATGCCAAAGCGCATGCCAACACAGCCGCACTCGACCATCAAGTCGTAGAGCTGCAAGCTCGTGGTGTCGATACGCCCCATCATGGTCCACGGAAGTCCGAGGTCCTTGAGGCCTCGACACAGTTCACTGACGCGTCGGGGGCCGAGGTTCCAGGTATCGTCGTCGAAGAAGATGCTGCCAATCTCACCCTTCCACCGTGTCCGGGAGTTCTTGATGGTCCTTGTCAGCGATTGATAGCCGTTTCGTAGAGCGGCAATCTCTCGTACCGTACCTCTGAGGCGAAATGTCCCACTGCGGTAGTTCTCTCGGTATTGTTGTACTACCTCGCGGATCTCTTCGATCACCAACTCGGGCTCGCGGGCCCGGTAGGTGCCGTTGTTCATTACTTTCGGCCACTGGCAATAGGTACATTTGAATGGGCATCCGCGCGAGGTGTTGACCTGGAGCTGAACACGCGCCGTCTGCATGCTTGGATCCCAGTAACTGAAGAGGTGTTCGAGTGGGCGGTGGGGCGTGAAGTTGGTGCCCGCGATCCGATTGATGTCCTCGAGATGTTTGAAGGTATAGAGCTTCTTCGCATTCTTGGGATCCCGGGCGATCTCGAGGGCAGGTTGTTCGTACTCGCCGACCACGCAATGGTCCACGAACGGCTCATGCAAAAGCTGTTCGGCAAAAGTGTGGACGTGCGGCCCGACGAGGACTACCCGCGCCCCCAGCTGCTCCTTGGCCCAGGTCGCGAGCTCAGCGATGGTGCGATACAGGGGTGTTGAGGTCTCGAAAAAGATGATCTCCGGCGTTGCCGCAGCAATGGTTCGCCGGACCACCCGGTAGTCCCAGTGTTTTCGCGCGACTGCGTCGTAGAAATCCGCATCGATACCGTGGAGTTCCAGGTACCGCACCGCGTATGCCATAAAGAACGGGAAACATGCGTACTCCGTGATGCCCTGCTCCGTCCAGGGCCAACGCGAACCCGCATTCGGACCGGTTCGGGTCCGCCCAGCGGAGTCGTGTTTGACAAAGGGAGTGTTTACGAACAGTGCCCGCATGCAATCTCTCCTCATCCTGTGGGCGGGGTCTTTGCGAGGTCGAAGTCTGCCTCGCTAAAGTATATCGCAGAGAAAGTCGAGCACCGTGCGGGCCCGTTCCGCATAGGTGTGGCGTGCAAATACGAGTTTGCGCCCGTTTTCGCCGAATTTCCGTCTGGCCTGCGGGTCTCCGAGGTAGCGGACGAGCTTGGCCCAGAGTTCTTCTTCTCCGTCGGTGCAGACGACCGCCTCGCCGAACTCGTCCTCGAGTCCCCGGGTCCGATCCGAGATGACGAATCCCCCGCACGCCAGGATGTCGTAAATCCGCAGATTTACGGTGTTCCAGGCGACATGTTCGGTGATGTGGGCGTTCAAATTGACGAGGGCGCTGGAGTACAGCTTTGGGAGGTCTTCGGCGGCGATTTTTCCGCGGCAAGCGCGGTCGAGTGGTGGGTGCCAGGCACGGTTGCCGTAGATAACCAGCCCGAAAGGCAGAGCCGGAAGGAAATAGCGATGGTTTACCACTGGCCCACGGATATCATTGCCGACGAAAGCGACTTCGTGAGCGAACTGCATGTCGGGCTGTGGGAAAAAAATTTCAGGGTCGGTTGCGAACGGCACGACGCCTCCGTCCGCGCACGCCTTGGCCAAGGCGAAACTCGTGAAGAGGAATCCGTCGAAGCGGTCGCGGTTCTCATTAAATACGCCGACCGTGCCGCCGTCGAAGAGGTCGGGAGGAAAGGCGTTCTGCAGATAAAGGATGTTTGGTATTCCAGGGTGTTCATCGCCAAACGGGGTGAAGTGGATCAGCGCATCTAGCGATTCCTCGATGGAGCCCTCGCGTGGATAGAGGTTTACCGACTCGACCTCATCGCATCGCAGGAGATACTTTTGCCATCCCCGCGCGACCTGTTCGTCACCCTGGACGTTGCCCGGCCTGTTGACGTCGAAGGTGCCGACGTCGTGTAGCCTCAGGCCGATCCGAAGTCCTCGTTTCAGGAGTCCTCCCCTGGCCGAAAAAAGTCCGGCTGGTGGGGGTCGAGTGCCTGGGAGAGCATGTTCAGCCATTCTGCGTCGGTCTTTGTGCGGAAGACGTGGATCTCGAGCGGTTCCACCAGGAGCAGATCCCCTTTCTCTAACTCAAGAACCTGACGCTCACCCGATTGTTGGTGCGTGATCGTCACCTCGATTTCTCCGGAAATGATGAAGAAAAGCTCGCGAGTGTTTCGGTGATAGTGGTTTCCACGGACCTGGCCCGCCCGCGTCTCGATGTAATTGACCTCGGCCCAGTTCTCACGAGTGATCGCACAGAACTTTCCCCGAGCGTCCGCATGGAGTTCGCTGGGTCTGAATTTTCTCACCCTATGTCTCCCTCTGCCCTCAGTCGCGCCATACCCTGTTCGATCCCGTCACGAGCCACGCCGAGTCGTAGTGCGCTTGCGTTGCCGGAGAGCGACGCGTCGGCTTGGAGCAGCAGATCTTTGCGACTGTCGCCGGCCGCCTTTGCTTCGAGGAGTTGGACGTCGTGTCCAAAGGTTCGGGCAAAGGTGGCGAAGAGAGTATATCGGCTGACTCGGGCAGGACCCGTCGTGTGGAATATTCCTGTGAGGCGCCGTTGCATGACGGCATCGAGCATCTCGGCCAGGTTCACGCAGTAGGTCGGAGTATTCATGACGTCCGTAAATGCCACGATTTTCCGACCCGCTTCGAGTTCGCCCGCGACCCACGCGAGCAAAGGCGACGACTGGCCATAGAGGCCGCCACTTCGACACACCGTCAGGTCGTCGGTCTCAGACCGCGCCATCTCCTCGCCGGCGAGCTTGCTCCGCCCGTAGGCAGTGGTCGGGGTCGGGATCTCGTCCTCCCGGTACGCTCCACGGTCGCATCCAAAGACGAGATCAGTCGACAGATAAATAAGCCACGCGCCAATTTCTCGGCATGCTTTGGCGACATTCGATGACCCCTCCGCGTTGATATCAAACGCCCACTCCGAATTGGCTTCGCAAGCTCGCACGTCTTTTACGCCGGCGGCATGAACAACGACGGTCGGCATGAGTCTGGGGAGAACTGTTTGGACCGCTGAATAGTCGCAAATATCGAGCTGCAAGGCGGCTGGATGCTCGTGGATCTCAGACCGAGGAGTAGAGCAATAGGTGAAAAACACCTCGTGCTTTGTCGAGAAGTGACGAACGAGGTTCGACCCGACGAATCCGCTGCCCCCGAGGACGAGTACCTTTTCCATCCGACAGTGAGTTACGCCGGCCCGTTGTTCGAGCCGCGATCTTCGGTGGACCAGGGAAGATAGGGGAGGATGAAAGCGCGCTTGTGCATTCTCAGTTTCGGATTGCCCGTCTCGGTGAGTTCAAATTGAAGAGCGGAAATGTCATCGAAGATCGCGTGGTTGACGACACCGCAATGCAGCCTCAGGAGGTATGTCCCGGCTGCCAACCAATCACCGGGAATCTTCACTGAGGTTCGATAGTGGCCGGGTCGACGATTGTCCAGCATTGTCGTTGAGGTATCGACATCCTCTGTGCTCAGGATGGGTGTGTGGTCGGTTGCGTGGATAATCGCGGAGACCACGGCTCCTTGTGTAGGCCTCCGGACGACATAGTCGATCCTTATCTGAAAGCCCTCTCGGACGTCGAGAATCGGTGACTCGGGCTCCAATTCGACACGGAGTATCTGCATCGGATGGTGGTTCTCTTCGGTGGCGGTCCAGACTCGTGCAGGCCGATAGCCGACACTGATGTAGGTTTCCACGACTTTTCTGGTTGTTCCGAATGCCTGGACCGTGCCTTCGTCCAGCCAAAGTGATCGCTCTGTGAGGGTAGAGATCGCCCCCATGTTGTGGCTGACGAACAACACCGTGCGGCCCTTCCTGCTGATCTCCCCCATCTTTCCAAGACACTTCTTCTGAAACTCCGAGTCGCCGACCGCCAATACTTCATCGACGAGAAGGATCTCAGTCTCGAGGTGTGCAGCCACCGCAAAGGCGAGACGCACATACATCCCGGAGGAATAGCGCTTGACGGGGGTGTCGATAAATTTCTCGACCTCCGCAAAGGCGACGATTTCCTCGAACTTGCGTACGATCTCGACACGGCTCATCCCGAGAATGGCACCGTTGAGGAAGATGTTCTCGCGGCCGGACAGCTCGGGGTGAAATCCGGTCCCGACCTCGAGCAGGCTGCCGATCCTGCCGTGAATTTCGGCACGACCTTTGGTCGGCGCGGTAATACGCGATAGGATTTTGAGGAGCGTCGACTTCCCAGCCCCATTACGGCCGATGATACCGAGAACGTCACCGTGTCGGACCTCGAGCGAGACGTCCTGGAGCGCCCAAAACGTGTCAGCCTTCGCACCCTGGCCTCCAAAAGGGCGCCGCACAGCATTGGTGATTGACTCTCGCAGCGACTTGTAGGGCTGGCGCTCGCCGAGACGGTAGCTCTTGGACAGCCCCTCGACCCGGATCGAGATATCACTCATTGGCCCGCCCCCGAAACCGGCCTTTGCACGGCCGGCTCACACCACATCCGCGAACTCCCTTTCGACCGCTCGAAAGTATGCGCCACCCGAAATAACCAGCACACCAGTCACAACACAACTTGCCGCGACCACCCCGGTGTCGAGGGTCGACGTGCCGAACATCGCCCAGCGGAACCCTTCGACTGCGCCGGCGATCGGGTTGAGCCCGACGAGCCAGCCGGGCAGCCCTCTTGAAACCAGCCGGGAGGCGATACTGCTTGTGGGGTAGATGATTGGCGAAAGGAAGAGCCAGAGTTGGATCAGAAACGGCACCGTGTATCGAATGTCGCGGTATTCGACGTTGAGAGCCGAGAGCCAGAGTCCAGCGCCAATCGCAGCGGCGATGACGAGCACGACGAACAGTGGTGCGAGCAGGATGCGTGGGGTCACCGGCACGTGGTGTACCGCCATGAAGACTGCCAACGCCGGTGATGCGACAAGAAGATCGAGCACCGCGGCGATCACGGCTGCCACTGGGATCACGAGGCGCGGAAAATATACCTTGGTGATGAGGTGCGACGAGGCAACCAGACTGCTGGAAGAGTGGGTCAGCGCCTGGGCAAAGAACGTCCAAAGCAGAAGGCCGCCAAACGCAAACAGCGGATATGGCAACCCATCCGACGGCATCCCTGCCATGCGCCCGAAAAACAACGCAAAGATCGCGGTGGTCAGGAGCGGCTGGAGGATTGCCCACGACGCACCGAGGACCGTCTGTTTGTAGCGTACCTTCACGTCTCGCCACACCAAGAAGAAAAGGAGCTCGCGGTATTCCCAAAGGTCGCGGAGTGGCTGCGAGCTCCAGCCTCTTGCCGGCTTGATAATAGTGACGGGGAGTTCAGGCTGAGCTGAACTGTGGGTAGACGGCATCTCCGTCATTTTACCTCATGAGTTTCGGCTTTTGCCTTATTCTGGTTGAGAGCCTGACGGAGGCGCATGAGAACACTGATCGTTTCACATTCGGATATTTCTGGAGGCGCCGCCCGGGCAACCTACCGTCTCCATCAAGGATGCCGAAAACACGATCTCGACTCTTCGATGATCGTCCGCGAAAAGTCATCAGAAGATGACACGGTCAGTTGTGATCATTCGCTGGTCGCGAAGATTGCGGCGAGAATACGATCTCGGACCGAGCATCGAGCACAGAATCTGAGAGCATTCGAGGCGTCAGGATTTGTGTCGTTGAATCTCCTCCCGACGCGTTGGTCGCGAAGAATAAACGCTGTCAAAGCGGATGTGGTGAATTTGCATTGGTTCGGGTCTGGTGCCCTATCGATACGTGATGTCGCCCGAATCAGGCGTCCGGTGGTGATGACTCTTCACGATATGTGGGGATTCTGCGGAGCAGAACACTACGCCCCTGACCATGAAGCGGCGAGGTGGCGGAGCGGATACTCGCCTAGGGGTCAGGGAGCGCAGAACCGGGGTATCGATTTCAGTCGCCGTGTTTGGAGAAGTAAGTCTCGGCATTGGCAACCTGTCCCGGTCGTTTGTTCGAGTCGCTGGCTGGCGGAGTCCGCTCGGTCGAGCGCACTCATGAAGGGATGGCCGGTCCACGTCATCCCCTATGTCCTCGACGTGGACGTCTTTCGGCCGTTGCCAAGGGAGGCCGCCAGAAACGCCCTCAATCTCCCGCAGGAAAAGAGAATCATTTTGTTTGGTGCTGCAGGGGAGTTCGCCGATGAACGGAAGGGGTTGGATTTACTCATTGAGGCGTTGGGCCGGGTCGACAACAGCCGAGAAGAATATATTGGAGTGATATTTGGGCAGAGCGAACCAGAAAACCCTCCGCGACTGGGTGTACCCCTGCATTGGGTGGGTTACGTCGAGGATGATTCGATCCTCGCTTCGCTCTATAGCGCTGCCGATGTCATGGTTGTGCCATCTCGCCAGGAGGCGTTGGGTCAGACCGCCTCGGAAGCTCATGGATGCGGTACGCCTGTGGTTGCATTCGATGCCACCGGTCTGAAGGACGTTGTCGTTCACCGGCAGACAGGCTATCTCGCTGAGGCCTTTTCGGCGGATGATCTTGCCCTTGGCATGAAATGGGTACTTGAAGATGAACCACGCAGAGCTGCAATGGGTCGTGCGGCGCGAAGGCGTGCGCTCGAATGTTGGCATTCGTCAGTCATCGTGGCCCAATACCGCGAGGTCTATCAACAGGCCCTCGAACAAACCCCGGATTAATCTCGGAGCAGGAACCAAGGACCGCGATATCTGTGAGCGCTAGCTGCTGCAACAGAACGGTGTCGCTGGTGTCTCGTTTTGATCTTTGGTTCGGCTGAGTCACAGGTGGCGCAACATGCGAGCGCGACAGAAATATCGAATTCGGTCCCAGTATCCAACTGATCCAAAGCCAAAGTGGTAGCGCTGTGTACAAGAATCGGCCCGGTCGTCTCGCAGCACATATGGCGGATGTGAAAGGGGGAAGCTGAGATTTCCGGCCGGCGGGCCGTCGTGCGACTCATCCGTCGTGTGGGTTGCATCTTTACCGAAGCCGATGTTTTGGACAAGATTAACCGCAGGCAGAACGGTGAGGCCACTCTGTATCCAGCACGCAAGGGTCCACTGATAGTCCCATGTATCGATTTTCCCTGCGTGTACCTGGTCGAAAATGTCTCTCCAATAGGTCGTAGCAAGAGAATCCTGAAGAATATCGTCGAGCCAATCGCCATCCCTGATTTCAGGCCACAGGCTCGTCTCGAGATCGAAGTGTTTCCAAGCTCTCTTCCATGTGGCCCAGCCCCAGCCGAAGTTGTAGCGGGAGAAGTAGTAGCTGTAGGGCGTACGCGGTGCATGTTGCTGAAAATTGTCACCAGAGATGACGAACACCCGTTGATCGTTGCGGAAGCGCTCGAGAAGTTCGGCAGAGAATCGGTAGAAACATGGCGACGGGAGGCAATCGTCCTCGATGATGACAAGTTCATCGACGCTCTCAAACGCCCAGTCGATGCCCGAAGACACCGCCTTGGCACAGCCGAGGTTCTGGTCGTGAAGACGGGTCCTGACCTCACAGTCCCAGTCAATTCTGTCAACGACGGTTCTAGCCAGCGCGACCCTTTCGGCATCCTCCGCAAACCGGGGGCGCGCCCCATCTCCAGATATGAACAGTTGCTCGGGTTTGGAGGCCCGGATCGTTTCAAAGCTTCGAAAGGTCAGGTCTGGCCGGTTGAATATCAAGAACAGCACCGGCACTTTCTGGATTCGATGACTCTCCATCAGTTTCGACCCCCGAATCGCGCCCGGAGCCGCTCATAGCCGGAAGGCCCTACCAACCCCCGCAAGCGGTACAGGAGATGGGGATATACAAGGAGACTCAGGGGATTCCGAATAAACGCCCGTAACAAGAGGTGTCGGGCCGCTCGCGGACGACCATGTCGATAGTTCGCTACGGCGTCATTGACCCACACACAGCCTTCTGCGAAATACGCCTGGAGTGCTGCCCAGGTGGGTGAGCCATCTTGCGTGTCTCGGACATGTCGAACGAGGCACTTCTTGACTTCCTTGAACGCCTCGGCAGCGCCCTCCCCTGTCTTGGTTCCCGTGTACTCGCGAAAGAGACCGAAGTCGACCGGCAGGTGGAAAAACTCAAATTGCCTGGATGCGCGCAAAAAGAAGTCGTAATCCATCGCACAGTTCAACGTGATGTCGAATGGTCCGGCGAAATCGTAGACGGCCCGGCGGAAAACCATGCTTGGTTGATGCATGCTCGTATCCCCATCCCAGGGATACCTGAGCTTCCGAGCCCGAACCCGTGGCCCTGTACGAACGAGCTCTTTCCCATCTTGGCCGAGAGTCACTGCGTTGCCACACACGATCTGAACGTCGGAATGGTTGGCGAAGAACCGCCGCACAGCTTCGAAGGCCCCCGGCGCCACAACGTCGTCGGAGTTGATCCAGAAGATCACATCTCCCGAACTCATTTCCATGGCCTTGTTCAAGGCGTCCGCCTGTCCCTTGTCCTTTTCCGAGGCCCACGTCAGGTGCGGGTATTCCTTGAGAATAGAAACAGTTTCGTCGCTGGAGCCACCGTCAACGACAACGTGTTCCCAATCGTCACCGCCCTGGGCTAGAACCGATTCGATCGTCTCTCGGACGAACGGTCCCTGGTTGAAGGACGGAGTGATGACGCTGATGGCCGGTGCAGAAGTCATCGGTGATGTGGCTCAGCAATCGTGCTCGTGAAATTGTACCGGATAGTCAACTCAATGATTCTCCCGATCCATGCCGCTCCCCGAAGAGTCTGAGGAGTTCCCCGATCGCCCCGGGGTCGAGGTTGTTTCTCACGCCTCATTACATTTTACTCGTTTAAGATCCCCGATGGCCTCGCAACCGAGACTGCGCCGATGTGGTCGGCGAGGCGATTTGACCGATGCCTGGTCCATGCTCATCGCCCAGCCCGCGTGAAGCATCCGACAAAGCTGTCGCTGGACAGGTTCGCTGTCCGTGTCCAGAATGGAATATGAACAGAGGGCATGAGTCTTCTTTCGTTGACCGATCCGAGCGGAACATGATCCACCATTCGCCTCGCGTATTGGTTCTCACGATGTATTCCGGTGAGCGGGAATTCGATCGTTGCAGGTCGTCTCTCGAGCAGCAGGGGTATCCCTCGTGGGAGCAGCGCACCATCGAGAATCTCCCGAACACCGAGGCCCACGCGCGGTTATACGAGACGATTATGGCGGAACGCGACAACTTCGGGCTTTTTTTGAAGCTCGACGCGGATATGGTTCTGGCCGACTCGAACGTGCTTGGTGACCTGGTTCGCGTTTTTATGCAGCGTCCCGAGCTTGACCATCTGGTGGTGGCGGTTTCCGATTGGATGACCAGCAGTCACATTATTGGCGTCCATATGTTCTCCAACAGGACGAGCTGGAAGCAACACGAAGAGACCTTGTATGTCGACCCAGATCCCGAATTTCCGGGCCGCAAGTTGGTGATCCACGACCCGCCACGAGACCTGATTTTGCACGCCTTGGACCCGTCTCCCCTGCAGGCGTTTCACTTCGGCGCCCACCGCGCCCTGCAGGCGTCACAGGTCTACCGAAAGTTGCGTGATGCCCGACCCCACAACGCGCGTATTCAGCGGCAATACCTGGATCGCGTGTGGGATCACTACGTGCGATCGGGAGATCGGCGA
>Ga0255055_10002897_pt1 | contig 11816 bp, 14 predicted proteins | sample JV7_2_27_MG_FD_188633 | JGI IMG/M metagenome (GOLD analysis project Ga0255055, IMG submission 188633) | Seawater microbial communities from Jervis Inlet, British Columbia, Canada - JV7_2_27 | ecosystem: Environmental > Aquatic > Marine > Inlet | place: Canada: British Columbia | collected... | reverse complement strand
TCTATCTCTAAGCAATTAGGGAAAACATTTTCAGAGATTTCACAAGAATGAATTTCCCTAAAACCTGTTTTTAGTTCAAAATGAAAAGAAGAAGGCATAACTGAACCAGAATACCCATAATCCAAAATAATATGCAGAATTTGACTAGAGCTTGTTGCTGCAGGTTTAAGGTCAGACAAACTAAAGACGTGGTCAAAACCTTGATCTTCCCAACTTATCCAAGAATAGGTATTGGTTGGTATTTTATGTTCTATATTGTAACTTTCCCCTTTTAGTTGAATGTTACTTATTTCCATTATATCTATACAGTATTCAACAACGAAATTTAAGGAAAGTATATTCAACCCATCCTCTATCGGTATTATCGCTTGTTCTTCTATTGGTTCTCCTTCATCATATACAATCGTATGTATAACTTGGTTGTCTAACTTGATTTCTACTTTCTGTGTCGAAGCAGTAAAATCATTCGAGAAAAAAGCAAAAGTAAGATTAAGTTTAGGAAATGAATTTAGGTTATAGAAAGCTGATCTTATTTCACTAGACGTGGTACCTAAATAGCCTTGTTTTGTAATCCAGTTAGGAATTGTAGGAATAATTGTTGGATCATCGGCTAAGATAGGTACGTTAACTACCTTGATATTGGTTGAACTAAATATGTGCAATGTACCTGTGTAGTAAGAAAAGGAAGTTCGACCTTCGCAAACGATTGTTATATTCATTGGTCCATTGAATAAATTTGGAAAGGTAAAAGCTTCAGTTAAATTATGTTGAATTTGGTTTTGATACAATCCATCGATAAAAATGACAACTTCGGTATTATCGAAAATAAAAGAAACTTTCAGACTTCCATCACTTCTATATCCTGAAGTTTCAAAAATGAGATTTATACAATTAAAAGCGTCAAGGTTCAATGAGGAGAGCTCAACAATAAACTCTTGTCTGCTATAACTATTATTGTAGCTAAAGAATATATCCTCATTTAGAGTTGATAAATCATCTAGATTGGAGCTAGTTGGATTAGAGTCATTATTAGAAGAAATTGGATTTATGAATAAGATAATAATTAAAACTAATAATATTGACTTAATCCCAAACCTATTGAACATTCTCAAAAATATAATTCGCAAAATCGCTTAAAAAGGCGAGAAAATAGATTAAATTTCATTTTCTCAGTTTTCTTGTTGGGTTTAAATATTTATGTAAACAACAATATTGAACAGAATGTATATTCAATCCATTTTCAAGAATTTAATGCGAAATCGAAAAGGTGGACCAATATTAGAAGAGATATTACTTATAGGGATTGCAGTAATTATATTCGTTGTTATTATGGGATTACTTGCTGGCTTAATAGACTGGACAACATTTAGTATTCGAGACTTTTTCAGTTAGACAATCTATCTTTGATTTTTGTTGTCTTTAAAAGTCAAGGTAAACATATTATACTGAAGCTAGCAATTTAATTAGTGCATTTTACTCAAAATCTTATTTATCTCGCTAGCTTCATCATACACCTTTTCAAATCTATGTCAGACGCACAATAGAGTCTTTTTTCCCCTTTAAATACGAAAGTGAGGATATAAGTATGAATTGAGTACTACATCCTCTTTGAAGACACAAAAACAACCTTTGGTTACCCGTACTTACCAAATGGGTGTAAGGTTTGAAGGTACGAGAGAGGATAGAAGAAAAGATGAAAAAGAAGCTAACCAACGAATAAAAGGTTTACAAGTTCAACAGGAAGATATCGCTCAAGACAGAAAAGCTATCCGTGCAGCTATGGATCTTGCAAGAAAAGATCCTCATTTGAACGCTAAATTTGGTACATCTAGGATTTCTAAAGTAACTAGAAATTCCAGGAATATAACAAAAAGCGCTTATTACTGGCTATTTGTTGCTGCAAAAGGAACAGTTGACAGAGAGAATAAAGTAGCTTACTTCTTCAATTTGATGCTTAATCAATCTGAGCAAGCTATTGAATGGATGATTTTTGGACGTTCTCCTAGAATAGAAAAGTATCTTATGAAGAAATGGGAATTAAGCAGGCTTTACATTATTAATCTCATCAACCGCACAAGGAGACAGCTAGATAAATACTACCCTCCTGAGCTTAAATTCAACACAAAGAACCCCCTGTTAACACAAAAGGAAATTGAGATGGCGATCCATCAATGCTACGAGAAGAAACGTCTAGATATGGAATCTCCTAATATGAGTAAACAAGCCAAAACCTTTCTCAATAAGCTAAAACTCTTAGCTTCAAATTTAGATATCGTAGCTCCTATACTTACATCTTGGAATAATACTAAACAAAAATCTCGTTGGAAGAGCATCAGGCGATTGAACACAATTGTTGCAGAAGCTGTTGGTAAGAAGAATGGAAATTTCTTTTCAGCTTTAAGAACAATCATAGTGTTCGCACTCTTTCCAAATATAGGAAAGACTGTAGCAAAAATAATTAGAAATACACACCCAAAAAAAGTTGTAAATCCACCATTTATGAAGAAAAAGAAAGGAAGAATACCTATCATATTAATGATGAAAGACATATTAGTGGTGATGAGACCAGGAAATTCAGAACACATGACATTTCTAGCACAAGCAGATGGAGAGTTCGAAATAGGGTTCTTATTAAAAGATCATCCAAGGATTACTGCGAAATTAGTTTTTTCAAAGAAAGTTCGAGAGTATATCTCCAAAGGAGCACGTATCAGAGTTCTTTATATTCGAAGTAGTCCAGCACCCAGTTACAAGGTTAGAGTATCGGTTGTTCTAGAGGGAAATCCAGAGATTTTTCTAAGCACTACTTTGGTCAGAGAATTAGCTAGAAGGATTAAGGTTCCTAATACAAAATACATCGGTTTAGACATAAATAGAATTAGTAAGTATATGTTATCTCTATCCAATGAGGTTAAACATCCAAAAGAACTTAATTTACTAATACAAAGATATCAGAAAATTACAAAAACGAAAATACCAGAATTGCACTATAGTTTAACGAACAAAGGAAAGAATAAAGATACAGATAGTTACACAAAGACTAAAGGAGAATTAGGTAGAATATATCAAAAGAGGAAAAAATTACTAAAAGAAATAAAGTGTTTCATACCGCATTTCCTTGCTGCTGTAATCGTAAAAAGTAAATGTGAAGTTTTTGTTAAAGAAAATCTTGAAATTGATCCAAGAGGAAAGAAGGGAGCTTTAGGAAAAGCTATAAGTAGTATGCCTAGAACTATGAGTATTTTTGAAAAAGCAATATTATTAGCGTCTAATATTCTAGGATGTGAAGTAAAACTAATCAATGTGGATTCAAGAGGAACTAGTAGATTTCATAATAGCTGTGGAGGGACATTAGAAAGAAATTTGAAACAATATGATAGGGCAAAATGTAAGAAATGTGGAAAAAAAATTGATACTCATATAAACTCAGCGAAGAATGTGAGAGATATAGGAATACAAGTATTAAAATCAAATAACCACCCCTCTTCGCATGCGAGGGGTATGGGAAGACTCCCATCAAGCGAGTCTAAACATCCTGCAGAAGTTTAGAAAGCTTCATAGCATGTGACGCATTGCCACTCTGCTAATTTAAGAATATATAATAGTAAGAAGAAGTGGAGCGGAGTCGGAGATTTGAACTCCGGTCAAGAGTTTTGCAGACTCCCGCATAACGGCTTTGCTAACTCCGCATCGTTGTTTTTTCCTTCTCTTTTATGCTTCTTCTTTTTTCCTTTGAATAATAAAAAATCTTTCTATCCTTTAGATGTTAATTTTTCTTAACTTCAGTTATTTTTCTTTCTAATTGCTTTTGTTTCATTCTCTCTTTCCCTTTTAATTTATTACTTATTGTTTTATTCTCCAGAGTTTGAAAACGATTAGTTCGTTTCATAGTCCATAATATTAAGCCTATTGCAAGAAGAACAAAAATTGAAACACCAAGTACGAGAATCAATATAGGAAAATTAAATCCTGGAGAATTATATAATGCTTGAACAAGCCTATTTGAACAAAATATATAGATTAGTATAATTTCTACGAAAATCCATACTAGCTCTCTTCTCATTACTCTCATTTCATTATCAAATATACATTATAAATCCATCAGATTATATCCTTTCTCATTTATATGAAATTAACAATTCTAAGAAGTTCTTTTTTTAATAACAGAAATAATCTTTCTATCCTTTAGATGTTAATTTTTCTTAGCTTCAACTAGTTTGACATGAGTAAAGTATTTATTTCGTTCCTATCATTTTCTTCTGATAATTATGAACTCTATCTCTTGGGATTGGAAGGGAAAGCATTTTAATGTCAAGGTCTTGTATTCCTACGCTGGTGTTGCCACTCAGATTTTGGTAAACGAGATTGAGACCGACAATAATATATTGATGGACGTTGGTGATGGAATTCTTCGTGATCTTCTTTCTTTATCTAGAAGACATTACGAAAACATCCATACTATATTAATAACTCATGGACATTTTGATCATGTAGGAGGGTTATATTCTCTTTTGTGCTTTTTCCGAATGATTAATCGAAAAGAAGAATTGACTATTATATGTCCCAAGAATGTTATTGAACTTCAAGGTATAATTCAAATTTTTCAAGAGAGTTATGCTGATTCTATTCCTTTTCAGCTCAATATAATGGAAATTGACACAGAAGTAATGTTAAACGAAATTACCATTACACCTTTTCCTGTACAACATCGTGGTTCTATTATTGGAGGAGGAGAGTTACCAAACATACCTACTCTAGGATACATCATTTCGAAGAAAGGGGAAAAGGTTGTTTACACAGGTGACACTGGATATTTTGAGGAATTAAAGACTTACATTGGTAATGCAGATCTTGCAATACTTGAAGGTACTAATAAGGAAAAGGAATCTACTTTTCATTTATCCATTGCACAAGCAGAAGAATTAGGTAAATTGGCCAAAAAACATCTTATCATACACAAAATTCCGAATTTCAAAGAGTAGCTAAATACCATGGAAATCTTTCATAAATTCCAGAAATTCTGCTCCTTTTCGTTCTTTAGAGATGTCTCCACATATTTTATATATTCAAAGTTTATTGTTAAGTAAGATAACATGGCTAGTAAAAAGCAACCCCAAAAGAAAACAACTAAACGCTCTGATAAGGGACCTGTTATTTTTAAAGATAACATTAAGAAACATCAGAAAAAGCAAAAAGAAGTTGTTGAAGTTGAAGAAAAAGAATCTGAAGCCTATAAAGTTAGTTCATACATGATTAAAATTGTACTAATAGGTGATGCTGCAGTAGGTAAAACATCAATTAGACAACGATATCTAGGAAAAGGTTTTCAGCGAGAACATCTTGCTACTTTGGGGGCTGATTTTGCTGCAACTACAAAAACTATTGACAACCATGAAATAAAATTTCAGATCTGGGATCTCGCAGGCCAACCGATGTTTAAGAATGTTCGTCCAAGATTCTTTAAAGGTTGTTTTGGTGCTTTAGCTGTTTTTGATATAACTCGTAAAGATACTTTTCAAAATCTCTCAAACTGGATGGAAGAATTATACCAATTTAGTGGAAGGGGAGTAGTTCCAATTATATTATTAGCCAATAAGGTTGACTTAGAAGATGAAAGGGAAGTTACTCTCAAAGAAGCTAAAAAATGTGTAGAAAAACTGAACGAAAAAACAAAAGAACTTGAAATAGAGAATTTCTTTCTAGAAACATCTGCACTAACTGGTCTTAATATTGAAAAAGCATTCGAGATTTTGGGTCAATATATAATTGAGAGATTTTCATCTGAAGATTAAAAGGATATTATTTAATTAAATTAGTTTTGTAGCATATATTCCTACAAGAAGCAATTCACAGACTAGTAAAATGATTCCAGCAATTATGTGACCATATACAAAACTAACAATCATACTAAAACCGTTTAGAATAAGACCCAGATAGATAAACAAATTATCGATAGATCGCAAAGAACGGAGAAGTCTCACATGAATTTTGTTCTTTTCTAAATTTGTTTTATTCAACGATTAAACACCTAAAAATCAATCTAGCTACGTTCTTTATTTACTTTTCTTCTTCTACTTTTCCATTTTCAACTTCACTTTTCCCATAATACTTCTTTAGAATAAATCTAAGAATTAAAATTACTGCTCCAACGCAAAACATCCCCACAAGAATCCATAGATTGATGTTCTGTGACCACAAACCAAACAAAATACTTGTTTCACTTGAAAAGGGGTAAAATAACATCATTTCAGGATAAATAATAGTGTCGAAGAAGATATGAGATACAAGACCCAATAAACTCGAAATTAGTGAAAAAGTCCAATTGAATTTTTTAAAGAATCTATCAAGTTTGAATATTTTAAAACACCCCCAACTAATAACAGATATTGGAATTACAAGAACAATTACACCTAAGAAACTATGAAATTTCCCGTGAAGCTGTCCAACATTGAAAATAAGATGTACTATAGGTTCTAAATCAATTAATATTGTACCCAAAATAAGAGCTATTGGATCCAGAAAAATGAATATGGAAAAGATGAAAATCGCAAAACCCAGATGAATAGGAGTAAAAGGCATTATGTTCAAATAAACTATGTCTTGCTTTTTTATATATATTTTCTAATGTTAAATCCATCTTTGCAACTTTCATTTATCTGACAAAGTAATCTTTTTAAACGAGGTTTCTTCTCGAGAGACTGATAAAATAATATAGAGCTCTCTCTAATGTCAAACAGTAAAATAAGTGAGAATAATGCCAACTGCATATGATATATCTGCTGATTTGTTAATCCAAAGAATTACAGAAGAATTGAAAAAAGAAGCTGAAATTAAGCCACCCGAATGGACAAAATTTGCCAAAACAGGAGTTCATAAAGAAAATGCACCTTTACAAGCTGATTGGTGGTATATTCGAGCAGCTTCGATTCTTAGAAAAATCTATCTTTACGGCCCTATTGGTGTTTCAAGACTACGCATTGCCTATGGAGGTCGTAATAGAAGAGGTGTTAAACCTGAGCACTTTGCAAGAGGTAGTGGTGCAGTAATTCGAAAGGTTCTACAGCAATTAGAAAAAGCAGAATATATTCAAAAGAAAAGTGGTCATGGAAGTAAAGGTAGAGTGATTGTGGGTCGTGTAATTACTCCTAAAGGACACTCTTTCATTGATAAACTTTCAGCAGAAATAAAAAGAGAAATACCTGAATTAGAGAGATATTAAAGAAAACAAACTATCTTAATAATCTTTGATGATTACTAAATCACAAATAACTCTTCAACTGTAAGGATGAGAAGAAAATGTATGAGGATGAAGAATTAGAAGCTTTAAGACAAAAGAAACTTGCAGAAATGCAAGAACAGCAAGCTTCAGCTCAAATGCAAGAAGAACAAAAAGCTGCTCTTGAAGCTCAAAAACAAGCAATCCTTCGACAAATTCTAACTGAAGAAGCTAGACAGCGCCTCACTAATGTTAAATTGGTTCGACCACAGCTTGCTGAAGATGTTGAGGTAAGATTAATTCAACTTGCTCAGCAAGGTTCAATAAATGATAAGCTAGATGATGCTCAGCTGAAAGATATTCTTCGAAAAATCCAAGGACAAAAACGTGAAACAAAGGTAGACATAAGGCGATTATAATGGCAAGATATAGAACTCTATCAAAAAAACTAAGATATGGGAAAGAAATGAAAAAAAACAATCCAGTTCCTAGTTGGGCTGTTATTAGAACAAATCGTCGTTTTCGCAACCATCCCAAGAGAAGAAAATGGCGATCAACCCGAATTAAAAGATAAGGAGATGTATAGTTAATGTCACAAGAAGCTATTGAAAACATTTACACAATCCCATTTTATCCTAGATTAAACAAGACAGCACCTTACAAAAGAACACCTAGAGCTATAAGACTGCTAAAGGAATATATTGTTAAACATACCAAGGCAGATTTCATTATAATTACTAACGAATTAAATGAATTCATGTGGAAAAGAGGAATACAAAAACCACCACGAAAAGTAAAAGTTCGTGCAATTGTCGAAACTATTGATGAAGAAAAAATAGCCACAGTTGAACTTATTCATGAAAAAGTGGAAGTTGCTGCTCGACCTGATTTAGAGGGAATTGCAATACCTGGAGAACTTGAAGATGAGGAAGAGGAAGAGGAAGATGATGAGGAAGTAACTTCTGTAGAAGAAGAACCTCAAGAAGAACCCACAAAAGAAGAAGAGAAAACTGAGGAGAAATAATCTCTCCTTTATTTTATAGGAGTTGAAAATTTTGGAAATATCTAAGAGTACAGTTCTAGGCAATTCAAGTCTGGGAATTTTCGCATTGTCAACAGAGAAATATTCTGTTGTTCCTTTGGGGACAAAAGAAAGCGTCATTAAAACTATATTGGAGACACTAAATGTCAAAATTGTTCACAGTACAATTGCAAACTCTGTTCTGATTGGTACCCTTGCAGTAGGCAACTCAAAAACACTATTAGTTCCTCTAAATACTTCTGGAAAGGAAATAAAATTACTCCAAGATAATCTTGAAGAAGATGTTGAAATTATTGAAGTAAATAGCAAATTTACAGCTCTAGGAAATTTGGTTGTATTGAACGATAAAGGCGCTGTAATCAGTGAGATGTTTGAGAAGAAGGCTCAAACACAAATAAGAGACATCCTAGATGTTGAGGTAACTGTAGGTAATTTACTAGGATCCCCTCTTGTGGGCAGTATGGCTATGAGCACAAACAAAGGTGCATTGGTACACCCACTTCTTTCAGAAGAAGAAGTAAAAGAATTATCCTCCATTTTAAAAGTTAGAGCTGATGTTTGTACTATCAATAGAGGAGTACCTTATCCTCGTGTTGGTATAATTGCTAATTCAAGAGGAGCCGTTATAGGTACAGACAGTACAGGTCCGGAGAGTATGAGAATCTTTGAAGTTTTATTAGCTCCTTAAAGACTATTGTTTCACAAAGTTGAAAAACCCTTTTACAAACTGCAAGTTGTTGATAAATAGGTGAACATAGATGAGTTCTGTTAAAACATACCATATTCGTGGAGAATATAAGAGAAAAAAAAATTTGATACCTTTTGGTAAATACGTCAGAGCTGTAAGTGAAGAAGATGCCTTGGAACAAGTCTATTCAATATTAGGTAGCAAACATAGAGTGAAAAGAAATCTAATTTTCGTTGATAAGAAAGACATCAAAGAAGTAACAGATCCAGAAGAAATCAAAGATGTTGTAACAAAAGCATTTGCTATTGAAGATGACCTGAAATTACCAAAAAGAAAGTGAGAAAAGTGTCTGAAAATACTGCACCTACACCTGATAAGATATCAAAAGAAGAAGTAAATAATTTACTTCTAGCAGCTCAACAGCTAGAGCAACAAGCAACTAGATATAATCAACAAATGGAAATTTTGAATAACTATTACAACGAAATTCAAAATGCTGAGCAAACCATAGAAGAACTTAGCAATTCAAAAGAGAATCAAACAGCTCTTATTCCTATAGGGGCAGGCAATTTCGTTTATGCTACAGTTCAAGATACAGAGAACATTATAGTTACAATAGGCGCTGGGGTTCATAGTGAAAAATCTATTACTCATGCAATTGAGGGAATAAAGAAGAAAAAAACTGAAGTAGAAAATCAAATTACTCAGATTAAAGCTAGCTATAATGAAGTAATTGAACGTTTAAGGGAGATTGACAGATTAGTAAAATCAGTAATGTGATCAAAGAGGACGTGTGTTTATTTGTTTGATCAACTGCGAAAAAGCGTCTCAAAAGTATTCAAAAAAATCACAATAACTGATATATCTTCAAAATCAGTAACTAAAGTGTCTAAAGAGCTTAAAGACGTTTTAATAAAAAACGAGGTTGCAGTTGAAACTGCCGATACAATTTGTAAGAATCTTGCAGAAAAATTAGCTAAAGTTGAGCATACACGCTTTTCTAATCCAAGATCAGCAATCTTAGTTTCATTAAGAGAAGTAATGCTTGAAATACTTTCACCCCCTCAACAGATAGATATTTTGAAAGAAGTAAAGAAAGCTACTGAAAAGAATAATCCACTGATAATCGCATTTTTCGGTGTTAATGGAGTGGGTAAAACTCTATCTATTGCGAAGTTAGGTAAGTATCTAGAGGAAAATGGTTTTTCATGTGTATTTGCAGCAAGTGATACTTATAGGGCAGGAAGCATTCAACAGTTGCAAAAACATGGGGAAGTTTTAGGTATAAATGTCATAGCACAAACATATGGTTCAGATGCAGCAGCAGTAGCGTATGATGCAATAAATCATGCAATTACCAAGAAAATTGATGCTGTTCTAATTGATACAGCAGGAAGAATAGAAACTAGTTCAAATCTAATGTCTGAATTGAAAAAGATCTGTAATGTTGCACAACCAGATTTGAAAATTTTTGTTGGGGATGCACTAACAGGAAATGCACTACTCTCACAAGTTCGATTATTTAATGAAAAGATAGGAATTGACGCAGCAATTCTTAATAAAATAGATGCTGATGTAAAAGGAGGAGCAGCTGTTTCAATTACTCACATGAGTAAGAGTCCCATAATTTTCATCGGTGTTGGTCAGAAATATACTGATTTGGAACCATTTATCCCTGAGAAAATAATTGATAACATTATACCTCAGAAATAACACCACATCGGTGATTTTTGTAATAATATTTCTTATTTAAAATACAATTCATATTCTACTACTTCTTTTATCAATGCACCAACAATATCAGTTAGATTAAGAAGTCTTTGAAGAAAATCATCCCAAGAAAGAACACCATATGCTTTCAACCAAGATTCGTAGCCACTTTGTAATTTCACTTTTGCTGTGTTATGATTATTACAATACTTCTCACTAACATCTTTTTTCTTAGTTCTGCAAATAGGGCACAACTGTTTATTTGCTTTCATTAACTGTATCTCCTTTCTTCTTTGAGAGGCAATCTGGAGAAACACACATTTGTTGTTTCTTCTTTCCTCTTTGCCATTCTATGATAGGAAGACCATCAAATTCACATATTTTATTAGTTGGTTCTATCTTCCCTGATGCGGGTATAGGAAATGTTACAGTGCATTTTATTGACTTATCGAAATACGAAGAACAAGCAATGAAACGCTTACCTGTCTTTCTAGACTTAATTATTCGTAATTCACCTTTATTACATTGTTTACATTTTCCAATAACAATAGTTTTGCTTTCATCGGTACTTTGAAGATTTTGGTACAAAGAAAGACCAATCTCACTCTCTTTTTGGTGAAATTGTGTTAATAAATTCTTCAATTCTTTCTTGATGGATAAGATTTCAAGATCAATGTCCTTTCCTTCATTTTGGACGGTTTCCATTTTTTCCTCAAGTTTTCTTGTCATTTCTGATTTTATCAATATAGGATAATGATCTTGAAGAACATTAATTACAGCAAAACCCAAAGGTGTAGGTTTAATTATACCACCTTCAACATAACCTCTTTCAAATAGAGTTCTAATTATTCCCGCTCGTGTAGCTTTAGTACCAATTTTTTCTTCTTCCATTTTATTTAGCAAAGATGATTCATTATATCGTCTTTGAGGAGAAGTAAGATGCTCTTTTGATTCTATGAAATTAAAATTAACCATACTGTCTATTTCTATGTCTGGAATACTGCTTTCCTGAAGCGAAATATAAGGTTTATAGTACTTAATCCACCCTTCAGATATGATTTGACTCCCTCTTACCTCAAATTTATGTTTGTTAACTTTAATCTTAATCGTTTTCTTTGATAGTAAGGCTTTTTCACCAAAAGCAGATAGATAGCGTTTTA
>Ga0255055_10002896_pt1 | contig 11821 bp, 11 predicted proteins | sample JV7_2_27_MG_FD_188633 | JGI IMG/M metagenome (GOLD analysis project Ga0255055, IMG submission 188633) | Seawater microbial communities from Jervis Inlet, British Columbia, Canada - JV7_2_27 | ecosystem: Environmental > Aquatic > Marine > Inlet | place: Canada: British Columbia | collected... | reverse complement strand
CGAACCCCGACCACGTCGAAACATACGTCAGGTCCGCCAGCCACAACTCGTTCGGCGCCGCCGCGGTGAACTGGCGCTCCACCAGATCCCGGGGTCGGGCCAGCATGTCGTCTGGGATCGTTGTTGATGTATACGCTTTGCCTCGGGTGGCTCCACGGAGCCCCATCTGACGCATCAGGCGCCGCACCGTGCACTTCGCCACCGCAAAGCCTTCACGAAGCAGTTGTTTCCAAACCTTGCGGACCCCATACACGCCGTAGTTGTCGTCGAAGACCCGTTGGATCTCCGGACGGAGCGCCTCGTCCCGTCTCACCCGCGCCGACCGTCGGTGCGGTTCGCGCTGTTGGTGTTTGTGTTCGTAGAAGGTGGCTGGGGCGATCTCGATGACATCGCAGATCGGCTCGACCCCATAGCTGGCCTCGTGTTCGTCGATGAACTCAATCATCGTTACGGTCGGCGGTCGAGCTCCGCCTGGGCGAAATACGCTGACGCCTTACGCAGAATCTCATTCGCCCGCCGCAACTCTTTGACCTCACGTCGCAGCACCGTGAGCTCTTCGTGCTCACCCGACGTCACGCCTGGGCGCTGACCCGAATCGCGTTCGGCCTGGCGGACCCAGTTGCGCAGCGTCTCAGACGAACACCCGAACTTGTCCGCAATCGACCTGATCGCCGCCCACTCCGAGTCGTACTCGTCACGATGCTCAAACACGAGACGAACCGCCCGCTCACGCACCTCCGGTACATACCAATTTGTGTTTGCCATAGACCCCATCCTCCCAAGGATCGGAGCCTCCGGAAAACCCGGACCGGTTCAGCGGGCCGCTAGCGCTTGGGTGCCGATGGGCGGGTTGGAGGGCTAGATGCTGTATGCGGGCACGGGCTGTGGGAAGCCTTTCAAGCTGAGCGGTTCGGGGAGGGGTGTGGCCTCGATGTCGGCACTGGTGATGGTTCGTTGGCTTGCCAGGATCATCCCGGGTTCGGCTTGATCACACAGGCGTGATGCGATGTTGACGGTGGTTCCGATTGGTGAGTAGTCGTAGCGGCCTTCGTAGCCGATCCTGCCAAGTGTGGCGTAGCCGGTGGCGATGCCGATGCCCAATCCCAGGCGGAATCCTCGTTGTTGCCAGCTCTCTGTGAGCGGCATGAACCCAGCCTGCATCCGTCGAGCCATTGCGACCGCTCTCGAGGCGTGATCCGGAACCGGGATCGGATCGTTGAAGTAGACCATCAGCCCGTCGCCGTCGAAACCGGCGAGCGTTCCTTCGTACTCGGTGACGTGTCTGCCCATTTCTCGGTGGTACTCCCCAAGGATGGAGATGACCTCTTCCGGCTCGGCAAGGGCGGCGAACTCGGTGAAGCCCCGTATGTCGGCGAACACCACCGTGATCACTGAACGGTGGCCTTCCAAGAGCTTGCGTCCGTTAGAAGAGGAGAACAGTTCCGCGACCTGGTGCGGCAGAAAGCGGGCGAGTTCCGCGCGCTGGCTTTCCACTGTGGCAGCAAGCTGACTGGTCACCGTTGCCAGCGCAGCCTGCTCGGCAAACAACGAGAGGAGGCCGATCTCACCATCCGTGAACGGCTGCATTTCAGTGCGGAACACGGAGAGCACACCGATCACCTCCTCCCTGTGGAACATCGGGACGCTGAGCAACGTCCGGAACCCACCGAGTCGTTGAGCCTCGCGGTACTCATACTCGTCATCGAGGTCCACGTCAGGAATGTGCACGGGACTACGTTCCATCACCGCCCTGCCCGTCGAAGTCCCTCGTCCAGGACTGATCGGATGGGCTCGATTGAACGCCACCACCTCTGGTGTGGCTCCAACATCGGCCACATGCCGAAACACCCCACCGTCGTTCAGATAGATGAATCCCTTATCCGTGCGACAGAGATTCACCGCGCTCTCCAAGATCACCTGGAGAGTGGCGTCGAGGTCCGCCGGTGAATCGACTAGCGACCGTAGGACCTCCACCACCTTGGCCCGCTCGGCCAGGAAACCCGCCTCGTTGAAGGACATCCCGCCACGCTACAGATCACATCCAACCCGGCGCCGATATGAACGGCGGGCAGCCGAACATTTTGCGGGATATGCGCTGGTGCGGCGGTGGTGAGCATGCGGGTGCAGAGGCCGTGGGCGGATCTGTAGCGGTCGCTGTGCGGTTCTTCGGTGTGGAGCGCTGCGGCGGGTTGAACGCGAGGTGAGGGCTCTGTGGTGAGCCTCACCTGTCGTGTCCCCCGACTTGGGGAGGCGTTGGCTTCCCAACCGTCTGTTCCCGGACCGGCGATCCAGCGGACACCGAATTGCGACATGGCCGTCGAAAGGCCCTGTCCGTTGCGGTGGTCATCCGGCTCGGTGGCCCTCACGCAGCGCACCTTTGCCTTGATGGACAACGACTGATAAATCGTCTCGTGGCTCACCCGGGCAAGTTCATCAGACACTGTGATGTTCGGAGCAGGACCTGCCGAGCTGCGACCTCTGGTGCGAGTCGCGTGTCTGTCACGCCGTCCCGGACCCGCCATCGAGTTCAGGCCAGGAGGGACACGGTCGAGACAGGAGCGTGCCGTCCGCTATCGGCTCAGGAGATAGTCGGTGGATTGCTCGACGCTCATGCTGGCGCCCAGATCGTAGAGCTCTTCGTAGCGACTGGCCCCGAGTGCCTCTTTGGCCGAGCCGACAACCGATTGAGATATCAGTTCTTGGAACGGTGCCTTCTGCATCGTGAAGTGCGTGTCGCCGGCACCGAACAGGATTGCGGCGTGCTCCGCTTGGCCTCGATGTCCGGCGAAGGTGGCGGCCTGCAGTAGGGCGAGACCGGTGTTGACCGTAACCCCAGTCTCGAGAGCGGATCGGGCCGCCGCCCGGTTCAAGCCTTCGGCCCGATCAAAGTCGCCGGCATCCCAGACTGCATAGGCAAGGGAGTGAAAAGCGGCAGACTGGATAAGACGGTCCGCTCCGGGTCGTTCGCCAAGGCGCACCATCTCCTCGGCATATCGGAATCGGTAGTCGAGGCCTTCCTCGTGAAGAGTCGAGAGGATCATGTCGGTGTGCACCTGCCCGTAGATCTCAGCCATGGCGATGAACCGCCTACGACCGTCTTCGAGCATCTTCCGGATCTCTGGGCTCTCCTCCCCGGACCACCGACGCGCCTGGGCGAGCAACGTGATCGGCCAGGCGGTGCCGTCCTCGTATCCGATCCTCCGGCACATGGTAAGACTCTCTTGAAGCGTCGCTATGGCAGTGGGACCGTCCCCGCTCGCGAACGCGAAGTGTCCTCTTCGGGCAAGGGCGTAGGCGAGTCCCTGATCGTCGCTGATCGATCGGTAGATCCCGATCGCCTCGTCGACCCACGCAATGGCCTGTTCCCACTGCTGGCGGTACATGGCGAGGAAGGAGGCGACGGTGAGAGTGTCGGCGCGCAATTGATCCTGGACTCCCGTCGACGCGTCGAGGAGAACTGTCATGCGACGCTCTCCCTCGAAGAGTCGGCCGCTGAACATCCAAACATGTCCGAGAGGCCAGCCCATCTCGAGACATTCACGGATCTCGCCACGAGCCAGCAATCGGTCGAATGCTGCTTGGTAGTTGGCCATTTCGGCTTCGATTTTCTGTTGGGCGGCCACTCTCTCTCGCCCAAAGAATGCAGGGCGGAGTGCGCGGCACGCATCGCGGTAGTTGGCATCGTGCCCCTCAACGACGGCGTCCCACCGGCCGGCTTCGACGAGGTGATCCCGGGCGTAGAGCCGTGGTGTCTCCAGCAGCCGATAGAGCGATGCTCCTCCGCTCGGTGAGACGATGTGCAGCAACGATGTGCGGACGAGCGAGCGGATCTGATCAATGATCTCGTTTTCGGATTCGAGGCCGAGAACTGCTGCGGCCGCTGTCGCCGAGAACGGCCCCTCGAATACCCCGAACACGTCGAACGCCTGCCTTCCGCTCGCTGGAAGCAGGCCGTAGCTCCAATCCATGGAGGCGCGCAACGAGCGATGCACGATCCGTTGTGATGGTTCGTCGGCTAACAGGGTGAAGCGGTGGGCGAGGTGTCCGTCGATCTCGGCGGGCGAGAGCACATCGACGCGAGCAGCGGCCAGTTCGATCGCCAGTGGCATCCCGTCGAGATGCCTGCAGATCGAGCTCACCGAGGTGCGGATGGTCTCATCAAGTGTGAAGTTACGGTGGACGGCCGCGGCACGGGCCTCGAACAACCGCTCGGCCTCGAAGAAGGCTTCGTCGTCTGGGGATGTGGCAAGACCTTCGAGAGCGAAGCGAACTTCACCATCGCGACGGAGCGCTTGACGACTCGTCACCAGGATCTTCAGATTCGGCGCCTTCTCGAGGAGGGCTGTCGTCAGCGTGGCGACGGAGTCGACGACGTGTTCGCAGTTGTCGAGCACAAGCAGCGCGGTACGGGGCCGGAGATACGCTCCGATCGACCCCGCGAGGTCGATGCCCGGTTGCTCCACGGTCTGGAGAGTGGCGGCCACTGCCTGCGGCAGCAATTCCGGGTCCGAGACCTGGGCCAGGTCGACGAACCAGACACCGTCACGGAAGCTCCCGCGGACGTTGTGCGCCGCCTCGATCGCCAGCCTGGTCTTACCGGCACCGCCGTGTCCGACAACGGTGACCAGCCGATGTTCGTGGATTGCCTTGTCCAGCAGCTTCAGCTCGTCGATCCGCCCGACGAAGCTGCTGACCGGGATCGGAAGGTTCGTCGGCGGTGGGGCGGCGTCCGGTTCGAGGGCCGGGTTCTGCAGCAGGATCTGTTCTTCCAGCCTGGCCAGCTCGGGGGAGAGCTCGAGGCCCAGCTCGTCACCAAGGATGCTGCGCAACCGCGTGAAGGTCCGCAGTGCATCGGCCTGCCTACCGGCCCGGTACAGGGTGCGCGCTTGCAAGCCCCAGAGCCGCTCACGATACGGGTGCCGTTCGCACAGCTTCTCCACATCGCCAGCGGTGGGCGTTCCACCAGCCCGCAGCTCTGCATCGATGCGATCCTCTGCAGCGTCTAGTTGCAGTTCTTCGAGCCGGGCGGTCTCTGGAACCAGCGAGCCAAGGTTCTCGAAACCCTCATACGGTCTACCCCTCCACAGGTCGAGGCTCGAGTCGAGGAGGTGACGGGCCACCACGGGATCGGAGCCCAACAGCCGGCCGGCCCGTTTCGCAGTGCTCTCGAAGTCCACCGCGTCGATCTCGTCGGCAGCGGTGAGGTCGAGCCGGTAGCCGCCATCAGCGAAGACGAGACGATCCTTCCCGAGAGCCTTTCGCAGTTGTGACACGTAGGTGTAGAGAGAATCACGATGATCTTCGACCGGCTGATCAGGCCAGATCTCGGAGATGATCCGGTCGATCGGGACCGGCCGTCCGGCGTCGAGTAGCAGCAGAACCAGCACCGAGCGTCGGAGTTGCCCGGTAAGAGATATCGCCTCGCCGTTCTCCTCTATCTGGAGCGGACCCAGCACCAAGAAGCGCATCGCAAACGCAGTGTATCGGCACGTCTAGGAGCCCCAATCAGCAGCGCTTCAGGTTCGCTTTGGATCGCCGGCGGACCCTATGTGGGAAAGGAGGTTGCGATGATTACCAGAACGAAGCGACCGACTTCAACGACGAGCAAATGCCGACGAAGCCTGCAAGTTGTGGCTGTGTTTGCACTCGCGCTCACGGGGTGTTCCTCAGCGAGCACCGATACCGCCTCTACGGCGATTCCGGCGGAGGCGACGGTGCCGACCACGACCACGCTGTCGACGTCCGCTGTGGCGAGCGACGAGGAGCCGTTGGTATTGGTGGCGTTCGGGGATTCGCTCATCTCCTGGCCCGATAGACCGGATGCCGGGGTGATTGGCCTGTATGCCGGGATGCTGGAGGAGGAGTTCGGGGTCCCGGTCGACGTGCGGAGTCGCGCTGTATGGGGCAGCTCCCCGACCCAGCTACTCAACGCCCTTGGGTCCGAGGGGGTCCAGGCAGACTTGGCGGAAGCCGACCTTGTCCTCCTCGAGATCCCCATGGGTGACTCAGCGGGGCCCTTCTCAACTGCAACCGGATGGCAGGGGAGAGACCCGGCGGACTGCGGAGGAGACGACAATCAGCAGTGCCTGCGGGACTACCTCGCTCAGAATATGGCCAGTGTCGAGGCGATCCTCGCTGCACTCACGGCAACCTGTGATCCCTCCGAAACGTTGATCCGCGCTCTCGACGTGTACCAGCTCCAGGTCGAGGATCAGATCACCATGGGCACGCTGCAGCTCACCAAACCATACTGGGAAGCGGCTCAGGCCTTCCTCGAGGAGACCTCCGCGGGGTACGGCATTCCGGTGGCCCAGGTATACGAGGAGTTCATGGGTCCCGATGGCACGGACGATCCTCAGGGACGTGAACTCGTCGTAGCTGATCAGAGGCACCCGACCCAAGCCGGGGCGCAGCTCATAGCCGAGATGATCCACGATCTCGGATACGACCTGGCAGGCTGAAGAGGGTCCAAGCGGGGTCATTCTGCTGCGCAGCTATGAGGAGCTGTCGACGGTGCAAGTCGCGACAGTTCTCGACTGCGGCGGGCTGGTGGACAGCCGAACATATTGCCTGCCGCCTCAAGGCGTGAACGCAGCATCATCGGCGAGAGTCGTGGATTCTCGTCAGGAGGTGTCCGGACCGTCCGGACCAGGCAGCTCTCCTGTCATGAGTATTGACATAGGGACTATATCTTCCTATTCTTTGGGTATGCGTAGAAAACAAGGTGCTGTACTCCCGATCGAAGAGTCGGTCCTCCGCATCGCGGTGGCGACCCAGGGTGAGTTCCACGGTTTCGAGATGGCCAAAGAGCTTCGGGAGATCGACGACGCCAAGCGTCTCACGGCCCACGGCACCCTGTATAAGGCACTGTCTCGGATGGAGACGGCAGGTTTGCTGGAATCGCAATGGGAGGACCCCCAGAAAGCCGCCGATGAGGGTCGTCCCCGGCGTCGGTTATACAAGATCACCGGCGCCGGTGAGGTGGCCTTGTCACGACTCGATGCGGCTCGGCGAGCCCAGCCAAGACACCAACAGGGGTATGCAACCTCATGAGCGGCAATGCGGACTTTGGGGTGCGGTTCACCCGTTCCTGGGTAGCCAGGTACACCGGCGGGCTCTCAGCAGAGGTCGGTGACCGGCGCAGGAGCGAGATCGAAAGCGACCTCTACGAACAGACCCAAGACATGGGAACCGAGGGTGTCCTCGGAAGATGCCTACGAGGCATTCCCGCTGACGTGTGGTGGCGAGTACGCATGTTGCGCCAACGCGCCCGCCAAGCCGAAAGGAACCCGAACATGACACCCGACCGAAAGCGACCCATCTGGCTCACGCTCGTTGCCATCCATATCGTGTTCACGTTCGTTTTGGGAGTGATCGGCGTACCAAACCTGGCTATCGGGCCCTCCGACAACGGCGCGGTTCGGTGGACACTCACGGCAATAGCCGCCGTCGGCGTCGCCCTCATGATCCTCGGGCTGATCGTTCAACGCACACGGATTGTTTCTGGGTCACGGCTTTTTGTTGTCGGACTGCTGCCGTCGCTCCTATCGCCCACTGGCCTGATTGTTCTTGGCTACGGAGCCTGGACCGCCAACCTTGCGTTCAGCGAACAGACCTTCGACTTGGGACCTGATGGAGCTGACGACGAGCACCATGAGGCGCGAACGAAAGCGAAGGAGACGACCAAGAGCGCCTTCAAGGAGCGATGGTGGCTCTACGCCGCCGGACTTATCGCCTTCGGATTTGCTTTCCTCGGGATCGGCAACATGCTCGAGGACGACGGAGGACCGCTCTACGGCCGCATCGTCGCAGCCGCCGTCGCCGTCGCCGCCGCATTGTTGATCGCCGCCGGACTCATCATCCGGAGACGCAACCGGAGACTCGGCAGCGCCATGATCGGGATCGGCACACTCCCCGCCTCACTGCTGATCCTCTTCTTCTGGTTCCCGCCCGTCGCCCTCGTAGGCGTGCTGGCAATCGTCGTCACGGTCAAGGCTTTCAACGACGCCGGGAAACAGCGCCTCATCGAGCAACCTGCAGGAATCCCCAGTTGAGACCCGACTGACGACTGAACGCTGCCCCCCTCAACCAACACCCGACACGCCCATATCGGCAGCACATATGCGCTGGCTGGTGAGGCGGTGACTGCGGGTCGGCTACCGAGGTTCTGTGTGGTTCAGGATGTAGGCGGCGGTCTGGTCGGGGTGGTAGTAGACCCCGTGACCTACACCGTCTAAGCGATCTGGGGTCTGACCACATAGCGCTGAGAGCCGCTGCACGATTTGTTCGAAGATCGGTAGCGAGCGGGTCCCGAAGGCGAAACGGATCTGGACTGGAGCCGAGCCAAGGATCGTTTCGTCGACCAATTCACGAGTCAGGTCTAAGTCGTCGCGGATAAACGCCTCCGCGTTGGCGTCCATACGTTCGGTGTACCACTCCTTGCCGTCAGGTGGGGTGAAGAACCCCCGAGGCCCCGGGTCGACCGATACCGCGATCGCCCGGCCTAGCGCCGCGCTCGCCCCCACCCAGTCGTTTGGATTCTCCGCGAGATGGTCGTCGACGGCCTCAGAACCGCGCCGCGCCAGGTCCTCACCGCCCGGGACCGCGCGGAAGTACCCGGGTTCGAAGATGAGGGCGCGCCGCACCAGATCGGGATGGCGAAGCGCAGCCTGGAATCCCACAATCCCCCCGGCGCTCGCACCAAACACTGTCACCCCGTCGAGACCGAGCGCACGGACCAGACCCGCCGCGTCGTCGGCATGGACCTTCGACCCGCCACCTGGCCAACCATCACGGCTACTGCGCAGCGTGCCGCGCCGATCGTAAGTCAACACCGTGCGAGCCGTGAGCCGCTCGGCAATAGGGCGAAACACTTCGGCGTCCTCATCACCGGCTCCGACCAAGAGAACTACCGGACCCGAACCCCGAACCTCCGCGTATAGGTCCGCCCCGTTCACCTGATACAAACCAATCCGAGGCGAGTCTGCGCCCGGCAATGCCTCCGGGTTAGATCTCAGCTCCGACTCATCCACGCCCACAAGGCTATACACCCGCCCATCTCACAATGTTGGGGTCCCGTGAGGCGCTGTTGATGGCGTCGTAGGGTGCGTCGGGTTCGGTCCTGTCTGGTTCGTCTGACTCCCGCGGCGGAGCGGACTTCGGTTCGACTCCTGAGATATGAGAGTCGGATCAGGCGGGGCGGCTCGGTGCAGAGCGTCACGGCCCTGTTGAGGTATTCGGGACCGGCGTAGCCGGAGCCCTGTTGGATCGGATGGTTGGGATGTGCGCTGCGGTCGGGGGCCCTTTCGGGATCGAGACGAGTCGACGATCCAGGAGGACGGCAATGGCGATACGAATGTTGGGTGTAGATCTTGGGATCCGGGCGGGCCATGTGGCCACCTTGTGTGACGAACGGGGCGCGATGGTGTGGTCGAAGCGCCGGTTCGGTAACCGTCGCGACGAGCTCGAGGCGCTGGTCACCGAGGTCGGGGATTGCGACGAGTTGACGGTGGTGATGGAACCGACCCGCAACGCGTGGGTACCGGTGGCGGCGCATTTCATGGCGACAGGTGCCACGGTGGTGTTGGTGCCTGGGGAACGCTCAGCGGGTCTGTGAATCGCCCTGGGAAAGTTGGAGCCGATGGGCGGGTGGCGGCGGTGGGGGCAGCATTGTGGGTGAGCCCTTGGTTGATCTTGGGGGTTGGGGATCTGTGCTCGCTTGTAGGCTCGGGAGATGGAGATCCCGGATCATGCAATCGAGTTCGCTACGACCGACGATGGCGTCTCGATCGCGTATTGGGGGATCGGCTCGGGGCCGCCACTCATCCTGGCTCACAATTTGAGTTGGAGCCATGTCGAGGCCGAGTGGACGGTGCCGTCTCTGGCGTCGTTCTACATTCGTTTGGCTAATCGTTTCCGGCTGATCCGGTATGACCCGCGGGGTGTTGGGATGTCACAGCGGGGCTTCTATCCGGACTCCGTCTCCGAGATGACGGCGGATATCGAGGCGGTGGCGGAGGCGTGTGGCATCGACCAGTTCGTGATGATGGCTGTGCGAACGATGGGTCCGGTCGGGATCGAGTTCGCTGTTCGCCATCCATCGCGTGTCCTGGGTCTCATTCTGTGCAATACGGGCCCGAATCTCGCCACTGGCAACCAAGCGCAATACATCAAAGGACAGGCTGCACTTGCCGCGGTCAGCGACGATGTTCGGCATGCGATTTTCGCCGACATGGCTGCTGCTGACGAGTTGGACGCGTGGAAAGCTCTCGGTCGGAAGGCAACTCTGGACGTCGACGACGCAGAGCAGACCCGGGCCGTCCTGAAATGGGACGTTGAGTCGCTGCTACGGGAGGTTTCGGTTCCCACCCTCGTCATCCGGGCGCGGGACTCCGACATGACCAGCATGGGCGAAGCTCAACGTCTCGCAACTGGGATACCCGACGCCCGGCTGAAGATGGTGGACGGAAAGCTTGCCCCGTATTCGGCCGACCGTGACGCTGTGATGGCAGCCATTCTTGACTTCCTCGGGTTCGACAGTGAACCGGAGACGCTGGAAGCTGTGCCGTCCTCAAGGTTCCAGACGGTGGTGTTCACCGATCTGGTGGGATCGACTCATCTATTGACTCGACTTGGCGACGACGAGGGGAGGGCTGTGTTCCGCGAGGTCGAGCAGACGGTCGCTCGATCTGCGAGTTCGCATAAGGGACGGGTCGTCAAGAACCTTGGCGACGGATCGCTCTTGTCCTTCGATGCGACGAGCGACGCCCTGGCATTTGCCGTCGAGGTTGTCGACGCCCTGGCATCAACTCAGCTCAAGGTGCGGATTGGTGTCGCGGCGGGAGAACCGATCGAGGAGGATGACGATCTGCACGGATCAGTGGTTGTGCAGGCGAGCAGGATTGCCGACCTCGGCCAAGGCAATGACATAGTTGTCTCGGACTCGGTTCGACAGCTTGCCTTGGGGAAGAACTACACGTTTGAGCCCCTCGGCCAGATTCATCTCAAAGGCTTCCAGGAAGCAGTTCCGATCTGGAAGGTCGACACGCAACCTGAGCAGTAAGCCGCATCACCCGATGAGGCGGCTCCCGCAACGCCTAACCAACCATCCAGCTAGCGCATATTGCCTGTGGTCTCTGGGGGTGGACGCAACTCTTTCGGTGAGAGCTGTGCTGTCTCATCGAGGAGGTTGTTGTGGCCCATGTCCCCAAGAACCACAAAGAGATGATCGCAGCCACCGTACGCACCGTGTTCGCCCAGCCTGACCCAGAAGCGACGAGAGCCCAGCTGCGTCAAGTGGTTTCGATGCTCGAGGTGCGGTATCTCAAGGCTGCAGAGCTTCTCTCCGACGCTGAAGACGATGTAACCGCCTACGCAGAGTTCCCCAGAGCTCATTGGCGCAAGATCGCGTCGACGAACCCGCTCGAGCGGGTGCATGAAGAGATCAAGCGCCGCTCGAATGTGATCGGCATCTTCCCCGACGACGCCTCCGTCATCCGTCTCGTCGGTGCCGTCCTCGCCGAAACCCACGACGAATGGCAAACCGCTGATCGGCGCTACCTCTCGGAAGGATCCATGGCTCAAATCGGACTCCAACCCAAGGAGGTCACCACCACCCAAACACCCGAACTCCCCGCCGCCTAAAATGGCGAGGAGCCGCTGAGAGTCACCTCACGCTTACACCACTCAGCGGGACGCTGCCCCCGCGGCTATCGCGCGAGAGATCTCCTCCCGCTCCCAAAGCGCCAAGCGCCGCGGCGACCACTCCGCTGGCGGCACCGGCCTCGCCCACCCCGCCGCTACGACATGAGTCCTCATCGTC
>Ga0255055_10002893_pt1 | contig 11830 bp, 19 predicted proteins | sample JV7_2_27_MG_FD_188633 | JGI IMG/M metagenome (GOLD analysis project Ga0255055, IMG submission 188633) | Seawater microbial communities from Jervis Inlet, British Columbia, Canada - JV7_2_27 | ecosystem: Environmental > Aquatic > Marine > Inlet | place: Canada: British Columbia | collected... | reverse complement strand
CGCGCCACATGCTGACTGGGTTGCGAGGGGACTATTCACCACGTACGAAAATGCGTGGATGTCCCCGGTACTTTTCTAGAGGAATGATAAGCATGAGTGACATGGCAACGATGCCGATTCTGGAACTGATCGGAGGCCTGCGTGAGAAAGCAAAAGAAGCCATCGATAACGGTGGGGTGATCAACGGTATGGTCTTCAACGTACTGGCGATGCGTCTCGAAAAACAATTCGACGAAAATACTGAATTGCGCGGGCTTGTCCCTCAGGCTATCGGCTGGACGTGGGCGGATGCCTGTGCGAAAACTTCCGAGGGTGTGGATATCACCAAGCACGAGATCCCGGATTTAATTGTGCGCATTCAGGAAGACATCCCGGAGATGGCTCAGGTTTTTCGCAATGACAACTAGACGCAAGTTCATCCAAGGCGGCTTTGCAGTCGCAGTTTCCGCGGCTCTTCCCGGTGGGGATGGAGTCGCACTGGAATCGATAGCGCATCCGAAATACGTGCACAAGACGTACGACACTAGCTGGGTGATCTCAAAACAGTCGCTGGAAGAGTCTTACATCGATATCGGTGCACGAATGCACGCCGCACTTGCCCGGTCGATGATGCAGACAAAGGAGAATGTCGCTGCACGCGTGTTCTGGGACTTAGAGCGTGAATTCCTGCACGTTGAGGGAGTTACTGCGGAAGAGTTTTACGTTGACCTCCCCGAATGACTGGCTGAAAGAACCGCTCGCGAATTTCCGCGTTCAAGTGCATCACGGCGTCACGATTACGCCCGCGTGGTACGACTTTCCGCGGCATCTTGGTTGGCGAGCTAAGAGACGCGACACCTTCATGAAAGGCTGCGAAGTCGTCGTTGATCGCGTCAATCACATCATTTATTGCACACCAGAGATGGAAGGACGACTGAGAGCCTTTCTCCCGCACGTTCGTTACCCGAGTTGACCTCAGGTACCTACCTAGTTAAGCCATTTCGGCCCGAAAACTAAATATTATTATGTAAAATTCCCAGCGTTTCCGCGCTATACACGGGTGCGGAGCGGTGGTACGATTCTCCTGAGTTCGCCATCATCGTCTCTTCAAGGGCTTTGGAGAATCGGCGAGCTGATTGCGGGGTGGACCCCCCGGTACGGTTTAGGTGTTTTGGCTACGAGGCCCGCAAAGTTTAAACCTCGCAATTTACCATGCCGTCGCAGTTGTTCCGCACGGAGTCGCTGCGTCAACCGGGGAGTCCGTTTCTAATAATAACAAAAGGAGAGGGCATGTTCTCAGTACAACAAAAACGCGACATTTCTGATGCCGTGCAGAAAATCCTCCGCGCAACCAATCACGCCGAACTGCCCACGACCGGGGAGATTGAATTCCACCTCCGTGTCGAAGGTGCAGAGGATTGGTCTTACGCGGCGATCAGGAATAACGGTGCAGTCGGTGATCCCAGCGTGAATCCGCATAACGAATTAATGGCGTCGAATTACAATCAGGTCGAGGAAGAAGATCGACTTTTCGAGCGGGCGGAGGAAGTAGCGCAGCATACCGATCCCCGTGCGACGCCGGAGGAATTTTATCGCGAGATGTTAGACAAGACTTACACCGACCTAGCGCACCGGGTACAGAGTCTGGAAAACAAGGATAATCTCCACCGCAAACTGTATTCCGATTTGAATTCCCGATTGGAGGCCTTGGAAAACTATCTCAAGGAGATCATGGAAGACGATGTGATCAGGCACTACGGTGACGAGTTGCGAAACCTGATGACGGCGATTCGCCAGCTGGGAAATCCGGAAATTAACAAAACTCTTAAAGGTGGCTAAATGGCGAACCGATTCAGCACCTGTATCATTCCTGATTGCGAAGAAGATGTCCGGTACATTCACCTCCAAGTGTGTGCGGCTTGCTATTCAGGACTTACCCGTTGGCGTGGACGTTCTCTTGTCGAAAAGCGTCATCGCATGGGTATTAATCGACGACTGGTTTCACGGATGGATTTCATCCTCGAACACCCGAAACACCACGCTAAAAAAACACCGAGGAAAAGAACATGAGTAACGGTTTAACAGGACAAGGACCGATGACAGGTGTAGGTGCAGAAGCAGCATCACGAGAAGTTTCTTTGGGTGCCGTCCGAGATGACGTCATGACCATGGGGGAGTGCCTGCACAATCTTGACACGACAGTTAACAAGTTGCGGGGACATTTGATGGGCGAAGAACCCCTTGAGAAAGGTGTTATTTCTGAGAACAGGCAGAACAAAGAGCCCCCCAGTGGCCTGCTTTTTCAGCTTTGCCAAGGAGGCGCATTTAACATTCAGAAAGTGAGTCAGATTCAGGAAAAAATTAATCAAATTTGCTACGAATTAGGCGAGGGTAGATGAAGAATTCGGTCGAGGAGAAGGAGGAGTGAGAAATGAGAGCGATAATTCTGTTGCCTCTCCTACTGTTAACGGGGTGTGCTCACAATGACCCGTGGACGTCTGGCGACACTGTTTGGCAAGGGATTTATATGGCGACAGCGATTGCCGACGGAGTCGCAACTAGCCGAATTCATGAACACCCAAACATCATCGAAAACGGAAAGATTGCTGGCGCGTTTCTCGGACAAAATCCCGATCCGGAGGATGTTTGGCTCTATATTGGAACGAGCATGGTCGCGCACTACTTCATTGCCAGAGCGCTGCCCGAGGGATGGAGAACCATCTGGCAAGTTGGAGGAGCTTGGCGACACGGACGAGCTGTCAACGAAGCTCACCAGATCGGATTATTTGGAGAGCCTTGTACTCGAAATCAGGAAGAGCATCCGTGTCCTTAACGAAGAAGTGTCCCGCTTGCGGTGAGCCTTTGAAACGCAAACTAAACCAGTATTTTTGGCGCGGAGCTTATATGCATGGATGGATCTGCGTGCCGTGCAACTCTCTGTGGGACATCGGGGGCGCATTCGTACGGTACGTTGCGAAAAGATCGAAGGAGCACTCTGATGTCGCTAAAACTTGACGTGTATTTCAAATCTATGGAGCGCGAGGAAGTGGCGAAACTTCTGGCAGATACTAAGGACACTTTTGCAGGAATCGAACGCACTGTTCTGAGTGAAAATCAGCACGAGGATCGCATCAAGAGGCTAGAGATGTTTCTTGATTATCACGTACCAACATGGAGGAACGAAATTGAGCGCGAACCAAAAGGAAGGCGAAAATGAGTTTTAAACTGACAATCGAAATACCCGACAACAAACTGATAAGCACTCTGCGGCAACTGACTGGTCACAAGGTGACGGTCGAAGGCTTTGGTGTTACAGGCACCATTCCGGCGAAGAAAAACGGTGACGCAAGACCGCATGGGCGCGCTGACTCCGTGCTCTCAATGACTGGCAAGATTGCGCAGTCGGGATCGAAGATCGAAACAGCTATGATCCTGTTCGAGAAGCTGGAAAAGAAGAAAGGCATTGGAACCGTCACGGTGCAAGACTTCCGGGACCGACTCGTGAAAAACGGGGAGCCTAAAGCGCTCGCGCAGCGTTGTGTCACTGAAAAATTCATGGTTTATCTGTAAGCTTCGCATATCTCCGCTCTGGGGGGAGCTTATGAAATTCACCGTTGAGATTCCGGACGATATCGTCCAGTGGGCAAATGCCGAAGGGGTCAACCGGCAAATGATGGCTAAATTCATGCGCGAGGAATTGCGCATGGTCTCCTCTCGCTTCGGCCACTCGCCGGAGCTAAATCGACCTCAGGTACCCGGACAAAGTCATGAATGGCGCGGTTTCATTTTCAATGAGGCGCGGGTTCGGGTGACTACCAAAGTCATCGATAAGATATTCAAAGTGGACACGGCAGCACACGGGCGTTAGATTCCGTGCTATGCCGTCGAAGCATTTCCCGAACGAAGAAGTCGAGGAGCTGGGTCTGATGATTGTTCCGGACCCTGATGCTAACGTGCCCGCATTCGAAGTGAATGAGTGTGGTGATGAATTGCCCGGATGCATCAAGCCCTTTCCCGATGAATGCGCGCACCCAGAGTGCGAAAAAACACCTATCGTCGGCGTCAACAAACGTTTCGTTTGTGAAGATCATCTGAAGTGGGTCCTGAAACCAATTCGCGAGATCGTCAAGCTCGTGACGGATAACACACTATGAAACTGAAACGAGAATATTGGTTTGCACTATGGATACTGATCGTAGTCGTGGGATTAGCGTATATCTTCCCTCCGATGAACGACGATCACTGGAGTATGGTGTACGAGGCGATACAGGTGCCGGAACTGGTATGCGATGAAGATGGCAACTGCGTACCGGGGGATTTGAAACGGTTCGTCCTGTTCAACGAGGACGGGCTGACGCGCCGGGAGTGTACTGCACTGTTCGACGAGCATCTTCGCAGGTTGAATAACAATGCGGCGGTGATCGAGTACGAGATCGGATGCGGACATCTGCGTACGAAAGGGCACGGCATGGAGTTCCAGTATCAGAACCAATGGCTGCTACCGTGAAATGGAGAAACCCATGAAAGAATATCTACTTGGAATCTGGACTGGGCTGATGCTCAGTCTTATAGCTCAATCAGCCTTCGCGCAGAACACCCTTACCTTCACCGCAGATGTGACGTCTGGCGTGGAGGAGGTCGTTCCGGTTCTAACGTGGGACACGACACCACTGGCTGATGCCTGTACAGCATCGGGCGATTGGGCAGGAGGCAAGGCACCGTCCGGGACAGAGACGCTGCCCGCTATCACCGGGAGCGCGACCTATAATATTCAGTGCGAGTGGCTCGACGCGTCGGCACTGCTCACGTGGACGGCACCGACACAGAACACCGACGGAACTGCGTACACCGATCCGAAGGGATTCAAAGTTTACTACGATATGACGCAAGGTGGACCGTACGAAAACGTCAACGACATACCAGATCCGAACGCAACGACTCACGTCGTGTTTCCGCTCATTCCGGGTGCATGGTTCTTCGTGGCGACAGCGTACAATCAGAATGACGTGGAGTCAGACGTGAGCGGCGAAGTGATGAAGATACTCGGACTGACTACTGAGACGGAGAGCGTGGGGATAACGGTCAACCCAAAGCCTGCCTCGCCGGAAAACCTAACCGTCCTGTAGACCAGCTACCCGGCGGCTGTATTCGATACCACAAAGTAAAATGAGCAGACGAAAACAAAAACCCGTGAAGAGCGGGAAGGGAAAGCACCGAACGGTCGGTCAGAGTGAGGAGGAACCGTGGTTCCAGAAGAAGCGAAACAGGAGTCGAAAGTCATCCAAAATTGCCAAGCAATCACGACGATTTAACAGGAACAAATGACGGACAAAAAATTAAAACAGATTGCGCATTTTATTCGCTGGGGATTGGAACTAGGCATCCTGTGGTTGCTTGTGCTGCCCGAAACTGGTTTTTGGACTACGTTCGTTTTAATGATGCTAACAATCGGAACTGAGTTCTTTTACTTCGTCCCGAAGGATTGGTCGAAAAACTAGTCCGACAAAAATTTCCTAGATGTGCTATAATAACGTTCCTGTGTAAAACAAGGAGCGCTACATGACCACAGCTAGAGACTACGAACTGACCGTCGAGCGCATTTGGAAAGAAGGATCGACTCCAAAGCAACGACGCAACGTTCATCCAAACCTCGCAATGAATTTCGTGCGTGCGTTCTGGAAGCAAGAGATGGGAGGCAAACTCCCATGGAGACTCCGAGTCGGTACGGGCAACCGACGCACATGGCTTCATGACTATGTGTTCACCGTCAACCCTGATCAGGGCTGGCACGACATCAACCACGACATGAGTCACTTCATCGAACGTCGCAGGAGCGGTGGTGCGCATACTGATTACCACGTGCGACTGGAGAGTAAGGGCGCTGAGCTGATCTGCCGCAGGTTCCTGCGCGACGAGCCTTATGTCGATCCCAAGAAAGAACGCGACCATGTTGCGGATCGTGCAGCCCGAGTGGACGCTGGGCTCAAGCGCTGGGATGCAAAGCTGAAACGTGCGGCCACTGCGCTGAAGAAGCTCAAGAAGAAGAAGCGTTACTATGATAAAGTCCTTGCTGAACGCACAACTCAATAACACGAAGCCAGAACACACACTGCGGGGCTCCTAGCGAGCCCCTTCTTTTTGAGCTAAGCTCGCCTGACCATGGGTCAGGTCATCTCATTAAACTTCGGACTCGTCCACCAACCTCCGGCGTTTAATTACGACTTCGACTTCGACGATCTCGAAGACGAAATAAAAGAACAGCTCCCCGAGGACACTGCCGATGTCTTGGAGATGTTCTCCGACGAGGATCTACACTTCCTGCGCTGGCGTATGTGTTGGCAGCGCATGGCACGAAAAAAGCAACTGCCCCCCGAAGAGTTTCTCAACATGGAGAAATTCATCTGGCTGATCCGGTCGGGGCGCGGATTTGGTAAGACGCTCACAGGTGCAAACTGGCTGGGTGAACAAGCATGGATGTTCCCGAGCTTCTACGCGTGTATCTCCCCCACACACGATGATGTTCGGTATACCTGCTTCGAAGGTCCGACGGGCCTGTACTCAGTCATTCCTCCGCAACTCATTCATGATCGGAACCAAGCCCTGCCTTCAGTGACGTTGAAGAACGGGTCTATCATTCGTGGGTTTGCGGGGGACACTCCTGAGCGCTTACGCGGACCGCAGCATGCATCTATCTGGTGTGACGAGATCGCATCGTGGAAGTATCCGCAGGAAGCGTGGGACAACATCATGTTTGGCTTGCGTCTCGGAGACACTCCGCGCATCTGTGTAACGGGTACTCCGAAACCCACTCCGTTCGTGCGCAGATTGCAGAACGACAAGCGCACTATAGATGTGGTGGGGGCTACCTACGAGAACCGCGAGAACCTGACCGATTACTTCTTCGACTCGATTGCCAAGTACGAAGGCACGCGGGTAGGTCGGCAGGAAATCTGGGGTGAGGTACTGGACCCCGAAGAGGAGGGCTTCGTCCAGCGCAGCCAGTGGCGCGTCTGGCCTGCTGACAAGCCGCTGCCGAAGTTCACTTACATCGTCACGTCTATCGATCCGGCATTCACGGAGCGCCAGTACGACAAGCGGAAGCAAGAGAATGACCCGACAGCCTGTTCCGTGTGGGGTATTTTCATGCAGCCCCGCAAACGTAAGCCGCCGATTCCTAACGTTATCTTGCTGGACTGTTGGGAAGACTGGTTAGGATTCCCGAACCTGATCCGGCGCATCAAGAAAGAGATGCGGTACACCTATGGGGACGCGGATGAACCACTGATTAAGCCTGTAGTTACCTCAAAAAAGAGGCGCGTGAAGCACCAAGGACGTCACTCCGACATCATCCTGATTGAAGAGAAAGCCTCAGGCATCTCTTTGCGTCAGCAGCTTGCTGAAGAGAATATCTTGACTCACGGCTACAATCCGGGTAATGAAGACAAACTAACGAGGCTTCATTATGTCTCTCCAATGTTTGCAGCGGGAAGAATATGGGCAGTTGAGTCAGAAGTTAATCCGGGGAACTTCAAGACGTGGTCAGACCCTCTCGTATCCCAAGTGTGTTCATACGTCGGGCCGGGGTCCGTCGAGCGAGACGATTTGCTCGATTCTGCGACGCAGGCGCTGCGTTTACTCATGGATAAATTCTTCGGTCCCTTCACGGTGGTTGACTCAGCTGAAGACCGCGAACGAGAACGTGCACGTGATATAGCAGAGCGGAGGCTTGCCAAAAAGGAAAACCCGTATGGATGAGCCTGCTGACATCAAACTCGACATCCCTTATTTTATGAACGAGCCTACCCAGCATTTGAAAGCGATCAAGTGGTGTGACGGTCACTGGGCAGAGCTGATGTTCGCTTTGCGGGAGCGCGGTCTGGAAGATCAGATTGCCGAAGACGCGGAGGCATTGACTGCGAAATTTGTCCGGGGCGAGTTAGATCCCTGTTGGGAAGGCAGCAACATGATCAATATGGGCGCACTGGAGATATTCGGACCGGACAGGATCATTGAGGAAAACGACGGGTGTCCTGTGTGCGCATTTGCAAATATTGTTCCCCACGTGGGTGATCTCATGGCACGGAAGTATGGGAGCGTTAACTGATGGCTGTCAGTAATGAAGACGAAGCGGTAGGGGCAGTCGAAACATTTGTCGATGTACCTGATGAAGTAACCGACACCGATGACGGTGGTGCCATCGTAAAGATGGGTGACGACTCTGCGAAGAGACCCAATCGAGAATGGTACGCAAATATCGCAGACGACTTCGAAGATGAACTGAAAAGCACAATTTGTACGCGCCTCCTCGAAGATATCGAACGAGACGGGAAGGCACGGTCGAAACGAGAAAAAGATTACGAAGAATCAATCAAGCGTACAGGCTTAGGTAAAGAAACTCCCGGTGGCGCTGATTTCGAAGGCGCTTCCAAAGCAGTACACCCCATGCTTACCGAAGCGGTCGTGGACTTTCAGTCACGTGCGATCAAGGAACTGATGCCACCGAACGGTCCCGTGAAGACGTACATCCCCGGTGACCATCCCGAAGCAGATCGCTTCAAGAAAGCCGACCGCATCAAGACCTACATGAACTGGCAATTCTTGGTGCAGATGCAAGACTTCCGCACTGAGCTAGAACAGCTCTTATCACAAGTTCCTTTAGGCGGCTCGCAATATATGCGAGTCGTTTACGATACGCAGAAGAAACGTCCTGTTCCAACGTATTGGCCCAGTGACGACGTACTCATCCCTTACGCCTCTTCTAACTTTTACACCTCCGAACGTGTCACTTTCGTTGACCACATTACCGAATTCGAATACAAGCAACGTGTCAAGGGCGGCATGTACAGTGACCTTGGAGACGTCCCCACTACTGCTGCTACCGAGGAACCAACGAAACCTGCAAAAGCAACCGCTGCTGTGGAAGGCAAAGATCAGGTTGCACCTTACAATGAGGACGGACTGCGTAATGTTTACGAGGTCAACTGTTGGTCCGATGAATTAGAAGACAAACACGGTTGGGCTCCGTACCGAGTCACCATTGACGGTGCTGCCAGAAAAGTCTGCGCTATCAATCGCAACTGGGAAGAAGAAGATGAGAACCAGCAGCCGCTGCATTGGGTTGTAGAGTTCCCGTTCATACCTTGGCGCGGAGCGTGTTCTATCGGTCTAGGTCAGATGATTGGTAGCCTGAGCGGAGCTGCGACCGGTGCGCTTCGTGCCCTTTTAGACACGGCACACATGAACAACATCCCCACCTTGCTACGACTCAAGGGGGCAAACTTCAGTGGACAGAGCAAAGAGCTACGTGTTGCTGCAGTTACTGAAATCGAAGGCGGCATTGCTGGTGATGACATTCGTAAGCTCATCATGCCGGTACCCTTCAACGAACCGTCTCCTGTCCTGCTTGAACTGCTGGGTGTTGTTGATAGTCTCGGTAAAGGTATCGTGCAGACGACCTTCGAGAAGCTGGGTGAGCAGAGTACCCAGATGCCAGTTGGAACGACGCTTGCTCTGATCGAAGAGGGCATGACTGTCTTCAGCGCAATTCACCTGCGCATGTTCCAAGCTATGAACATGGTCCTGAAGATCATGTGCCGCATCAACCGGATGTACCTCGAAGAAGGGGAGCTGAAGGACGACGTCGGAGTGACACTCGCTTACCGGAAAGATTTTGATCCACCGCATGATGTTATGCCGGTTGCCGATCCCGAAATCTTTTCCGACGTGCAACGCATGGCGCAGTTACAGGTTGTTGCAGACCGCGCTGCGCAAATGCCCGAGGTCTACAACGTCAAAGAAGTCGAGAAGCGTATTCTCGAACGAACCAAGATTCCAAATCCTGACGAGCTGTTACTGCCCGACGATACACCTGAAGAGCAGAACGCAGTCAATGAGAATGCAGCCATGTCTCTGGGCAGACCTGTTGCTGCATTCCCCGATCAAAATCATTTAGCGCATTTGCAGGTCCACCTTGACTATGCAACGTCACCTCTCTTGGGGATGAATCCCCTCATATCGCAGCGTTTTATTCCGATGCTCATGGGGCATCTTGTTGAACACATCGCGTTTTATTACGTTGAGTACAACGTTGATCTCCTGCAGGCTTCGACGAACATGGACGAGGAACAACTGAGTCAGATGCTGAAGCTTCGAGATCCTGAAGTGCGCAAGGAGATGGATAAGAATCTTGCACTCCAGTCGCAGGAAGTAGTTCCGGCAGTGACTCAAGTTCTGGCTGGTATCCAGCCAATTATCCAGCAGCTGCAGCAGACCATGGAGCAGATGCAGCCAGAAGAGCCGAAGCCGCCGGTCGATCCGAACGCTATGGCAGCAATCGAGCAAGAACGCGAAGCCGATACGGCACGAGATGCACGAGAGCGCGAACGTACGCAGTTGACCCTTGTGGACAAGCGCGAAGCGCGTGAGCACGAGAAAGAAATGACTTTTATGGAGCTTGACGCTGAGGAGCGACAGAAGGCTTTAGACGCGGCCCGTGAAGACGCTCGAAAGGCTACCGAGTACGCTGCTCGACTCGAAGAGCTACAAGAGCGTGAGCAGGCCGAAGACGAGCGTACTGAGATGGAAACAGCTTCGCGTGAACTCATGAATGCTGAGGACAATGCCACAGCGCTTGAGATCGCAGGCGGCAAGGCAGCAACTGATCGGGAGAAGATCAAGTCCGGAGAGAGGGCAACTGACCCCCGGCCTCGCACGGATACCTAAGATAGGTTGATTCGATACGCAGATGTAGAACTGACAGGACTGTTCCGCGAGGACTCCATATTCAACAGGAGACGATGATGGCGAAAGACACAGGTAGTAAAGGCATGAGCAAGTACCCGGCAGGTAAGCTGAACCAGCATAAAGCGCTGGCTACGGGTGCGGCATTACAGAAGCCGAACACAGCGAAAAAGGGTGGTGGCTTTGATACTTGCGGCAAGGGTGCAGCCCCAGCCAACATGGGTAAGGGCGGAACGATCTCGTCCAGCGGTACCACGGGAGGTCCGCGGGGCGGATCAATTCCGGCGTCAAAGATGACACCCGCGTAATTCAGGACTAGTATGTCCACCGAAAATGTGATTTTGCAGAAGTATCTGCAAAGGCTGAAGGAGGAGCAGGCCGCGTGTATTAGTTTGCTGGCAACGCCGAAAGACAAATCAGCTTTTGGCTATGGCGAAGCAAGCGGTACTTATCATGGTCTGTGTCGCGCCGAGCAGCTGTTCGAAGAAGTAGTCGGAGAAGAAGAGGACAGGAACTGATGGTTGCAAGTATGAGCGAACGAATCGCGCTGGACTACGATGATGTAGATCAGGCCTTTCCGGAGGTAGAGCCGGGGCTGATGCCGTTTGGCAGCAGAGTCTTGGTTCAGAAGCGGTCGCCCAAAACGCGCCTGAAGAGTGGGCTCGTGGTTCCACATGAGACCCAAGAGACTGAGTTCTGGAACACTCAGGTCGCTAAAGTCATCACACTTGGTCCGGGGGCTTTTAAGAATCGCGACTCTCTGGAAGTCTGGCCGGAAGGCGAGTGGGCACAACCGGGGGCATATGTACGTGTCCCCAAGTATGGAGGCGACAAATGGTTCGTCGAAGTGCCCGAGGAAGAGGCAGCGAGAACAGGTGTCGAAAAAGCTTGCTTTGTCCTGTTCAACGACCTCGACCTGATCGGCGAAATCACGTGTGACCCCATGGACGTAATCGCTTATCTGTAGGAGATAAAGCATGCTACCCGACGAGAAAGACATCGAAGACGTCAAAGACGACGAGCAGGAAGAAGAATTCGTTGCTGTCGAAGAGGAACCGGAAGGTTCTGAGTCTGACGACGATGAGGCGCAAGACGATGGGGAAGACACACG
>Ga0255055_10002892_pt1 | contig 11836 bp, 9 predicted proteins | sample JV7_2_27_MG_FD_188633 | JGI IMG/M metagenome (GOLD analysis project Ga0255055, IMG submission 188633) | Seawater microbial communities from Jervis Inlet, British Columbia, Canada - JV7_2_27 | ecosystem: Environmental > Aquatic > Marine > Inlet | place: Canada: British Columbia | collected... | reverse complement strand
CCGACGATGAATTATTGGCCAGGCTACAGGCCGCGGGGGAAGAGAGCGGTGAAAAGGTGTGGCCCCTACCTTTGTGGGATAGTTACTTTAAGCTCATGAAAAGTGACGTTGCCGATTTAAAAAACGTAGATGGCCGCAAAGCTGGAGCGATTACAGCAGCGATTTTTTTGAAACAGTTCGTCCCAGAAGGAGTGCCGTGGGCTCACCTGGATATAGCCGGCTGCGCCTGGGAGGAGAAAGGGAAACCTTTGGTTCCCAAGGGGGCTACAGGTATGGGAGTGCACTTGTTAGTTCGGCTGCTCCAGGAATGGCAGCCCTTGAGTTAGGCAGAATTAATAATTTCGAATTTCGAAATGTTTAGACTTCATGCCCCATGTCTGTTGAGCCGGTTTGGCCAGTTTAGCCTGCCTCCAATCTAAAATCTCCAATCTACACTCCCTCACTCCTTCTTCATAATTTCCCTGAAGATAATCAATTTCTGCACGTCCTGGGTTCCCTCTCCTAGTGACGATGCCCAGGCGTCCATAGGAAATTTGTGTGCAGGATGATCCTGCATTACTGAAGCCGCACCGAACAGATCAGCTGTCCAAACTCCCACCTCTCGGGCTATTTCCACCGTCAAATACTTGGCCATGGAAGCCTCCATCCGGAAATCCTTCCCCTGGTCTTTGATCCATCCAGCCTTGAGCACCAGGAGTCGGGCTGCTTCAATTCGGGTGAAGAAGTCGGCAATTTCAAAAGATTTTGCCTGAAAATCAGCGATCTTTTGACCAAAAATTTTACGCGTATTGGCACGCTCGAGTCCAGCTTCGAAGGCGCCCACCGCAGTTCCCAGGGTGAGTCCACTTATGGGAATTCTGCTATGGGTGAATGTTGCCAGGACCTGGTGCAATCCCCTGCCACGCTCACCAACAAGATTTTCGGCGGGAATGAAAACCTTATTAAATTGTAACCTAGTGAGATCAGAGGGAATCCAGACTCGTTTATTCAGCTTTTTCCTCGATACTCCCGTTGAAGATAGGTCAACCAGGAACATGGATAGCCTGCGATTTCTGGTGGCCTCGGGGTCCGAGACTGCGGTGACCAATGCCAGGTCACTAATGGCACCGTTGGTTACATACGCTTTGGTACCATTAAGGACCCAGCCACCCTCAACATTCTCAGCCTGCATTCTGACATTGGCAACATCGCTTCCGGCTTTGTGCTCAGAGTTGCCGAGGCAAAGCAGAGTTTCTCCCTTGATGGCCGAGGGCAGATAATTTTGCTTTTGTTTTTTCGAGCCAAAAAGAAAAAGAGGAGCCATACCAAGCGAATTTTGCACCAAGACGGCCACGGCAACTCCAGGAGAAATCTTGGCCAGATTTTCCATGAGGATTGTCTCTCTCAGGGCTGAATGCTCCCCAATATGGTCATTTTTCTGACTGAAACCCAGCCAGCCGTCTTGACCCATGCTCTGGAAAAGCTCTCTCGGAATGGCTTCTTTCTTGTACCAGGCAGCGAGCTGGGGCTCCAGGTGAGTTCGTAAGAAAACTTCAAACTGCTCCAGCTCCTTGGTAATCCTTTGTGGAATAGCAAAATCCATAAGGTCCTCCATCTGACAAAGAGTGTATTTAATTAGTCTGTCGCTGATTTAGTCCGGATATTTCATCACGCCCCGGCGTGACTGCGACCGCGGATACGATCGTCCTTCCGGGCGTCCTCGGGTGTCGGCCCCTGCGACGTACCCCTCAGGTACGCCTCGGAACCAATCCCGCGGTACGATTGCCAGGTGGCACGCCCTTCTCCACGGTCTCGCGACACCAATTCGTGAGATATCCGGACTACTAAGAATATAATTACCCTCTCGGCTGCTAGCCACAATAAATCATCTTTCTCTTGCCAGAACTTGTGTTTCTGGGTATTTTCTCTGAGGCTATGAGAGGTGATGTAATGAGTGAAGAAATGGAATGCATGTGTCTGCAATGTGGAATATCCCTGCATCTTCCCGCCGAGTTGATTTCCCTGGAAGATCCTGCCAATGCTGAGGTGAAGCTGCTGAGTAGTATCCATGTTTGTGAAAGTTGCGGCGGGTCGCTTGCTTTAGTGGGTAAGGCGGGAGATGAACCTCACTACAGAACAAAGTAGCCCGGATATCTCATGAACTACTTGCTGTGACCACGGATATGGCCGTCCTTCCCGGCGTCCTCGGGTGTCGGCCCCTGCGACGTACCGTTCAGGTACGCCTCGGAACCAACACCCTGCGGTTGCCTGGTGGCACGCCCATCTTCGTGGTCTCGCGACAGCAATTCATGAAATATCCGGGCTAGGCCGTAATTAGAAGAAGTTTTTTCTGTAAAGGTGGAAAATCTCCTCCTCTGCATCTTCGTGTAAAAGGTTCAACGGTTTGACTCCCATCTTGCACTGATAGTTGGGAGATGTGCCGTAGAGACGGCATATGAGGGGTCTTACAGGGTAGATTGAGCAGCCACCATCTGAAAGGCTTTCATCAAGGTAAGGGCAGGTGTGGCCCTTGGCCTCACCAGGTTTCATGGAATGTTCTCGAAAAAACGTTTTTATCTGTTCATCCTCCACCTTGGTTCTGGAAGGCACACCGAAGTTTTTGCAGCACTCATAGCACCCTTCAGTGCACATTAACTCTGGAATCAGATCATAGAGATCGTCAATATCCATAAATGGTTACTCCGAAGGTCCATTTCTCAAACGCAGGAAGTTTGCGCCCGCGTGAAGTGTTGACCTTGGATGTGGGGGAGCAAAATCCGAATTCCGAAATCCGAAGCACGAAACAAATCGAAAATCCTAATTCTCAAATGTTCAAAACGTGAATGTCTAGAAAGAGTTTCTTAATGTTTTGGTCATTTGAAACTGGGGACCCGCCCGCAGGGTGGGGAGTCCGAAGGACCAATTTTGGAAATTCGAATCTGTTTCGGATTTCGATATTCGAATTTCGCATTTACAGACCCTACAAATATGTGAGCCAATGGCTGTAATCCTGCTTAGTACCCTTAACAGCTTGGAAAAAAGTGTCCTGTAAGGTCCTGGTCAGAGGTCCAGGTAATCCCTCACCAATGGTGCGGTTATCAACCTCACGAATTGGTGTGATTTCCGCTGCTGTTCCAGTAAAGAAGGCCTCGTTGGCCGCATAGAGATCGTCGCGAGAAAACCTTTCCTCTTGTACTGCGAAGCCTAGGTCCCTGGCGATTGTGATTATGCAATCCCGGGTGATTCCGGGGAGGATGGAGGTGAGTGGTGGAGTTCTAAGCACACCTTTACGAACGATGAAAATATTCTCTCCGGTTCCCTCGCCAATATACCCATCCGGGTCAAGCATGATGGCTTCATCGTAGCCGTCCGTGGTGACCTCAAGTTTGGCCAATATGGAGTTAACGTAATTACCACACGTTTTGGTTTTGGTCATGAGGATGTTGGGATGATGTCGAGTAAAAGATGAGACCTTAGCCCGAATACCCTTGGTGAGGCCTTCTTCACCGAGATAAGCTCCCCAGGGCCAGGTGACGATGGAAACCCGTACGGGATTGTCCTGTGGATGAAGACCCATGGCACCCTCTCCAATGAAGGCAAGGGGTCTAATATATGCGGCCTTCTGCTCATTGGTCAGGAGGGTGTCCAGAATTGCCTGGGTTATTTCTTCCTGGCTGAAAGGTATCTTCATAAACATGGAATGGGCAGAATTGAAAAAACGCTCCACATGTTCTGGCAGGCGAAAAACTGCAGAGCGGCCGTCCTCGCACTCATAACAGCGGATGCCCTCGAAGATCCCCAGGCCATAATGTAGCGTATGAGTAAGGATGTGGACGTTAGCGTCATCCCAGTCCACAAAACTGCCGTCAAGCCAGATTTTTTTAGCCTTCTCCACCATAGTTTTGACTCCCTCCTTGAAATACTAGGCACTAAGCACCCGCCTTCGCTAAAGCTTCGGCGAGGCAAGCTACGCACTAGGCACCAGCAACCGCAGCCAAATATACTGTTCGTGTTTTATCCTGTGTCCTTCTTCCAAGCCCTGAGTGATTTACTAAAGGGCTTGCGAGCTATGCCCTTTTCAGTGATGATTCCTGCAATAAATCGGTTCGGGGTAACATCGAATGCCGGGTTCCAGGCATTCACACCCGGTGGAGCGATGGCATGGCCAAGGCTGTGCGTGACCTCTCGAGGATCCCGCTCCTCAATGGGTATATCCTGTCCGGTGGCGACTGACAGATCCACCGTTGACAAGGGCGCAGCAACATAAAATGGCACCTTGTTTTCTTTGGCCAAAACCGCCAGGGAATAGGTGCCGATCTTGTTGGCAATATCACCATTGGCTGCGACCCGGTCAGCACCCACAACGATGAGCTGAACCTTCCCTTTACTCATGAGATAGCCAGCCATGCTGTCCGTGATCAAAATCACCGGGATATTATCCTGCTGCAGTTCCCAAGCAGTGAGTCTGCTGCCCTGCAAAAACGGTCGGGTTTCATCGGCGAGCACCCGGATCTTCTTGCCCACTTCCCACGCAGCCCGCACAACCCCCAGCGCAGTGCCGTAGCCTGCAGTGGCCAGAGCGCCGGCATTGCAATGGGTGAGCACGGTTGCCCCGTCCGGCACCACTATCTGGCCATGGTGGCCGATTGCTTTATTAATTGCCTGATCTTCGGCGAGAAGATGATCAGCCTTGCGACGGAGCAGGTCCTTTAACTCCTCCACCGATGCCTGTGGGTGTTCTTTTAGCACCTCGAGCATGCTATCGATGGCCCAGAAAAGGTTGCTGGCCGTGGGTCTGGCACTGGCCATTTTCTCACAGATACGCTGAAAGTGACGCTCAAATGTGGAGCGGTTTTGGGTCTTGATTCGACGACCGCCTAGGGCGAGTCCCATGGCTGCAGCTACTCCTATGGCAGGCGCGCCGCGGATCACCATCTTACGAATAGCCTCGACAACCTGAGTTGGTGTTTTGCACACCACATAACTTTCTTTGAAGGGAAGCTTACGCTGGTCTATCATGACCACATTGTCGTCTTGCCAGTCAATAGTAGGTATCATTGGGTCTCAACTCCGATATAAAAGATTTCGAAAGGCTGTGTGGCTTTGTTGGGGGGGGGATTTTAAAGGTAACATCACTGTGGTCAACCCTTCAACTTCTCCCTGAGGATTTCGTTGACTAGCTTGGGGTTGGCTTTGCCTTGGGTCTGCTTCATTACCTGGCCGACGAAAAAACCAAAAAGTTTATCTTTGCCAGCACGGTATTCTTCAACCTGGTCGGGATGAGCAGTCAATATACTCTCTATTACTTTGCCAATTTCTCCTTCGTCCGTCACCTGCTTGAGCCCCTTTTCCTCTACGATAGTTTCGGGGGGTTTGCCGGTACCGTACATCTCCTCGAAAACACTCTTGGCAATCTTGCCACTGATCACGTCCTCATCTGTCATTTTGAGAAGATCAGCCAGTGCTTCTGGGGTCACAGGGCATTGGTGGATTTCTCGATCGTCGCGGTTCAGTTCCCTGAGCAATTCTGCCATGATCCAGTTGCTCACCTTCTTGGGTTGGGGAAAGCGAGCCACACACGCCTCGAAGTAGTCGGCAAGATCCTTGCTACCCGTGAGCACAACTCCATCCTGCTCCGGCAACCCATACTCTTGGATGAACCGCGCCTTCTTGGCCTCAGGGAGCTCTGGCAGCTCGGTCCGAACATTTTCTATCCACTCATCGGTCACCAGCACCGGAACCAAGTCCGGATCTGGGAAGTACCGGTAGTCATGCGCTTCTTCCTTACCGCGCATGCCATGAGTGACGCCTTTATCGCTGTCCCACAACCGGGTTTCCTGAACAATTGTGCCCCCTTGTTCAAGAATTGCTCGCTGCCTTTTGATCTCATACTCAAGGGCCCGCTGCACGAAACGGAAGGAGTTCATGTTCTTCAGCTCGGTCTTGACGCCTAAGCTTTCTGAACCCACCGGACGCAAGGAAATATTGGCGTCACAGCGCAAGCTGCCCTCTTCCATATTTCCATCGCAGATGTCCAAATAACGGACGATGTCCCGTAGCTTTTTCAAGTAAGTTGATGCCTCCTCCGGGATTCTCAGATCAGGTTCGCTGACAATTTCAATTAGAGGCACTCCTGTGCGGTTAAAGTCCACATAACTAAATGGCTGGGTTTCATCATGTATCAGTTTGCCAGCGTCTTCCTCGAGGTGGATGCGAGTTATTCCGATCCGTTTGCTCTCACCATTTACTTCAATGTCTATCCAGCCATGCTCTGCCACCGGTAGTTCGTACTGTGAGATCTGATATCCTTTGGGTAGGTCCGGGTAGAAATAGTTCTTCCGAGCAAACCGGCTGGAGCGAGCAATAGTGCAGTGGGTGGCCAGGGCCAGTCGTAGGGTGAACTCTATCACCGTGCGGTTGAGGACCGGGAGCACGCCTGGCATGCCAAGGCAAACAGGGCAAGTGTGGGTGTTCGGGGCCGCCCCGAACTTAGTGGAACAACCGCAAAAGATCTTGCTGTCGGTTAAAAGTTGGGCGTGAACTTCCAGGCCGATTACCGTTTCGAATTCCATGGGACTTCCTATTGACACACTGGACTGCGTAAACCCTAATGTTGCAAACCTACTTTGTGGAAAAACGCGTCAGAGTGTGCCAGATGTGGCCGCGCGCAGGCTCGGAGAGGATGAAGCGTACTTGACCGTACGTGATATCCTGTCCGAGGCGAGCACGGTCGTCCCGCCAAAGGCGGGACTATCACGCGAGCGTAGCGGTTTTTACCGGTGTAGGTTTGTAGCATTAGGGTAAGCATGTTCCTATAACACCAAACGGGGTGAAAGGGCAAGCTCTTAGCCGGTGGGAAAGGGGCAGATTGGAGGTTGGACACTGCAGTGGGCATAGGGCATGGAGCATGGGGTATATTGTAGATTGAAGTGATGGAATGTTGCTGACTGTGGGAGCGGCTTCTAGCCGCGATTAGGACTATCCATATTTTACTGTCGCAAAGGTTGAACCCCTAATCTACTCGTTTTTCATTAGCTCTCTTCCCTTGCGGCTATTTTTGTCAGGGCTTTTTGGGCTTTGTTCTGCCACAGGCTGTCTTTCTGTTTATTGAGTTTCTGAAGAGTCTTACGGGATTTGCTCGTACCGATGTTCCCCAAGGCTTCGCAAATTGCTGCTACGGTCTCTGGTCTGATGGCCTTTCCTTTTATTGTAGAGAACGAGAGGCGGCCTAAGCTGAGCTGGCGCTTGATCGTTGCCAGCAGGAAATCCTCAAGAGAGCCTTCACCTGGCAGGTCACAATTCCCATAGAAACCCAGGGCCTTGTAAAGGCATGCTTCAAATCGCTCTGTCTTGGCCGAGGCAGAATCTTCAGAGTTTTTCAGCATCTCGAGAAATTTCCCTAGGGCGGTTGTGCTCTTGACCCTGGCAAGGCAGTGAATCGCCTCTTGCTGAACATCTATGTCTGGGTCATTGAGTAAGTCGAGGTATAGGCTTTTGCCCTCAGCGCCTTTGATTCTGAAAAATACCCTCATTGCCTCCACTCTGAGATGGGGGCTTTCATGACTGAGATAGCCCAGGAGGGTGTTGGCCAAGGGTTGCAGATACTCATCAGACTCTATCTCCCCCAGCACCCGGAGGATGTCGATCATGGACCTTGTTTCGCTTCCCTTTTCGTTTAGCTTATTTAAGACAAGGCCGATGGTTGCGGGATCGATTTGGACAATTATCTCAACTGCATTTTTCTTGACTAAAAGATCACGGCTTTTCACCAAAATGGCGACAAGGTGAGGCACTGACCTGCCGCCAAGTGCGAGAAAAATCGGAGTTATGGTTTGGCATATCTCCATTTTTCCAATGAGAAATTTATTCTTCAATGCCGAGATGGTCTCACCCTTGCTGATTTCATCTAGAATGTGCCCGGCGCAGCTGGAGAGGTGTTTTTTTTCATGAAAGTGCCGATCCAGGCAATGTATGATCTCTAAGACTGCTTCATGATGATCCCGGCGTATCAACTCAGGAATAAGTTCCAGCAAGGCTCGAGCCACCCGGAGATATTTTTCCTCGTCCTGAATTTTGTCGAATTGGCTGAGAAAGGATTTGCTGTCCTGGATAAATTTTCTTGTTAGCTGCTCAAGCCTGATCCGTTGTTGCATGGACTTGGGAAGCTGTTCAGCAGAGATGAGTTTGTGCTTGACATACTCTTGGAGTATTGACTCTCTCCCCTTGATCTCCCGTAGATTGAGAGCAGAGGAGAACTGCTTGGCGAGGGTGACAGATTTTCCTTGGGCGGGTTCTGTGTCATCCTGGCGAAAGGTTTCTTTGAGCAATGTTTGAGATACCTGAATGAGAAGGTCATCGGCAAGCGCCTCGACTACTTCTTCGTCGATTTCAACCTCTTTAAATTCCTCGGTTACGGCGAGATCACTGTTCATCAAAATATGGTAAATGGCTTCAGCATTTCGCAATGGTCTAATTAAGTCCTGGATGATCTGCTTTCTGACTTTCTTCAGCCCTTCCAGGTCGAGGTCCGTGAAAAAGGGGACCAAGCTGAAGTCTTTCTTGAGACGAGTAAGGGCGATCTGAGATCGCCAAGGAATATTTCGTGCGGTAACGAGTTCTTCATTGTAGATGTAAGAGATGTTGAAAATGTTTCTCTCTTGCAGAGTTTGGCTGAACTTTTCTTTAGTGCCAGTCTCTTTGGTGTCGACAAAAGTAGGCTCGCTCATGACGTCGACGAAACTGGTGAATTCCGTCTGGGTCATAGCGTTCTTGAGAGTCAAACTGATAAGGTCTTTCTGTTCGAGGAATTTGGCAAATCTGGGGACATACATCTCTGCCATCCCCGCTATCATCAGACCATTGAGGTCTTGGACCTCGGGGAGGACCCCCTCAATCAAGATGTTTTTCCCCTCAAGTTCCTCGCGTACCAGGAAGGTCAGCTCGTCCCTTTGAGAAAAAAGACTTTGAAAATTTTCGTAGAGTCCCACCTTAGCTTTTTGTGATTCGGGATGGTCGGGAGTGTAATAACCGGTGCGCAAAAAGGCTTGAATCAGGGCGAGAAGAAATTCCGCCAGCCTGGCCTTGATCTCTCCGTGAGGATCATCTGCTATCTGGCTGCGGAGAAGAATGTCTGTATCTGACAGGGTCTTCCTCATTGAAACCTACTATAATAAAAGAGATATGTTGTTGGAGCGCTCAATAATCTCGACATATCTTATGAAGACCAATTCATTCAAGTTCGCAAGAAACCAGCGTCAGAATTTAGAAATCGAGTGAGATCCGTTCCTGCGCGTAATGGTCACGGGGGATTTTTTACTGTATTCCGCTCCGTTTATTTTTATCCGCCATGTAATAGTGCAATAGATGTGCCAGATAATGTGGCAGGTGGGGAGTGGATCAAAGCTCAACTAACTATTGTTCAGGGCTAAGGGTTTTGACCGGAGATACATCCATTCTTATAGAATCTATGGAGATTTTGGAAAATGTCTATTGTTTACCCAAAACGTGCCGTACCAAGAATGGGTAAAAGTTACCCAAAAGTGGTACGGCAAGAAATGGGTAATTTGTCAGGAGATATCTATGGAGCGGTTATTTTTCGTTTTGGCGAGCATTTCAGGAGGTCTTGCAGTGGTCCTGGGGGCATTCGGAGCACACACTATTAAAGGCAGAATAGAGCCCGAGCTTCTCACCGCCTTCGACACAGGAGTTCGCTACCAAATGTACCATGCTGTGGCGCTGCTGGCCGTGGCTCGAGCACGGTTGTCCGGGGCACGGTTGCAAGCGGCTGCGGCCTGGCTATTTCTAGCAGGGACGGCTCTGTTTTCAGGCAGCCTCTATGTGCTCTCTCTCACAGGAGTGCGCTGGCTTGGTGGGATCACCCCTCTGGGAGGACTGACCTTTATCTTGGGTTGGCTTTGTTTGGCACTGGCCGGTTGGAAAAAATGACGGGGCGGCACACGGGAGCATGTAGTCAGACTCCAGTCCTGGCTACACAAGAACCATCCCAGTCGGTTTTGGAACTTCCCGGTGGACCCTATTCAAGTCCAGATAATTTAAGCATCAGGGCCAAGTATTGAAGAGGTCAAAGGACCGGATTAGAAGTGATGTGTCCAGCGCAGGTTTAATCGATAGCCTTCCGGTCTGTTTTCGACCATTGTTTCAAAGTAGGCGTTGAAAAAAAGATGGTTATTCTGCGAGAAATGATACACGGCCCCGGGGCCAATAGCCAGGACCTGCTCCTTCCTGCCCGAGACATCGTCACCGTCCACCTTAGTATCGGTAATTTGTTTGAGGTAATAACCGTTCACACCGAGACGAAGCCTTTTTTCCAGCACCTCATAGGCCGAAGCGAAGTTCACGTGGATCGCCTGCCCCGCCTGGGAGTCATCAGCATCGACGAATCCTCTGTTGGGGTCATTGTTTTCAGCATTCCAGAGGTAGTGCAACCGCGAGGTAAGTGTCCATTTAGGCATGAGGAACAAAGTTGTTGACCAGTAAGGGTTAAAGGAAAAGAAGTTGCTGCCCGGGTTGAGCTCTCTATCATTGTTGTATTTTCCTGTGGGAAAGATCAATTGAAACTCGATGCGATTCAGCATAATAGGACCACTCTCGCCCATGATAGGGTCCCACTGGATGAAGGGGCCCACCAAAAGGTCACCGAATCCTCCTCCATTATCTTGGGGAAATGCGGGATTATCTGTGCCATAACTTATGTCTGTGTAAACAAAGGGTACGATCACATCCAGACCCCATTTGCCTTTTATCAAGGGTATTTCCGTGTCTGACTGATAAATTCCCTGAAAGAGCAGGATATACAGGTCTATGTCCTCGTCAGCGAAAGAAGGTAATGCACTATCCCCATCGGAGTCCTTGAATTCATCCGAGGTAAAGTAGGTATGATATTGCTGGTAATAGAAGCCGGGACCGGCAGGTGGGCCGCCGTCAACAAAGCTGGTAAACCCAAGATTTACCCCTGGTAAATCGTAGGCCTGGGCTGGGACCGTGCACAGAAGGCCACCAACAAGACTGAGTGAGATTAGACACAACGCCAGCTTACTCGATCTAAACAATGTCGTCCATTTCATCTCTCTTCTCCCTTCCCGACCGTGATCACAAGTCTAAGAAACAGGGCTGCCGAACAACTCCCCTCTTCTCCAAAGCCGATTGATCTTTCCCCGCTGGAAATCTCTAAGCAATGAAACGAGTTAAATGCTACAAAAGCGCAAAGCTCCCCCTTTGACAGTTTCAGAAAAGAGCCATAGGGAGGCTCCTGCTCGCCCACGGCTCTTCAATTGAATTGCTTTGGGTGGAGTCGATGTGGGCAGGCTCCTGGGATAGCCCCGTCACCACAAAAGTATAGGTAAGTTAGTGTTACGAGTTGTGGTTAGTGTGGCCCGATCCAGTTAAGTTGTTGAATTATATACTACAAGGGTGATGCCAGTGTCAAGGTCAAAACAAACGGTTGATTTGTCTAATTGAAATATACGGGTCAGGATTATGATGTGTTGACCGCATAATTACGACATTCCATTATTCCATTTGGATGAAAGTGCCCCCTAGGGTGTAATAAAGTCACTTCCGCCCCCTCAGAACGGGACCTTGGGTGGGCCCGCCCGCCATGCGAGCAAGGCGAGGCGGGCGGGGGGATTTGTCCCCGGCCATTTAGAGGCCAAGTAGGTATTATTCCTCCTATACAGACCCCTGCAGAATAACCTGCCGTACCTACTCAACGATGAGCAACGCCGATACAGTTATTCAATTATCATCGTTCTTGTTGGGGGACGGCAAAACTAGTTTGAAGATGAGCACAAATAAAAGTGCTAGAATCCCAATGAGTCCAAGCCGGCGAATTCCATCC
>Ga0255055_10002891_pt1 | contig 11838 bp, 10 predicted proteins | sample JV7_2_27_MG_FD_188633 | JGI IMG/M metagenome (GOLD analysis project Ga0255055, IMG submission 188633) | Seawater microbial communities from Jervis Inlet, British Columbia, Canada - JV7_2_27 | ecosystem: Environmental > Aquatic > Marine > Inlet | place: Canada: British Columbia | collected... | reverse complement strand
ATCTGTAATCGGCTGATATTTGTTTTTCTGACAAGACATCAAAGACTGGGATAGGGCAACCGGAGTTAGGCCATCTCTGCCACATTACCATGTAGCGTAATTCTTTCCAACTTTTGGGACATAAATTCAGAAACGGCGGGAGATAACAATATCAATATGAATTTTCAATCATTGATTAAAGCTTTTCAATTAAGTCGCTTTCTTTGTCACTTAATTTTTTTCTCAATTTTATATCTCATGCAATAAGATATGGATCAATCCATTATCATTTCTGTAAATAATTTATCAAAATTTTACGGGGAAACCCTTGGGGTGCAGGATTTGAATTTCTCAGTTTCGCAAGGTGAGATTTTTGGATTTCTTGGTCCTAACGGGGCTGGAAAAACCACCACCATTCGAATGCTCCTGGATTTACTACGTCCATCGTTTGGACAAATCCATATCTTTGGGAAAGAAATTTATGATCATTCTTTGGAAATTCGAAGAAGAAGCGGTTACCTGCCCGGAAATTTCTCTGCGTATGGCAATATGACTGGAGCAGATTTCCTTCGTTTTGCCGGGTCAATGCGAAGAACATCCCCAAAGCTCCAATCCAGTTTAATAGATCGTTTTCAATTATCAAAAGAAGATTTATCGCAAAAAGTCAAACATTTATCGCATGGTACATTGCAGAAATTAGGGATAATCCAGGCCTTCTTTCATCAACCCGAATTACTCATACTCGATGAACCAACGATTGGACTTGATCCTCTCATGCAGGAGGAATTTTACCGGCTTTTGTTCGAAGTACAAAATAAAGGGAAAACCATATTCTTCTCTTCTCATAATCTCGCAGAAGTCGAAAAAATTTGCCACAGAATCGCAATTATTCGAGATGGAAAATTGGTGGCCTTAGAAACACTTGAAAGTTTAAAAAAGAAAAAAGTTAGACGTTTGAAATTCATTCTCAAAGAACCAGTTGATGATTTAAAATTGCCGGGAGCAAATTTAGTGAAGCAAAAAGACCTGTATTATGAATACCTGGTCGAAGGTGATATGAAACGATTATTGCAGAAATTATCATCCATGCCTATAGATGATTTGATATTCCCTGAGCCTGATCTGGAGGAAGTTTTCATGGCGTACTATCATAAGGAAGAGTAAGGATGGCCTATTTTTATTTCATCTGGAAATTTCACCGTAGTTTTTTGATATTCAGTGCTTTAGTTATTTCAGCATTTCAATTTTTGATTCTCAAATTGGTTACAACCATCGATTATTCCGCGATTACTTCCTATTTATTAGAACAGCTACCTGAGAACGTGCAAGCCATGTTTGGTCAAGATTTTATTTCGATGCTCACGGTAGAAGGCGCCGCCGCGTTTGGCTTGAACCATCCACTGGTGTTGGTAATTTTATCCATAGGCGCCATCACTATTCCGAGCCGACATATTGCCGGGGAAGCCGAAACCGGCACCCTGGAATTAGTCTTATCTTTTCCAGTTGCAAGAACCAAACTTCTTTTGAACCTGTGGATAACGGTCCTTTCATTCTTATTTTTCATCATACTCTTTGCCGTATTCTCTTCCTTGGTATCAATTTATATATTTCACCAACTAACTGCTGGTTTGTTTGTGAAAATGATAACCATTGGATGCAATCTCTGGTTATTATTTGTTTTTGTGATGAGCCTTTCTTTGCTCCTTTCTTCATTTGGAAAAGAAGGCAATAAAGTGGGCATTAGGGTGGCGGGCATTACGCTGGTCTTTTACCTGTTGCATTATTTGAGTTCACTGTGGGACACAATTTCATTCACCAAACCCTTCAACTTCTTTGCTTATTACCAACCCGAAGACATCATGACCGGCAATCGCAGCTTTTCGCTGCATTTTGTGGTATTATTTTCACTAATTCTAATATGTTTACTTGTCAGCCTTTTCCAATTTAATCGAAGAGATATTCCGGGGTAAATTGCTGATATTAACCTCCTGATATAAGTATTTTTGCTTGATTTTTTAGAATTGGAATTTAGTCGCTTTCGAGTTTTAAGGGCAGAGTTAATCGAAAGGTGGCCCCCTTCCCTTTCTCGCTTTCCAGCTTAAGCTGGCCCCCCAAACAGCGGGATATAATATTGGCTCCGGCCAGGCCAAGGCCGTGGCCTTTGCGGGGTACAATGGAGCACTCCTTTACCTGGGCATAGCGTTGAAATACCATTTCATGATGATCCGGCTCAATGCCAGGCCCATCATCGGTGACCGCTATCACCAGATCATCCCCATCCAACTCAAGCAGGATGTCTACCCGTTTCTGCCGGTGATGAAGGGCGTTTTTAATCAGGTTTCCGACAATCTGGCGAAACTTAATCTCATCCTGAAACATCTCCAGATCGCTCACCTGCGGCGAAATATTCAGAACAATGCCGCAGGATTTCATGTATTCAAGGGCTTCAGACTCGCTATTATAGTCGGCATATTTTTCAAAAACCTCCCCGGCGTTGGTTTCAAGGGCATCTTCCAAAGCCTGCAGGATTGATTTTGACGGTTGAAAGCGCTCTCCAATAAAGCATCCGGCTTCGGAGCGTCCAATCTCCAGCAGGTTGTGAAGCAGCTCCCGGGCTTTTTTTGAATTTCGCAATGTGCGCTTTAAGGTGCTTTCCTGGCGGGGGGATAATGTCCCAAATTTATCCTGGCGCTCCAGCAGAGTCCGCAGTCCGGTTTCAATAATGGCGATGGGGTCTTTGAGTTCATGGACCAGAAATTCGATTTCAATTTCCCTGAAAAATTGTTCGGCCTTTTCTCCAGTCGGCTGCCTATCATCTTTGTGTTCGTTTTGTTCGCTCATGGTACGGGCCTGTACAAATCGCTTAATACCTGAATCTTACATGAAAACTAATGAGAAGTTGTAATTATATTTAATGACATCTGATTAAGCAAGTCAGCAAAGCAAATCAAAACACAGATCAAGTATAACGGATGAAAATCATTTTATCTCATTACTTTTGGTAAATCGTTCGGCCGGGTAGAACTGCACCGTTACCGTTGTTCCGCCGGTATCCAGGCAATCTTTAGCATCAGTGTCCGCCACGCAATCCGCTACATTGCCCGGGCATTCATGCCCTTCTGCGTCGATTAAATTACAGGGTCGGGATGTCATCTTAATTTTGAAGTTATACCTTTCTGAAAATATTTTCATGCGCAGTAAATCAAACCCTTTACCGCCTGCCTTAAAATCAAAGGGTTGACGGGTGGAATATTTCATGGTGTCGTAGGATGTAAAATAATTTTCAAAGATCAACCTCAGGTTTTCTTCACTGATGCCGATTCCGTTATCTTTGACCTCAAATTCAGGGCCGATTTCTCCCTTGCGCACTTTTACGGATACTTTCCCGCCGTCCGGTGTATTTTCAACGGCATTGCGAACCAGGCCTTCCACAACTTTTCCCAAAACGTCCGGGGGGATATATATCGGAGAAGTTGCCGATACATAGGTTCTCAAACGGCACTTGCGATGCGCAAATTCAGGGCGCAACGCCTTTATTTTTTCTTTTACAAACGGACCCAGCTCGATAACCTCTGATTTCGATTTCCGGGGTCCATAGGTCTCTTCAATATGCTGACGAATTTTGCGGAGAATATCTTTTTCTCCTAAACCCAGAGAAATCAATACTTCCAGCTCATCAACAGATGCATCCAACAGAGCAGAGAGCATATAATAGGTTCTAAAATCTTTTTCGCGCAGGATATCTTCCAATTGATACTGCATTTCAAGTAACCGCTGCAGATTTCTTTGGGCGCGGTCAATGATCGTGCTCCAACCTTTATCTTCTATTTCTGAAAGCCGCTTATTTAAAAGGCTCAAGGAGGCGGATAAAATTGAGACAGGCGTTTTCAATTCATGTGACAGATGGTGAATGACACGGTCTTTTGCGCGATTGAGACTTTTTACGTCTTCATAGGATCGTTTTAGCTCCTCATTGATTCTGGCATTTTCAATCGGCAAAGCCACTAGATTACCGATGGTCGTCAACAGCTCGATATCGATCTCATCAAACTGACCTTCCTTTTTGTTGACTGCACACAACACACCGATCATACGTCCCTCGATCTCTAAAGGCACGTCGGCCATGCTCCGGGTGCGATACTTAGCCTGTCGATCAACCTCGCGGGCGAAGTATGGACTCTTGTATGCATCCTGCACAATTTGGGGCTTCCCGGTACGGTACACCAAACCGGCGATACCTTTATCCGCCGGATATCGGATTTCTTTAAAATTTGTACCTGTTTCAGTTTTATCAAAGACCGCCTCTCGGAAAAAAAATTCCTGATTTTCTTCGTCGAGCAAAATAACCATGGCGCCTTCAACGCCCAGCAAATCTTGAATTTCCCTGGTAATCAGCGCCAGGCGCTGATCCAGGCCCCGATACTGGTACATGGCCCGGGCGATGCGAAAAAGGGCCCGGTTGATCCGGGCATTTCGCTTTTCTCGGGTTACATCGCGCAGGGTAACAACCTGACCGGCGGGCCGACCCTCCCCATCATAAAAGATCGCGCCGTCAACAATAATATCCAGCAAACGGCCGTCTTTTGTAAGCCGCCTGGTTTCAAAGCCACGGAGCACTTTTTCCCTGTGAAGGCGCCGGATGCCTTTGAGGGTTTGCTCCTTAAAACTTTCGGGGACGAAAGGTATTTTTTTGCCTTCCAGTTTCTCAAAACTCCAGCCAAAAACTCTTTCAAAAGCCGGGTTCAGATAGGACACCGTATTATCCAGATTAAAAACAAATACCGGTATGGGCAAAAATTTTAGAAACGCCCGGTAACGCTGCTCGGCCTGGCGACTTTGCTGGGACAACTCCAGTGCACAAACCTCAGATTCACTCAGCGCTTGCTGAGCGACAATTTTATCGGTAACATCCCTGGCAATCCCTCTGAAACCGACCGGTTCTCCGCCATTATCCGTTATTAAACTGGCGGAAATTTCCAGATGGCGCCGTTCACCGTCTTTACGTATGATTTCCCAGTTGATATCGACAACACCTTTTCCGGTGCGAAAAATCTTATTAAAGGCTTCATAAGCAATGGCGGCATTATTTCCATCCATGAATTCCTGGAAATTGCTATTCTGGATTGTTTTGCGCGTATAGCCGAAAATCCGACATAGGGCATTATTAAAAAATTTGAAATTTCCTTTTAGATCGACCTCATAAAACCCGTCCGCAACATCCTCAATCAGCACGCGATAACGTTCTTTCCGGATTTTAGCCTCCTCCCCTTTCATGGCCGCATGCGCTGATTTATTGGCGACATGGTGCGGAGTGGATTTCCTTGAAGGATTTTTGGGTCTACTTGATCTCATATAGGAATCTTCGTTTTTGCCGTTATAGTGGTTGTCAAAAAAACGTTGCGGTGTTCAAACGTTTTTTTCTACAACCCCTTATGCCGCAATTCCGTCATTCGGAACATTATTCTGAAAAGCGGTATATTTTATGGGGCTGGAAATGCCGTGGCCAATCACTAAACCGTTTAACTACCTGTTTCAAGAATTCCAAATGCTTTGGCGTCCAATAAATTGGTGCCATTTGCCTGCAAAAGCTCAATGGCCTTGTCATTATCGCTAAATCGAAAAACCATAATGGCATGTCCCTGTGCGAAAGTAATAAAGGCATACATGAAAATCACCGTCACACCTGCTTCCGTCAGCGGCTTAAGCAGTCTCGCCAGACTGCCGGGTTTATCCTCGATTTTGGCAGCCACGACCTCATTGACGTAGGCTGGAATCTGCATTTCCATCAGAATTTTGCGGGCCTTTGCGACATCCGAAACAAGCAATCTCAGCTGGCCAAAAGCCCCGGTATCTACCAGGTTAAGTGCTCGCAGATTAATCCCGGCACCTCCGAGGGATTCTGTAACTTCCAACAAACGGCCAGGTTCGTTTTCAATGGATACCACAATCTGTTTTAATTTTAAGCTCATAGGGCCTCCACATGATGTGATTTATTAGTAAGAAATGGCGGATCGGACAATCTTGCCCCCGGTGCCTTAAAATTTGTCGCACAGGAATATGGATTAAGGAAATGTCCAATATTTATACCGCTTTCCATAATAATGTTCCGAGTCACCGACCACCCGCAGAGCGAGTGGCTTGGATTTTTCCGGGTGCACGTTAATGATCATCCCGCTCTATGAGCGGGATGGCTTGGATTTTTCCGCCTAAGAGAATAAAACAAAGGCACGGCAGTGCCTCAATCATTGCGTTTGTGATCGGGTGCGCAGCACCCGGTCTGTTTACAAACAACCACCCGGTTTAAAAACACCCAATGACGGAATTGCGGCATAAGTGGTTGTCAAAAAAAACGTTTGAATACCGGAACGTTTTTTTGACAACCCCTATAAAGAGTGAATGAATACCATAGATTGAAATTAAATATAAGCAATGGGTGTCCACTGTCAACTCATGGCGTCATTGTTGATAGGCTATTCGTAGATATCCAAATACAGGCGCATATTGAAAGCAATCAACCTGTCCTGACACGTTTAGGGCCGCTGTTTAGATCAGTCAAAGTTGAGTTCAGGATTGACCGTTTTGGCGGGTCCAAAACCATTGGCGCTAAAAAAGCGTATAAGCTGCCAATCATTCCAAGCCACATCGGGTCTTGCCTGACTGAAAACTTTCTTAGCGAAACCTTTGGTTAATATTCATCTTAGTGTCTTGGTGGCGTAAATGTTTTGCCACAAAATGCAAAGAATTGCCAACTAAGACTCTAAATTCAGATTATCATAGAAAGATAGGAAAAATCTTATTGACGTGTCAAGCAAGAAAGCGTTGGAGATTGATTATTTAAGATTGAAGATTGATTCACTTGCGCCTGTGAAAGTCCAAAAACAATCAGCCCTGCCGATAGCAGGGCTGATTAGAAACACAGATATCTCAAGCCGGCTTTTGCTAAAATCCGATATCAAATTTAGTGTTGATCACTTCAATTTCTTAACTTCTGCGGTGATCGCCGGAAGTACTTCAAACAGATCACCCGCAATACCAAAATCAGCCTTTGAAAAAATTGGTGCTTCCTCATCTTTGTTAATGGCAACAATATATTTAGAAGTTGACATGCCGGCCAGATGCTGAATGGCGCCCGAGATGCCACAGGCAACATAAAGCGTCGGGGATACCGTTTTACCGGTCTGCCCAACCTGGTCACTATGAGGCCGCCATCCCTCATCCACAGCAGAGCGCGAGGCGCCAACAGCTGCACCGAGTTCATTGGCCAACTCTTCAACGGCTGCATAATCGCCACCGGTACCACGACCGCCGGAGACAATAATATCGGCTTCGGTCAACTCAACCTTGTCTGCAGTCTCCATTTTCATTTCAACAATTTTTGTCTTTAAATCCCCGACCTGGACAGCCGGTTTTTCAATCGTAGACTCTTTTGAATTTTCGATAATGTCCATTACGTTAGGTCGAATCGCAACAATTTGAGGGGAACCTTCAATTTCCACATTGGCAATAATTTTGCCGCCGAACATCGGTCGGGTGTATGTCAAATTCCCATTGTCCAGTTTTATCTCCACGCAATCCATTGCCACGCCGGCATCCAGCCTGGCTGCCAAACGACCCGATAGATCCTTGCCCTGAGCAGATGCCCCGGTAATAATGACCGCCTGATCAGATGATTGAATCAATTCAGCCAGAACATTGGTGTACGCATCAGTTGTATAATCGGCCAGAGCCGCATCATCGGCAACCAGAATTTTATCGGGCCCATATTTTTTAAGCTCTTCAGCAAGGCCTTCTATACCCGAGCCCAGGACCACAGCTGTGAGATCTGCTCCCAAACCATCGGCCACGCGTCGACCTTCGCTAACCGCTTCAAAGCTGACCTTTCGAAGCTCACCATCTCTTTGTTCTGTTATTGCAAACACACCTTGAGCCATTTTATTTCTCCTTTAAGATCGATTCGAGTCTTTAAATGATTTTGATCTCTTCATGTAAAATTTTTAGCAACTCAGCCGCTTTATCTGCAGCCGCTTCACCTTGGATCATCCTGACGGCCTGCCTTTCAGGTGGGAGATTAAGCGCTTTTATTTTTACCTTACGGTTGGCTGCCCCTACAGATCCACCATCAACGCCAAGATCCGCAACCGTCTTAACATCCACGGGTTTTTTCTTGGCCTTCATGATACCGGGTAATGAGGCATAACGTGGCTCATTAAGTCCTCGCTGGGTGGTAAATAAAGCCGGCAATGAATCTTCCACCACCACGGTACCGCCTTCAATGGTGCGGTGGCAGGTGATCTTCCCATCGGACACTACAGCTTTATTCACCATGGATATCTGAGGAATGCCCATAAATTCTGCAACAGCCGCAGCAACCTGATAATTATCCTCATCCACAGCCCGGTGGCCCGCGATAATCAAATCATACGGAAGATCTTTTAGCGCGGCCGCGAGCAATTTAGCAGTAGCCAACGCATCACTGCCTTCAGCCGCCGGGTCACAGATATGGATACCCTGATCAGCGCCCATCGCCAGAGCGGTTCGAATCGTTTCAACGGCTTTTTCAGGCCCGAGAGATAGTATAGTTACCGTACCTCCCTGGGCTTCTTTTATCTGCAGTGCCTCTTCCACAGCCAATTCATCATAGGGATTCATGATCCATTTAATGTCCTGAGTTTTAATGGAGACCCCGTCATCGGCTATCTGAACCAGCGATTCGGTATCCGGCACCTGTTTCACCAAAACAACTATATCCATTTTTTGCTCCTTTCTTTATTTTTTAAGAATCAGGTTGGAAGCAATTCATGCCTGTATAATTAGCAGCAGTAATTCATACCCTATCAAAGGAATTTGATAGATAGGTGTCAGGTGTCGGGTTTCAGGTGTCAGGAATAACCAGGTTTCAGTATTCAGAGTTCAGAGGCCAGAAGACGGACTACAGCCTGTGACGAGCTCCCCTCGACAGGCTCTGGGCCTGAGCTCATATTGAAGGCAGTCGAGTCGAAGACAGATGCTAAAAAAACTGGAAGATGAGTACCCTATTTTACTTCTGTTTTCCGTCCTCCGTCATCTTTTTGCTGATACCCGAAATCTGACACCTGACACCTGAAACCTAATACCCATTACCTATTCGCTTTGCGTATCCCCAACTGATCTAGCGCAATGATCCACTTACAAATATTGGTAGATCCTTCCACCATGGTATAGGTCGGCGCGTCACGGAAAAAGCGCGCTACCGAATATTCGGTGGAATAACCATAGGCGCCCAGAATCCGCATGGCATAATTGGCGCATTTGGTCACCACCTCGCCCGCAAAATATTTTGCCTGGGCGACATCCAGACCATTGTTTAATCTTCCCTGGTCTTTTGCCCAGCCGGCCTTGTACACCAATAGCCGCGCTGCTTCAATCTCGGCTGACATTTGGGCAATGAGATCCTGATTCATCTGAAATTCGCCAATTGCTTTTCCGAATTGTTTACGCTCGTTTGCATATTTAATGGCTTCCTCCAGACATGCCTGTGCCACACCCACGGCACCGGCTGCAGCGGAAAGCCGGGTTTGATTCAGCGATCCAAAAAGGATTTTGGCGCCATCACCGGGCTTGCCGAGAATGTTTTCTTTGGGAACCCTGGTATCGGTCAGATAGATTTCACCTGTGGGTGAGGACCGGGACCCCATCTTGTCCAGAGCGGTCGTGCGCACATCGTTGAAATTTTTAAGTTCCACCACAAAGGCCGACAGGCCCTTTGAAGCTGCATCTCGATCGGTATAGGCATAATAAATGATGACATCGGCCACATCGGCATTGGATATCCAGGTCTTGGACCCGTTTAAAAGCCAGTGATCCCCTTTGTCTTCGGCCCGGGATTTTATGGCCATCACATCAGAGCCCGCATCGGGTTCGGTCATTGCAAACCCGCCCATATATTCGGCGCTGACCAGTTTGGGAATATATTTTTTTGATAATTCCTCGCTGCCATATTTTTCAATGGTGTAGGCACATCCCAGGGTCTGCATGTTGATCTGAACCCTGAGAGAGCTTGATGCTCTGGCAATTTCTTCGGTGATAATCATGGCTGCCAGCCAACCCATTTCGGATCCGCCGTATGCCTCGGAGATAACCGTGCCGAACAAACCGAGCTCGCCCATCGGCTTAACAGCTTCCTCGTAGGGAAAGTAGTGCTTTTCATCCCATTCGTCGGCAAATGGTGCAATTTTTTCATCGGCAAAATCCCGCACCATTTTCCGAAGTATTTCAAGTTCTTCCGGCAGACTAAATTCCATTTTTTTCCTCCTAGGACTGATTTTATTTTGGAAAAATGATAATTTCGTATACAGTATACGTTTTAGGTATAAGAGATGAAATATAGAGGAAGGCGCCTGGAGTGTCAAGAAAGAAAGCGTTTGGGAATGATTATTGACGATTGAAAATTGAAAATTGTTTCACATGCGGACAATCTTTAATAATGAACGTGATCATTCTTTGTTCAAAACACACTCGCAAAAAGCTCGCTTTTCTGACTTTTTACGAGACCATCAATGGGCAATCGAGCTAGCCGCCTAAGTAAGCTTCTTTGACCTTGGGATCATCCAGGAGATCGCTGGCCAAACCCTCCAGCACGATTTCCCCGGTCTCAAGAACAAAGGCGTGCTTGGCAACGTTCAGGGCAGTCTTGGCGTTCTGCTCAACCAACAAGATGGTGGTGCCTGATTCGTTGAGCTTTTTGATGACCGCAAATATTTCCCGCACAATAAGCGGCGCAAGACCCATGGAGGGTTCGTCTAATAATAGAAGCTCGGGTCGGCCCATCAGCGCCCTGGCAATGGCCAGCATTTGCTGCTCGCCTCCGGATAGGGTGCCCGCAATCTGCTTGACCCGGCGTTTGAGGATGGGGAACAGCGTATACACTTCGTTCATTCGCTCCGCAATTTCTGCCCGGTTGCGACGTTTAAAATAGAGATAAGCACCCAGATTAATATTATCCTGAACGGTAAGATGGGCAAATATCTGCCTGCCTTCCGGTACCTGGGAAATACCCAGTGCCACAATTTTATTGGCCGCACGGCCGGCAATGTCCTGATCTTTATAAGCAATACGGCCCTGCTGAGTCTTGATGAGCCCGGAGATGGCTTTCAGGAGCGTGGATTTACCGGCACCGTTGGCGCCAATGATGGAGACAATTTCGCCTTCAGGCACCTCGACTGAAACGCCTTTTAGGGCCGGTATGGTATCATAATATGCGCGCAGATTTTCAATTTTAAGCATTGTTCTCCTCGCCACCACCCAGATAGGCCTCAATCACCTTGGGATTATTCTGGATTTCCAGCGGCGGACCTTCAGCAATCTTTTCCCCGTAATTTAAAACCATAATATCATCGGAAATATCCATAACAACTTTCATGTCATGTTCGACCAGCAATACCGTAATGCCCCGATCTTTGATGCGCCGGATCAAATCGGCGGCTGCTTGAGTTTCGGTTTCATTCAGGCCGGACGCTGGTTCATCCAGACAGACCAGCTCCGGTTCCGTGGCCAGCGCACGTCCGATTTCCAGAATTTTTCTTTCACCCAAGGGCAGACTATCAGCGGATTCGTTATATTTATCGGCGATGCCGATAAACTCCAGAACATCCATTGCTTTAGAACGCATTTGTTCCTCTTTGCGCTTGACCTGCGGCAACCGCAGACCGGAAGCAATAAACGAGGATTTTATGCGGGTGTGGCAACCCACCATCACGTTTTCCAGAACCGTCATATTGGTAAACAGTTCGACGGTCTGAAAAGTGCGGGATATTCCCAATTTAGCAATTTCATGGGCCTTGAGGTTTTCGATGGATTTACCGTTAAAGCGGACGGCACCCT
>Ga0255055_10002890_pt1 | contig 11839 bp, 11 predicted proteins | sample JV7_2_27_MG_FD_188633 | JGI IMG/M metagenome (GOLD analysis project Ga0255055, IMG submission 188633) | Seawater microbial communities from Jervis Inlet, British Columbia, Canada - JV7_2_27 | ecosystem: Environmental > Aquatic > Marine > Inlet | place: Canada: British Columbia | collected... | reverse complement strand
AAGTGCTGGAGACCGTAATCGGAAAACTGAAACTTTCCAAAGTGATGGATTCATTTTTAATGTTGCTTTTTGATAAAGGGCGCATCGGTTTCATCAGCAGTATCAATGTCTTTTACCAGAAGTTGGCTGATGAGTTAAAAGGAGTTGCACGGGCCAGCTTGATTTCAGCAACTAAACTTACCTCCGAAACCATTGAGAAGATTCGAAATAGCCTGTCTAAAAGAACAGGTAAAGATATCGTACTGAAAGTCGAACAGGATCCTGGTTTGATAGGAGGAATCGTTACCAGGATAGGCGATCTTGTTTTGGATGGGAGTATCAAAACACAATTACTCAATATGAGGGAAACTTTAAAAAGGGGTGAGAGTGTCTAATGGAACTAAGAGCTGAAGAAATAAGTCAGATTATCAAGGAACAGATTACGGATTACGACAAGAAGGTTGAACTGAGTGAAACCGGTGTTGTCTTGTCGGTTGGAGATGGTATCGCCAGAATATACGGACTTGACAAGGTTATGGCTCTGGAACTGGTAGAATTTCCGGGCGGCATCCTCGGACTGGTGTTGAATCTTGAAGAGGACAACGTGGGAGTCGCTATCATGGGCGAGGATATCCACATTAAAGAAGGCGATATGGTCAAGCGCACCGAACGTATTGCTCAAATACCGATCGGTGAGGCGGTGCTGGGACGCGTGGTTTCTGCTGTTGGTGAACCGCTGGACGGCAAAGGGCCGATTGAGGCTAAGGAAAGTCGACGGGTTGAAATGGTTGCCCCGGGTGTTATTGCCAGAAAAAGTGTCCATGAGCCCTGTTATACGGGTCTAAAAGCCGTCGATGCCATGACCCCGGTGGGCCGCGGCCAGCGTGAGCTGATCATCGGTGATCGCCAGATCGGAAAAACTGCCCTTGCGATTGATGCCGTGCTTGCCCAAAAAAATACGGATGTTTACTGCATTTATGTGGCTTGCGGTCAGAAAAAATCCACGGTTGCTCAGGTCCATGCAGTCCTCGAAAAACATGGGGCTATGGAATACACCACCATCGTTGCCGCCTGTGCAAGTGATCCGGCGACTTTGCAGTATATCGCTCCTTACGCCGGGTGTGCCATGGGGGAATATTTTCGTGATAACAAACAACATGCATTGATCATTTATGATGATCTCTCCAAACAAGCGGCAGCCTATCGTCAGGTTTCGTTGCTTCTTAGACGTCCGCCCGGGCGTGAAGCTTTTCCCGGTGATATTTTTTACAATCATTCTCGCTTGCTTGAGCGGGCAGCCAAGCTCAACGACGAGCTGGGTGCGGGATCGTTGACGGCGCTGCCGATCATTGAGACCCAGGCCGGTGACGTTTCCGCTTATATTCCCACCAACGTAATTTCGATCACCGACGGTCAAATATATCTTGAACCCGGCCTGTTTTTTGCCGGTGTTCGACCGGCAATCAACGTGGGTCTTTCCGTGTCACGGGTTGGAGGATCAGCCCAGGTAAAAGCAATGAAACAGGTAGCCGGTACCCTGCGGCTCGATTTGGCGCAATATCGAGAGCTCGAAGCCTTTGCGGCTTTTGGTAGCGACCTGGACAAAGCCACTCAAAAACAGCTGACGCGCGGTGCCAGATTGGTGGAAATTTTAAAACAGCCGCAATACCAGCCGTTACCGGTAGAAAAGCAGGTAACCATTCTCTTTGCCGGCACACGCGGGTTCCTCGATAAGTATCCGGTCATTGAGCTGGCAAAATATGAAGCCGGTCTTTACCCGTTTGTTGAGGAGCGCTATCCGCAAATATTTAAAGAGCTGGCAGAGAAAAATGAAATCAGTGAGGATTTGGACAAGCTGATGACAGAGGCGTTGGGTGCCTATGACGACGAATTTAAAGATACCATTAAATGAGGGGTCGGGGTGTTTTTTTCACGACAAGATGATCGCCCCGGCGCTTCTAATGGGCAGAGGGCTATTGCCGCCGAGAAAGGCAAAACACGGCGTCGGTTCTTGTTCGAGTGAAAGTTTTAAATAGCCGGCAGTAAAATGCAAGGCAGTTGCCGCTATCAGGCTTGGCAGGCAACAACCCGGCATCTTGCCGTGAAAAAAATACCCCGACCCCTGAATTAAATAGAGTTACGGCCCGCCCTGGCGCGAATGCAATAAGTATCGTCGGGGCTATAGTGAAACCACAACGGTTTCAGATATAGAAATTAAAGACTTGTAATCCAGGTCTGGGCCAGGGGTTTCGAGTTACGGGTTCGATTCATTTGCCTGCGGGATTTAACCCGCAACACGGAACACGCAACAGTTTTCTTATAAAGGCTGATTTTTATGGCAACGCTAAAAGATATTCTGACGAAAATAAGTGCGGTTAAGAAAACGAAGCAGATCACAAAGGCCATGAACATGGTGGCTGCTTCCCGGTTGCGCGGTGCTCAGACGGCTATGGAAGCTTTCCGTCCTTATGCCGACAAATTTGCTGAAGTTTTGGGTAGCCTGGCCGGGCGGTCCGGTGAGGAGGCGAATCCATTATTGGTAGCCCATGAGGAAGTCAAAAAAATACATATCGTGTTGTTCACCTCCGACCGCGGACTCTGTGGCGGTTTTAACGCAAACCTGATTGACAAGGCCCGGGGCTTTATGAATGCAAAAGCCGGCCAGGACCTGGAGTTTTCTTTTACCAATTTTGGTAGTAAAGGGCGTGACTGGTGTCGAAAAAATAATTGTAACATTGACAGCGAGCACCTCGGAGTGGTCGGAGCTGATTTCGGCTTTAATATTGCGCTGACAGCCGGCAGGACTCTAATTGACGGATTTTTAGAAGGTCAATATGACGAGGTACACATCGTCTTTGCAGAATTTTTAACTATGGCCAGACAGCTTCCGGTCCTCAAACAGATTTTGCCGATTCCACCGATCAAAACCGCTGCAGATGAAGATACAGAGGAGGCCGGAGCATATCTACCGGAGCATATTTGTGAGCCATCACCGGACGAACTGCTGGGAGAAATGCTCCCCAGAAATGTATATGTTCAGATATATAGCGCTCTTTTGGAAACATCCACCAGCGAACACGCCGCCCGAATGATGGCCATGGACAACGCCACCCAGGCCTGCAATGATATGCTCGATAATCTCACCCTAATATATAACAAAGCCCGACAGGCCGCCATTACGGCAGAGCTGATGGATATCGTCGGTGGCGCTGAGGCACTCAAAGGATAAGCGCTGATAGGGACTTCGTCCTATCGGAATAGTGGAATAATGGAATGGTGGAATGATGGGGTTTGCAGATTTAGATCAAATGTAATTAGATTCTTTCCTTTGTATACTCATTTTTCCAATATTCCAGCATTCCAATATTCCATATTAAGCGGTGGAATCCGGCTGATTTATAAAAGAAATCTCACCCTCAGTTGCGGGTAACAAAGAACACAATGGAGGTTTTTCAATGGGAGATAATATTGGTAAAGTATTGCAGGTCATGGGGCCTGTTATAGACGTGGAGTTCGAGCAGGGCAAGTTACCGACGATTTACACGGCACTTACGATTAGCAACCCGGCCATCAATGATGAACCGGACAATCTGGTGGTCGAGGTCGCACAGCATCTCGGAGATAATGTGGTGCGCACAATTGCCATGGATGTTACCGACGGTCTGGTAAGGGGAATGCCGGTAAAAGATACCGAAAAACCTATTATGATGCCGGTGGGCGAAGCCGGTCTCGGACGCGTGCTAAACGTGGTCGGGCGCCCTGTGGATGGGTTGGGGCCTGTTAGCCAGGAAAAGATGATGCCGATCCATCGCGAGGCGCCAAAATTTACCGAACAGGATACGACCGTGCGTGTTCTTGAAACCGGTGTCAAAGTTATCGACCTTCTGGTGCCCTTTCCCCGGGGTGGTAAGATGGGGATGTTTGGCGGTGCGGGTGTCGGCAAGACCGTCATCATGATGGAAATGGTACACAACATCGCCATGCAACATGGCGGTATTTCCGTGTTTGCCGGAGTTGGCGAAAGAACCCGCGAGGGTAATGACCTGTACCATGAGATGAAGGATTCCGGAGTTCTGCCCAAAGCTGCCTTAATCTATGGACAGATGACTGAACCGCCTGGCGCCAGAGCGCGGGTTGCGTTATCCGCCCTGACGGCAGCAGAATATTATCGGGATGAAGAGGGGCAAGATGTGTTGATTTTCATCGACAATATTTTCCGCTTTACCCAAGCCGGTTCGGAAGTTTCAGCCCTTTTAGGGCGCATGCCGTCAGCGGTTGGTTATCAACCGACGCTGGCAGTTGACCTGGGAGAGTTGCAGGAGCGAATTACCTCAACCAACAAGGGATCGATCACAGCGGTTCAGTGTGTATACGTTCCGGCCGACGACCTGACAGATCCGGCACCGGCGACAACCTTTGCCCATCTGGACGGAACCGTGGTTTTATCCAGGCAAATTGTTGAGCTCGGCATTTACCCTGCAGTTGATCCCCTTGATTCCACATCCAGGATTCTGGATGCCGCTTATATTGGAGATGAGCATTATCAAGTCGCTCGCGAGGTCCAACAGATTCTCCAAAAGTATAAGGAACTTCAGGATATTATTGCCATCTTGGGTATAGAAGAATTATCCGACGAAGACAAGGTGACCGTTGCCCGGGCCAGAAAAATGCAGCGATTTTTGTCGCAACCCTTCCATGTGGCGGAAGCCTTCACGAATAAGCCTGGAAAGTACGTAAAGATTGAAGACACCGTCCGGGCATTCAAAGAAATTTGTGAGGGCAAGCATGATGACATTCCGGAACAGGCTTTCTACATGAGAGGCGGCATTGATGAGGTTGTGGCAGCGGCCAAGGAAATGGCTGAGGTAGAATAGACCGCGGGTAACGACATGGACAAATCCTGATGAAACACTCTCATCTTGTGGATCTGAGTCGTTCCGGAAAATTCGAAATCCGAAGCACGAAATTCGAAACAAATACAAAATCCGAATGCCCCAATGACAAAAACTGCGGCATCAAGAGGCATCATCCGAATCATGATCCTGTTTAGATCATTTAAATTTTGGTAATTCGAGTTTGTTTCGTATTTCGAATTTCGATATTCGAATTTAATCTTTCTAAATGGTTATCTATTTCGATAGTATTATTTTGCCGCAAACTGCACAAACAACATTTTTAAGGAACGCGCATGGCTGGAAACATTCAACTGGAAATCGTTACTCCCGAGAAGGTTGTCGTTAGCGAAGAGGCTAAAATCGTTGCTTCCCCCGGAACGCTGGGTGAATTTGGTGTACTCAATGGTCATACACCATTTATGACATCCCTTAAAATTGGGCCAGTTCGATTTACAGATGCTGATGGCACTGAGAGACACGCTTTTGTAAGTGGTGGATTTGCCGAGGCGCTGCCGGATAAGGTTACCATTCTGGCAGAATCGGCCGAAAAACAGCGCGATATAGATGTCGACCGCGCGAATGCCTCATTGGAAAGAGCGCAACAGCGACTGGCAGAAGATCGCGGGCGGAAAGATCTTGATTTTACCCGGGCCAAAGCAGCCCTTGAAAGAGCCATGCAACGCATCAAGCTTGCGAAACTCGGTGGAAGTCAATGACCATACCAAGTCTTGCATGGGATGGGTTGGATTCCCGACCCCAGGGAGGGAATACAAGAGAACATCCGATGTCAACCATGACGTTTGGAATCGGGTGGGAAACACACGATTTCAATCAATTATCCGGTTTGTATGGCAAGAAATTAATATAAGCGGTTTCAAACAATCAGATTAGGTTTTGAATTAATTAACGATCAATTTACCCGAAGGATCCGATCGTCAAAAAGGGCATGCACTGTTTTATGGTTTGCCCTTTTTTTATGTGTTTGTGATAAGGATATTGTCAGGAGACCGGATCCGGAACCAACACCCCCATGGGGGTGGTCGGAACAAATTTTTGGCAAATTTTATACACACCGGAATCAGTTGGGAATAATAAACCAATGACGCCCACTAAACCCGAAAATACAGCTGTGATCATTCTGGCGGCAGGATTGGGAACCCGAATGCGCTCGAATAAAGCCAAAGTTCTGCATGCAATTCTAGGCAGGCCGATGTTGTTGTACGTAGCAGAAACCGCCAGAAAGATTGCCGGGGATGAGGTTATTGTGGTTATCGGCAACCAGGCCGAAAAGGTGCGTGAGATTGCATCCAAGGATGCGCCGCTCAAATTTGCCTACCAGGACAAGCAATTGGGAACCGGTCATGCCGTTTTATGCGCCCTGCCATATCTGCGGAATCAGTGTGAAGATGTCGTCATTTTGTGCGGTGATGTGCCGCTCATCACTGCCGAAACGATCCTCAGCCTTATGCAGAGTCATAAAAAAAATAGACACGATATTACCGTTTTAGCGGTGAAGATGGATAATCCTACAGGCTATGGCAGGATTATAACAGACAAAAAAGATCTGGTTTGCCGAATTGTCGAAGAGGCCGATGCCAACGATGAACACAAAAAAATTAATACCATCAATACGGGTATATATTGCATAAGAAGCGGGGTCCTGGCCGATTCCCTGCCAAAAATAACCGCCGATAATAAGCAAAGTGAGCTATATCTCACAGATATTGTTGAAGTGGGTTATCGTGCAAATAAAAATATAGGTGTATTTTTGGGTAGCGACGTAACTGAATTTTATGGTATCAATAGCCGGCAAGACTTAAAAAGGGTTGAGGCACTGATGCGGCAAAGGTTTGGTGAATAGGCCTTGACTTTGATTTATATGTTGGATTATATTAAAACAAATCCTTATGAGGTGAAGGATTGGATAACAAACAAATATTAAACCAATTTCAAGATATTGAACAAAAGGTTGAAAGCGCCATTGAGGTTTGTAATTCATTTAAGACCAGAAATTTAGAACTTTTAAATAAAATAGAGAGGTTAGAGGAGGAGCTTCAAAATAAAATTGAGGCAGAGAACAATTACAAGGAGCAAAAGGCATTGATCCGGTCGAAAATTGATAGCTTATTGATCAGACTTGAGGATATTGCAGGAGCTTAGTTGATTCGACCGACGGAGTATTATTGTGGAAAGGTAGTCTACTTATACTTTGGAACAACTTGTAAAAATAGAACTTTTCGGGCAACCGTACACCTTTAAAGCCGAATCGGAGGTCAATAACGCAGAAAAAGTTGCTGATTATCTGGTTAAAGAAGTTTCTAAAGTCACTGCACAACAATCACGGCAATCATCAAATATCAATAAACTAGCCGTCATGATTTTAACTGCACTTAATATTGCCAATGAAAATATGGAATTAAAAAGAGAACAATCAAAATTTTTGCAGGACATTACCAAACGATCCGCAAACCTTATTCGCAACTTAGATGCAATTGTGCAGTAGGCTAAAGGGGCTTCTACAAGTTGAAACCAAGTATATAATAAAAACGTGCTTCGTTCCGCAACCTTGCTGATACTCTGAAAATCAACGAAACCGTCTGCCCTGTATGCACGATGATCTGATGTCTGGGGTTGTGAATTTTATCGATTTTGGTTATGGATTTGACCCCTGCCGTGTTAGTGATTGGAAGCAGCTCTTTGACCCAACACAACTAAAAAGGGAGCCATTCCTGGTTTCGGTGTGCAGGTTCTGATTACACAGAAAAGCCTGATGAAACTATATACGGCGCCCACTTTGGACCCTAGGTTCAAAGGCCTACCAACACGGCACAATGGCGGGGGTCTTGCTCACGCCGGAACCATGATATGCTACCGCAAGTCTCCGGTTAGATTATTAACAGCCGGGGAAACTTCAGACCGACTTGATAGACCGCATCGGTCCCTTGAACGCATAACACGCTCACAAACCTTCGTTAACCTGCCTCATTGATTAACCGTATATTATCACATTCTTCGAATTACTGTTTTGAGACAGCTTCTGGTCTTATTCTAAACACGGCGGGGCCTCTTCGGGGTGTTTGTTATTCGGAACTTTTTGAGGCACGCCCGCTAAATCATAATATATCCGGGGGGAAAGGATATGAATGAATATATAGTATTAATTGGGATAATCAGCTTTGGAGTCGGTTTTGGTATCGCCTTTTGGATTAAGGGTAAAATGCTGTCACAGAAAATCAGGGATTCTGAGGCAGAGGCTTCACGAATATTAGAAGATTCCAAGCGGCGCGCTGAAACGCTGTTAAAAGAGGCGAATCTGGAGGTTAAAGATAGGCTTTTCAAAATGAAAAGCGAATTCGATGCAGAGACCAAAGAAACCCGATCCGAAATAATAAGGCGAGAAAGGCGGTTGAGCCAAAAAGAGGAACATATTGAGCGCAAAATAGAAAAATTCGACCAGAGGGAACGTGAAATTATCCGCCAGGAAAAATTTTTGGCGAAAAGGGAAAACCAGATTGACGGGCGGGAAAAGAGGTATAATGAACTTATCGAGGAACAAAAAATACAGCTCGAAAAGATTTCAGGTCTAACCGCTGAGCAAGCCAAAGAGCTTTTAATAAGGGCAATGGAGAACGAAGCGCGATATGAAGCGGCAAAAGTTATAAAACGCATAGAAAACGATGCCAAAGAAGAGGCGGACAGAAAAGCAAAAAAAATAATGGCCACTGCAATCCAAAGGTACGCCGGAGATTTTGTTGCTGAAAGAACAGTTTCCGTTGTACCACTCCCGAACGATGAGATGAAAGGGCGCATAATTGGCCGAGAAGGCCGCAATATCAGAGCCCTTGAATCTGCCACCGGTATTGACCTTATTATAGACGATACGCCTGAGGCAGTTATACTGTCGGGTTTTAACCCGGTAAGGAGAGAAATTGCCCGGATATCCCTCATGCGGTTAATATCGGATGGGAGAATTCATCCGGCTCGTATCGAGGATATTGTGAAAAAAGTAGGACAGGAGGTCGATCTGGCTGTCAAAGAGGCGGGTGAACAAGCGGCTTTCGATTTGGAAGTTCATGGAATACACAGCGAGCTTATTAAATATCTGGGTCGGTTGAAATTCCGTACGAGCTATGCTCAAAATGTTTTGCAGCATTCGTCGGAGGTCGGCTTTCTGTGCGGGATTATGGCCGCTGAACTGGGGCTCAACCAAAAACTGGCCAGACGCATGGGTCTTTTACATGATATCGGAAAAGCTATCGATCATGAGGTCGAGGGGCCGCATGCCGTAATTGGTTCAAAGCTTGCCAAAAAATATAACGAGTCTTCAAAAATTGTGCACGCCATTGCCGCTCATCACGAAGATATACTGCCCGAGTCTGTTTATGCCTTGCTCGTCCAGGCTGCTGATAGTCTGTCCGGGGCCCGGCCCGGAGCGCGCAAAGAACTGCTTGAAAATTATATCAAACGATTGGAAGATCTCGAGAATATTGCCAACTCATTCCGCGGCGTTTCCAATACATATGCGATCCAAGCAGGGAGGGAACTCAGGGTTATCGTGGAAAGCGAAAAAATTTCGGATGAAGATGCGACCTTGATGAGCCGGGATATCGCTAAAAAAATCGAAGAGTCGCTAACCTTTCCGGGACAGATTCGGGTTACCGTGATCCGAGAGACGCGAGCGGTCGAATACGCCAATAAGTAAAGTTTCCGTTCAAAAACCGATCTTTTCCGCAATCTCTTCGTCAATCTTCGGAATTTGATTGTGCGGCCTACTAAATGTACGCCTCCGCACAATTCTTCGGTTTTCTCGACCTTGCGAAAAATCCCTGGTTTTTGAATCGGAAATTGAGGAATGGGTATTCAGCTTATTAAAGAAAAGCACCGATGGGGTAATAATCAATGGAAAATCTGTTAGATACGCTGAACGAGCGGGGGTTTGTCGAACAAACCACCCATGATGATGAGCTGAAAGACTACATCGATAGTGACCAAGTTACTTGTTATATCGGGTTTGATCCAACGGCTTCTAGCTTGCATATCGGCAGTCTGGTGCCGATAATGTCACTGGCACACATGCAGCGCCATGGTCACCGGCCAATAGCGCTGGTCGGCAGCGGCACCGGATTGGTCGGTGATCCCAGCGGCAGAAACGAGATGAGGCGGTTACTGACGCCACAGGTGCTGGCAGAGAATGCCGAAGGGATTAAAAAGCAGCTGTCACGGTATCTTGATTTTAGCGATCAGAAAGCGTTGATGTTAAACAACGCCGAGTGGCTGACGGTGCTTGAATACATACCCTTTCTTCGGGATATTGGTCGGCATTTTTCAGTCAACCGCATGCTCAGGGCCGAAAGCTATAAACTGCGCATGGAATCTGATGAGGGTCTGAGTTTTATAGAATTTAATTACATGCTTCTGCAGGCATATGACTTTTTGGAGCTTTTTAATAGCTATGGGTGCAAGCTTCAAATGGGAGGTAGTGATCAGTGGGGAAATATTGTCGCCGGTATTGAACTCATCCGCAGGGTCAAGCAGGAGACAGCATTTGGCATAACCTTTCCTTTAATTGCAACAAGCAGTGGGGATAAAATGGGGAAAACGGCCAAAGGAGCCGTCTGGCTAGATCCTGAACGAACTTCACCTTATGAATATTACCAGTACTGGATTAATACGGATGACAGAGATGTGGAACGCTTTTTGGCGCTTTTCACTTTTTTACCCATGGCCGAAATAAGAAAAATTGCAGCGCTGCAAGGAGTTGACTTAAATTGTGCCAAGACCGTTCTGGCATTTGAGACCACCGCCTTGGCCCATGGAACGGAGGCGGCTTATGATGCCTATCAGAAAAGCATCAGCAATTTTGGTGAACGGGCGGTGCCGCGACAAGTTCTGCCTTCAAGTACCATCCATCCGGACGCTGCCGGACAGGAAGTTTCTTCACAACACGTCGCGAACAGATCGGGGCAAAACGTGCCACCAATTGACTCTGGACAACCCGATTCTTATATTAACGAAGACGAAATAAAATCGGGCATACCGGCATTTAAACTATTTCATTCAGTCGGTTTGGTCGCATCAAGCAGTGCAGCCAGGCGACTCATCGAGCAGGGGGGCGCCTACTTAAATGCTCAGCGTATCCTAGCCTTTGATCAATTGATTACGACCAAGGACCTGGATGCTGCAAAGATGCTTGTGCTCAGATCCGGTAAAAAACGATTCCATAAAATAATGGTAAAATAAGTTAAAGAATCTCAAAAAAAGTATTGACAAACAGTTCATTAAACAATACAAAATGCGTTTATGCTCTCAGATCAACCGATCAAAAAATATTTCCAATTTTTTTTAAAAAATGGTTGACAAATGAGGCTAAAAAGGAATAAATAAGCACCTCATTCAATTTGAAGATGTCGTTTTTTTAACTTGCCCTCGACGGCAAAAACTTGATCTTTGAAAACTAAATAGTGGTAGAATAAAAGAGTCGGGCCCTTAGATTATTTATTGCACCTGAAACATCTTTCGATCTCGGGTGCAACTTAAAACACTTTAATTGGAGAGTTTGATCCTGGCTCAGAATGAACGCTGGCGGCGTGCTTAACACATGCAAGTCGCACGAGAACGCTTCAGCTTGCTGAAGTTAGTAAAGTGGCGCACGGGTGAGTATCGCGTGGGTAATCTACCTCTGAATTGGGGATAACATTGCGAAAGCGATGCTAATACCGAATAACATCTTAAATACTTCGGTATTTAAGATCAAAGGTGGCCTCTACATGTAAGCTACTGTTTGGAGATGAGCCCGCGTACCATTAGCTTGTTGGTAGGGTAACGGCCTACCAAAGCGACGATGGTTAGCTGGTCTGAGAGGATGATCAGCCACACTGGAACTGACACACGGTCCAGACTCCTACGGGAGGCAGCAGTGAGGAATTTTGCGCAATGGGGGAAACCCTGACGCAGCAACGCCGCGT
>Ga0255055_10002889_pt1 | contig 11839 bp, 15 predicted proteins | sample JV7_2_27_MG_FD_188633 | JGI IMG/M metagenome (GOLD analysis project Ga0255055, IMG submission 188633) | Seawater microbial communities from Jervis Inlet, British Columbia, Canada - JV7_2_27 | ecosystem: Environmental > Aquatic > Marine > Inlet | place: Canada: British Columbia | collected... | reverse complement strand
CATTTAATTTCGGGCAGTTACACCTGCGGAAGAATCGGCGGGGTGGCTGTTTTCCTCGACTGTGTCACTAAACTGTGCCAGTAGACCGCTTGTCTGATTGATTGCCTGGTCGATTACAGCGACCGCACCCTGTAGGTGATCCGGCGAGAGGTGGGAGTAGCGTTTCGTCATGCTGGCGGTCTTGTGACCAAGGATTGTCCCTATCGCAAGCAGACTGACCCCGCCCATAGCCATGAAAGACGCTGCCGAGTGCCTCAAATCATGAAACCTGAAATCTCTTATCCCCGCCTTGCGACAGGCAGAATTGAAGGTATGCTTTATTTCCCTCAAAGGCTGCCCCTTCTGATTGCAAAAAACATATTGGGAGTCTAACCAGCGGACAATCCCCGCCAGCACTCCCCGCACCGCATCGTTGATAGGCACCGCCCTACTTTCGCCATTCTTCGTATCCTTCACCAGAAGCAAACCGTTCCGAAGGTCTACATCGTCCCACTTCAAATTCAGGATTTCGCCTCGTCGCATCCCGGTATTAAGAGCCACGATTACGATGGGCCGGATATGTGGTTTACACTCTGCCAATAACCGCTGAACATCCTTCCCAGTCAAGTAGCGTAAGCGTCCCGGCGGTTCCTTCAGTTGCTTCACCTTGCGAACTGTCCGCAGGGTTCCATCGTCCACCATCTTCCAATCATTCGCCTTGCGCACCAGATGTTTCAGCATCGCCATCTTTCGGTTGACCGTTGCCGATCCTTTACCTTTCCCGAGAAGTTCCTGCTGGTAGGATTCAAGCATTGCGACGTTGAAACGCTGCAAGGGAATGTTCCCGAACTTCTCCAGCAGTTCCCGCCCGATGTATTCCTTGTTCTTGTACGCCCGTTGATTCTGCACAAAACGGAGATAATTAGGCATCACATCTTTCAGGAATACCTTGTGGGCTTTGCGCCGTTCCACCTCCTTTCCTTTAGCCACATCGCCCCGACGTTTCGCCAATTCCTTGAGAGCTGCTTTGTAGTCTGAGGTTCCCGACGATTCCCGGATTATTTGACCGTGAGCGTCGGCATACCGCAGCCAGTACTTTCCGCTGCCCTTACGCCTGTAAATGCCCCTAAGCCTTGCCACGCAGCTTTCCTCCTTTCGGGGGTTTTCCGACCGGTGGATCTTCCTCTACCAATCGGATTTCTCCCGGCCTGACCTTCCGCAGGATGACGACAGGGATGCCGTTTTTGGTGATCGCCACCGGAACTCCTGTCTCCTCCACCTCCGCCACCAACGCCGTCAGGACCGCCTTTGCGTTTGTTACAGTCATAAACCTCACTCCCCTTCACCCCCTTTCATCGGCATGGTCAGCATTAGGACCATAATGAGGATGGGACTGTCAAGGGTGAAATATGGGGACAAACGGATTTAAGTGGCACAATCGGAAGCACAGTCTGCCATCATGGGTTTCCAACGGGCCGTTCATAAACACTTCTTACGCTCCCCGCCGTGGGATTGTACATCTTGGGAAGGGTTTTTCCCGGAAGCAGGATGGAGGGTGGGCAAGTGCCGGGACAGAGGGGCCACGGCAGGGAAGGCATGGATCGACAGCCAGCGGTCAATGTCAGACCGGCGAAACTTGATTAGGTGTCCTATCTTGATGAAAGGGATCTCATTATTTGACGTCCGTTGATAAATCCAATCTTTCGATACACCACCCAAGTATTTTCTCAGCTCAGCCACCCCCATCAGGCCGTCCACCTGAGAGGGGTTCGTCTGCAAGCCGGACAAGATAGGCTTCAGCCTCGCCACTACAGCATCTGCAATGGCCTGACTCACCGACTCGGGGATTTCAAGTTCAATCTTCAAGATTCCCCCGGTCTGATGATGGGGAATGTTCTTCCCTCTCATTTTCGGGATTGCTGCTATCGACCGGATTTACGCAATGAGGGGAGAACCCACTATAAATACTGTCGTCATCGTTCTGGATCAAGGAGATGTTGACCGTGGTGAAGTTGAACGAATCTCCACCAGCTCCGGGATCCTGCTTGAGCGGGTACTGCCGTTTCCACGTTTCCTCGACCAGCTTCGCAACCGTGCTGCACTTGACTTCCTTCATGTCCGGGCCGAAAGCCTTCCCGTCGAGCAGTTGCTTCGCCCTCCTGTTTGCCTTGCGGAGCAGAGCGTCCGGCATTGCCTTTGAAATCACGTTCCCCTCTTTTCTCATCCGGCTGGCGATATTGTAGGCGTGTCCTGCCTTCCACCCCAGCAGCTTCCCAGCTTCCACGGGTTTCAGACCATCCTCTTCCACCAAGCGCTTATACAGGAGATATCTGGCGGAAGATTTCATTTTTCTGGGGGTATTTCCATGCGATTTGGACTTACTCCGGGGTGTTTTTTTGTTGTCGGAACCGTTCATATCATCCTCCGTCCATCGAAAAGAGTAGTTCTGCCTCCGGTCGTTTTAGGCACCGCATATTGACCACTTGATTTATGGCATCCCGTCTTAACGTACTTCCCTGTGAAACATCTCTAAGGAGGGATTTAATGGCTTCCCGGTGATCCTCACTTTTGACCTTGCGTATTAGAGCCATCTTGGATTCTGGGATCTCTCCATTACCTTCGCCCTTGCCGTTGCCTTTTTTACCTCCTGTAGGGGGAGATGCAGCCCCCTGCGCCCCAATAGCGCAAGGGGGCGGTTCATCGCTTCCCCCTTCACCCTGCAACCCCCTGCCCCCTGTATCTGAACCTGAACCCCTGTTATCTGTATTCTGTAAATCTGTAACTGCTTCTGTATCTGTGTGGATTGGAGGGGTGTCAGAGGGGGGTGAGTCCTCCTTCTCACCGGGGTCTGTTTCTTTGCTTCCCTTGTCCTTGCGCCCTAAGATGCCAGCGTTGTATTCAAGAAACTTGGGGAGAATTTCGGGCCATTTCTCTCTTAAATGCCGGATTGCTGCTTTCTCGTATAGCTGGTTGCAGACTTGATGGCGATAAGTGATTTTCACCCACCATCCACCTTTCGGGATGGATTCGATCATTCCGGCATTCTCGACCTCTGTCAGGGCGATCTTAAATCGCTTACCATCTAATTTGGTTTCGTATTGGAGTGCCCTTTCTGTTCCCTCATAAATTCCGGGCGGGGTTTGCCTCGGCGAATTGTAAAGGGTTAGGAAAACAAGTTTTCCATCGGAGGATAGTCCCTCATATTCGGGGGAAAGAAGAAGTTCAATCGGCATCCGTCGGTAACGCTCCTTAAATGTTTTCACTATGTCCCGCTCCTTCGATCCACGCATTCTTCAGGAGGAACGCCAAGTTTTTTACCCAAGGCTATAATCCGCTCGTCGTCAGGGGAAACCGACTGAATCCCCCTCACCATCCGATAGATGGTATGCGGGGGAATTCCGACCTCCTGCGAGAGTCGATAGAGTGGAACCGATGATAATTTCGCTGCCTGTCGGAACCGCTCGCTTATCCTGCCCATGAATCAAACCTCCAACAAAGTTTTCTTTCTCTTCCCTACGCCCCCAACTTACTCCCCTCATATCCCCTGTCACGAGTGTTCATGAACACCCCTTTGAAAACAAAAAAAACCAAGGGGAATTTTAATCACCTTGGTTCTTATAAACATCAATATGAAACAGAGAATTTTTAAATAATCCCCTCCTTTTTCAAGAATCTTAAGTATTTTAAGTTAGACAGTAATTTCCCCTTAGGATTTTTTTCTCTCCATCTTTTACTTTTCGCTCGTTCTTTGCATATCTCGCTACAGTATTTTTTATTGTTTTTCTTGCCACTTTTATCATATGGATATACAAGTCCTAAACAAAAAGGGCAAAGTCCTTCAGGCCCTTTCATTATTGGAATTAACTTTCTCAGTCCTAATTCGTTATATAATTCTCTATACTTTTCTGGTGTTACTGGAGCATACTTTATTGCTTCTTGTAGTATTGATAATGCCCTTCCATATTCCAGCTGATGTTTACTCCGATGGAGAAGTTTTTCATGTTCAGCTTTGCCATATATGTTAAAAAACTGATTCTCCTCCTTCTTCCACTTTTTTCTCTTTTCCCCTTTTTCCATTTCCCGCTCTCCCATTGCGGTTCCTGAAATAACCCGGGGGCAACCGGCAGGAGTTTCCGGTTTTCGGCCCGTCGGCCTATCCCCCGGAGACCTTAAAATCAAAGTAGCATCGGCTTTCCGGTTGTCAACGAGAAGGTAGAAGCACAACGCCCCCCCATCCCTTGCAATCTTTCCTTCCGAAAGGTACATTTCATCCATAGTTTTCAGTTAACCTCACCTACCCCACCCATCGGCAGTTCTTCATGGCGTGAACCTCTAACCGGAGGAACCATGAAGAGAGCAACCGTTTACCCGAACAATCAAATGAACTCAAGAAGCGTAAACCCGAAAAGGAGGCGTGAGGATTTATATGAACGGTTATGCCGTGCATGATATGGATGCAAGGTTCGTTTCGGTATTTGTGATTATCGGATTATTATTTTTTCTTCTCGGTCTATTCCTATTCCCCGGCCCCCTGAATGATAGACAGAAAATAGAAAGGTTTGATCAATTCAAGACTATATGGATGTTGATTCTGGTGGTTTCTGTCATCTACGGGATCATACAAGTTTTCAAGGGTTGTTAGTTCCGATAGGGAGGTTTAACCGAAGGGCGTCAATCTCCGAGAACGCAAACCCGGAAAGGGGGCGTGAGGTATGGAAAGAAGAGCAATGCATTACTTATTTTTTCCTATTATCTTTCTTGTAATTGCCGTCCCTCGTTCCTTTGCACAGTCAGAAACCGTATTTTCTGGGCTACCAAGCATCAAGATTAGTGAAGGTGGTACTGGTAGGGTGATTGAAGATTTGCCTCGTGATAAGGCTTTGAATTTAGGTTGTGTGATCAGCAAGATCGGAGGTAAATACTACTGGGCATCCAGAGAAAATAAAGAAATGACCCGTATTCAAAGTGGGGCATTTGAAACATTTATCGCTGTGAATGGTTCTGGTTATGTCAGGGTTATCCAACCGAAAATGAAGTCATTTGCGTCATTGATGGCAGAAACCGAGGATAAATTCGATTATGTTGAACATATGCTCATTGGACTAAAGAGCGTCACTTATTATGGAATTTCTGAATATAGAACCAGATGATGTACTGGGAGATAATGATGAAAAAAATCCTGTTTTTTGTTGTTCTGGTGATGTTAACAAATGGAAATTCAGGAATGGCACAGGACGATGAGATGGCCTTTAAAACTCTCGTTAACGTCCGAAGTTTAAAGTGCGATTTTTCTGACGGATATATTGGCAAATGGGAAAAAGGTAAAATCAAAATCGAACCGGGCAAATTAGGCACTCCCTTACATTATGACTCTATTGACTTAAAGGAACAGAAGGCGAGAATTATATCAAACCAAGGATCAGCGGATGTTTCCGTTATAACTACTCTTACAGGTCTAACATTCATAGAAATAACTCCCATAGGCAATATTAGTATTACTACTGTGTTTGCTGATTATAAAGAGGGAAGCCGAGATTTTATTGCGGTTTTATCACGGCATATGAAATTATTTCCTTCCAAAGTTATTCTACCCTCCCAATATCATGGTATTTGCAAAGTTTGGGAATAAGCGTTGGATGACCCCCACCCTTCCACCCCGGAGGCCCTATGCGTAGAGTCCTTCCTGCATTACTATTCTTGGTTTTCGTGACTCCTTCTTTCGCAGATTCTGCTATTGCGACGGAAGAAAGGTCAGCGTTTGAAAATCTCAACCTAAATGTTTGGTCCCTGAAACTTGCCATTATGAAGGACGGGAAACGTATTGGGAGCAAAATCGTCAATTATGGGATATACAAGGTAGGCAACAAGTGGGAGGGGCATTGGAGCAACGTACGGTTTTCCAAGTCATCTGATGGAAACTCCACGTTTTGCACCCTCTACCACTACAGTACGAAAGAGGGGGCTCTTAAAAATATCAAGGTCACTCCACATTCAATTACCTTCGACTTGGAACCTTCCCCAAACGCCTTTGGTGAATCCGCCAAAGTAATCATCATACCCCCCCAAAAAAATTATCCGTTGACCCCGATTGTTAGAGTAACTGCTGTAAATCCGGACGGAATAGAGGATTGGGTAATAACTGAAAGAATCATCCTTGCTTCTCCAGAAATATGGGGACACCCGGACCCACCTGATAGGAACCCGAAGATGGAAGATAAATAGATGTCCGAATATATTAATATCAGCGACGATGAGATTTATAGTCCGATTTACAGAATAATTAGTTTTGAGAGATTGGTTCAAATATTTAAATCTACCCAGATGGCATTCGTAAAACCAGAAAAATGGGATGATCCATTTGAGAATATAATTGCAAAAACTTTAATTGATATGGGGACAGAACTCTCAGAAAGTTTTTTTGAATCAGGCATTAGAAATAACTCACATGGAAATAGTTGGACTAAGAGGTCACTATCCGATGCAATCTGGAGAATCTATTCTAATGACAAAAAGGCCGTTCGTATTAAATCTACACCAAATATTGTATCCAGAAATATTACAAATGGTTTACTTGGTTGTCCAAATTCAAAATTATATATTGGGAAGGTTGAGTATTTATATACTAACCAGATTAAAGCCAAAGCGAAAATATTTGCAAAAAGCGTAATGTCAGGGGATAAATGCAGGGCTGCCGCTGAATCGTTATTATTCAAAAGAAAAGCATTTTCACACGAGGAAGAGGTAAGAGTTTTAATTATTGATCAGCATGATATTAGTCGAGATGGAGTTATAAATATAAATGTCAATCCACATGATTTGATACAAAGTGTAGTAATTGATCCTAGGGCTCCAGCCGAGTTAGTGGATGTTTATACTTCCTATTTAAAAAATGATCTTAATTTTAAGGGAAGTATTAGTAAATCCACGCTATACGATACTCCAAAAATAATAAAAGTTAAATTAAAGAAAAAAATAAAGAAAAAATAAAATTAAGGGAATGGCTAACTACCGCTTGAAGCTGATGGCTCGTCTGCCGTAATACTTGAGCGCCCGCAGCTGAAGCGGAGCGTTGGGCGTACTGATCTGAGGAGGAGAATATGCCGAGAGATTCGTCGCCGACGATTCAAGGCTTCAGAGTGCGTGCGGTCCGCGTGCCCATGACGGAACCCCATAAAACCGCGAGCGGCGTGATTACCGAGTCGCCCCTGGTCTTGACGGACGTTGTCACCGATACCGGAATCAGCGGGCACAGCATCGTGTTCACCTACACGCCTGCGGCACTCAAGCCGACTGCTGAGCTGATCCGGAATTTCGAGGCCTTGGTGAAGGGTGAAGTACTGGCTCCTGCCGATATCGAGCAAAGACTCGCCAAGCGATTCCGCTTGCTTGGGACGCAAGGCCTTGTCGGTATCGCGCTCGCTGCGATAGACATGGCACTGTGGGATGCGCTGGCCCGCGTTCACAGCATGTCGCTGGTGCGGTTGCTGGGCGGAGCTGAGAAGCCCGTGCGCGCCTACGGTGCAGTCGGGTACGATGGCGTGGAAGGTTGCGCGAAGGCCGCCGAACATTGGGCGACGCAAGGGTTCACGGGCATCAAAGCAAAGATCGGATACCCCACTGTGCAAGAGGACGTCGGCGTTGTGCGGGCCATGCGCAAGGTCGCTGGTAACGACATGGCCATCATGGTGGACTACAACCAGTGCCTCACTCCGATAGAGGCCGTAGAGCGACTGCGGGTTCTCGACGACGAAGGCCTCACGTGGGTTGAAGAACCGACGCTCGCCCACGACTACGCCGGGCTCGCGCTCGTCGCGCGCGAGGCACGAACCCCAATCCAGTGCGGAGAGAACTGGTGGGGAACGTTGGACATGCAGCACGCCATCGAGGCGCAAGCATCTGATTTTGTCATGCCCGACGTGATGAAGATTGGCGGAGTGACTGGCTGGCTCAGGGCCGCGACGCTTGCACACGCGAAAGGTATTCTTGTGTCGAACCACCTTTGGCCGGAGATCAGTGCACGCCTTCTGTGCTGCACTCCGACGGCGCATTGGCTTGAATATGCGGACTGGTGGAACCCCATCCTCGCGGAGCCACTACGGGTCGAGAAGGGCATGGCGATTGTCGGCGACGCCATCGGCACAGGGGTGGATTGGAACGAAGACGCGGTGCGCCGTTTTGCAGCATGACCCTTGAATAATCGATCAACACTGATTGAGCACGATCGGTTCATCGCCCAACCACCCGTTGAAACGGACGCGCCCTTAGCTCAGCTGGATAGAGCACTTGACTACGAACTGTTGATGCGCCCTCCCGCATCCCCCCGTCTTTTCAGCATTTTCAGCCGGTTAGGCCCTCCGCCATGTGGACAGGAAGTGACAGATTAGGACAGGAAGTGACAGGAGAACGCAAACCCGGCGCAAACAGATTCCCCCTGCTGCTTCCGGATGATCTCTTCCGGTAGAGAATGAATCTTCCGCCTGCCTCCCCCTCGAATCGGTCTGAAAAGCATTACCGCAACCCGGACCGATTTCAGGGGAAAGGGTCAGCCCCGAAATATCCTCCAACGCCAGTTGGTCTGATAACGGGGGTGTCCGGTCGAAATAGGGGCAACTTCAGTCGCATTGCCGGGGATGGACACGGAGGCGGGTATTTATCTCCGGAAGGAAACTCCGGGACGACGGGAACAATCGAACATTTAACAGTTCCCAACCTCAAGTGACAGGCATGGAGGTGCGTCATGGCGAAGTTGATCCATTGCAGGGACGCAGGTGTGGAAAAATAACCCCCAGAATAATATTTCCATCCGCAGAAATAAGGAGACCCAAAATGATGACAACCACAACTCGTCTGGCATTCACTTTCGCTGTGGCACTGCTTGCCTGTTCCCTGTTTACGGGAGCGGCCAGCGCTGCTGAGATAAACCCCTACATGGGCGCCCCGGTCACTTTGGGCAAAGCACCCAACGGTGCAATTACCAACAAAAAGCTACTTGACCGCATTGACGAAGTGGCGTGGACGAAACCGACAATAGAACAGCCTGCAGAAGGTATCTGGACGCTGGGCGGCTATGGACTCGCGCCCATCAGTATCATTGATACCGACGAAGGTCTCATTGCATTCGATACCGGAGACACCAAGCACGATGGTGAGATTCTGCTCGAGGCCATTCGTACAGTCAGTGACAAGCCTATAAAGGCGATCATTTATGGCCATTCTCATACCTCCTTAGGCGCTGCTGTTCTGGCCGAAGGCAACGAGGATGTAATGGTCATTGGGCATCCCAACCTGAATTCTGTTGTCGAACAAAACCTTCGGAGTGGCGGTGCGCCAGCGTACTTCCCGGAAATCGGGCCTTACCTCACAGCGCGAATGGCAATCCAGTTCAACGTCTACATGCCAGCGGAAGGACCCGATGCGTATGCACTCCCAACAAACCTCCCTGAGAATATGGACTCGGCATTTCTACCTGTGAACACGCCCGTGCAGGATGAGCAGGAAATGACGGTTCTTGGAGTGAAGATGCAGTTTCTCACTAAGTATGGAACCGACGACAAGGTACACACTGCGGTCTGGTTGCCTGAGCGAAAAATCTTGTTTACCACAATGCTGTGGCTATCACCGCCGCAGCTTTATTCTTTGCGCGGTGATGTTTTTCGCGATCCACGTGAATGGATCGAAGGGCTTAAACAAGCGCGCGATCTACGGCCGGAGGTGCTGATTTCTGCTGCTGCGCGGCCGGTCATCGGCCAGGATAATGTGAGCCGGACCCTGGAGGGGTATCTGGACGGTGCAAGTTTCGTTCTGGACCAAACACTGCGCGGCATACTCGGCGGCAAAGGCCCCGATGAACTGCGCCACTGGGTGCGCTTCCCGGAGTATCTCGATGAAGTACCCAATAATCTGCAAGCCTACGGTGAGGTCTCATCGTATCCGCCCGCGATTTACTACCAGTCGGTAGGTTGGTACAACAACGATGCGGCCAATCTCAAACCGCTGGCGCCGATTGACGAGGCAAACCGCATGGTGCCTCTTTTGGGCGGACGTTCCGCGGTGCTTGCTGCCACCACAGCAGCCCTGGATAAAAAAGAGTATGCCTGGGCGGCTCAGCTGGTGAATTATCTTTACCAGCTCGACCCGCAGGATAAAGAAGCACGAAAACTCAAAGCAGAAGCGTTGCGCCAAATGGCCTATGTATCCACCGGAGCAAACGACCGTGCCCACCTGATGTCTCAGGCGCTTAGCCTGGAGGGAAAGGTCACTCTTGCGCGTATAGTCCCGCCAGCACCAGCAACCATCAGCGCATCACCCGCTGTGTTTGTGGACTATTTTCGTGTGCGCATAGACCCATCGAAAAGCGGCGACACCGACAGTTTCCTGCAATTCAACTTTTCTGATGGCACCAGTGCCGGCCTCCATATTCGTCGCGCTGTGGCAGAGTTTGTCGCAGAGCCGGGCAAACATATCCGCAAGCCCGATCTAACGGTGGCAATGTCCGGGGAAACCTGGGCCAAACTCTATTTGAGTCAGGTTACTCCCGACGACATGGTCAAGGATGGGAGTCTAAAAGTTACCGGCGATCCGGCAGAAGCTGCACGCCTGATAAATCTATTTGATCGGTACTCACCGCAGAAGGCTATCGTCATCCCGCCAACCACGCTGATTCAGGGTCACCCGTAGCGGACTGTTGGTCAGCCGGAAGATCACGGTTTGGCAAGAGTGGCAGTCAGGGGAGATCGTACGGGTACAGTAAGGTAAATCGGCTAACAACCGGCTGAAGCTGACGGCTCGCCCCATTCTCGTTGAGCGCCCGCAGCTCAAGCCAAGCGATGGGCGGACAAGCTGAGACAACACATTTGAAAAATCTTGAACGTGCGAGATGAGAGCTTGAACAGATCGCAACTCTTGAAGCGCTTAGACGAGGCCTGGCAAACACTAAACGAGGCATATTCTGGTCTGTCAGACTCGACGATGACGCAGTCTTGTGTCACTGACACTTGGTCGATCAAAGACATTATTGCCCATGTCACCTTGTGGGAAGAGGAGTCGCTTAAGCATTTGCCGCTCATCTTCGCAGGGGAAAAGACTCCAAGATACTCCGTCATGTACGGTGGCATTGATGCGTTTAACGCTAAGACAACGGAACGGAATCGGAAGTTGTCCCTTTCTGAGGTACTTCGACAGCGGGACGACACCCACCGCCGACTCATCGCATTCATCCAGAGTGTTCCAGAGGATCAGTTCGTCCGGGAGACTCGCTTCCGTCGTCGCCTGCGGCTCGACACGTACAACCACTACTCGAAGCACACGAAGGCGATCCGAACATGGAGAGAAAGGCGGTCATAGCAGCGTAGCGGAGTGTGAAAAGATACCAAGCGCCGCCCAACAACAGGCTGTAGCTGACGGCTGCCCTCTTTTTTGCTGATCCTCTCCTGCATGGCATCGCCCACCGGGAACACTTTTCAAAAAATTACGTCGACCTCGTAAGGAAGGACATTACATAGCAACGCTTGGGCGTTTGGGCCTTACCCCCCCCCTTACTGTGCAGTATAATGTGCAGTAGATCCTGCCATGAGGATACAAAAGGGGAGAAAAGGAGAGGGGGCCGGTGTTCTGGCCCCCCAACGATTTCATGCTGTTGCCTGTTACTGCCTACGGTTCCGGTCGCTGTCTGATCCGACTCAAAATCCCGTGGCCGCAAGGCCATGCGGGTTCGACCCCCGCCTCCGGCACCACCTTCCTTCGCTCGAAGTCCGCAGAAAGTGATCGAGGACTTCGAGACTACGGAAGGCGCCAAGGAACTGCACCAACCGAAGACGGCTGATGAAAGACGGGAGATGAGTATGAGTCGGGAACCCGGGAA
>Ga0255055_10002887_pt1 | contig 11840 bp, 12 predicted proteins | sample JV7_2_27_MG_FD_188633 | JGI IMG/M metagenome (GOLD analysis project Ga0255055, IMG submission 188633) | Seawater microbial communities from Jervis Inlet, British Columbia, Canada - JV7_2_27 | ecosystem: Environmental > Aquatic > Marine > Inlet | place: Canada: British Columbia | collected... | reverse complement strand
CGCGCCGAGGGCGGACTGGTGGAGCGTCGAGAGAATCACGCCTGCAACAGTCATCGCTATGGTGATCATGACCGCCCATTTTCGTACCCTCCTGGAATGCAGCCACTCCAGGATTGCCGGACTGAATTCAAGAAGCTGGACAGTAAGGTAGAGGGCCACATGCCATGCTACCAGGAAAAGGACAGAGGTCGGACCGTAGGAAACCGCCATCGGGTAATATATTCGCCAGGGGCGACCGATGTCAATCAGCAGGTAGATCACCGCGAACAAGTACCCCAAGAAACCGGTCAGAACGCCCAATCGGACCAGAGGATGGTATTTCTTGAACCCGAAAATGTAAACGGCCGTGGCCATGATGTACCCGGTCGCCGACAGAGGAACCCCCGAGAAAAGCCCCCATCCCAGGAGGATGCTCCAGGGGTATTCGTTGGAAGAATGGGTGATGGTGGCAAGTCCCTCGGTGAAACGGAGCACGATCAGGGGAATGCCGATGCAAAGAATCCCCATGGCAGCGACGTTGAACGGGGTGATCAGCGACCTTACATATTCGGACAAGGGCATCCCCATCAGCAGCTTGTCCATAAATCGTGCCGGGAAGGTGCCGGTCTTTGCCATGGATGCATTACTCATTTGTCCTCCTCCTTATTCCGGGTGGCGGCATACGCCAATCCGAGAAACGCGGGCCACAATACGAGAACCAGGGGAACGGCGGAGAGGAATCCCTTCGTTTGTTCCACGAGGGGTTTGTCGGGAAGGTCCACGGGGAAATCCAGCCGTTCAAAGGGGACCCCCGAGAGGTACAGCCAGCTTGTCCCCCCGACCTCGTGCTCTCCATAGATTTGATCGATATACCTGTCCGGATGTACCAGGATCCTCTTCCTCGCGAGCTTGATCAGGTCCTTCCTCTTGCCGAACTTGATGGCCTCCACGGGACATGCCTCTGCACATGCCGGGATGCCACCCTTTTTCAACCTCCCGTAACATAGCGTGCACTTCACGATCCGGGGGTCCAGCGCGCTTTCGTAATCGTAGGCGGGGGCGTAGAAAGGGCATGCGACCATGCAGTACCGGCAGCCGAAGCACAGGTCCTTGTTGTAGAGAACCGCTCCCTCGGGGGTCTTGGTATAGGCGCGGACGGGACAGGCGGAAACGCAGCTGGGCTCGTTGCAGTGGTTGCACTGGACCTTGCGATACATCGGTGTCCCGGGCTTTTCCGGAGCGGAATACCGGTTGACGACCGTGTATGCCGAGGAGGTCGGTCGTCTCTTCTCCTCGAAGACGGATTTCTCGTCGAACGGAACATCCGGCTTCGGAAGATTGTTCGCTTTGTTGCATGCCGCCTCGCAGCTGCGGCACCCGACGCATTCGGTGACATCCACCAGCATGCCGCAGCGATCGGGCCAGCCGGAAAACTTCTTGTAGGCATGCGCGTCGACGGAGCTTCCGATGAGGGTCGTGCCACCGACCGCAGTCAACACCTTGAGACAATCTCTTCGGCTGACCCCTCCTCTTTCCTCCGTCCCCTCCTCCTTATTGCTGCATTCCGCCCTTTTGGGGTCCTCCTTTGCAGGGCACCGCTTACGGGATTTCGCCATCGGGAACCTCCCTAAAAGCCTGTCAACGGGTTCGATCCACTGCCCGGTACATGCTTCTAATTCCTTGCGGCTTTCCCGGTCTCCTTTTTCGCGTGACACATCTCGACACATCCCTTCGGGTCTTCCCCGACGCTTCCCACTTCCCGATGGCACCCGAAGCAGGCGCGATGGTAGGCCGCCGCAAGTCCCGTCCGGGCCGGATCGGGCTGCGAAGAGGGACCGGCATGGCATTCCCTGCATGCGCGGAACGTCTCAACCTTCACCGATCTCCGAAAAGCGGAGGAATCGAGGGAATGGCACTCCCTGCATCCAAGGAGCTGGTCGGTCCCGTGCTGATGGTGGCAGTCGCCGCATCCCGACGCCATGTCCACATGGTCGGAATGGTCGAATTCCACCGGCTCGTACCGGTCGGTGAGGCTTCCCAGGGTTACCGTCTTCGGCATCCCTCCTTTCGAAGAGGGGGCCGGGGCGGCAAGCCCACCCGCCCCGGTTTCGGCGGGAAGGGTGATAGCAACGCAAGCCCAGATGAGGAAAGCAATCGCCAGGGGAATCCCTTTTCTCATTTCCTTTTTCCCCTTTCCGGGAATTTCGATCCGCACTCCCCTATCTGTTCTCTTCCTCTGTCTCGTTCCCTTTCGATTCTTCCTTCTCTTTCTTCTCCCTCTTCCCTTTCTTTCCACCAAAATACGCCTCCATGGGCCTCCAGCCGAAGAAGGCGGTCTTTCCGGCTACGCCAAGAAGCTGCTCGAATCCTTCTGCCGCCGTTCGGAGAAGCTCCACACCCAAGGCGTAGAAGAAGAGAAAGGGGAGCATGAGCACGTAGAAAAGACCGATAAACGGGGCGGCCAGCATCCGCTTCACTATCCGGAAGGTGTCCCTGTACCCGGTTTTCTTTATATGGTCGAGGTCGTCCCGGGTGGATTGGACCAACGTCTGAAAAGGCTTCGGCTTCAATATTTCCAGGAAAAGAACAAACCCCGTAATCGTGAGCACGGAGATGATGTATTCAATCCCTTTCACTTGCGTAATGAAATCGACATACGTATTCATGTTTCTTCCTCCCTTCCTTTACTCAGTCTTTGTGTCACCGGCTTCCTTCTTCTTGTTCTTTCCGGACAGATACGCCTCCGTGGGTCTCCAGCCGAAGTAGACGCTTCTCCCGGCCTGGCTCAGGATCCCGCCGAAGATTCTCTTCCCGAGCAGGTAGGTCGCCATCGTGATCATGATGATCGGCAGGAAAATCACGTAGAAGCCGCCGAGGACCAACGCGAGGAATGGAATGAAAACGAAGGGAATCCGGTAGTACTTCGTGTCGCATCCTCCCGGAAGAACCCCCTCGTCTCTTATCTCCGCCAGTCCCCCGTATTTCAGATTCCAGTACGTCCCATTGGCAACCGACTGTCCCCCTGTGAATCGCCTCATTTTTTCGTACCCCCTTTCCAACTCTTTGTTTCTTGGGGTTGTTTCCTCCGTTGTGCCTCCACTTTAGGAAGCAGGACTCCCGGGAACAATTGGGAGAATTCCCTACTTCCCCGGGAATTATTCCCTACCCCGCCCCGTTTCCTCACCGATCCTCCCGGCCCTTTCCCCCTCCCTGCCTTTTTTTCCCTGCCAGATACGCCTCCGTAGGCCTCCAGCCGAAGAAGATGCTCCTCCTTGCGTGGAACAGGACGCGTCCGAATACCCTTTGCCCCAGCATGGAAACCGCCGTCGCGATGGACACCACGGGAAGAAAGAACACGTAGATCCCGCCAAGAATCGCCCCCACCGGGAACAAGAGGACGAATGGCATCCGGTAGTAGACGGAATTCCGGTCCCCCGGGAGAATCGCCTCTTTGTTCATGGCAACCACGCACAGGTCCCTTGCGCTCCAGTACATGCCCGAGTCAACTTTATGTCCCCCACTGAATCTCGTCATCGTCGTCACCTCCTTCCCAATATGGGCATCGGATGGTTTATCCCTCATTCGCGATACCACTATAAATGCCTGGAAATACTTGAACAATTGGGTGAATGCCCTATTTCCCCGGGAATTCATACCTATGGAGGGAGGGGAATCGGATTATATCGACGGGGGTTTTCCCCCGGATGAGAGGCGGAATTTGCCTACCGAAGCATGCTCTCGGCGATTTTGATCAACTCGAAGGGGGCAGATTTTATCAAAACGTGGATCGTGTACTCTCCCTCCTTCCACGAGATCCCGGAGCATTGCTCATTCCTCTGACACATCCCGACCCGGAGGAGAGCATCTCTTCCCTTTACCGGATACGAAATACTCTCTTTCACCTTGATAATTTTGATCTTTTCTTCCGGAAGGAAATCCTCGGAGGTCGACTGGGAGATCAGGAGCATGGTGTCTTTGCCGGTCATCTTTTCAAATTCCATGATTACAGCCGGAAAAGGTTTTCCCTGCGCAAGAATCTTGGAAGGGGGCCAGTTCAGATTCTGCGGGAAGTACGACGGGATGAATATGGTTTTTATCTGCAGCGCTCCCTTGACCTCTTCCACATTCTCGTATTCCCTCATGCTGTCGACCTGAACCATCAACGGAAGCCAGTTGAAGAATTTCAACCCGAGGACCAGGATTCCGATGCCTGCCGAAAACGCGAAAAAACCCAGAATTTTTCCCCTCATGAATTTTCCCCGCTTCAGACGATGAAGTAGTTCATGACAAAGACAACCACAATCGTAAGAAGGATGGCGAACCAACCCTTGTCCCCGGTATTGGCGTATCCCTTTTCCAGCCTCGTTATCCTGCTCAAGATATTGAGCCGGTGGCTGTACATCTCGAGATCTTCCATTTCATTCATGATGTTTTTTTGTTTGCCCGGCTTCTCCTCTTCATCAGTGATATACAACTTTCGCAGGGCGTCCGCCAGGGCAAGGGGATTCCGGGTCAGGGAAACGGCGATATCGTCGCAAATTTTCTCGTCCTCCTGGACGATTCGCCGGAATTCCAGGAGAACGACCGGGTTGTAAAACATGACGATCCGCAACAGAAACATGATCACGAGGAAAGGCCGCCTGCTCCGCATGACGTGGGCGAACTCGTGTGCGACGGCAGCTCGCACCTGTTCCCTGTCGAGAATCCCCAGAAGACCGGAAGACAGGTAGATCGATCCCTTTCTCCCCGTGGTGGAGAAAAGGACCACGTCGTCATCCTCCAGGACGAAGATGTCGGCCTTCTCCATCGGCAGATCCTCCAATACCTGGGCTATCATCGGATGTTCCTCTGCCCTCTCTCCCGAAATCTCGGAGCCTCTCGACTCATGGGTATGCCTGAGGATCGGGACCAACTCCTGGAAAAAAAAGATCACGGCGGTGAGAAAAAACACCAGGAAAAATCCGTATCGAATCGGAACGACGCCCCAAAGCTCCATATCCAGCCATCTGCTGCTGTCGAGCAGCGCATTGAGCCGAAAGTAGATCGAACTTCTATGGGGGTTGATGATCTGATAGACCGGGAAGGAGAAAATCGGGAAGAGGATGATGACCAAGAGGAACCTTTGGCGAACTGCGGGGTTTCTGATTCCCCAGGCCTTGATGGCGATTTCTACGATGAAGGCGGCGATGACGGAGTGAGAAAACGACTGGACGATGTAGGATCCGGTATAGGAATTGAGGAGGGCTGAAAACTCCATATCCTCGCTGTGCCAGAAATAGTGGATTCCGACCAACTGATTATGACACCCGAGTTGCGAAAATTGCAAATTCACCGGGTTGGTTAATTACACCGGAACGAACTTCTTCCCCGTCTCCCCCATTGTGGCAAACCATTCCAAGCGGGACACGATTATCCCTTCATCGTCCTCCCCATCAGCACGACGAAGAGGACCCCGGCGGCCGCCTCGACCGCCCCGAACAGGAGGGCGATCCGGTCCAGTCCCAGCCCAACGGGCATCACCCCCCCGGCGAGCATGCCGACGAGGCCGACGTTCGCAAGCCAGAACTGCGCTTCCGCCCAGCCGATGTTTTCCACTTTCGGGAGTCCGAAGAACATCGTGGGGATCAGCTTGTACCCGATGCCGTAGATGAGGAACAGGACGAATCCGATGAGCAGCATGTGGACGTGGACGAACTGGAAATTGTCGTTCCCGAAGGCAAGCATCCCCACCCCGAGAACCAGCCCCAGGACGAGATAGACGAAAGCGACACGGATGTACCGCCGGCAGAGCCGGCCCAGCCGGTCCTGGGTCTTCCTCTCGAGGAACGACAGGTCCGTCGTCATGCGTCACACCGCCACCGAAAAGGAAAGGGAGGGAAGGGTCGGGTCGGACACGAATGTGACCCGGGATCCGCACAGCTTCTCCAGCCGGGTGATCTCCTCCCGCTTCTGGTTCACAACCGCCTCCAGCAGGGAGGGGGAAATCCGCACGGCGAGTTCCTTTCCCTCCGAACGGGCGAGATCGCTGTGGACCTTCCGCATCAGCTTCACCACCGCCGCGTCAAGCGTCGAATGATACCCCGTACCGGCGCACAGGTCGCACCCCTTGAGCAACACGTCGTAGAAGGATATCCCCATCCGCTGCCGGCTGATGCCCACCAGGCCGAATTTCCCCAGGCCGGAGACGTCGGTCTTCGCCTTGTCCCTCTTCAGTCCCTCCTTGAGGATCCTCTCCACCTCCTTGTTGTGGTTGCGGTGCTCCATGTCGATGAAGTCCACGACGATCAAGCCCCCCATGTCACGGATCCTGAGCTGACGGGCCACCTCGGCGGCCGCTTCCCCGTTCGTCCGGAAGGCGGTGTCCTCGATGTCCCTGTCGCGGGCGGAGCGCCCCGAGTTGACATCGATGGACCAGATCGCCTCGGTCCGGTCGATCACGATGTGGCCTCCCGAAGGCAGCGGCACCTTCCGGAGGGAGGCCCGCTCGATCTGCTCCTCGAGGTTGTACCGGAAGAAGAGAGGGCGCTTCTGCCGGTACAGCTTGAGCCTGTTTTTCTGCTTCGGATGGTAGACGTCGAAGAAGTCCGACGCCTTCCGCTGCGAGTCGGGCGAATCCATGAGGACCTCGGAGATGTCCGAGGAGTAGTTGTCCCGAAGGGCCCGGACCACGATGTCCTGTTCCTCGTAGAGCAACGACGGGGCCTTCCGGGCGCGGGCGCCCTCCACCGTCCTGTTCCACAGCTTGATCAGGTTCGTGAGGTCCGCCCGCAGGTCCCTCAGGGGCTTGCCCGCCCCCACGGTGCGTACGATGAACCCGAGGTGGTCGGGGTACGAAAGTTTCTCCATGTTCTTCCGGATCCGCTCCCGATCCTTCTCCCCGGTGATCTTCTTCGAGATCCCGTACCGCTTCATCCCCAGCATCATCACCAGGTACCGTCCCGCGATGCTGATGTACGACGTGACCGCCGCCCCCTTGATGGGCGACTCCTCCTTGGTGACCTGCACGAGGATCTCCATCCCCGAACGCAGGTGGGGGCGCTTGTCCCCCTCGTTCCACGTTTCGAGGTTTTCGATGAGGGCCCCGCCGCAGTATTCGTTCAGGGGGAGAAACCCGTGTCGCCCTCCCCCGAAATCGACGAAGGCCGCTTCGATCGCCTGGGCGACGTTTACCACCTTCGCCTTGTAGATATTCCCCTTGTACAGTTTCCTGCGCTGGTTCTCCACCTCGAGGTAGTCGAGAACACCATCACTTACGATGGCAACGCGGATCTCTTCGGGGTGGGCCCCGTCGATGAGCATCACCTTCTTCGGGCCCTTTCCCGCGGGGATTTCCTCGACCTCCTCGTCTTCCTCGGCCTCTTCCTCCTCGCCCCGCGACAACTCTTCCTCGGACAGGGTTCCTTCGGCCCCCGCGGGAGTATCCACGGCGGGTAAAGAAACTTCCTCCGCCTCGGCTTCCCCGGTCGCCGCCTCCTCACCGGCGGCTTCCGGAGCCTTCTTTCCGCGCCGGCGTCCCCGGCGCCGGGGTCTGCGTCGCCCCTTCCGCTCCTCGCCGGAAGATTCCGCCCCCTCCCCGTGCTCCGCGGCTTCCCCGGTTTCCCCCGCCGCCTCGTCCTCCCCGGCGACTTGCTCCGTCACCGTTTCCCCTTCGGAGGCCTCGTCTTCCGGTACCGGCACCGACTGCTCCTCTCCCGGGACTGCGGCGACCTCCTTCTTTCCTCGTCCCCGTCCACGGCGTCGACTCCTGCGGCGTCCCTTCTTCGCGTCGGCCCCGGAGGTGACCTCCTCGGCGACCTTCAGGAATTCCGTCGCCGTCTCCTCTCCCCGATCCCCTTCCGTTTCCGCGCCGGTCGTTTCCCGCGGAGGCTCATCGCGTGCCGGCCGGCTTTCCTGCTCTTGCACGGGGGGAGTCCCGGACTCCTCTCCGGCAACAGGCGGCTCGGGCGTCTCGCCCGTCTTCTTCCGCCGCGGGCCCCGTTTCCAGAACCTGCGCTTCCCTTGCTTTTCTGCCATCGGATTCCTCCTGTTGATGGGTCCCCACACCGGGGCCCCTCCCGCCAGCCGTTTCGCGCTAGGCCCCGTACCGCGTCAGTCCTTCCGCGCGATGCCGTTCCCGTTGTCCAGGAACCGGGGAAGGATCCGGGGAAGGTCGCACACGTCCTCGATGACGGCGTGTGCGGGAAACCCCTCCTCCCCGCCCCCCACCCAGACGGTGAACATCCCCAGTTCGCGGGCAGGAAACAGGTTCTCCCGGAGATCTTCGCAGAAAAGGGAATCTTCCGGGTTCACTCCGTTCGCCCGCAACAGCTTCCCGTACGGATAAGGGGACGGCTTGGCGACATATTCCATGAACTCGATACCGTAAATCCCGTCCATCAGGTCCGACACTCCCAGTGCCGCAAGCACCCGGCGGGCGTACGACTCGGACCCGTTGGTAAACACCACGCGTCTCCCCGGAAGGGAGGAGAGCATCCCGGTAAGCTCCGGTCTCGGCGGCACGATCTCGGAGATGGGGACGTCGTGCACAAACTCGAGATATTCGTCGGGAGACACCCCGTGATGATGCATGAGGCCCTGAAGCGTCGTCCCGTACTCCCGCAGGAAATCCTTGCGGACCCGCCCGGCAGTCAGGGGATCCACGTCGAGTCTTTCCTGCACGTACTGCTCGATCCGGGTGTCCACGACCTTCCAGAGGTGGACGTGAGGCGGGTAGAGGGTGTTGTCCAGGTCGAAGACGAAAAGCGGGCCCGAAGCCATTCCTATACCCCCCCGATCTCGAGGCCGGCAACGGCCAGGGACGGGCATCCCGTCCTTCCGAACCACCGGAAGTCGTCCCCGACGGTCACGACATCCCGAAGGAGCGACAGGACGTTCCCGGAAACGGCGAATCCCCGCACGGGCTCCTTCTCTTCGCCCCCCTCGAACCTGATGCCCGAAGCCCCTACGGAGAAGTCGCCCGATACCGGATCCGCCGTGTGGATCCCCAGGAATTCCGTGAGGATGATGCCGTTCCCCAGTTCCGACAGCATCTGCTTCACGGTTTGGCTTCCCGCCGTCATGCGCAGCCCCCCCGTCCCGACCGTCGGGGGGACCTTGGGCGCCGGCCGCCTGAGGCTTGCCGTCGTCCCCATCCCGATCTTCCTCCCCCAGAACGTGTCGGACAGGAAAGACGCAAGCTCCCCGTTCCTGACCAGGACGTTCCGCCGCGAGGGAACCCCCTCCCCGTCGAAGGCGGTTGCCCCCGTTCCTTCCGGATCAAGCGGGTCGTCGACCACTTCCACGAGCAGGGAGGCGACGGGCTGGCCGATCTTTCCCGCGAGCATCGATTTTCCCTTGGCGACCTGCGGTGCGAGAAAAGAGGGAGCAAGTACCTCGAGAAGGTCCGCCGCCGTCTCGTTTTCGAGGATCGCTTTGAATCGGCCGGTGGGCATGGGGCGGCTTTTGAGCATCCGCAACGCCTTCCGCCCGCTCTCCTGCGCGATCTCGCCCAGCCGGAGATCGGAGAACCGTCGGGCGAAGCCGAACCCGTACCCCGTCTGTCCCTCGATCCCCTCCTCGGCTACGGAGAGAACGGAGGCGAAATACCAGGACTCGCGCTGGGCGCCCGCCAGTCCCCGGGAGTTCCGGAACCGTACCTCCGCCACCGTCTCGGTGAGGGATGCGGTCCTGACCCGCTTCATCCTGGGATCGATGGCAAGCGTCCGGCTCTCCAGATCACGGGCGAAATCCGCCTTTTCCTGCTCCCCCACCCCTTCCCAGGAGGGGTCGAAAAGGAGCGGTCCCACGGGTCGACCGGGTGCCGCGGACCCGTCGTGGGCCTCCTCCGGCAGACCGCAGGCCTCGTCCCGGTCGGAAGCGTCCGCGCAGAAGATTGCCGCCTCCACTGTTTTCCGGACGTCGTCTTCCGACTCCCCGAACCCGTAGGAGAAGCCCATTCTCCCGTCCCGGAAAACGCGGATCCCGAGGGACAGCGTGTCCGAAAAGGAGATGGCGTCGATCCCGCCGTCACGCGCCTCATACCGGCGGACGCGGGCGCGGTGAACCCACAGCTCCGCCTCGCCCCCTCCACGGCGGGACACCTCCTGCTCCACGAGGTCGAAGAGGCGGTCAGGCACGCTGCTTCCCGGACAGATCGGACACCAGCGCGACCTCGTCGCAATCGGGGAACTTGGAACACTTGAGACAGTCGGTCCAGATCTTCTGGGGAAGGTCGGACTTTTCCACCGGGAAGAATCCCAGCTTCTCGAAAAACTCGGGCTTGTAGGTCAGGGCGAACACCCGCTTGATGCCGAGAACGATCGCCTCGGAGATACATGCCTCGACGAGTTTTGTTCCCACCCCCTTGCTCTTGTGGCCGTCGCGAACGGCCAGCGAACGCACCTCGGCCAGGTCCTCCCACATGATGTGGATCGCGGCGGACCCGATTACCTCCTCGCCGTTCTGGAGGTACACGAAATAGTCGCGCAGGTTCTCGTAGATTTCGCTCAGAGATCGCGGGAGCATGTCGCCTTTGCGCGCATACTCCGCGATCAGTTTCTGGATCGCCTTGACGTCCCCCATCCGGGCCTTCCGGATCATCCCCGGGCCGCTCCCTTGATCAGTTCTTTTGCCTGCGCCTGTGCTTTCTCGGTCACATCGGTCCCCGATATCATGCGTGCAAGTTCCTTAATCCTATCCTGATTCGACAGCGGTTGCACCCCGGTGTCGACCGCATTTTTCCCGGACTTCTTGACAACCAGCAGGTGGCTGTCGGCGAAGGCGGCCACCTGCGGGAGATGGGTCACGCAGACCACCTGTGCCGATGCGCCTAGCCCTTTCAGGCGCGCCCCGACCCGCTCGGCCACCTTCCCGCCTATCCCCGTGTCGATCTCGTCGAACACCATCGTCCTGTTTCCCCTTCCCCGCGCGGAGGCGTTTCGGAGAGCGAGCATGACGCGCGAAAGCTCCCCCCCGGAAGCCGTCCCGGAAAGGGGACGCATCTCCTGTCCCGGGTTGGCGCAGAACAGGAACTCCGCCTCGTCGAATCCGTTCGCCAAGAGGGAGTCCGCGCCGGGCGGTCGGGAAAGGAGTTCGACCCGGAATTTCGCGCCGGCCAGATCCACCAGGGCAAGCTCCTTCTCGACCGCGGGTCCCATCCGCTTTGCCCCCTCGCGCCGCCTCCTTCCCAGTTCCAGGGCCTTCCGTACGCCATCCTCCTCCTGCTTCCGCAACTGTTCCCGCAACCGTCTCTCCTCTTCCAGCGCCCCCTCGAGCCCCTCTCGCTCCTCCCGGATCTTCGCAAGCATCGCCAAAAGGCCCGGGACGTCGGTCCCGTATTTTCGCTTCAGGCGCCGGACCTCGCTAAGCCTCTCCTCCACCCGTTCCATCCGGTCGGCGGACAGCTCGACTCCCTCCGACATCCCGGACACCTCCCGCGCCAGTTCCTGGGCCTCGATCCGGATCGACCGGATGCGCTCGACGAGGGCGGCGATCCTCGGGTCGACCGCAGCCGCCTCCTTAAGCCTTGCGGCGGCAAAAGACAGGGAGGAGACCGAGGAATGCTCCGAGGAGGAAAGTGCGTCCTCGGCGCCCCGGAGGGCCTCCCGTACCTTCGAGGCGTTTCGGAAGACGAGGAGGTCCGCGGCAAGTTTCTCCTCCTCCGCGGGGTCGAGAGCGGCCCTGGTCAGTTCCTGGCTCTGGAAATCGAGATGCTCGCCCCGTTCTCGTGCGTTTGCTCCGCGCGACGCCGCCTCCTCCACCTTCCGCCTGTTGGCGGATATCTGTCGGAACAGCCGGCGCATCTCCGACGCGCCCTGTACAGTCCCCGAGAAATCGTCCAGCGCCGACAGCGCGGCGGCCCGCGACAACAGTTGAGGGACGCT
>Ga0255055_10002886_pt1 | contig 11846 bp, 22 predicted proteins | sample JV7_2_27_MG_FD_188633 | JGI IMG/M metagenome (GOLD analysis project Ga0255055, IMG submission 188633) | Seawater microbial communities from Jervis Inlet, British Columbia, Canada - JV7_2_27 | ecosystem: Environmental > Aquatic > Marine > Inlet | place: Canada: British Columbia | collected... | reverse complement strand
ACAATGTGGCCATAGAGGCGGAGTTGATCACTCCGATTGCGATGGAAAAAGAAGTACGGTTTGCCGTACGCGAAGGTGGGCGCACCGTTGGCGCCGGCGTGATCAGCGAAATTATTGAATAACGGAAGATTACGATCATGATTACCAATACCAAAATCAGAATCAGGCTCAAGGCTTACGATCATAAACTGCTTGATCGGTCTGCATCCGATATTGTTGACACCGCTACAAAAACCGGCGCTAAGGTCGTTGGGCCGATTCCGTTGCCTACTCGTATCAGCAAATACACGGTGCTGCGATCTCCGCATATTGACAAAAAATCGCGGGAGCAGTTTGAAATCAGAACGCACAAGCGGCTCATGGATATCATGGGGCCCACCCAACAGACTGTGGATGCCCTCATGAAGCTGGATCTGTCACCGGGAGTCGATGTGGAGATAAAGCTTTAGCCCAGATTTAAAATAGGGATTCAGGTTATAAAAGCTAAAGATGAGCTGATTATCTATCCTGTATCCCTAATTTTTTAACCCTTATGCCGATAAGAGTGAACTAAATTCAGGTATTAATGGAAATCCGAGTAGAATGACGAACAAAAGGTTAGATCAATGTGTAAAGGATTGATGGGGAAAAAGCTGGGAATGTCCGGATTGTTCTTGCCCGACGGCCGATATGTGCCCGTTACGGTGATTGAAGCCGGCCCGTGCGTCGTTACGCAGATAAAGACGGAAGAAACAGATGGGTATAATGCCCTCCAGTTGGGATTTGGCGACAAAAAGGAAACTCGCGTCAACAAACCGTTAAAGGGGCATTTTGACAAAAGCGCATCAGGTGCTTTTAATTATGTTAAAGAATTTGCGGTCGCGGACCCGAGCGAGTACAGTCTGGGCCAGCAAATTACGCTTGAAATGTTTAAAGTTGGCGAGCATGTGGATGTTATCGGGGCCACGAAAGGACGTGGATTTTCAGGCGTAATTAAACGACACGGATTTCATGGCGGACGCAAAACTCATGGAAGTCACAGCCATCGCATTCCGGGGTCCATCGGTTGCAGCGCGTGGCCATCAAAAGTCATCAAAGGAAAAAAATTACCCGGCCGCTATGGAAATGAACGTAAAACCATCCGAAACCTGGAAGTTATTGACATCCGACCTGAAGACAATATCATTTTGATTAAAGGTGCCGTGCCCGGTGCGAAGTCGGGACTGGTCACCATTAATAAGCTTAAATTTCAACAAGACAAGGCATCATAAAATATTATGGTCAAGAGCAGAATTTCGATTGATTCTGCCCCAAACCTTTAGATGGGGAAAGCTATGCCGGCTGTAGATGTTAAAAATATAAAGGGGAAAAAAGTTACAACCATTGATCTGGTCGAAAACATCTTCAATGTTCCCGTAAAGTCCAGCGTGCTACATGAGGTCGTAACCATGCAACTCGCCAATCGACGGGCCGGAACCGCTTCGGTCAAGCATCGCAGTGATGTGAAAGGCAGCACTCGTAAACTGTTTCGCCAAAAAGGTACGGGCAGGGCGCGCCGCGGCGATATTAAGGCTCCTCTATTGAGGGGTGGCGGCGTTGTGTTTGGACCGGATGGGCGCAGATATGCCTTCAAGGTGCCTAAAAAGGTCAGTAAGCTGGCACTGAAAATGGCTTTAAGCAGCAAACTGCAGGCCAATGAACTCATCGTGCTCGACAAATTTGAGCTGAAGCAAATTAAAACCAAGGATTTTGTCGAGCTCTTAACCGGCTTAAATCTGACCAATGCACTCATTGTCACCGCAGAAAAAAATGAAAACTTGGAACTTTCGTCCAGGAATGTGCCCGACATCAAAGTACTTCGAGGTGAGGGTCTAAATGTCTATGACATCCTTAAATACAAGACATTGATATTGTTGGAGCCGGTAATCAAGAATATTGAGGGGAGGCTGGTCGCATGATGCAATTTGAGATAATCAAACGACCCTTGAATACCGAGAAAACCAATATTCAGAAAGAAGTGGCGAATCAGGTGACATTTGAAGTCGACCGACGAGCCAATCGTATTGAAATAAAAAGGGCAATTGAAACCGCCTTTAAGGTCAAAGTGGCTGGTGTTCAGACCATGCAGATTAAAGGCAAAACCAAACGTAGAGGTCGATTTGTCGGTAAACGCCGGGACTGGAAAAAAGCGATCGTCACATTGATGCCGGGCGAGCGCATCGATTTTTTTGAAGGAGCATAGTATTAGGAGCACACAATGGCCATCAAGAAGGTAAAACCTACATCGCCGGGCAGGCGTTTTCAAACGTATTCTTCATTTGAAGAGATTACCCGCACAACACCGGAAAAGCGGTTATTAAAGCCTATTCGAAAATCCGGTGGACGAAATGCCAACGGACGCATTACCATCAGACACCGGGGCGGTGGGCACAGGCGGCATTACAGGATTATCGACTTTAAACGGGATAAAACCGGTATTCCGGCCAAAGTTGCCGCCATTGAATATGACCCGAATCGATCTGCTCGGATAGCCTTGTTACATTACGCCGACGGGGAAAAGCGTTATATATTGGCACCTCTCGGGCTTAAGCTCGAAGACATGGTGGAAGCCGGATCCAATGCGGATATCAAGCCCGGCAATAACTTGCCGCTGAGCCACATTCCTCTGGGTACCCAAATCCATAATATTGAGTTGCGTTTGGGCAAGGGCGGTCAAATTGTTCGAAGTGCGGGTGCCTATGCGCAGTTGATGGCAAAAGAAGCCCCTTACGCACTGGTTAAATTGCCCTCCGGCGAGGTACGGATGGTTCTTTTAAAATGCTCAGCTACTATTGGCCAAATCGGTAATGTTGGGCATGAAAATAAGTCTTTAGGCAAAGCCGGCCGCAAACGCTGGCTTGGACGCCGCCCCAAAGTTCGGGGTGTGGCCATGAACCCAGTTGATCATCCAATGGGCGGTGGTGAAGGAAGGTCCTCGGGCGGCCGGCACCCCTGCAGCCCGTGGGGATGGCCCACCAAGGGATTTAAGACCCGCAGCAAACGGAAAAGCGACCGTCTGATTGTAAAAAAACGTAAATAGCAATCGTTATTGGTTATCTGTTATTCGTTATTGTTTGTTGCTGATTCTATGAGCGCTGCATGTATTTAATAACTAATAACCATTAACTAATAACTAAAAAATGGAGTAACTATGCCACGATCGCTAAAAAAAGGCCCCTATATTAGTGAAAAGTTATTAAAAAAAGTTACGGAAGCTCAGGGCGCACGCAGCAACCAGGTCATTAAAACCTGGTCCCGACGTTCAACCATTGTGCCGGAGATGGTCGGTGTCACCTTGGCTGTCCACAATGGCAGAAAATTTATTCCGGTGTTTATAAGTGAAAACATGGTGGGTCATAAATTAGGGGAATTTTCACCGACGCGGACCTTTTATGGCCACGCCAGCGGGAAGAAGTCTCGCTTAATTTAACAAGCCAATTGACATAAGGGTTTTTAAAGATGGAAGTTAAAGCTTCTGCAAAGTATATACGAATTTCGCCCCGCAAAGTCCATAAAGTATTAGGGGCGGTCAAAGGCAAACCGGTTGAGACCGCGTTGAATACCCTTAAATTCATGCCTCAAAAGGCAGCGGGGATTTTGGAAAAAGTTATCCGATCCGCTGTGGCCAATGCCGATCAAAATCCGGATGTTGATATTGATTTGTTGGTCGTGCGCAATATTGTTGCAGATCAGGGTCCCGTGCTGAAACGCTGGCGGGCCAGAGCACGGGGTCGGGCAACGCGGATTTTGAAGCGAACCAGCCACATTACCGTCATATTAGACGAGGAATCTTCGGTTTAAAAAGGAGGTAAAAGCTTGGGCCAGAAAGTAAATCCAATTGGATTGAGATTAGGAATCGTCAAAACGTGGGACTCCCGTTGGTTCGGTGGTAAGAATTACGCCGAGTATATACTAGAAGACTACAAATTGCGGAAGTTTATCAAAGACAAACTATACCACGCAGGCGTGTCCCGAATTGAAATCGAGCGATCCTCCAAGCGCGTACGTTTACGGATTTATACCGCCAGGCCGGGAATTGTCATCGGGAAAAAAGGTGCCGAAATATCGCAGATCAAAAAAGACATCGAAAAGATAACGGACCGTGAAATTTCAATCGATATCCAGGAGGTTCGAAAGCCGGAGATCGATGCCCAATTGGTAGCAGAAAATGTGGCTTTGCAAATTACACGACGAGTCGCATTTCGTCGCGCCATGAAGCGTGGCGTCTCGTCCGCTATGCGCTTCGGTGCCTTGGGTGTTAAAATAATTTGCTCCGGACGCCTTGGTGGTGCGGAGATGGCCCGAACCGAATGGTATCGTGAGGGACGGGTTCCCTTGCATACGCTTAGAGCTGATATCGATTACGGCTTTATTGATGCGCGTACAACTTACGGCGTTATTGGTGTGAAGGTCTTTATTTTTAAAGGCGAGATATTGAAAAAGGATGAAGTTGAAATCGAAAGTTAGTTATCTGTTATTAGTTATTTGTTATCGGTGAAATTGAAGCTGTATCCACTCAAGTATTTCGAATAACTAATAACGAATAACAAATAACTTAGAACAGCGGAGTTGTGAAAGATGCTAAGCCCGAAAAAAGTAAAATACCGAAAACAGCAAAAAGGCAGAATGAAGGGTGTTGCCCGCCGGGGGTGTAGTCTGAATTTTGGGGAATTCGGTCTGCAAGCTACCGGTTGCGGTAGCCTGACGGCCAAGCAGATTGAAGCAGCACGAATCGCTATGACGCGGCATATAAAAAGAGGGGGCCGGATTTGGATTCGAATTTTTCCTGACAAGCCGTTTACAAAAAAACCCGCTGAAGTCAGAATGGGTAAAGGAAAAGGTGCCCCGGAGGGATGGGTGGCCGTTATTCGCCCTGGCAGAATCCTATATGAAATGCAAGGTGTCAATAAAGAAGAAGCCATAGAAGCATTTCGTCTGGCTGCCCATAAACTGTCGGTTAAAACACGATTTATTGAGAGGGGTATGGCCTAATGAAAGCCAGTGAAATTAAAGAGATGAGTCTTGAAGAGATGCAGCGTAAAATAGGCGATCTCAAAGAAGAACTATTTAATTTCTGCTTTCAGCACGAAATCGGCCAGCTCGAAAATCCTACAAGGATGAAGCAGACCAAAAGAGATATTGCTCGAATCAATACGATCATTCGTGAGATTGGGGTAAAAAGCAAGACTGCTGAAGAATAATTGATGCTATGAAAAAACAAGGAATGAGAAGACAATTGGTCGGTACCGTCGTTAGTGACAAGATGGATAAAACCGTGGTCGTCATGGTTGAGCGGCTGGTCAAAAGTAAACTTTATCATAAGTATATTCGGCGACGTGCTAAATTTGCCGCCCATGATGAAGGCAATGCATGTCAGATTGGTGATAAGGTGGTGATCACCGAGTCCAGACCACTCAGCCGATCCAAAAGATGGCGGGTGAACAAAATCGTCGAAAAAGCGGTTTGATGAGTGGAATCTGGTGCCCTGCACCCGGTTCTACACGCAACGACCTGGGCACTGTCGTGTTATGTATTTTCCCGCCTGGGACGGAAAAATCCAAGCCGCCCGCTCTGCGGGTGGTCGCTGATTCTAAGGGAATGATAAAATGATCCAGTCAGAGACGAGGTTAACCGTAGCAGATAATTCAGGGGCCAAAGTATTATATTGCATAAAGGTTCTCGGCGGTTCCCGCAGACGATATGCCAGTGTCGGTGATATCATCGTGGTTGCCGTTAAAGAAGCGCTGCCGAATGCCAAGGTCAAAAAAGGTGAGGTGTTGAAGGCAGTAGTGGTACGAACAAAGAAGGAAATTCGCAGGCCGGATGGTTCCTATATACGGTTTGATGACAATTCGGCCGTCCTTGTGAACGCATCCCGGGAACCCATCGGTACTCGAATTTTCGGTCCTGTGGCAAGAGAGTTACGGGCCAAACGATTTATGAAAATTATATCATTGGCGCCTGAAGTCTTGTAATTACTTGTTATTAGTTATTGGTTATTAGTTATTTGTTTATTGATAGTCTTGTTTTTATGGTATTTGGATGCAAAGTATGGCCCTTTAAGTGGCAAAAGGACATCAACGATAAAGCCGGCACAATCTAATAACGAATAACAATTAACGAATAACAAACTTTGGGAAAACAGGAAATGCTCCAAAAAAAGATACTGATAAAAAAAGACGATAAGATCAAGGTAATTGCCGGCAAGGACAAAGGCAAAATCGGCAAAGTCCTTAAAGTTGACAGAAAAAAGAACCGGCTGCTGGTTGAAAAGATCAATCTTACCAAACGTCACGCCAAACCAAGTGCAAAAAACAGACAGGGGGGTATTGTTGAGGGCGAGGCCCCAGTCGTGATTTCCAACGTAATGATCATGTGCAATAAGTGCGTAAGCCCCACGCGAATTAAAATACAACACCTGGAAGACGGGAAAAAGATACGCGTTTGCGTAAAATGCGGCGAAGCAATAGATACATAAGACAAGGTGACGGAGGAAGGCAATGTCACAGTTAAAAACAGTTTACGGAAAAGAGATCGTGCCCAAGCTAATGGAAACCTTCAAGTATAAGAGTATTATGCAGGTTCCCAGATTGGAGAAAATTGTCCTAAACATGGGTCTGGGCGAAGCCATCCATAATATAAAGTTGCTGGATTCCGCGGCAGAAGAGCTGATGATCATCTCTGGGCAAAAGCCGGTAGTGACCCGTGCAAAAAAGTCAATTGCTGCCTTTAAGCTTAGAGAGGGGATGCCGATCGGGTGTATGGTTACTTTGCGTCGTCAACGTATGTACGATTTTTATTACAAGCTGGTCAATATTACACTGGCGCGCGTCAGGGATTTTCGCGGTGTTTCCGGCAAAGCCTTTGACGGCCGGGGTAATTATTCTCTGGGAATTAAGGAACATATTATTTTCCCGGAGATTGATTACGATAAGATTGATAAGATTAAAGGTCTTAATATTAGCATTGTTACCACTGCTCAAACAGACGAAGAGGGCAAACAACTGCTGGGTCTGTTGGGCATGCCGTTTAGAAATTAGGGAGGGAGATTTGGCGAAAAAAGCGCTTAGAATAAAAGCGATGCGAAAGCCCAAATTCAAAGTTAGGCAATACAATCGATGTCCCATCTGTGGGCGCCCCAGAGCATATCTAAGAAAGTTTGGTCTTTGCCGTATTTGCTTTCGGGTATTCGCATCCCAGGGCAAGCTTCCCGGAGTTGTAAAATCTAGCTGGTAGCTGCCCACTGGTCAATGGCATCTGGTAACTGGTTATTGCTAGATAAAAAATCAAACAGAATCTTACGCTTCATATGATTGCTATAATCAGTAATATGAGACAGATACCGTTAACCAGATAAAATAGGCCAGGAGCCAGGAGAAAGAAGCAAGATATCGGATAAGAGGAGAAAATAATGGCGGTAAGCGATCCAATAGCCGACATGTTGACCCGGGTTAGAAATGGTGTCAAAGCCAGGTTTAACAGTGTTGATGTGCCGGGATCAAAACTTAAGACAGAGTTGGCCAAGATATTGAAGGACGAAGGTTTTATCAAGAATTATAAATTCCTTAAAGATGGCAAGCAGGGCATTTTGAGGATTTATCTCAAATACGGTCCGGGGCAGTCTGTTGTGGTTTACGGCCTCAAACGCATCAGCAAACCCAGTCGCAGGGTTTATGTGAGAAGCAAAGATATCAAGTCCGTCTATAATGGTATGGGGATTTCTATTTTATCCACATCCAGGGGTATCATGACGGACAAAAAGGCCCGGCAGGAAAACGTCGGAGGTGAGATCCTGTGCAATATATGGTAGATTTAGTTGCAGGCTGTAAGCAAAATTAAACCGGTCAAGAATGATTTCTTGTTTTTACTTGTTTTTTTGTGCCTGCTGAAGAGGGGATGTTACATATGTCGCGAGTAGGTAGGAAGCCGATTCCAATTCCGGAAAAGACCAAAATTTCATATGAGAACAGGGTTTTAACCGTTCAAGGTGCAAAAGGCACCTTAACGCGATCGATCCACCCCGCTGTGGATTTGAAAATAGAAGAGGGTGTTTTGAATGTGGTCGCGTTGGAAGATAAACGGACCAGTCGGGCTTTACAGGGGCTCACCCGAAGCCTGTTGGTCAACATGATCGTCGGTGTTAACGATGGATTTGAGCGCTTATTGTTAATAAATGGTATCGGCTATCGGGCCGAACTGAAAGATAAAACCATCATTTTAAACGTTGGATTCTCCAATCCGGTTGAATTCGATCTGCCGGAGGGCATTTCCGCATCCATTGAACGGAACACCACCATCAAATTATCCGGCATCGATAAAGAAAAACTAGGTCTAACCGCTGCTGCCATTCGGAAAATAAGGCCTCCGGAACCTTACAAGGGCAAAGGCATAAAATACGCAGGCGAGCATATCCGCAGAAAAGCCGGTAAAGCAGGGGTTACAGCCCAGTAAAAAAGGGTATGAAAAATGGGAACGATGAATTTAAGAACACAGGCGCGGTTAAAACGAAAAAAAAGAATTCGCAAAAAGATGGTGGGTACCGGGAACCGACCTCGACTGTGTGTGTTTCGAAGTACCAAGCACATTTATGCACAGGTCATTGATGATTCTCTCGGTCAAACCCTTGCTGCAGCTTCGAGTATGGAAAAAGCAGTTCGAGAGAATTCTGAATCAAAAAATAAAGTGACTGCAGCCAGTACTGTGGGAAAAATTATCGGCCAACGCGCATTGGAAAAGGGAGTCAAAAAGATCGTATTTGACCGCAACGGCTTTCTGTACCACGGCAGGATCAAGGCCGTTTCAGACGGTGCCCGTGAGGCCGGCTTAAAATTTTGATTCTCGATGGCCTTAGACGGTCCAACGAGCGTTAAACTAAAAAGGAATTAACCACAAAGGTCACAAAGCACACAAAGAATTATTGCTAAAAATTGGTTTTAAAAACTTTGTGAACTTCGTGTCTTTGTGGTGATAAGTTTTTTAAGAATAAGAATAGGATAAATTGTAATTTTACGAATTTAACTTTTCTCTTTAGGTTGTGATACCAAAGGAGGCAGGCTCTTGTTCAAACAGGAAATAGAAGAAACTCAGTTAATAGACAAAGTTGTCTATATTAATCGGGTGGCGAAGGTTGTAAAAGGTGGTCGTCGTTTCAGCTTCAGTGCGATCGTTGTTGTCGGTGACGGTCAAGGATCCGTTGGTTTCGGGCTCGGCAAAGCCGGGGAAGTGCCGGAGGCTATTCGAAAGGGTATTGAAAAAGCAAAAAAAGGCATGATTGTTGTACCCTTGATTGAGGGCACCATACCCTATGAGACGATTGGCAGGTTTGGCGCCGGCAAGGTTTTACTTAAACCGGCTGCGCAAGGTACCGGCGTAATTGCCGGTGGTGCCGTACGCGCTGTTCTGGAAGCAGTCGGTGTCCAAAATATTCTAACCAAGTGTATCGGATCACATAACCCTCACAACTTGGTGAAGGCAACGATCAACGGTCTTGAGCGACTCGAGAGTCGTGAGCAGGTGGCTGCCAGGCGAGGAATTTCTGTAGAAAATCTGTAGATTCCAGCACGAAATGAGCAACATCGGGATAACGGAAAGGATAAGATAAATGGCTGGAAATGTTAAAGTAACACTCGTTCGAAGCATGATTGGCAGACCCGAGCAGCATCGTAGAGTTTTACGAGGGATGGGATTAACCCGGTTAAATAAAACAGTTGAGCTTAAAGATACTCCTGAAATTCGGGGGATGATTAATAAGGTTTCGCATCTTGTTAGCACTGAGGAGAAGGTCGATGAAGCTTCATGAACTATCGCCGCCGTCAAAATCCCGCAAAGTGAGTAGACGCCTGGGCCGCGGTGTCGGAACCGGCAGCGGCAAAACTGCCGGTCGAGGTACTAAAGGGTATAACAGCCGATCCGGTGGCGGTGTCAGACCCGGGTATGAAGGCGGGCAGATGCCGATTCATCGACGTTTGCCGAAACGCGGGTTTGCTAATATTTTCAGAAAAAAAATTGCCGTCATCAATATAAGGGATTTATTAACATTGAAGAGTGGCAGTTTGGTGGATGAAGCAGCACTCCTAAAGGCGGGGCTCATTAAAGGCAAAAAAGACGGTATTAAATTACTCGGGCAGGGTGAGATCAGTGTAGCCCTCAATGTTAAGCTAAACCACGTCAGTACAAAAGCCAGAGAGAAAATTGAAGCAGCTGGCGGTAGCGTAGAGGTCGTATAATGATAGGCAGCGGGTTCCAAAATGTTTTTAAAATACCCGAGCTGAAAAAACGCATTTTTTTCACTTTGGCTTTGCTCATCGTATACCGGATAGGTGTCCATGTTCCGGTGCCGGGTATCGATTCGGCGGCCCTGGCATCTTTCTTTGCCAGGGCGGAAGGTACCATATTTGGTATCTTTAATATGTTTTCGGGAGGCGCTTTCGAACGGTTGTCCGTTTTTGCCCTTGGTATCATGCCTTATATCAGCGCCTCCATTATATTACAGCTTTTGACTGTCGTCATTCCGCATCTTGAACAATTAAAAAAAGAAGGCGAGGCCGGGCGAAAAAAAATTACGCAATATACCCGCTATAGCACCGTTGTTTTAAGCATTATTCAGGGATTTGGTATCAGTGTAGGATTGGAAAGCATGAGTTCACCCGGTGGTGCTGGGGTGGTGTTGATACCGGGATGGGCATTTCGGCTGATGACGGTAATCACCTTAACGGCAGGTACAGCCTTCATTATGTGGCTGGGGGAGCAAATCACCGAGCGCGGAATCGGCAATGGAATTTCCCTGATCATTTTCGCCGGTATCGTTGCGCGGCTACCCACTGCTGCCGGCAATACGTTTCGCCTGCTTTCGACCGGTGAAATGGGAATTTTTATCGCGTTGATTCTGGTCATTTTTATGGTGCTTGTTGTCGGGTTCATCATATTTGTCGAACAAGGACAGCGTCGAATCCCGGTTCAATATGCCAAACGTGTGGTGGGGCGAAAAATGTACGGTGGTCAGAGCACCCATCTGCCTCTGAAAATAAATACATCCGGTGTGATCCCGCCGATTTTTGCTTCATCGATCATCATGTTTCCGGCTACCATAGGCAGTTTTATTAATATTCCCTGGATAAAAAATATTGCTGAAACAATGCGGCCGGGCAATGCGATTTATGAATTAATGTTTGTCGGATTTATCTTCTTTTTTTGTTATTTTTATACTGCCGTAACTTTTAACCCGGTTGACGTTGCCGAAAATATGAAAAAACACGGGGGATACATTCCGGGTATACGCCCCGGAAAGCGCACAGCAGATTATATAGACAAGGTATTAACTCGCATTACGCTTGGTGGGGCCATTTATGTGTCTGCTGTTTGTGTACTGCCTTCTATTTTAATAACCCGGGTTAATGTTCCATTTTATTTTGGTGGAACGGCGCTGCTTATTGTGGTCGGCGTGGCGATTGACACGGTTGCGCAAATCGAGTCACACATGCTGAGCCGACACTACGAGGGATTTCTAAAGCAAGGTTCCAGATTAAAAAGCCGGTAATCGCCTGCGCTGAAGACCGGAATTATAAACCCCGGAAACAGGAGTCGCCTGTGGCCAAAGAAGAACCGATAGTTGTCGAGGGTATTGTTCTGGAGACATTGCCCAACGCGATGTTCAAGGTCGAGTTGGAGAACAAACACCAGGTGCTTGCCCATATTTCAGGAAAGATGCGCATGCACTTTATTAAGATTCTGCCTGGAGATAAAGTCACCGTAGAGCTTTCTCCATACGACCTGACTCGCGGCAGAATAACCTACAGATCAAAGTAAAACTGGGAATGGGGTTTTGGATG
>Ga0255055_10002885_pt1 | contig 11847 bp, 15 predicted proteins | sample JV7_2_27_MG_FD_188633 | JGI IMG/M metagenome (GOLD analysis project Ga0255055, IMG submission 188633) | Seawater microbial communities from Jervis Inlet, British Columbia, Canada - JV7_2_27 | ecosystem: Environmental > Aquatic > Marine > Inlet | place: Canada: British Columbia | collected... | reverse complement strand
CGGTGCTCTATGCCGTCAACATCGGTCTCGGCGCCGCCCACGTCTTCACCATGGTGAGCTCAGGAACACTCGTTGCCGCCCACCTCGCCCTGGCATCCCTCGTGTGGGCCCTCACCGTCGCCGCGACTACGGCGGCCGCACGAGCGAGGGTTCCACAACTCGAGGAGAGCTCGATCCCGGGATGAGCGCCGTCTTGCGTCGGGACACCATGGCCGTCTACGTTGCCTTGACATGACCAGCGATCAATCATCGACGGCAACCGGCGTACTCCGCGACGAGCACAAGCTGATCCTCGAGGTCGCCGGCGCCCTCGAGGCCATGCTCATCGCAGAAGAGGAAGGCACCCCGCTCGACTACGACGCCGTGGCCCGATGCATCACGTTCTTCCGCCTCTTCGCCGACGCCTGCCACCACGGCAAGGAGGAGGACCTGTTGTTTCCGGGCCTCGAAGCAGAGGGGATGCCGCGAGATAGCGGGCCGATCGCCGTGATGCTCTATGAGCACGAACAGGGCCGGGCCTTTGTACGCGCCATGGCGGCTTCGCTGGAAGATGCCAGGGCGAGAGACGACCAGGCAGGTGCCGCCCTGAGGAGCGGTGCCGAGGGCTTCATCGAGCTGATCGTGGCCCATATCGGCAAGGAGGACAACGTCCTCTTCAACATGGCCGACGGGATGATCGTAGGACCGACGTGTCGTGACCTCTGCGCCCGTTACGACGAGGTCTGTGCCAGGCGATTCGAGGGCCAGACCGTGGAGGATCTCGAGCGTCTCGCCGCCGAGATTCTCTAGCGAGGCAGTCTCGAAACGAGTTCAGGACTCGGGCGTGACGCGCCTCATGACGTCGAGGATGACTCTCGCCTCGGTGTCCGTCACGTGATCGGCGAAATGATTCTCGATGCCGCTGAGGTGGACTTGGGAAGCCTTTTGGGCGATCTCGAGGCCACGGTCGGTCAGGGTGAGCCTGATGGCGCGGCGATCCTCGGGATCGGACATACGCCTGAGCAAACCGCGTTGTTCGAGCCGATCGGCGACCGCCGTCAGACCCGGTTTGCTCATGAACACGTTCTGTGCGAGGTCGGTCATACGGATACCGCGGTCTCCCGCCTTGACGACGTGCATGAGCACGTCGTATGTCGCCATGTCGATGCCCGTCTCGTTGCGCAGCTCTTCCGCCATGAGCCGGAGTGCGAGCTTTCTGTGCATCTCCATGACCGCCCACCACGCGTGGCGTTGAATGCTGACGACATCGTCGGCGTCGAGCACCGGTATTTGACTTCGTTGGCTCATTGTGTTCAACTTTGTTTGTTTGATATCAAACTATTTGTCACATTATTGTTCATCTGCTGAATCATATCAGCATACGAACCCACCGTCGAGAGAAAGGGAACACCTGGTCGGCAAGAAGTTGGACAGAAGAGATCCGAGATTCCTACGAGGAAGAAGCCCCATGAAATACATCGTCGAAGTCAGCATCCCCCACGAACCGTTCAACAGCTACGTGCGAGAAGGCACGGCCGGACAGAAGATCGGAGAGACGCTCGCAACCGTTCAACCCGAGGCCATCTACTTCACCGACAAGGGCACGGGCCGGGGTGCGATCATGATCGTCAACATCGACGACGGCTCTCAGATCCCTCACGTTTCGGAGCCGTGGTTCCTCACCTTCAACGCCTCGGTGAACTGGCACATCGCCATGCTTCCCGAGGAACTCGCGGCAGCCGGCCTCGAGAAGTACGCCACCACCTGATCCGAGCAGACAGAACGACGAAGTGGAGGAGCACTCGTGAACGAAACGGCGGATATTGCTCGTCGCTACTACGAAGAAGTCTGGGACAAGAGTGATCTCGATGCGGCAGATGAACTCGTTGCCCCCGAGATCGTCTTGAACAGTTGGGCTCCCGGAATGGATGCCCTCAAGGGTGTCATCACCAGTACCCGCGAATCATTCCCCGACCTGAAGTACACACTCGAGGACGTGATCGTCGCCGGCGACAAAGTCGTCGTGCGTTTCACGTTCCGTGGGACACATCGCGGTGTGTACCGCGACCTGGCACCGACGGGTACAGAAGTGGCCTACACCGGAATCGGCATCTGGCGAGTGGCGGACGGCAAACTCGTCTAGCATTGGAGCAACGTGGACCTGTACGGCCTGATGCAACAGCTCGGAGCAATCCCCTCTTGACCGCGACGGTTCGGCGGGGCTCTGCGCCTCAGGACCGCCGCAGGGCGAGGGCCACCGCCTCGACCCGGCTGTGGACCTCGAGCTTGGCGAGGATGTGCTGGATGTGGTTGCGGACGGTTGCCTGGGAGAGGAACAGCCGCTCGGCGATGGCCGACCCGTCCAGGCCCTCGGTGAGGAGCTGGAGCACCTCGCGCTCGCGAGGGGTGAGCACGTCGAGACGCCCGTCACCTTCGGCGGTACCGGGCCTCCAACCGTCCAACCGCTCGACGATCACCCGCTCCAATTCGGGGGGCAGCGCCACCTCTCTGACGAGATGCACGAGCCGGCATTGGTCGCGGAGCGCGGCGGGAGGAACGATCGTGGAAGCACTGAGCCAAAGAGTCTTGCCGGCGGCGGACCGACCCAGCACCTCGGCCGTCTTGATCACCTCGTCCGGCTCACCGGGCGAGGCCGCCGGACAGAAGCCGTCGCACACCGCGTCTCCACAGCGATCCTTCCAGCACAGGACCTCGTAACACGGCCTTCCCAGCGCCTCAGCCGATTCGTAGCCGAGCAGCTCGGTGGCCGCGTCGTTCCACGCGATGATCCGGAAGTCCCCGTCGATGGCAATCATGGCGTCGGTGGTCCGGCCGAGAACATCGAGCAGCTCGGCGAGCGAGCCTCCGACTGCCGGATCGATTGCGGTGACACTGGTCATGGGCTGTTGCCGACTGTACGGGTGGTCCGGAAGGGCGTCAACGAGCGTTCCTCAGCACGGCGAGGATCCCGCCCGCCGCCAGGATCTCGCGCATCTCCTCCGGCAGGGCATCACCCTGCAGTGCGACGCCGGTTTGGACGTTGCGAACCTGTCCCGAGGCAAGATCGATCTCGATGGTGTCGCCGTCCGCGAAGGCGTCATGGACGCCGGAACAGACGACCACCGGAAGGCCAACTGCAATCGCGTTACGCATGAACAGCCGTGCCAGCGATTCGGCGACGACACAGGACACGCCCAGGGCCTTCAGGTTCTCGGGAGCCGTCTCCCGGCTCGACCCGCACCCGAAATTGCGTCCCGCCACGATGACGTCTCCGGGTTCGACCTCGGAGGCGAAGGCCGGAATCACCGATTCCAGGACGTGCAGTTTGCGAACCTCGACGGGGTCGACGGCGTACGCACCGGGAGAGAGCACGTCGGTGCTGATGTCGTGGTCGAGTTTCCACACCCGGCCGGCCAGGATGTCGCTAACCACGGATGGCCTCCAACTGTCGGGGATCGGCGATGCTCCCGGCCAGGGCCGACGCGGCCACCGTCGCGGGTGAGGCGAGGTAGATCTCGGCCTGGGCGCTGCCCATCCGTCCGATGAAGTTGCGGTTGTGGGTGCCGATACAGCGCTCACCAGGTCCGAGGAGCCCGCCGTGGCCCCCGAAACAAGGACCACACCCCGGGGCGAGCACCGAAGCCCCGGCATCGACGAGCGCCTCCAGAACGCCCGCCTTCATCGCCTCACGGAGCACATCTCGCGACGCGGGGACCACGAGAAGGCGGACTCCAGGAGCGATGTGCTGCCCGCGGAGCACATCGGCTGCTTCCCGCAGATCCTCGATACGCCCGTTGGTACACGATCCGATGAAGGCCTGCTGGATGACGAGACCCTCGACGTCGGTGACGGGTCCGACCCGGTCGACCTCATGGGGCATCGCCACCTGAGGCGGGAGGTCCGAGAGCGAGATCTCGTGAACGGCCTCATACATCGCATCGGGATCCGGAGCGAAGGGCTCGGCGCCCAGACCTCCGTGGTCGCGGAGGTAGGCATCGGTGACATCGTCGGCTGCAAAGAGCCCGAACTTGGCTCCCATCTCGACCGCCATGTTGGCAACGGTGAGCCGGCTCGACATGTCGGCGTTCGATGCCGCCGGGCCGGCGAATTCCATCGCCTTGTACTGAGCGGCATCGGCGCCGAAACGTCCGGCGAGGTGCAGGATCACGTCCTTCCACGAGACCGCGGGACGGAGATCCCCGGTCAGCTCGAAGCGGATGGTCTCCGGCACCCGGAACCACAGCCGTCCGGTGGCCAGGGCATAGACCATGTCAGACGTGCCGATGCCGGTCCCCCCGGCCCCGAGGGCGCCGTAGGTCGTGGAGTGCGAATCCGTACCCACGATGAGCATGCCGGGCCGCACGTGGCCGCGCTCCGGCAGGAGCTGGTGACAGATCCCCTCGCCGGCGTCGTAGAAGGCGGTGATTCCGAGCCGGGCCACGTGCTCGCGGATCCGGTGGTGGATGGCCGCCGCCTCGGCCGAAGGGGCGGGGACGAGGTGATCGATCACCACCACGGTGCGGTCCGGGTCGAAGACGCGGTCCTTTCCGACGTCGGCGAGAAGGTCGAACACCGAGGCAGCGAAGATGTCGTGGAGCAGGGCGAGATCGATGTCGGCGACGACGAACTCGCCCGCCGCCACCTGCTCCCGTCCCGCCGCCCGCGCCATGATCCGCTCCGCCAGTGTCATGCCCATGATGTCTGGCCCTCCATCAGCCCGCCCCCAGGCTGCGCCCGCCGCAGACGTACAGCGTCTGACCGGTCACATACGAAGACTCGTCCGCAGCCAGGAACAGCGCCGCGTTGCCGATGTCCTCCGGCGTGCCGATACGGCCCGCCGGGATCGTCTTGATGAGACGTTCCTGGACCTCCTCCTTCAGGCCGCGAAAGAGGGGCGTATCCACCAGCGCCGGGGCGATGGCGTTGGCGGTGATGCCGTAGCGTGCCATCTCGAGGGCCAGCGTCCTCGTCAGGCTGATCACGGCGCCTTTCGAAGCGGCATAGTTTGCCTGACCCGGCCCGCCGAGCCAGGCGCGTGACGAGATGTTGATGATCCTGCCCGACTTCTGCTCCATCATGTGAGGGGCGACGGCCCGACAGCAGAGGAACTGGGACTTCAGATTCACCCGCAAGACGGTGTCCCAGTCCTCCTCGCTCATCTTGACCAGCCACTTGTCCCGGCTCGTTCCCACGTTGTTCACCAGGATGTCCACGCCGTCGTACGCGGCGAGCGCGGCGGTCACGAGACCCTCGGCGCCCTCGGCCGTCGCGACGTCGGCGGCATGGCCGACGGTGTCGAAGCCGGCCGCGGTGAACTCAGCCACCGTCTCGTCGACCCTCTCCGGCACGAGGTCGTTCACAACGACCCGGGCCCCGGCCCCGGCGAGCACCCGGGCGATACCGGCCCCGATCCCCTGGCCCGACCCGGTAACGATGGCAACTCGTTCCGTTACGTTCACGTCACTACCTCCATGCGCTCATCGTCCCTTGAACTCGGGGGGTCGCTTCTGGATGAAAGCCTGGATCCCCTCGTTGCGGTCCTCACTGGCGCGCAACACCGCATGGCTCGTCGCTTCGAGTTCGAGGCCCGTTTCCAGGTCGGTCTCGGTGGCCCGGTTGACGAGCACCTTGACACGATCATGCGAGAGCGGGGCACGGCCGGCAATGCGCTGTGCCAGCACCATGGCTTCTTTCATGAGGTCCTCGTCCGGGACCACGCGGTTGACGAGACCCATGCGCAGGGCGTCCTCGGCGCTCACGTGGTCGGCAGTGAACATCAGCTCCTTCGTGAAGCCGGGCCCGATGAGCCTGGTGGCCCGCTGCGTCCCCCCGGCGCCGGGGAGGCTCCCTACCTTGGCCTCGGGAAAACCGAGCCGGGCGCCTTCTGCAGCCACCCGCAGGTCGCCGGCCAGGGCGAGCTCGAGCCCCCCGCCGAGGGCGTAGCCACGGATGGCGATGATGACGGGCACATGGAGGTTCTCGAGCCGCCCGAAGACGCTGCGGACGAGCAAGCCGAGCGGATCGTGGATGAGACCGGGCTCGAATTCCTTGCCCCTGCTCTTCAGATCAGCGCCGACACAGAAGGCCTTGTCTCCAGAGCCGGTGACGACGAGCACCCTGGTCTCCGGATCGGCCTCGATCTCGTCGAGGATCGTGGTCATCCGCTCGAGCATCGCCACGGTCATCGCGTTGAGCGCCTGCGGCCGGTTCAGGGTCAGGACCCCCACCGCTCCATCGCGCTCGTAGAGGACGGGATCTTGCTCGGAGGTGTCCACGTGCTCGTCGGTCACTGCTCACTCCTCTCTTCGATACCGCTCACCACGCCGCTGCGGAACAGGTCCCTGATCTCGTCCTCCGCGAAGCCGTAGCCGCCCAGGATCTGTGCCGAGTGTTCACCGGGGACGGGCGGCGCGGGGCCGGAAGCATCGCCCGGGGTCTCCGACAGCCGGCCCGGAAACACCGGCCCACAGACCTCTCCGGTCACCGGGTGCTGCACGGTCGCGAGAGCGTCTCCCTTGGCGACCTGTTCTTCGGCTACCAGCTCGGGGTACGTCAGCAACGGTCCGCAGAGGATGTCTGCGCCGTCGAGCACCTCGATCCACTCCTTGGTCGTCCTCGTGCGAAACAGCGGCTCGAGGACGTCGCGCAGTGACGGACGGTCCCGGACGCGTTTCTCGTTCGTGTCGAATCGCGGATCGGTCGCCAGCTCCGGCACGCCGAGGGCCGTGCAGAGTGCGGGCCAGCGCTTGGCGGTATAGGCGGCCACCATCACATAGCCGTCCCGGGTCGCGAACGCCTCGTTGGGAGCCGAGTAGGGAGCGGCGCTGCCGAGCCGTTGCGGGGCCCGGCCGTCGGCGAAGAACATCGACAGCGGAACGACCTGGAGAGCGAGGAGCGAATCGAGCAGAGACACATCGACCCGCTGCCCCCGGCCGGTGCGCTCCCTGGCGAGGAGGGCGGCGAGGATGGACGTGGCGGCGTAGATGCCGCCGGCCATGTCTGCGGCCGGGACGCCCGCCTTGACGGGTGGGCCGTCGGCCGTACCGGTGACGCTCATGATCCCTCCCATGGCCTGAACGACACCATCGACCCCGGGCCGGTCGCGCCACGGCCCGTTCTGACCGAACGCCGAGATCGCGGCATAGACGAGGCGCCGGTTGCGAGCGGCCATGGCTTCGTAGCCGATGCCGAGGCGGTCGGCGACACCCGGCCGGAAGCTCTCCAGCGCCACATCACAGTGCTCGGCGAGGCGCAGCAAGACCTCGGATCCTCCGGGTTTCTTCAGGTCGACGACGACGCTGCGCTTGTTGCGGTTCATGCCCAGGAACGCGGCGGCGACCCCTGCGACGAAAGGCGGGCCCAGGCCCCGGCCCCACTCACCGCCCGGCGGCTCCACCTTGAGAATCGTGGCGCCCAGGTCGCCGAGGTGCATGGCGCAGGTGGGCCCGGCAGCGCCTTGCGACAGGTCGAGCACGGTGAGGCCTTCAAGCGCTCCACTCATGCGCCACTTCCTCGAAGACCGCTTGCTCGGCTGCAGGGGTGGCCGTCCGACCCGCACCGGCACCCCGCACCGCAAAGTGGGCGAACTCGGAGGCGATCTCGTCGGGCGTGTACGGACCGCCCGGCCGGTACCAGCGCACCACCGAATTGCACATCCCGAGAACAGCCTTCACGGCGAGGCCGACGTCCTGATCCACGAACTCGCCCGAGGCAATCCCCTCGGCGAACATGCGCCGGAAGATGAGCTCGTAGTGGTCCCGTTTGGCCACATGGGCCGCCATGAAGTCGGGAGCCAGGTAACGCCCCTCCTCGATGAAACAGGCAATGGCGTCCTGATCGCGTATCGCCTCCACCGTATGGAGGGCCACGGCCCGGCTCAGTCGCTCCCGAACCGGCAGATCCGACTCCGCAACCTCCTCGACGAGGGGCGTGACCCGGTTCACCGTCAGCTCGATGATCTCGGACAGCAAGGCCTGCTTGCTCGGGAAGTGGTGATAGAGGCTCGACTTGGTGATCCCCACCTCACCGGCCAGGTCGGCCATGCTCGTCCCGTTGAACCCCTTCTCGCGGAAGAGGGCTGCGGCTTCTCGACGGATCCTCTCCTTCGTCGTGGGTTCACTCGTCATGCTGCCTGCCCGTCGACGAGCCCCATTCCGCAACGCAACGCCTCGAGGTTCATGTCGCGATGACGGGCGGGAACTCTGGCAGCGACCGCTCGTCGCAGGGATTCGGCATCGACGATCCCGGTGGACGCCTGCAGCACGCCGAGGGCCACTACCCCCGTGACGAGCTGCCCGCCCGACACGGCTCGGGCCGTGTCGACCACCGGGAACCGGCGGGCATCGCCGTTGAGTGACTCTGGTGCACAGCGGCTGTCGACGATGAGGCGGCCCCCCTCACGGAGCTCGGGCTGATACCGGGCATAGGCCTCGGCGCTGAGGATCACGAGGAGGTCGATGTCGTCGGCCAACGGGAAGCCGATGTCGCCGCCGGCGATCACGACATCGGAGCGGCTGGCGCCGCCGCGGGACTGGGGCCCGTACACCTGGGCGTGGGTGGCGTTGCTCCCGGACAGGATTGCGGCTTCAGCGAGGATCCGGCCGGCCGTGACGACGCCCTGGCCGCCGGCACCGGCGATCCGGATCTCGCTACGACTCATCGCCCGCAACCCCGCGGATTCCCGAAAACACAGGCCTCATGTCTCTCTGGAGGACACCGGTCGCCAACCCCGGCGGCGTCGCCGACGATGGCACGTGGTTGACAAAGCTCTTCGAGGCCAAGAGATCTGCCACGCCGGCGTCGCGTCGCGCCATCCAGGTCAGCATCTCGGCACCGCCGCCGACCTTGTTGTAACGCCCGTAGTACTCGGGACAGTCGCTGATCACCTCGATGAATGAAAATCCGTGGTGACTCATCCCGTCGGCCATGACCTTCGTCATCTCGATCGGCGTTGCGGCGAGAACGCGGGCCACGAACGAGGCACCGGCACCGATCATGAGCTTGCAGGCATCGAACGCCGGCTCCGTGTTCCCTGCCGGTGTCGTCGAGGCCACGGCACCTTCGGGTGTGGTCGGCGCGGCCTGGCCTCCGGTCATCCCGTAGATCGAGTTGTTGAGCAGGAGAACCGTGATGTCGATGTTCCTGCGGGCGGCATGGATGAGGTGGTTACCGCCGATGGCAAGGCCGTCTCCATCTCCGGTCACCACCACGACCTTCAGCTCGGGACGCGCGAGCTTGAGCCCGGTGGCGAAGGCGGGAGCACGGCCGTGGGTCCCGTGGAGGGTACAGAAGTCCACGTAGCCGACGAGGCGGCTGCTGCATCCGATCCCGGCCACCATCGCGAGCTTGTCCTGGTCGATCTGGAGCTGCTCGACGGCTTCGAGAAAGGCGCGTAGCACGATGCCGTGGGCACAGCCCGGGCAGAGAACGTGCGGCATTGCCCACTCGCGGAGATAGTCCCTGACGTCGGTCATGAGCGGCCTCCTTCGCTGGAGGTGAGGACGGCGAGAAGGTCGGTGGGGGTGATCGGCTCGCCGTCTGCGCGCAGATGCCCGATGATCTCTGCATCTCCTGCGGCGGCCCGCTCCACCTCACCAATGAGCTGGCCGAGGTTCATCTCGGCCACGATCATCGTGTCGAGGTGCTTCGCCGCCACCGCGACCTGACGATGCGGAAACGGCCACAGCGTTACCGGTCGGATCAAGCCGGCCTTCACTCCACGATCGCGAGCCCGCAGCACCGCCTCGCGGGCCGACCGGGCCACGATCCCGTAGGCGAAGATCGCAACGTCGGCATCGTCCATCATGAAGTCTTCGACCACGACGATGTCGTCGACATGCACCTCGACCTTGCGGTGGAGCCGGGTGAGCAGTGCCCCTGCCAGGTCGGCGTCGGTGGTCGGAAAGCCGCGTTCGTCGTGGGCGAGCCCGGTGACGTGGAACCGGTATCCGTCTCCGAACGCTGGCAGCGGCGGCACGCCGTCGGGCGGCGCCACCTTGGGCCAGAAGGTGTCTGCATCGCCGTTGGGACGCACTCGGTCCACGATCTCCACCGATTCGGGCAGGGTGACGCTCTCGCGGGTATGGCCGATGATCTCGTCGTAGATGACGATCACCGGGGTGCGGAAGCGTTCCGCCAGGTTGAACGCACGAACGGTGAGATCGAAGACCTCCCCCACCGACGAAGGGGCAAGCACGATGGCGGGATGGTCACCATGGGTGCCCCAGCGGGCCTGCATCACGTCGCCCTGTGAGGGCGACGTCGGCAGGCCGGTGCTCGGACCGCCCCGCATGACGTCCACGACAACACACGGGACCTCGGCCATGGCGGCAAAGCCGAGGTGTTCCTGCATCAGCGTGAAGCCGGGACCACTCGATGCGGTCATGGCCTTCGATCCGGCGAGGGACGCCCCGATGACGGAGGCAAGGGAGGCAATCTCGTCCTCCATCTGCACGAACACTCCACCGACTTCGGGAAGCATCCGGACCATGTGCTCGGCGATCTCCGACGACGGGGTGATCGGGTAGCCCCCGTAGAAGCGGCACCCGGCGGCGATCGCCCCCCGGGCACAGGCCTCGTTGCCCTGGACCAGCGCGGCCTCGCTCATCGTGAGCCTCCTCCGACGATCGCCGGGGCCCGGGGTGGATGGATGGCAATGGCGAAGTCGGGACACAGCAGCTCACACAGCCGGCAGCCGGTGCACGCTTCCGGATCCACGACGATCAGCTCCCCGTCGACGTCCACCGCCAGGCAGTACTCGGGACAGACCCGGGAGCAGATATCGCAGCCCTTGCACCACTCGTGGCGGATGTCGATCTCGTGCGGCCCGGAGAAACCCTCGGGGGACGGCGCTCGCTCCGGCACCCGGGCCCTGGCCACCTCGCGCCCCGCCCGGAATGCGGCGAGGTTCACGTCCTCGGTTCCGCGAGGCACGAGGCCGGCAATGGCAGCCTCCCAGTGGGCCTGGTCGACGTCGAGGAAGGCCGCAACCGAACCGAGGATGACGCTGTTGGCGGCCCGGACGTTGCCGAGCTCGGCTGCCGTGGCGGCCGCGTCGATGAGCCGGGTTTTCAGGAGACGGCTGTTGAAGAGCTCGGCATCGATGCCGGGATACCGCTCCAACCAGGATCGACGGTCGACGCAGGCGCCGGGGGGAACGATGGTACGGATGTCGGCGACCACCGCCCCGCCCTCGCGGACGTACTCGACCCAGCGGATGGCCTCCGCCCATTCGAACGCGGCCAGCACCTCGGCGCTCCCCAGCGGGACGAGGGGGCTGTCGACGTCGGGTCCCCAGCGAATGTGGCTGAACACCGAGCCGCCGCGTTGTGCCATCCCGTGCACCTCACTCTGCTTGACGTCGTAGCCGGCGCGAATCAGGGCGTCGGCAACGATCATGCTGGCGAGGATCACGCCCTGGCCGCCGACCCCGGCGAGGAGCAAACCGCGGGTGCGTTCAGACACCGGCGACCTCCTTCACGTCCGGAACCGGCACGATGGCGTGCGGTGGACACAGTTGGACGCAGAGCGTGCAGCCGGTGCAGGTGACCGGGTCGATGACGACCTTGCGCCTGCCCTCGTAAGTCTCGTCCGACCAGACGATCGATGGGCATCCGGGCGTCATGCAGGCCTGACAGGCCGTGCACGCCTCGGCGACGACCTGGAACGGGTTGTCGCGGATCTTCACCGGCGCTTCGACGCAGGGACGGTTCGTGATGACCACGGACGGACCGACATGAGCGATGGCGTTCTCGAGTGTGCTGTAGGTCGCCGCCAGGTCGTACGGGTCGACGACGCTCACGTCGCGCACCCCCAGCGCCTTGCACAACGCCACCAAGTCCACCGGGGTCGTATCCGAGCCCTGGAGTG
>Ga0255055_10002884_pt1 | contig 11848 bp, 16 predicted proteins | sample JV7_2_27_MG_FD_188633 | JGI IMG/M metagenome (GOLD analysis project Ga0255055, IMG submission 188633) | Seawater microbial communities from Jervis Inlet, British Columbia, Canada - JV7_2_27 | ecosystem: Environmental > Aquatic > Marine > Inlet | place: Canada: British Columbia | collected... | reverse complement strand
TACGCTGTATACTCGTCGAAATCCCAGCCAGCATTCTCGATATTATATCTGTGAATATCAGTCAGAGTGGCTGGCTGAGTTACAGCTGCTGTGCCATCCTCGATACCTACGAAATCTCGTACGCGGATAGAAATCTTCTCAGATGTTACTAAGCCTGAACCTAGGTCGTATGTAAGGAAGAAGGGTTCACAGTAACGTTGTGTTACCAAAGCCTGCCCCCGTCCCCAAGAGATATCTACTGGCTCTGCTGCTAGTTCAGCATCAGTGACGGTAGCTCCTGTTACAGTGTAGTCTCTGAGGTCGATGCCGTCTGTGCGCTTCACCAGCGTAGTAGCATCGTCGTCGTAGAAGTACAACTCTAGGCCCATCTGTATGATGTGAATGTGGGAATCAAGACCGCCCGTATTGCGCCAGAAATGAGCAGTTACCGCGTCGTTATCATTGTCCCACGCGGCATGTAGATCATTTGTTTCTGCGTTAGTCTCAGCTTCAAGTCCTTTGCGTCTCTGGATGCTTCCGTCGATGTTGAGCCTGAAGTTGGCTATGTCAGTTACGGCCCCATCAGGGTACGTAAGAGGGGTTACCTCTGTGTGTAACCCCCCTACGAAATCGTGATAGTTCTTGGTTTGTTCCCTAATTGGCATTATGCTAGTGCTGCCTCTGCTTCTTCATCCGATACCACATGCTCGGGATCGAACTTCTCGGTTTTGAACTTGTCAGCTTCCGCCTTTGCCTTTGCTGTCTTACGGACCTGTTTGGTCTTAGACTCTTCAGCCAGTTTCCATGCTTCCTCACAGTAGTTGCGAAGGTGTTTCTCTGCACGAGACGGGGAGGTATACTCACCTGCGTAGGTCTCTGGAAACTTAACTGCACTCTTACCATTGAAATCTGTTACAATGAGCTGATACAGTGATGCGTGGCTAGGGCGTCTGCTCTTGCCTACGCCGCACACTACACCATTAGGAAAATGATAATCCATCTGAGAGAAGTTAGCCGATTGTGGGTTATCCATCTCATCTTGGATTTCGTCTGGTGTCTTTGTTCGCATGACGCGAGCGTCTTTGAAACTGTCAATTACATTCATTTTACGTTACTCCCTAGTCGGGTCCGGGTACTGATCTTACCGGATGGTCGTCCGAAATTCGGATATTGTGCCTTGCCTACTCCGAAGCGGTCTTTGTCAGACCTTCCAGAGATTCTATAACGTCTTGCATTCCTGATTGAAACGCGATTCTCCTGTTGTTTAATCCAAGCGAAACAGCGTTCCTCAGCAATTGCCAAGAACGTGGCTTCCATGTGATCCGGTAAATCTGGCACGGCAGTGTTCTCGTGGGTCCAACCCTTCGTAGCACGTCCGTGGCAAGCTACCTTACTCACCTCTGTAGTAGATGAAATGCCCTGATCGAACGAGTCAAATACTATATGTTCCCCATCAAAGGAAGTCCAATACCGGGGATTGTGATTGATATCAATGATCAGCTTCAGATTGGTGGGGTCTTCCACCACCTGAGTAAATGAATCATCGGAGTTGCGTCCTGAAACCATATCGAAGAATACTTCGGGTAACAGATAATCAACGTCTCTATATCGGATCTGGGTATCCACATTATCAACCTTCATGTCGTACTTGACCCAGTTTACGTGCTGGATCTCATCTGGTACTTTCATGTGGGTTGGTAAATCGGTATCCCCTAATGCAATTAAAACGAACAACTCATCAGCGGTAGGCAGATTCATTTCTGCCGCCATATCAAAGTATGTTCGTTTTAGTATGTTGGCTACACGCTGTGATTCCAGCGAATCGCCTATATCGTTCACAGAGTCACTAGTCATGTCCTCCATGATAATCTGTACGTAATCCAGAAGGCTTCTGGTAGACATAGTTACTCCTTAGAAGGTAAGCCCCCTATGAAGGGGGCTACCGTTGTGCTTAGTTATCTGCGATAAGTCCGTGAGCTTCCAGTGCTTCAATAATCGCAGTGATGCGAGTAATCGAAGTTGCAAGGTCCGTAGACACCGCAATTGAATCGCCTTGTTCACCAATCTGTGGGTTACCATCAGAATCGGCCAGCTTGCTAGTTTCTTTAGTAGGCTGTGTCATAGTGATCTCCTAATGAAGATCCCCCGACCCGAAAGCCGGGGGTTCTTAGTTTACGTAGCTAGGATTTCTCCACCTGTGCTACCAGAAGGCACAACACATTCTAACGTGAGAATGCCAGCACCTGCTGTAAATACACCAGTTTCATAGCCGAAGGTTACTACACAATCCGCGTCGTTCACCTTACCAACAGGCAGAACTCCACCAACCAAAGCGCCGTCGCAAACTACAACGTCACCAATGGCATCCAAGACAAGGATATCAACAGCTGCGTCGATACCGTCGATAACATCGAAGACCGGCGTAGCCGCATTCGACCAGAGGCCGATGTCGAGGTTACCGTTAGCGGCGGTAGTGAATACTTTCGTTACTTGGAAGTTAGCACTCTTAATGTACGATCCGTGAGGAATCGTAACACTCTGAGGCGGGATAGACGCTGATGTAATCGCAGCAGTGGCTTCAAGAGCCGTTGCATCAGGCAACTCAACTGTATAGAACAGCGTTGAGCCTTTTGCGGTAACTGCCGGGACATTATTGTCAGCGGAATGTGTTTCAAACCCTACGACCAATCCATCTTTATTGGTCCACGTGTTTCCTCTAGGCATAATAATCTCCCTTATACAATAGAAGTGTCAGAGTTGACAACGATGAGGTTTTCAGGACGGAATACTTTCAGACCGTAGCGTGCAGTCGTAACATGCTCTTCACGCTGGAAGTCCTTGTTGTATTCACCATCTACTTCCGGCAACTGACGCCAAGCGCCCATAAACGGAAGGATGTCCGGGGCAGCGGCAGAGAAGAACAGATTACATTTAGCGTTCGTAAGAGCAACGCCATCAATAGTTTCTGTTCCATTACCGGGACCGGCATCAGCGAGGTAGTTCGAAGTGTAAACGTCGAAGCCGTAGATGTTCTTAACGAAACGCATACCGGAGGCAATGCCTTCCGCGATGATTCCTTCCCAACGAGGGTTGTTAGAAACATTAACCAAGTTCGTCTGAGTATTCATAGTGTACTCAACCGAAGGGTCTACTACTGCGATGAGGTTCGTATCCGGAACATTAGCTTTCTTCAGACCGTGCAGAGCACGAGCGAAGTTAACAATGGTCATCTCGCCAGATGCACCGCCTGCTGAGAAGCGATGAGCTGCGCCGTTAATGGCGTTGAGGTCGGCATTAGTTTGCCCACCCAGAGCGCCAGAGGCACCAAGTGCGAAAATATCCGTTTCCAGATTCTCCATGAGAGCACGCGACTGCTTCGGTACAAACGAAGCTGTAAGCTGTGACATGTAAAAGCCATCTTGAAGGGCTTTCTTTGTAATGTATGTTGCAGACGACTTGTACTTGTTAATGGAGAACGTGAATTCACCAGTGTCAAGTGCGTCGTATACGACCGGGGTGTTTTCCGTGTAGTCGCGTACAGTCGCTTCACCGATACTTGGCATGGTGAACTGATCACCATCAGGGAATTCCTGAAGCCAATTTACATATCCGGTGCCCTGCAACTCATCCAAAAGAACGTCTTTCAACTGACTTGACCACACTTCACTCCTGCGGAGTTGTGCGGTATTTGCCGTTGTGTGAGACATAAGTGTTTTTCCTTATTTAGTCTTTGAGAAATGAATCGCCTAAAGCATTCACATCACGCCAGTAAGCCTGTTGGACCTTCGGCTGGAAATACCACGCATTGCCTTTGGCTTTGCGTTGTGTCTCCCACCAAACATTGTCCTTGGCCTCATCTCCCGGTGGTTTCTGTCCGTGATCACCGGGGTGATCGTTGTCCAGATAGGAAGGTGCCTGATGCGGTGCGTTTGCTTGTTCTAAACCAGCTGCTCGTTTCACAAGTGCGGGATTCATTCTTGCGAAATCATCCAACTGACTCTCTTTGATACCCAACGAATCAGCGGTGGCTTTATATTCCAGCCGTGCCTTATCGGGGTCGTTGTACTTCTTAACGAAGGCTTCACGAACAGAGTCGTAGTTTGCAGTTTGTGACTTTGCAGTCTCGTTTTGTTTCAGCTGTCGCTGAACTAACGACGCGATATCATCTTCAGAAAGACCGGGCTGGTTACCGGGCTTGATGCCCTCATCTCCGGGTGGAGGATCATTGGGCTTACTCTGGGGTGATAGCTGTCGTACTGCTTCAAGAACCTGCGCTACAGTCGAACCCTTGAGGTTCTCCTGTTCTGCGTCAGTCAACTTAGCTAGCATGGATGCGTTCTCAGCTTTCAATTGTTCGATGAACGTGTCAGCTTCGATCTTACCTTTTGCTAGTGCGTCTATATCCTTGAAGGGTTTGCCTTCGCCAACCAGAGATTCACTCGGGTTAGTCTTAGGCTTGGGTGCGCCGGTCGGTGGCGTTTTTGTATCGAATTCCATTAGGGGGTCACTCCTGTGGGATTATTTTCTTAATTTCTTGTACTGCTCTCAAATAGCCATTGATGTCTGCGGCTCTGTAGGGCCACCCTGAATCAATGAAGTCGGGCTTTGCTGCCCGGAGAGCGTTCAGTTCTTTGTCTTCTAGTATCCCGTATAAGATATCTAGTACTTCTTTCGCGTTGAGTAGAGCTTGTGCTCGTTTTTCTTTTTCTTCTTCGGTCTTTAGTCCCTTGGTCCAGACTACTTTCATATTACTATTCTCCTTCAACGTCCACGAGAGATTCTCGATCCACCTGATCTTGTGCGGTGTTAGCAATGCTCTGGGTCTGAGCTTGCTCGATGAGTCTAATATTCTCTTGAACCATATTGTACTTGCTAAGGTCTGTCAAGTCTTCTACGGCTTTAGCCATCTTCAGTGGCGACCAGTGGGCCAAGAACAATTCGTCCTGTCCCATCGGAGAGGCCATTACAGTGTTCAGGTTCTGAACTGCCTGTGCTTTCTCTACGAAGTGTCGTGCACCTACGGGGCGTAAGCGACCTGAGTGTTTCAGGTCTTCCATCTTCACATCACGGAAGTCTACAGCACCACTAGCTTGATCAGTGTGGCGCACTGTGTCATACGCACCTGCGTACTTAACGGACTGCACAAACATCGTATTGATGATTGGCTCCATGAAGATTTCTTCGAAGTACCGAATCTTATTCTGGAAGATTCGTCCTGCTGCGTTCTCTAGCACCTGCACCTCGAACGCTGTCTTCTCACCCGGTGTTCTGAACCCCATCGCCTGTTTGGGGCTGCCTGCCATTTCTTCCATGGTTTCCATGTGTCGTTGAATCTGGAAATCGGCATTTAGTGCTGTGGTGTCTGGGCGCATGAACTCGACATCTGAGTCAATGTCCATGTGGACTTGTACGGCGGGACCGTACACAAAGTCCTCTACATCGTCTCCCTTCACCTTAGTCATAGGGAAGGCAGTCATATCCATCATGTCGGCACGGAGGTTCTCTAGATGATCAATGCGGTACTGAAGCCCTACAAGGTTGTCCAGTGGTCCCATCGCCATCAGGTTATCGGGCCTCAAGCGCCAGCCGACATGATTTATGGGGTCAAGCCCTTCGAGCGAGTCGATAGGTTCGCTTGATAAAACGTAGCGTCTGTCTAAGACAACTACTTTATGATCTCTGAATAAGGTGTCAGTGTCCGCTAAATACATGTCCCCATAGAACGTGAGGACCTCCACATCGGGAGAGTTAGCATAGGATTGGATATCTCCAAACCCGTCCTTCTTGATACCTTCTTTCTTACGGAAGTCTTCAAGTGAGTTACGCGTGAGCGTGACTCGGAACTCTCTGAGTTTCTCTACCGCAGCATGGAAGTCTTCTGACTTCTCTCCCACGTATCGGTCAGCATCTGCTTGCAGCTCACCCATGGATATAACCGAACGGATAATCTTGGGTGCGCGTGAGAAGGAGGAAGCGCCGATGTCGAACACGATATCGAATGGGGAGATACGAGTTACTACAGGTCCGCTGTACTTAGGGACTACTGAGCCGTCTGGTTGCTCCGCTTCATCTGAGATATACTCTACTGCCGCGAAGCAGTTACCATAGTCAATGTAGTCGTACAGCAATCGAGAGATGTCTCTCTTGAAATCGTTAGCGAGCAGCTTATCCGTCATGTACGTCTCGATGGCGTTCTTGACTTCTTTCGCTACTGCGTCTTCGTTGGCACCTTCCCACGACATCCACTCGTCGTTGGGGAACAGTGCGGCCATATAGTTGGCGTGAAGGTTGTCTCGGATCTGACACAGCTTGGGTGTCGTAGTGGAGTTCTTCCACGGCAATAGATCATTCTGCGTAGTCTTAGTGTCGGTTGCGAACACGTAGTCCCTGCGAACAACACACTCTTGTTCCCACGGACCTTTCTTGTTCTTCATCTCCTGCCACTGTCGGCCTATACGATTTGCCTGTTCGTCAGGCACTGGCCCCATTGATTGAATTTCTAGTACACTGGATAGTGACATTTATGCGACTCCTCCGAACCTCGGATGAAATAATACTTTATCTGATTTCACTCTGCGTCCTGCAACTCTTGGTGGTGACGAGATATCCACTGCTGCTGCGAGAGCGTCTTTGACATCATCGTGCGGTGGTTTGCCGAGCATGAGTTCTTCTTCGAGTACTTGGCAATTGCCCCCTCGGTAATGCCACACTGACATGTTGGAGTAGCGTGGCTCAAGTATGTTCCGTATGCGTTCCGCTTTCGTGCCCTCATCCCTTGATGGGCGGTAGGGATCTATGCTCAGTGATAAGCCTTCCCTTTTAATGTAGTTGTTTTTCAGATCCTTTACGATCACGTCCTGTGCGGCGTTGATCTCAGCTCTTAGCTTTCTGAAGTTCCACTTAATGTGTGATCTTCGAATTGCGTCGAAGTATTCCGAGACCATATCCGTTTTGAAGCGGACGATATCCAAGACGTAAATGTTATTGTCAGAATCAACACCAATGACCACGAGTGCCGTATAATCGCTACGCACGCCAAGAGAATAAGCAAAGTCGATACTAGCATATAGGTTAAGTAGTCTTTCGCCGTAGTACCATCGTCCAGAATGTTGAAGAAGTTTCTCAGGTTTGTAATACTGAAACCTGTCGGCTTTAATTCCGCCACCTTCATACATATTCGGGTTGTTATAGTACTGAGCGTAGAACTGAGACTTGTCCAGATACTGCGCATACTTCTTCGCCCAGATTTCGGTGTTGAAGCCATACCACTGTCCGTCTGCACGCATCTGTCGGGGCCAGAGAAATTGACCTGTACCCGTTCCTTCATCCTCGATCTCTCCTTCGAATACATCATATACTGCTATTGAATCTATTACACCCCCGGTTGAATCGAAAACTTGCATCTCCATATCCCGGAGGGATTGATAGAGATCCTTTGGATGGTAACGTGTCCCAACGACCCAAGAGCGTCCGTCAGCTGCTTCGATAGACGAGAGCAAGGAGGATTGCATTTCAACCTTCTTTCGTCCTTCCTCTGTGTAGGCATTCTCTTGTACCACAGCGTCATCCAAAATAGAAACGTCGCAGTGGAATCCTGTTAGGCTTGTTGTTAAACCGCCGGACTTCACAGTGGGATCACGAATAAATTCTTTCTTTCTTAGCGGGTGATCTACGGAGAACTCTTTCTGGGTCCATAGACCCCTCTTGCTCTCCTCTTTGTTCACCATCTCGGGCCAGTACCGCCGATACTTATCTGATGTAAGTATGTCCTTGATGGACCCTATCTGCTTCTCTGCCAAGTCACTGGTAGAAGAAAGATAGATGATACGGACTGTCGGATTACGAGTAATCTCCCAAGCTGCCCTATAGGCAACCATGGCTGACTTGCCATGATCTCGGGGGAGTAACACCAACTGGTGGGACTTCGAATCTTCACGAGTCCACCACTGGCACAATTCGCTGTGGATAGAACCTAGTAACCTCTGAGGTGCAACCAGCTTGATGAAGGACTCAAGATCCGTCTCAGCTCTGGTACGTACTATATCCCTAGTCTTCGAGGCGGCGGAGGTCTTCTTCGTCTTCGCTGATTTCACTTAGTGCCTCTTTGAGATCTGACTCTGGATCGGATACCTTTCTGGGTCTACCGGGTCCTTGTCTTGGTTTGGGTCTGTTGCCTTCCCACTCCTGCGTAGCTAGCCACTTGGCTGCTGCTAGTTGACTAGCGGGTATCTTTCCGGTTATTGCGGCCTCTTCTATAATTCCAACACTACGGGATCGGATTCGAACTCGAAGCTCGCTTCTCCATCTACTAAGATGAGGCTTAAAGAATGGACTGTTGCAGAGATTGGTCCAGCAGTCAAAGCTGCCGAAAATGTGCTTTGCAGCCAAAAATTCTGTCGGGTCATTGGCATCCATGTAAATACGCTTTGCAGATATTCTACCATCTCGGTCCTCATCTGAGAGAGTGAAAATACTGGGATATCTTGATTCATCTTTGTTCGTCTCCATGAACAGTGACGCGGTTAACCAACGACCTCCTCGGTCTTTGAAATCGTTAGGGCTTGCGGAATATTCTTTGGTGGTCGGTACCGTGGACATATTCTCTCCTTTCTATTTCGATGGGCCAACATCCATAACGGGACACTGCTCCAGCATCTGTACAACTCCTCGTACTCGCTTCATAGGAAGCTCCGTTGTCAGAACTTCAAGAATTTCCGCAATCAACTGCGGGGGAACTGCTACTGCCTTCTGTGCTCCTACTGCTACCGGTACGGGTACTTCTTTAAGGTCTACTTTTTCTGCTTCAGCCATAGTATGGTCTCCTATTTGCTTTTCTTTTTACGTAGGCGAATCTTCTCGCGGTTCGTAAGTTTCTTGGCTCCCGGTGTCCCGGAAGTCACTTGCGCTGCCCTGATCCCGGCAGCGATTGAATATGCTCGGTTCGTATCCCCCGAGCTATGTGCCGCCACGAGTCTATCAAATACGTGGGGTGCTACTTGGGCCGTCTCTCCGGTGTGAGCGTCAGTGATCGCTTCCTCCCACCTTTTGAGTCGTGCCGGTGTTGGGTTATTAATTCCGTTACCTGCTGGGTCTTGGTTATTAGTTGCCATTGTTTTTATTTCCTCTTTGGTTTATCAGCCATCTCTACTACCAAGTGTAACTTTCGACAAGATTGGCATCAGCTCGGTATACTATGAACAGTTCTTTGCGATATTCATCTACCCACATTCCTCCCGGTTCTGTAGCACCATCTCCGGTTAGTGTCAACGCCCCATCATACGTAGAAGTTCTCGTATCATACGCAGTTGCTAGAGTCCACTGTCGAAGTAACTTCTCTCCTGTTGGGATACCCCACAAAGTTTTTCCTTCATTCATGAAGACAAAGCTGTTCAGCTTCTCGACGTGTGTATCCAAGGGATCTGAGTAATCAACCGTCCCCTCCGTGTTAAGATCATACGGTGTGGACAGTGTGTACCGTTTAATGTCTCCGTTCGTAACGCCGATGAATACTTCGGTTCCATCCCCATTGAACTGTAGTGAGGCAGGACCAGCGAGGCCAATAAGACCCGTATCACTCGTTAAGTGGATGTTTGCGATGTCATTGTTAGCGACATCATATGAGGCGATACGGTTAGTGCCCACATCAGCCATATAAAGTACGAGGCCGGTTGGACCGTAGAACATCTGCTGGTACTGTGACGCATCGCCGGGGTAGTACTCCGTCACTGACCCTACCGTGGACATGTCGAACGGTGTACTACATGTATACAGCCGCATTCTCCATCCGGGGAATTGGCCCAGTACCATTTGTGTACCGTCATCACTCCAGAAGATGGACCCAGCATCAACCGTAGCTGTGGTATGAGTCTGATTCAGTGACAGGTCTGAGTAACTAACTTGCGGTGCATATACCCAGCAACGCTGTGATGCGGGTACAGTTGATTTATTGAATGCGTAGATACGCCCATCTCGCCCTACGTGAAAGCCCACGGCCCCAGCTTGGGTTGTAAGTCTATCGGCTACATCGTACGACGCCGAAGTAGGATCCCAAGCAGTAGATAGCCTGAACATATATACGATGGTGCCCCGCATAGCGTAGAACTTCGTACCTGTGTCGTCCATGTGTACGCCACCTTGAGCATCTATAGTAGTCATACCAGACATCGTTTCAATGTCCTGTTCGGTAGCCGTGTCATCGCTAGTAAGATCAAAGGCTGTCCCTAAGTTAGCGTGCCACAGTCGTATCTTTGTGGGCGATCCGCCGTCAAACCCAGCCACGGCGTGGAGACCGTCTTTACTTATCCAGATGCCACCATCTGCTCCGGTATCTGTACCGAAGTCCGCCTGATTTATAGACGAGCCGATGCTGCCGGGTGTCTCCATGGTGTACGCCACTGACAGTACGCGTAAATCACACCAATCACCAAATCTCCAACCCGTGAACGACAATCCCTCTTGACGGAACTGCGGATGCGCTGGGGCTGTTGATATTAGGTCTCCCCCTATTTTCGTAGCCACGGTTAAATCGAATGCGATTGCTAAGGAGTATGTAGAATACTGGTTATTGTTGCCGCAGGATATGACTACATTTAGACCATCATCACTGAACCCCACATTATCAACTCCGGGCCACGAGCCGCCCATAGTGGATACGATGTCATCCAGTCCATTGCCCGTGGCTCTGTCTCCTGTAAGGGTAGCTACCAAAACCAACTCGCTGGGAGTCGGAGAACCACCACCACTAGCAATAGTGAGTTCGAATGGTTCTGCTGTGCTGAGGATACCGTTGGCTACTTTGTACTGCTTCCACATGTCGTCTATTGTTCCGGTATATCCCAAATCCTCCAGTGCCTTGGATACGTCGTACTGGGTTGCAGCACCGGGTGCTAGGGCTTGAATCCTAGGATCTGTGATCCGTGCAGGCCAGATGTGTCCTCCGTCTCCTACTGTCATTTACGTTTACTCTTCGGGGGTGGGGGCAAGACAACCTTCCCCAATAGAACTTCCTTGGACTTCTCGATAGCTGCGTCTGCGGCAGCTGCTCCTACTGACTTGCCCGGTTTAACTGGGGGCTTGCCCGGTGGACGTGTGAACGTAGGATTAGGCATTAGTCTTCCTTCTTCTTAACTGGTTGCGGAGGGGGTGTGGACATAGGTGCTCCGAAGGCTCTTTCCCCTTCGCCTTCTAGTGGTACACGTTCTTGAGCAAGAGCCTGTTCCGTGGTTGTGCCCCGTTGAACACTCTGTCCCGGTTTGATCTCTAGCTTGCCGGAGATGCGTGTCGGGGGATTAGTGATATCTTCGATTACCCCTTCTGTTCCCCGGTAGTCCCTGAAGTGTGTATCACCCACGGTAGAGTACTCCCGCCTTAGACCATTTGAGAGCTGACAGTAAGTAACAGAACTGTTTGGTGTCGGTCTGGTATGTGACGGCTACGCCGAAAGAAGCTAGTCCGATTTGAATTACTGGGATGTTCATATATCTCCTTACTTCGTGTTGATGGAGCGCGAGGAAGGATTCTAACCTCCACTCATAGGTTGGATAGGTCCTACTGCTCTAACATTAAGCTACTCGCGCGTTTGGTTGCGGAACTGGGTACTGCCCCCAGCTGTGGTGGGTTATGAACCCTCCGTGGTCCTAGACCCCCCGCACTTCGATATGCAGGAGGTCCGTCCCCGGATTGAAACACTAACGTGCTTCGCCTGCAATTATATTTAGTGTCCCACCCTACGGGTAGGTCCCTCTATTCGGTAAGAAGTTTCTTGGGGTTATCCAAATCATCGGGAGGTAGTAGGTCCCGAAGGGATGTGTCCAGCTCACACTCGCCGGGATTTTAGGTCCCTTTGAAGAATTGCTCAAAACTTCTATTC
>Ga0255055_10002883_pt1 | contig 11852 bp, 13 predicted proteins | sample JV7_2_27_MG_FD_188633 | JGI IMG/M metagenome (GOLD analysis project Ga0255055, IMG submission 188633) | Seawater microbial communities from Jervis Inlet, British Columbia, Canada - JV7_2_27 | ecosystem: Environmental > Aquatic > Marine > Inlet | place: Canada: British Columbia | collected... | reverse complement strand
TGATGACTCAGCTGGAATGGATACTCTTTACACAACATTCTATCAAACATTAGAAGGAGATTACCGACTTAGGGTAGGATTAGAAGGGTGGAGTGTTGCAACAGGGTCAAGTTACCTTTATCAAAAAATTGGTATAACAGAGAACGCAGAAGCACCAGTAGCTTGGGGAGAGAAAACAGACTTTTCTGATAGTGACTCTTCTTGGGACTTACGTTATGGTTATGGGGAACAAGATATATTCTATGAAGACATTGCAGCAGCAACAACATATTACCTAGTTATATCTACACATGATAACTCTACATCAACTTCATCAAATCTTCAAGTAGACTTTCTTGCAATAGGCAAATATAATGACCCTGAACCAGAGTTCAAAAGTTTTGGAAACTTTGATATAACAATATCCAATATAGAATTAGATAATTGGGTTTTTGCAGAAGAAAAATATTACCATTTCGAAGCTGTCTATTTTCATTCAGATGGAACTAGTAATATAGATACAACTAAAATTAAATTTACCGATGGAGTAGATTGGATTACTGCAAGCTATGATGTAGTAACTAATAACTTTAATTTAGAAAGTGGAGGTGAAAAAGTAACTCTTCACGGTGAAGGAACAGTTTCATCTAGTAGTATCTATTTGACTGTAAGTTTTGATATTTTTTTCACAAGTCAAGTTCTTGACAGTAAAAATATTGACATTTGGATGTATTCGACAACAACAACAGGCTACACAGATGGCTGGGAAATAATAGTTACAGACTACTTCCATATCTATAACTTAGGCGGGTATGCTGAATATACTTTCACAGATTATGGTGGCAAAACTACAGGAGGAGACGTCTTCGAGATTTGGGCTGGGCAGGAAGGGTTTACTGAATTACGAACAGACAATTTTGAAACCATGCCAGATACTTCAGATTATTATGAAGGATTTGGAGGTGGATTAGAAACTTGGAATTTATACACTCCCAGTTCCGATGTTAGCATTGAAATAATAGATGTGGTAAATCCTCAAGGAGAACCTTGGTATAGAGCAGTTTGGTTAAGTGATGCTACAGATACAGAAAATTTATACGCAGCAATGTATCACTACTATACTCCAATAAATGATGGAATGTTATATTGGACAGTTTTTTATAATCCTGCATCAACTACTGAAGAATTATCTCTTGGATTAACGAATAGTGAAGATGGTGGAGTAGGTGGACCTTGGGTTTACTTTGCAAACAACAGTAGAATATACTATATTAACTCTACAGATGATCACATTGAAATTAAAAACGGTTATACAATGGGAGCATGGCATAATTGTACCTTTGCAGTAAATGTAACCGCTCAAGCATATGATTTTTGGTTTGATGGTGTTCGACTCGCAGACGATGTGGAGTATTATTCTCCGAGAACAGCTTTTAATCTTGTAATAATTACAACACATATAGGTACGAGTCCTAATAGTGATGGAATTACTTATGGATGGATAGATGATTCTCATATTTGGAGGTCTGATTTAGAGGGTGATGCATCTGGAGGAGAGGGTGGGGTAGGAGGAGAAGCAGAAGTAACACTTACATTCAGAAGACTTCAACATGTTCACTCCCTGTTTGCTGTTGGTTTACCATATGCAGACGAAGGATTAGATGATGTAGGTGAGTGGTATGTTGAGTGGGGTATTGACTACTGTATTAATGATGTTTGGATAGAAAATGCTTGGAAAGTTAGGATAGAACCATATAATGCTGATGTAGTAGGATGTGACTTTGGTACTAAAGGACAAAATTGGATACAATTAAAAGCATCGTGGTATAAACAGGATGTTTTAATAAAAACTGATTATTTCTTCACTTTCTGGGAGGGAGGTCCAGGTGGATTGACCGTTTCAGGAGGAGAAGCAAATTATTTCCGTCTCTACTTAGATTTATGGTTTAACAAAATAAATGCCTCATCTACAGTAGGTGGAAGAGTCTCATCATATTACTATGGTATGTCAGATAAAGCAAATCCATATTTCCAATGGTGGACAGGGTCAGACTGGAGAATTATGGGTTCGAGTAGAGCACAAACCTCATACTTCACAGATTTAGAGGATGGGGATGGAAAAATTCATTCATTCAAAGAGATCTCTCTTATGCGTATAAGAGCAAAAGTCAATAGAACAGCCAATTATGATTATGCAGTACGTCTAGAGCAGTTTGAACTCCTCAGCTACAAGTTTGCTTCCAATGCAATTATAGGAATAGATACTCCAATTCCTACAGAAGCAAGAATCCCTACCATGCCATCTGGGGGTTTCTTAGGAGCATTATCAATAGGTTTCTCAAACATACTTAAAGTTTTAACTGAATCAATTGGACCCCGTCTATTTGAAGTATGGGACATATATGTTGGTTTTATGGATGAAATCTTCGCAAGCATTGGTTATCCAGACTTGTTTAGTAACCTTACAGGTGGTCTTGCAGATTTTGCCGTAATCTTTGGGGAAAGTATGATAAAAATGTATGAACTTATCATTCCACTGTTTGAATTTATAGGAGTTGTATTTGATTGGGCTGTATCCTTTGTCACTGGTTTCCTAGATTTCATGATAGTTTTCATTGAAGTAATAGAGGGAATAATGGATGGTACCTACGGTTTAGTTGAGGGAGTAAGTGAACTTACTGAGTTTATTGAGTTCGAAGGTATGGGTACTTTCATATTTCTAATGGTGTTTGTCACTTGGATGGGGAGTATAGACGCTAGAGCATTACGAGCAAGGGGTAGTGGTGTAGGATGGATGAATATAGCAGGCAAAGACTTAACTCAAATAATGGCTGTTAGTTCATTCATAATAAGTATATTTACAACTGTAGTGAATTTAGTTCTAAACATTGTAGGAAAGATTTTAAGTGCTATCCCCTTCTAAAAGAATCTTTAGGTTTGTTCTCTGGGAGATTATTATAGGAATAGTAATCTTAAATATAGCTGGTGTTATGATATGTATTGATCCAGCATGTCGAGGGTCAGCACTATCACTTAAAATAATATTGTTTTACATTGTTTTAACTATCATTAATGGACTACATTATTTCCATAACACAACAATAAAACAGAAGAGTATAAGTAATGAATAGAAAACAAAAAAGTATAATAGTAACTTTAATTCTATTTATTGCAACACTAAGTCCAATACTAAGCATTCCAGTTGTATATGGACATAATCCTACATGGTGGGATTATGATTGGAATCAAAGACTGGAATTAACCATTAATCACACTCTAATTGATGACACTTTAACAAATTTTCCTGTTCTGGTTTACATTGATGAAGATGAGGTTAATTGGGGGGATGTGCAGAACAATCTTGATGATATTCGTTTCACTGGAAATGAGCTTAACGAGTTGGATTTTGAGATTGATTCTTTTACGTTGAATTGGGATGTATGGTTCTGGGTTCGGTTACCTGAGGTCAGCAGTTCTATTGATACTTATTTCTTCATGTATTTTGATAACAAGTTTTGTGTGAGTGGAGAAAATGCTGAGGCTGTTTGGGACGAGAACTTTGTTATGGTTCAGCATATGAATGATGCAACAACAAGTACAATCACAGATTCTACATCAAATGATAATGATGGTTCGAAGAAAGGAGCAAATGAACCAATACAATCAGCTGGAAAAATAGGTAGTGCTCAAGATTTTGATGTAATAGACGATTACATTGAAATAACTGATAATGCTGGGTTACAAATAACGTCTGAAATAACAGTAGAAACTTGGCTTAATCCTGATAATGCGGTTGCTGGGCTTCGTTATTTTATAGATAAAGAAAATGGTGCTATGAATAATGGTTGGTTGATGTGGCGTTATGGTGCGGCAGATAATAGAATTGGGTTTGCTATTAATGCTATTGATAATCCAGACAAATATATTATTTCATCAGCAACAGTAGTTGACGGTGTATGGGGTTACGTTACTGCTCGTTACAATGGTTCTGATTTAGATTTACAAGTTGATGCTATAAACCTAAACGAAGCTACATCTGAAGTATTAGTTGATTCAGGGACAGATATACACTTAGGTAAATTTTTTGCAACATTTTATGATGGTGACATGGATGAGGTTAGAATAAGTAATGTAAGACGATCTGATGCTTGGATTAAATCCAGTTACTATTCTGGATCTTTGGAGCTTGTGATTATTGGTTATCATGAACATTATACTGAATATTATGCAACAACAGGTTTCGTCTTTTCTACGATACTTGTTGGAATCTTTATTCTAATCATGATCGGAGGAATAATATTTGTTGCAAAAAAAAGGTGAAAAAATGTGAGAAGAAGATATAAAGGACGTAGAGGATATTCAAATTGGCTATCACCAATCTTTCTAGTAGTTGGAATCGTTACCTTTATTCTAGTTCTACTGACCCTAGGTACCTCATGGAGTGTAAACTGGTCTAATATGAGCCCAACAATTATCTCAATTCTACCTTGGCTAGTTGCTTTCAGTGTTGCACTATACGTTATACGTTATATGACAAAGAGGTGATAACAAATGAGAAAACAATCATACTTTATGATGGCTGCACTACCAGTTGTTACTGGAGTTTTAGGTGTAATAATTGCTATGATACTAGAAAAAATGAATGATGCAGGAGTTATGATAGATGAGTTCATATCTGGAACTATCACTCTAGTAGACTTGCAAGTTTTTGTGATAATAACTTGTTTAATTGTTGGAATAATAATTACCGTACATAAAAGTTAAAAATTATATGGAGAAAATGCTTAATATGATACGAAATAAACGTAAGAAAGATCGCATTTTGAAAGTGATCAATGACATGGTTCCTAGTCTCTGGTATAACCCTAGAGATTTAGCTCCTAAAGCAAAAGTGTCATATCTATCAATGACCCATAACCTTTCAGTATTTAGAAGGATGGGATTAATGGAAAGAAAGTTCCATCCTCAGTACCAAAATCAACAAATATGGCGAAGAAAAGAAGAACAATTACAAACAAGTGCAATTTATTAATATTAAATATACCATTAAAAACAACACTCACACTTCTTACTCCCCTACACTACCCTAATTGTGATAAAATGATATACCTTTATTCTATTATTAACAACAATTGATATTTTATTCTTTCTTTTATTCTACCAAGTGTAGGAATATTCAGAAATAAATGTAAGTATTAACCAATTAATTGTTTTATTATCATTTTAATTGCAATTATATTCAAATAATATCCTATCTTTCTTTAGAACTCCTCAAAGATATACTTCTAATAGATTAGCAATAAGAAAGATTAGGAATAAGTCACATTTACACTACATATTTTTAAAAACCAAGAGTAAAATAGTCCTCTTTCTATTGTTGGAAAGACATTATAACGTCTTTTACTATGTCAAATGCTATGTCAATTGTATTGTACATATCTTTTAACATGTTTTAAATATACCATAGTTTATTTAAAAGATGTTAACTTGTAGAATAAAATTCAACACTGCCGAGGGTTAAGTGTTAATAATAAATATATAGGATATCTATGGGAATAGTTGGAATCTCGACTACGTTGTCGAAATATTGTTTTCATAGTTAAAGTATTGACGTTGTCGTCACTAACAATACCGTACCATTGGGTTTCCGATGTTACTCTATGACGCCCAGACGTTTCGATGTTGTAGGACTAAAGTTTGCATAACAAAAAAAGGAATAGTTGGTAGTGTACATACCAACCATAAATCACTAGAAGTTCTTACAATCCTTCTTATGCTTCTCAAGCATCTTATCAAATACTTTCTCATTGTTAGAAGCCATACCAAATCCACAGTGTGGGCATACTATCATGAATCTATATCTCACTTATTATCACCTCCAAACATAATACCTACTCTTTCTATTTGGATTAGTTACATTAGAAACTAAGTCTACTTTAATTTCTTGTCTATCTATTAGTGTACCTATTGCTTTGTCAAGTTTGTCTGCATCCAAGTTTGTGTTCCTTAACAGATTCACCCTACTCGTTCTTTCATGTTTTTTAATATATTCTCTAGTCTTTGCTAGAGGCTTATCCATATCAACATAGATTGCAAGTTCCTTTACTGTGTCCAAGCAAGGTTTTACAAAATCAAATGCTCTTTCGACATATTCTTTTGTGACAATACATTTATATTTTGGCATGGTTAGGTAGTTAGTTGACTTAGGTAACTTATTCGCCTTAGTTACGTTAGTTTTTTTACTACTATTAACTAACCTAACTAAGTTACCTAACCTAACTAAGTCACTAAGTTTGGTATATTCTGTCAACAATTTGTTTCCTTGGTTCACATAGTCAATTGCATCACTTATCAAATACAAATCTGCAAAAGCAATTATATAGTTCTCATACCGTCCTGCAAATGCTCCAATGTCTCTGTACTTCTCATTGTAAATTATATCCTCTTCAATCTTATTGTAATATGCAAGTGCCTCATCATCCATCTCAAAGCAAACATCCTTCTTCATCCTTAATATATTATCAACTACTCCTCTTAATACTCCATATATTTCAAAAATATCATCGTTAAGTCTTCCTCTAGGTTGTGGGTGTGGTTTAGGTTCAATTATCAACCATCTTGGCATTAGTCCTCCATTAAACATCTCACTAGTCATATTCTCTTTCAACACTTTAGGAGTGATAGTAGAATGTAAGTTTAAGTAGGCATTCTCAACAGTATATGTTCCTTTCATCAAATCTCTCACATATCTTTCTGGACAAGTAAACAAATCATTATATGTCTCAGCCATAGTTGCCATATACCCGTGTCCACTAATTCCTTTCAACATCTTACTAAGTTCACCCATCCACATAAGTCCTTCAGGTTTTTCACTTAAATTCACTATCATTTTCTCAGGACTTACTTCATTGGGTAACCACCTTTCCATATTATAAATTTTCTGTCCTAACTCCTGTGCAGTTGTCTTCCTTGAAACTGTACTTGGACCATTTAATAGTATATATGAATTATGGAACACTGCTCCAGGTTGTATCAGATGAAAAGTCTCTCTTCCAACTGCATGCCCAAGAATACTAAGTAAAGTTCCTTCACCAAACTCTATTGGTGCATCAGTTGAATATGCAAAATATTTTTTTCCAAGATTAATAAAAGAAAACCCTAACTCTTTTCTCACTACATCACCACCTTTTTGGGTAACACAGAAACATAAATATGACAACCATTGTCTTTGTCGTTGTCAATCCAGTTGCTGAGTTTTAATACAATATTCTCTTTCTCAATATATTCAATGAGAGTTTCTATCTCATCCTTTCTTCCTAAAAATTTTGTTTTTATACCGTCTTTCAATGTCTTTGTCCTGTTCCAAAAGGAACATCTATTACAATGTGAGATGTCCTATATAAATGTTAATTAAAAAGGTTTATATAACACATCATCCATTAATTAAGGTAATGGAGAACGTTGTTATGGAAAGAAAAGTTTTAGGTCGTCCAATAATCCACAAAGATATAACAGTCTCACAAAACGATAACTATCGAGAATACCATAAACAGTACTACCACAAAGTTTTAAAACTCAAAAAAGTAGAGAAGTCAATAAAAATAGAAGGAGAAGAATAAATGAATTTTATAATTGAACTTACTCTACTTGGAATAGCATGTTTCTGTGGAATCATAATAATAATTAAATTAGCAACATATAAAACAGAAGAGCAAAAACAAAAGCACTATACATAAGTTTTATATATACTCCAAATACTTAACACAATGTAAGACGTTAGGTGGTGCATGCAAAACGGGTCTCATGGACACGGTACGTCCGATTTTATTCAGTTCAGTTCCTCTGGCTGGAGGTCAAAGGGTACGTCATCGCCATCGCGATCATAATTATACTTGCCGGAATGGGCTTCATGGCTGTCGTATCAGCTGATCTCACTTCCTCCGCAACCACAATGGCTTCGGTTCTAATTATCGTAGCACTTTTGGTCGGGGTTGCTGCAGCCTCAAAAGCATCAAAGGGAGCATAATGTGAACACTGATAAGGTACAAGTATCTTTTTAGATTTACCACGGTCTAATTATTTGTACCTTATCATTTTCACTATCATATCCACCCACTTTTTTGGGTTAACCTTAATACTTAAATATCACATTCAACTTAACACTTATTGAACTTATGCTGAATAGGATAGAAGATCATGTCAAGAGGAGGAAAAAGGGGTAAACACAAGTACCCAAAAAATAGAAAATCCCCCTCACCACACAAAGTGAAATCTCACTCACGTGGCAAAGCAAAAGGAGGAACAACTTTTATCAAAAGTTATTCCAAAGGGTGATAGTAATTGAAACTGTTTAAAAATGAAAAGTTTGTCAAGTCAACAATTATTACAAAACTAATATTTGTTGCAGTTGTCACCTTTCTATATATTCCTATACTCGTAGATTCTGTAGTAGGTTTCTCACCAATTACACTGGTCATTCTTCCAACCTTTTATTATTTCTTTTCCTATGGATCAAAACTTATGAGTCGATATAAAAACATTAATACTTATGGTATAGCTGAGAAAATTCTTACTGATGATAGTACTAGTGATGAACTTATTCTTGAGGAGTACTTTGAGAGTGGTTAGAATGAAAAGATATATGAAAGTCTTCTACATTTCTACCTTTAGTCTACTTACTGCACTTTGGATAAGATTTCTTCTAGAGGGTTTTCCAAGTGGATTAAGTTATTTTATGGTTGTTTTTGTGGCACCCGGAACCATTCTTTTGATAACATCTTTCATACTAGATATATTTGAGTTAGATAAAAAAATTGAATTAGGAGTTGTGAAACGTGAAAAGATGTACTAAATTTATATTATGTTTACTCACTCTAACATTGGTTTTTGGAACTTTAACAATTTATCCTATCACAACTAGAAAAATAGTATATCTAGATGGAGAACCAGACAAATTTCTGCTTCCACTAATTGTGACTCCAATTTCGGCTCCTTTATATCCATTAACTAGATTTCCATCTATGTTACCACAATATGATTCAAATGCAGTAGGTGAAGGATATACTACATTTCCAAATAAAGAATCATGTCCACTAATTACATCAGGAGTAAATAAAGGTAAAATTTACATTGAAGGACTTACACACATTCCAATAGAACACTTCCGTTGGTGGAGAAACTATGAAGTAGTAACATTTGAGTATTCTCCAATACTAGGTATGATTATTGAAAATACTTTTAAAGTTTCTGTATTTAGTCTAGTTTGTACTATAATGTGTGTAGCAATCATGAAAATGTTTATACAAAAAAAGAATGAAGTGTAGGTATGAATCAAAAGAGTATTAAAAAAACAAAGTGTAAATTTTTAGTAGCTTTTCTACTGTTTATGCTAGTTCTTCCATTGAGTAGTGCTCTAATTAATCCAGTTTATGCTTCATGGTGGAATACCGACTGGGATAGCAAAGAATCTGTAAAAATATTAGGTGCAGATGGGGCTGGAACAGATTATCAAATGAAATTTACTGTCAGAGTTGGTGAACAATATATTCCAGTTTCTGATGAACACAAATCCTTTTCAGCACCCAACTTTCCACAATCATTATACGAAGAGGATTATCTGTTTCCAGGTGGATACATTATTGTTCCAGTTCAGTCAGTAGATGATGATGTTCGTGCTTTTGTTTATCAGGTACCAACTGGCGAAGAATTAATGAATTCAAAAATTGATGATGACCCATTACCAACTGACAATCACTGTACACCAACAGTATGGCACATGACAGATCCTAACATATATGTTGCTGGGTATGGTTCACATGCTCATAACGGGGAATTTAAGATTGCTTACACAGAAGATAAAATGGAAACATGGTCTAGCTATGTTTTTCCTTCAAGTTTAGGCTCTAACTTTACTTACACAAATCTTTTCCAACTTGTTGGAGATAACTATCTATACTTAATGATAAGAAGAAGTCAAAATGAGACTATTGGAAAAACATGGGAAATATATAGTACTGCTAATCCAATGAATCCTGCAGCATGGTTCTATGTTGACACTTTTATAGATACTCGTGTAGCTGGACAAGAATATGTGCCATATGCCTTTCCAAGGGTAGTTAATAATGGTACAAGAGTTCTTGTTCCTTGGTTAAACATGAATGGAACTGGCTCACCAAACCAGTATCCAGAGGAAATACATGCAGTTTGGACAGATGACATGGTTAACTGGTATGATCTTTCAAATAATTCTGTAACACTTCCAATGGATTTTGGAGACGGAGAATTTTATGATTTCAACTCTGAAGTCGGTAAAGATGCGTTAGAAGTTCAAATCCGTGGAATTAGTGGTGAAAATATTGGAGACAAGTTCTGGTTTACCGTTAACTTTCAACAAGGATACCACGATAATCTTCCTTTGTTTGAAGCAACTTTAGGTGGTGCAGTAGTTAGACATAACATAACAGAAGTTGACCAATATGAATGTTCAAGTTATTCAGTTTTTTATGATGAAGTTGTACAGACGGTTGATGTATATCCATCATTATATGGTCCTTTGACAAGGTACACTTATGACATTGCAAGCGATACAGCAACTCTAGTTGGAAAATATTATCCTCCTATGCGGTGGGATGACCACGGAGTGTTTACAGAAGAAGTTTATGGGCTACGTAATGCAGTAAGAGCAAACTATAAAAAAGGCTATGATGAAAATGTTGGATATCAATATCATGCTATAATAACAGATGAGGCAGGAGTTGATTTTGAAGACGTAATGTATGTAGACGCAGACAAAGTTCAAGCAGATTTTGATGATATACGATTCATAAGTTACGACGATTCTACAGAACTAGATTATTGGATGGAAACTTATGTAGAGAATACATACGCAGTTTTCTGGGTAAAGATAGCAGCAAACCTCACTATAACTGAAGATGTTTCTATAATGTATATTTACTACGAAAATGATGGGGTATCAACTACAAGTAGTGCATCTAACACTTGGATATACTTTAACAATTTTAACGAATCTTATGCACTGTCAATGCGAGATACCGCAATAGGAGGAACTCAGGGAGGAAGTTGGGCACATGCTTACTCACAAAGTGGAGGTACAAACACATATTATCCTGGTATGCAAGGATGGTGGCATTTCAACTCATGGTCAGGTGCTGTAGCATATGATTATGCTCCACCAGCAGACCATGGAGCCCTTACTGAAATGGGTAACGATAATTGGATAACCGGAAAATACTCTAATGCTCTTTCATTCGATGGAATTAACGAAACTGTGAAAGTTGATGATTCTGCGTCCATGTCAGTAACAGATAATTTGACAATATCCTTTTGGCTAAAGTTGGACGATATTGACGCTGGATGGAGATACTGGGTTTCAAAAGAATGGGATTACTATGTTGCCACTTACTCAGATGACCTTTACTTTGGAGTCAAAAACTCTACTTCTGATTCAACATATCTTAAAGCAACAGCGGTTCTTACTGCGGATGATTGGTATCATATCACATGTAAGTATCGTAGTGGTTCTGCTCTTTATGGGCAAAATATTTGGATTGATGGAGTCCAAAATATTTATGGACCAACATATGGTCTCCTAATAGATGGCGCTACAGACCTTTATTTTGGTTCAGCAAACGGAGCAAGTGACTTTGCTAAAGGAACAATGGATGAAGTTAGAATATTTAACCGAGCATTAGAGGGAGATGAATCAGGCTACATTTGTGTAGATGATGCAGCAAAGGCAGGACGTCCTGACGATTCTGCTGGTATGGATACACTTTATACAACATTCTATCAAACATTAGAAGGAGATTACCGACTTAGGGTAGGATTAGAAGGGTGGAGTGTTGCAACAGGAT
>Ga0255055_10002882_pt1 | contig 11854 bp, 10 predicted proteins | sample JV7_2_27_MG_FD_188633 | JGI IMG/M metagenome (GOLD analysis project Ga0255055, IMG submission 188633) | Seawater microbial communities from Jervis Inlet, British Columbia, Canada - JV7_2_27 | ecosystem: Environmental > Aquatic > Marine > Inlet | place: Canada: British Columbia | collected... | reverse complement strand
GGGGGAAAAATCATTAGGTTTTCTAATATGGACAGATCATCTTGGATAGCAAGATATGCAAGTGAGATTAGTGAAAAATACTATGATAATGCTGAGTTAACAGTTGAAAACATTCCAAATTATCGTGGTGCTGATCATCAAGCTTTTATAGATTATGGATATGATGGCGTTTGGATTGTCGAGCATGATGGTCATCAATGGGGTCATTCACCTGAGGACACTATTGATCATATAAACTTCACATATCTAGCTAAAGCTACAAAATTGCTACTTGCAACATTGGCAGAATTAGCATATAAACCGATAGAAGTTCAGGTAATTTTAAAAACACCATCAGAGGCGAGAGGATATATTTTTAACAGATCATTAATTTCATTGGATCTAGGTAAGTATTATTTTAAAGGATATCGTGGAATAACAGTAATTCTTGGGAGAGCAAATGCTAGTTGTGAAGTAAGAAGTAATGAAGAAATCAAATCTGTCGTTTTTTGTTTAAATAATGATTTTATTCATTGGGATTCAAAACCACCTTATGAGTGGAAAATACAGGGTAGATTTTCACCTCTAATAGGCAGATACAAATTAAGAGTCTATGCTTATACAAGTTCTGGAAAAAGTGCAGTAGATGAAATGGATATAATAATTTTAACTCTATCATATCTTTATAAAAAATGATAAAACAAAAGATTTATAAATCTTATGCAGAGGAAATTAATAACATATTTATTCTACTATGCGATTATTGATTTGTAGGCAAGGATTTCAATATGAACGAAGATGATAAAAAGGTATTTTTAGAAGATTTTAAAAAAGCAGATATTCAAAAGAAACTTGATATGTGGTTTTATGCAATGGAACATATCGGTTTATGGGATCAAATTATTGCAGAAATGTCATTTATTGCTACTAATTTCTCAGGTCAAAAGGCAAAAGTAGTAGAAGAATAAAGAGGCGATATATCATGAATGAAGATGATAAAAAGGAGCTTATGAAGGAATTTAAAAGTTCTGATGGCCCAAAACGTCTTGATATATGGGATTATGCATTATCTCAACAGGTGGTTTGGGAACAAATAATTACTGAAATGCAAAATATCGCAAGAGAACAAGGTGTTGACAAAGAACTTGATAAATTGATTGAAGAAGAGATGAAAAAAGCTGAGGGAGAATCAGTATAGTTTCATATCTTTCTTATTATTCATGTTAAGTAACATTTTTTAAATAACTAGTTTTACCATATAAATTATGTCATGGATTCAAATTATAGAAAAAGCAGAATCAACTGGAAAACTAAAAGAGATCTATGATGAAATTGAAAAGAAACGTGGTAAGATTTCAAATATAATGAAAATTCATAGTTTAAATCCAGATGCGATGAAAAAGCATATGGATTTGTATCTATCTATTATGTTTGGTTCATCAAATTTAACAAGAGAAGAACATGAACTCATAGGGGTTGTTGTTTCTACTTCAAATTGTTGTGAATATTGCATTAATCATCATGCAGAAGCCTTAAATCATTATTGGAAGAACAATGAAAAAATTCAGAGATTAATAAAAGATTATCAATCTGTTGATCTCCCTGATAAAAGACGCCATATGCTAGATTATGTGTTTAAATTAACAAAAACACCATATGATGTTAAAAAAGAGGATGTTGAAGAATTGCAAAAATCTGGATTTTCTGATGAAAATATTTTAAATATAAATCTTGTTACAAGTTACTTTAACTTTGTAAATCGTATTGCACTTGGGCTTGGTGTTGAATTTTCGCAGGATGAAAAGGCAGGATATAATTATTAAACTTATTATTTGGTATAATGTTAGGGTTAAAATTTCTATAAAAAAGAAAAAGGAGAGTTTTTTAAATTTTCTTTAATCCTATTAGAACATCTTGATTACAGTTATATTCTGATAAGCAAAGGGAATACCAATTAACAATCCTATAGCTTCTATTGTAAATCTAGAGGGAAGTTCTGAGAATGGCAAATGTCTTTTTGCATAATAATAGTCAAAATTTGGATAATCTTCACTCCAATGAACCTGTACTTCAGGGCCAAGAGGATTACCATCAAGATCTTTAAAATTATATCTTATAGATATTAACTCATTTTGATAAACACATCCAACTTGAATTGTAATTGGACCGAATATTACTGGACTGTAAACCGGAAAGGATATTTCGGCTTTATCTGCTATATATATTTTTTCATGTACTGGCTTTATGAACCATATATCCTCGTCAGCGAATACCTCTTTTTCATATTGATTTATATTATTATTTTTTAATTTATTGTCTGAATCAAACTGAACGATTGCTATTACCTGCGGTGTTATAAGAGCACAAATAATAAATAGTGTCATTATAACTGATAAACTAAATCTAAAATTCCTTTTATTATTAAACAAATTATTACCCCCAAATTTATTAAAATTAGAATATTATTTTAATATATAAAAAGTTTTTGTAAATTAAGGGTTGAACTCATTAAATATATAGAATAAATAATTTTTAAATAAAGAATATAAAATTAAGTTATATCAATTGAAACAACTGTTACAGAAAATACCAATGTCCTACCTGCTAAAGGATGATTAAAATCCACTGTGACTTTTTCTTCTTCAACTTTTAAAATTGTTCCACGAAATTTTTTACCCTCAGGTGAATTCAAAACAACAACAGAACCAACATCCAAGCAAGAGTTATCACCAAAACCTTCTTTTGGTAATTCAATTATAAGTTCATTTATTCGTGGACCAAAAGCCTCACTAGGTTCAAGAGAAATTGTTTTTGAGTCGCCTATTTTCATATCAACTAACGCTTTTTCAATAGAAATTGGAATTTCACCAGAACCTACAACTAACGAAAGTGCTTTTTCTTCTTCTGTTTTTAAAATAGTTTCACCAGATTCTAGTTTAGCCTCAAATAAAATACTAACCTTATACCCTTCTTTTATTGCATCCATCTATTTCTCTCCAAACCATTATATATCATGAAAAAAAGAAATAAAAAAATCTTAAATATGACTAGATTAGAGTGCGAAATTCCCATTTCTTCTCTTCAAAGTTAAAACGATTGTTATCTTAAGTAATTTTTGTATAAATAAAAACAATATTATCTAAAAATTTAAACAAACATGCAAAGAAATTCGAGTAGCTTTTACCATATCCTCAAGGTCCATGCCCTTTTTAGGATCTTGTGACTTTAAAAGAGGAACATGAATAAAACCCATTTTTATTGGTAAATTATTTTCTTTTATATAACCCAATACTCCATATAAAAGCGCATTACATATATAGATACCCGCATGAAAACTTTGACGAGCAGGAATCCAGGCTCTTCTTATATCCCTTGAAATATAAAAAGTAGGAATAGACGATAAACGAAATAATGGTCCGCAAGGATCTAATCTAGTATAAATAATCCTCCCGCTAACATTTTTCCGTCTAAGATTTAGACCAACTTTTTCAACACGAATCCAACTCGCTGGAGCTGCAAGCCCAAGACTTATTACAAAATCTGGATTATATGTTTCAATTGCTTGAGTTGCAACTTCAACAGATTCAGTAAAATTAACAGGCAAAATTATTCCAATTACTGTTGCATTCTCAATAATTTCACCATCTAGCTCCTTTGCAATAAGCTCTGATGGATTAATATCATAGATACTAAAGGGGTCAAAACCTGTCACCATAATAACAGTTTCATTCTCCTGTAAGTTTTTAACTTCATCAGGTAAAGATACTGAAAAAACACTTGATCCTACAGATGAAATAGGAAAAAGTAGTATTATTCCAATTGTAATTATTTGTAATATATATTTCATATTTTCCAGTCCTTTATTTTTGATAACACCCTTGAAGCACTATCCTGAATCACAATATCTGCAATATTATCAAGTGGTGTTGAATCTATATTAATTATCGCTAGTTTTGCATTATTTTCCTTTGCTATCACAGGAAGCTGTGCCGCAGGATAAACAACAAGAGAACTACCTAAAACTAGAAATACATCACATTTTTTTGCAGCAATTACAGCTTCATCAAGAGCTCGTTGAGGAAGAGGCTCACCAAAGAGAATTGTTGCTGGTTTCAACCGTCCTCCACAAAAGTTGCATCTAGGTGGAAGCTCTTTTTCCAATTGATTATAAACTTCATTCCAAGCGTAAATTTTCTCACAATTCAAACATCTTATTTTTCTAGTATTTCCATGAAGTTCAATTACATATGACTGACCTGCTAGTTGATGAAGACCATCAATGTTCTGAGTAATTACTCCATAAAGTTTCTCCTGCTTTTCAAGTTCAACAAGAGCATAATGAGCAGCATTAGGTTTGGCTTTTTTTATAACAGGATATCTTTCATCTCTAAAAAAGTTCCAATAATATGTAGAATCCTGCATAAAGATATTGACATTTGCATAGATGTCTGGATCATATTTTGACCAAAGTCCACCAGCTCCACGAAACGTAGATATGCCACTATCAGCTGATATACCTGCACCTGTAAATGCTACTAACTTCTTTGAGTTTGCAACCAAATCTTGTAACTCTTTTATTATTTTATCCACAATAATAAGATAATAATCTAATATAACCAATTATCTATCAATAAAATTTTTAGAGCAATACCTTTTTTATATGAATAATTCATAATTTCTTCAATAAAAAAATATTTGGGGAGTAAATGACAAGGTAGCTGGAATGATAGGTGAATTACGTAATGAAGTGTATTATATTTTTGGAAGGCCAAATATAAATGAGAAAATGTTAACTGGTGTTACCAAGTTAATTGCTGGATCTTATCAAAAAAAAAAGTTGAAAATAAAAAGGATGTTAATCAACCAAAACAACAAAGAATTGTTTACAACTGAAAATGAATTAGACAATAATTAATATTATTTAAAAAAGAAAAAGAAGGGGTGTGTTTTAATCTTACTTTTTAATTCCGCCCCATTTGGAGATATACAGTATACCTATTACACATAGGATAGTAATTACTATTACAACAACTATTCCAACTGCCATACCAGTCATATCGTTAAAACCACCTTCCCTCCAAAGATCATAATATTTTAATATTCCAATTATTACGTCTCTCCAGAGTAGAGCTATGACAAATCCAAATGCCGCAGCAATTGCTGTCGCAATATTTATTTTTACTTCACTTAGTTTAAATGCCATTTTTTATCTCCCATATTTTTTAAAAAAAATAACAAATATAGTTTATAAACTATTTGATTTATACAAAATAATTTGTTAAAATAAGAAAAAAGAAAAAAAAGAGAGAGATTTGTTGGTTTTATCTAGAGAGATAATAGTTTTGTTAACAATTGTTCTATCAGTGGAAAGCGCTCGAAGATCATCTGTAGTATTTTGGTTACCATGTTAACTGATTTGGATCGCGGCACATTAACAGTATGAACTCCCCATGGACCTTCTGCACCGTTTGAATCTTTTGCTTTTACCTTCACATTGAACATACCTTCTGAGTCCCATGTGTGGCTTGCAGATGAACCTATTCCAGAGCCGTATGGACCATCCCAATCCTCGAAATCACCGTCGCCCCAGTCAACATAGTAAGAAATATCATCACCGTCAGGGTCTATCGTTACAAAGTCAAATGTATATGATTCTCCTGCTTTTCCACCATTTGGACCAGATATCGCTGGGGCAAGAGGTGGTGCATTATTTGGTGACATAACTGAGTCAATTGCAACTGGTTCTGACCATTCCGGACTGTAAATAATTAAGTTAGGATCACCGTATATGACTGGTACTGTTGTTATTCCTTCAGTGCCATATATAGAAGAAGGACCATACATTGTTTCATCATAGTGTGGATTTCCCTCACCTATTGTAAAATCTCTGTGGTGAAGCCAAACATATTTTGAGTAAGATTCTCCAACAGTAAGTCCATTTACCATGCAATCTTCAAACATCCAGTCATCCAAAAGATCAGCTTGTGGACATAAACCAGATCCTGCATTTCCATACCACATTACAGCACCATGATCCAGATATACCATTGGTCCGAATTGTTGTCCTGTCGAGCAAGACATATAAAATACTGCAGCACTCATTAGGTTATCTAAGAGTTGATCCTTCCATTTATAGTGAATTATGTCATAGAGGTTTGGTGGTTCTGGGTTATACCATCTCCTTCCATTGTCTCTTGGTGTTTTCCAGTTGTCAAACGAGTAACCTCGCCATGCATCATACCATTCTTGAGTTGGGTATTTACAAAAGTCTGTTTGGAAATATTGAGCAGACATTCCGCTCCCACCAGTTCCATGACCTGAATAGTAAAAAGCAGCTACTCCCTCATTCATTCGTTCTAAATGAGAGTCCCAAAGAATTCGTCCATCATATGTTCTTCCATGAGACATAAATGCATTTTTAATGACTCTGCTAGAATAGACTTGATTTTGTGCTCCATCATTTGTTCTCCAAGTACCACCATCAGGGAAATTCATAAACTGAGTGGTCATAACATGTCTATTTGGATTTGCATAAATGACTGCAGGATACAATACATTTCTATTAATTATTGCATTTGCGTAAGCTGGAGTCTTTCCGGAAATATGACCTGCATATGAGTTCAGTCCAATCAACGAAGCATGTAACTCCAATCTAATATCCTTTCTAGGTGCTACAAATAGAAATGCTTCTTGTCCAGGTAGATCAAGCCCAAAATCGTCGATAAATGTTCGGAAATCATCATGCATTCTTTCATTCCAGTATCGTTTTTTATCAAGTCCCCATGGTGGAAGTTCTACATCATCTCCGCTAAGATATTTAATCATAGTGATCAATAAATCCCAAGATCCTAACTGCTCAACAGGTTCATCATGTATTGGTAGATGACCGGGTGCACGGTTTCCATGATAATAATCACCTTCCCATATTCTCCAAGTATCTATCATATTTGCTTGTGATGCAGGACCTCTTCCCCCTGCTCGGTTTTTCAATGGGAAACTCCAGAGTTCCTTTCCAGTAATGTCAATACAGTGAATACTATTGTCTAAAAGTGATAAGTACAGATTTCCTTTAACAGCATCCACATTTGCATAATCCTGAGTATTAGTCCATATCATACCCATATCTTCTGTATCTAAACAGTAAATAGTATTTTCAGATGAGCCAAGATATATTGAGTTTTCAGGAGGATTTTGATTTGGATCAACTGGAGTCCAACCTTCAGGATCACTCCAAACAAATTGTCCCGAATCAGAATCTAAGCAATACATATTGTCACCAATTTGTCCAATAAATACTGGAGTTACTCCTCCAGCTGAACCTTTTGCATCAGCTATTCTAAGGACCGGTGAACAATGTAATGCAGCAATCATAGCTGATGGTGCAAAATAACCATCTCCTGATTTCAATGATGTAATGGTTACATAGTTTTCAGAATGAGAATAGTCTTTGATATAGTCGATAATCTGTTGCATTGTTTTAAGATTTGTATCAATTGTAGGTAGGGAATCTTCAACTCCGCTTCCAATGCTTCCTTTTTGAACAAATATTACATTTGTAACACCAAGGCTATCACAGGCTGCTTGTGTTTCACTGGGCATGCTATCTTCTGTTACATATAATAATGGAACATTTTCCTGGGAAGCAATTACAGCAGCATTTGCAGCTGATAATGCTGCATCAGCTCTTTTTTGATTTATCGTTCTAATATTTCCACTTATTATATATTTAATATTATCTGCACCAGAGTTATATCTTGGTACTACAATTGCTGTCCATTCGCCTTCTTCAGGATGTAGGACCTCTGCGGTAAACTCAGTATGATCTTCAACAATCCAATCTGCCCAATCCTCACAAGATGGTGGATACTCATGATCATCAATACCATTCCATTCATGTATCGGATTTATTGTACCTCCATTCCAATCGGGAATATCAGGTGCTCTAATATTTCCTTTAGGATCAACAAGAAGCACAAGAAGATCTGATGGTGTAGATGATGCGATTTTAACACTTAAAACCGAATCTGAATTATCAACATCAATCTTATAGCGATCACCTTCTAATTTTGTTAGAATCATATTCCAGCTCTGAGCAACACTCCCAACGCTAGCAGCCCATATTCCCGCTGTAGTAATTGGATAATATAAAGTAGATTCATCAGCAGGATCATGTACTGGCCACCAATCAGCGGCGACTGTCATATAATGAGGAAAGATACTCCATAATGAAGGTTCTTCGTCATCTCCCTCTATTCTAACATGAACCGCGCCCCATTTGTCTCCAAGATTCATAACATAGGCATATGAACCGGCCATCTCGATAAAATCAGTACTAGAACTTGGTATTATGGTTACTTCTTTTTTTCGTTGAAATGTTGTGGTTTCATATAGCACCTGAGTTGTTGTATCCTCAAATGCACTTCCATCAATAGCAACAACCGCAAGATTTGAAGAACTCCATGCTTCAGTTGCAATTTCTGCTGCAGCTTTTACAGGGTCTGAGTTCACATAATATTCAACAGCAGTTTTACCCTGTCCACCCAAATATGTGTTCCAATCATCTAATAAGTAATCAGTTGTATCATCCACGGTTCCAAACCACTCTGTTGGTGTTGAATCCCCGGTGTAAACAATGGGTGAAAGATATCTATCTCCGCCATCTAAGTAGTTACATGCAGGAATTGATGCTAGGTATCCATATTCATCTTCATTGCTACCTGGAGCATTAGGAACTATAAATGTTTGAGCAATAGGTGTAATATCTGGTTGTGGTATAGGTCCAGGTGGACTTGGAGCAGATGCCTCCAATGCAAATTGTAAAGAATAAGGTCCTGATCCATATTTCCAGTACTCCCAACTACTTGGTTCTGGGACATCAGTATAACCAGGGAATAGCTTGACTTCTATTCTCCATTGTCCTCCAACATCTGCAGGATAAAGTAGCTCATCGTCATAATAATAGTTCTGACGGTATACCTCATCTCCAGAGGGATTATATAAATATAAATCAGCATCAGCTAAATAAGATTCAGGATTTACACCTAATGTGAAATGTATTCCTTGACCTGCTGAAACAGAGAATTTATACCAGTCTTCCTCATCATTCATATCAAGAAATCCGTCAAATGTTGTTCCTGCAGTAATGGTTGTTGCACTAGCAAAATCATCACCAGCATCAGTACTGGTGCCTGCATCGTTTTGACCTACTAAATCAACATCAAAAGTATATTGTCCTTCATCCGGACCATCAATAAAAATGATTCTTAAATAATACTTATTTGTCATTGTTGCTGTATGAGTTATTGATTCCGAATCATCATTTGGATTTGTGGACGATGCTACTTCTACTTCATCTACATCCCAAAGTCCAATATCAAAGTTATAATTAGTCGGTGGTGTCATTGTTATTTGAATTTGTTGACCAGCACATACACAGAAGAAATACCAATCTTCATCATCATACGAACTTAATGTACCTGTTCTTCCTCTTCCTGGCCAATTATCTTCTGGCTCATTAGGAAATATTGCATAGGACCTGCTTTGTTCATCTCCAGTATCTCTATTATATCCTGCATCATCATTATCTGCCCTATTTAAAGGAGCCACAGGATTTACATTATAACTATTATCTAATTCATATGGTCCTGGATCAACATAAGTTTCCTGTTCATATTCCAACTGTTGAGTTGTATTTCCATCATTTATTTGTGTTTGTTCAACATTCACTGAACTAGCTGGAATGAAAAATGCTGTTCCAAATAGTATTGCTGTTAAAACAATTGCTCCTAACTTACTTGTTTTAGAATTCATTTTTTATTTACCTCCACCTAAAGTAATAGTATTTAACATTAGCTAATTTATAAATATTTTGGTTATATAAATATATGGTTAATTTTTTTGAAAAAAATAAAAAAAAGGGAAAGATTTCTTAAATTTTGTTCCAAATAGTGATGTAAAGCTAAGTTTTTAGAACGTTTTAAGATAATTTGTAACATTATTTTGAAAATATTCGAATTATAAAAAATGAGATTTTTATAATTTGTTCTTTTTTTATTAAAAAGTAATAATTATTATTAGAAAAAATTTTGGGGAAGAAGGTATTATTATCTGAGACAGATCCTAATAGAAAAATTGGTTAATTTGCTTGTAGAATGCAATCAAATTTACATTGAATTACAATAAAAAAAACTACAGTTTAATTTAAAAATTTTATATATTCAACAAAAAAAAAGAAAAAAGAGAGAGGGTTGGATTACTTTAGTCCAAGTATATATTGTAGTATCGGAAACATGTTTGGATGATTCTGTAAGAATCGGAAAAACAACGATGTATAGGTTGTTTTATCTCTTGGAATTGTAACTGAAAATGTTCCCTCAGGACCAATTTTACCGTAGATATCCTCAGCTTTTGCTGTAATTGTGTAAGTGCCTTCCTCAGTCCAAGTATGTCTAAATGGAATATCTGCACCAGATGCTCCAAAATCCGTTGTATCCGAGGTTGTATCATCCCATTCAATGTGGTATCTTACATCATCGCCATCTGGATCAACTGCATTGAATGTGAATTCTAATGAAGTTCCTACATTTCCATTTGGTGGTCCTGAAATTACCGGTGCGCCTGGTGCGTCACCAATATCCATTGGAGCAAAATAGATATCAAGATCGGCTCCTCGACTGTCTACCCAGACAATACCCCCAGCATGAATATCCACTGCGTTTTCTTCTGCAACTACTGTTCCAGCTTCATTATTTATTTGTTCTGGAGTACCCCAGGTCATACCTCCATCATCTGAGATTGTTAAATAGAGATTACCACCATCTATATATGCACAATATAAACTTTTACCAATTGCACGAAGTGCAGGATATGAACCGGCTGCTACTGTTACTGGACCAGCCCAAGTTTCTCCATCATCCGAGCTGTATGCACATTCAACATTTCCTTCATTAGCATAGACAACAGCAACATGTTTGTTTCCACTATCTACATAGGCTTCAATTGATGGATTTGTCCCAAGTGCAACATAGTCTTGGTATGGTGTAAACTCTATATCTGCTTCAACAGCAGGATCAATTTTCTTCCAGACAATTTTATCTGCATCTTCTGTAGCATTATAGAACTCCCAAGTAAGATGGAATGAATCTGGAAGTGTTGCATAATCACAGTCTCTTGCTGGTGCGGTTTGTAGATTTGCTTGTGCATCAAAGAAATATGTTGTTGATCCACCATCAATCAAATCTTGATTACGGTACTGTGGACAAGCCACTATATCATAACCTAATTCTTGAAAATGGTAAATTGCCATACTAACAGCCCCAGTATGACCGTAATATGGTTCATCATAGAATCCGCCATCCTCTACCATTCGACATACTTGATCAGGTGCAGGGGCATCCCAATAGTAATATGTCCAGGTTGATGGATCTGCAGTAATGTCTAGAATCTCATAGCCTCCAACTTGTTCAACATCATAATACAGATTTACACCATAAAGACCATGAAAATCTTCTGGATTTGGACCCTCGACATATGCCGTATCAGAATACCAAACCATCGTCGTTTCACCAAGAGTAATAATCCATCCTACCCAAGACATTGGATCTTCCGGATCATCTGAATATGCAATTCCCATATTCCAGGTGCTTATATCCACCTCATTGGTCCATGTAACAACAGTATGACCATCTTTATCCTTGGTAATTGAAGGTAATCGATCATCTCCTTCTTGCGAAGGCATAAGAATATTTTCAGCCCTTGAGCTACCTTGTATTGGTAAAATTTTTGTATAACTCACAACTTCGTTAATAATTCTATCCGTTGTATTCTCTTTGTTAGTAACCACAGCTGAACTTGGTAAAACAAGTGCAAGAACAAC
>Ga0255055_10002881_pt1 | contig 11855 bp, 8 predicted proteins | sample JV7_2_27_MG_FD_188633 | JGI IMG/M metagenome (GOLD analysis project Ga0255055, IMG submission 188633) | Seawater microbial communities from Jervis Inlet, British Columbia, Canada - JV7_2_27 | ecosystem: Environmental > Aquatic > Marine > Inlet | place: Canada: British Columbia | collected... | reverse complement strand
AATAGCCTATATCGGTAATAAGAGAAGGCTGCTGGGCTTACTATATAAATCCATTTCAACAATCTACAGTGACAACATTCCATCTGGACTTCAATTTATAGATCCATTTGCCGGTAGTGGTATTGTTTCCCGCTTGGCAAAGAAGCTGAACTTCGAAGTCCATGCAAATGATTGGGAAGATTACTCATTCATTATTAACAGAGCATACCTATCAATAAATAAGTCGGATATTTCGTTCTTATTCTGATCAGAAAGGCAGTTAGCTGACCTCCTTGACCACCTCACCAATCTACCTGATCCTCTTGAAAACGAGCAGTACATAGCAAAGTATTATGCACCTTCATCGTTTGATATTGAGCAGGTGGATTTCAGAACGGAGCGCTTATTCTATACCAGGGAGAACGCATTGGTGATAGATAAAATCCGTAATGAGATCGACAAATTGTATCCTACATATGATAAGAAGGAAAATAATCAGTTAAGAAAGCAACTGCTGATAGCTTTGCTGCTTTATGAAGCTGCCACTCACACAAATACCTCTGGAGTTTTCAAAGCATATCACAAAGGATTTGGGGGGCACGGTAGGGATGCTCTAAGTAGGATTCTCGCCCCAATAAAACTCCAATACCCATGCTTGTGTGATTCTGACTATCCATGTGTAGTTTATAAAGAGGATGCCAATGAGCTCGTAAAGGACGAATCCTTAGGAGAGTTTGATATTGCTTACTTGGATCCGCCGTATAACCAACATCAGTATGGCAGTAATTATCATTTACTGAACACAATCGCGTTCTGGGATAAGATTCCTGCTCCCTTGGAATTGAATGAAAAGGGAGTGCTGAGAGATAAGGCTGCGATTAGGAAAGACTGGACTGAAACAAGATCAGATTATTGCTATAAGGGAAAAGCCGAGGTTGCCTTTGAAGACCTTATTAAAGCAATCAGTGCTCATCATATAATAGTCAGCTACAGTACAGACGGTATCATTCCTTTCGAGGTTGTGAGGGATATTTGTGCTGAAAAGGGCGAGGTGAGTATCCTTACAAATGAATATGTGAAGTATCGAGGAGGGAAGCAAAGTAATGGTCGCTCAAACCTGAATATAGAATATGTGTTGATCATTGACTCTGAGAAAAAAGCATTGAAAAGATCTCTTGCTCGTATCGACAAGACCATATTGCTTAAGAAGGTCTTGTTACTGTTCAAGAAAAGGTATTCGAAATCGAAACTCAGCAACCATTTCGATCTGGTAGAATCTGACAATAGTGTCGAAAGAGTCATCCAAGATAAGAGAATGAAGCTCGACACTCAGGATTTCATTGAACTAATCCTTCCTGACTATATAGATGAGCTGAGTGTTGCTGCATTGAAGGAGCTTCACGATTGTCTCTCACTTTCTGTGTGTGAATCAAAAGAAGAGGAGCTCCAGGAGATTATGAATAAGTTGGATGGAAGTAGAGAGAGGAATCACCAGTACATAAAGCTCATTCCTGATACACTGCGGAAGCTCGCCCATAAAAAGTACAAGGAAGTATTCTTATCCTGGCTGGAGCGTGTAAAAAATCTAGAAGAAGAGTATCCAGAATCATATGCTCTCATTGACTCAAAAGTGAGAGCTGTTGAACAACAAGCATATAAACGGTTTTCGAACTAACTTTCAAACCGATCAAATAAGACACCATCCTGATAAGATCATTTTTGGAATGATCAGCAGCGGTTTGCAGATTCTAACCCTTTAGGACTTAAAAACCTTCAACTGTTCTGTCATTTAAAAGCTGAAATCCCCTCATTTTCTAGTATAATAAGTTACATAACGTATAATGGTGTATATCATAAATGTGAACCCAAATGAGTAGGAGAGAAGAGAACAGATGGAAGAAGGTATTAAGAGGAAGTCGGTTTTTGATATGCTTCGGAATGTTCCAACGGTGTACCCTAAGGAGGTCCAGAGGCTTGCAAAATATCTAGAAGAAAATGGTCTGGGATTGGAAGGGGCTGGGGCATTTCTGAAGAGTTTGGAGTCTTGGACTCGGATTGACCGAGAAGGAAAGGAGGTTAGCTATTCAGCCTCCTGGTACAATCAGCATGTCAAAGCAGTGAAAGAGGCAGTGCGATATGCTCTTGATCATGCACCTGGGCTTTCAAACGGTCAGAAGTGGGCTGTTGAGAAACATCTGAAGAGCCTGAAGTTGAAGAAGATGCCTCCTGGGATAAGCAAGGCCGACAGGGTTCCTGATGCTGCTGAGGTGAAGATTCTGATCGACAAAGCTGACAGGAGGTTGGCCCTTATGATCGAGTTTTTGGCCCAGACAGGATGCCGGATAAGTGAGATGATAGGTGCTGAAGTTGGTCGGTCAAGAAGACAGCCAAAAGTGACCCGGATTACTATTCTTGGCAAGGGGGGGAAGCAGAGGGACCTGCGATGCCGTACTGACCTGTTCGATAGGATTAGGGCGGAGTTCGAAGGGAAGAGGTGGCTCTTTGAGCATTCTGGGAGACAGTACAACCCAAAGAGCGTCACGATCAGAATCAAACAGCTTGGGGAGCGGACTATCGGAAAGGGCGTCACGGCGCACATGCTTCGGCATTACAGGGGAACGGTTCTGAGTGAAAAGCTGGGGATCAGTAAAGCCAGCTCAGAGTTGGGGCACTCTGATATTCGAACAACGAAAAAGTTTTACGATCACACTGAGGTTAGTGATGAGGAGTTTCTTAGTACATTGTGAAAACCTAAAACAGATGAATCAGCACAAGGTAGTAGACTAGTGAAAACTCAAATCATCAAATCCGTACTACGGAGCAACGGATTCCTAAACCGGCGGTCGCACGTTCGAGTCGTCTCTGGAGCAATTACAAAAGTCCCTACCTTAATAAAAGGTTAGGGGCTTATTTATATTTTAGGCCTTATAATTATGACAATTAAATGTGAATTTGGAACTATGTTGGAATAATAAATATTAACCAAGGGGGATTATAAGGAACAATGCCCCGCCGTTCGATAAGGGTGCATTGAAAGCCTCCTGATACTCATTTGCATATACATTAATGAGAGAATAAATACCAAGGGTAAGATATGCCCGTTCATATTTTCAGCAATACCCTAGAAACTTCATATTTTCTTTATTCTTGATAGCATGTTCTATGACGGGTAGCATATTCACAAGAAGGCTGTCGTTTTTCGGTAGTAAAAGCATTCTTGAATATTTCATAGGCAAAGCGGGGGCTTTTCACGATTTTTTTGCCTATGTTAACTAATTTCGAATTATAAAAAATCCTATCAATCACCGGCTCCGATACCCGCTCCACCACTTCATCAACCATGATCTGACCAAGACGGTTGATGTACACCAAAATCCTTTCTTCTGCTTCTTTGAGTGAAGTCTCAGATCGGTTGATCCCTTCGGCCAAGCACTTGATGATTTCTTCGCTCTGCAGTATTAATTCCTTAACTTTCATGTGGTCTATCCTCCCAGTTCGGTTTGTTGACCTTTTGGGTTGGATAGACCATTTTTTTCAAGAAATCAATGGCAAAAAACCGATCCGTGAACTCCCACCCTTCCATATTGACTTTTAATGTAATCAGTTGTATCCTATTAAGTGATTCCTGATTCTACTTGACGGACAAGAATCCTGGAGGCCGACGTCATGGATTTCCTCTTGGGAAAAATGTCTGCCGCTTGTTTGTACCCGTCCTTCCCATCTCGTGACCTGCGCCAGCCTCACTGATCTCCTTACGAGGAGGTTGTCGAGTAATGAAGACAGGGCACAAGATAACCGCTTCTTTCATGGCCATAGCGCTGAATATCGTCGCTCTGACGGTCCTTGTCAGCTGTTCGGTGCCGGGTCCTACCGGTCTCGTGGATACCGTACCGCCGACCATCTATCTTCGCGGAGATACCGATGTCGTTATCGACGTTTTCGACGCCTATATCGACGAGGGTGCCACGGCATTCGACGACGTCGACGGCGACATCACGTATCGTATCTACTGCCACAATCCCGTCAACACTTCGGCGATCGGGTCCTATGTCGTGACTTACAACGTCAGCGACAGTGCGGGCAATCCGGCGGATGAGGCGGTCCGCAATGTGACCGTGGCCGATCCGGACGGGCCGATCATCACCCTGATCGGAGATCCGACCGTCTACGTCAAGGTGAATACGATCTATGTGGACGCCGGTGCTCTGGCCGTTGACGATGTGGATGGGGATCTGACAGGTTCCGTCGTTGTGGTGAATCCGGTCAATACATCGATACCAGGAACCTACGTCGTTACCTACAACGTCACTGACTCCAACGGCTATCCGGCTCCTGAAGTCACCCGGACGGTCATCGTTGACGGGGAGGCACCGGTCATCACGTTGAACGGTCCGGCAGAGCTGGAGATTACCCAGCATAGCAGCTATACCGATCAGGGAGCGACGGCGACGGATGATGTCGACGGCGATATCACCCCTCTCGTCGTCGTGAACAATCCCTTGCGTTCCACCGGGGACGCCGGAACGTTCCGGATTACCTACAACGTCTCGGACCGGGCAGGGAATCCAGCGGAGGAAGTCGTCCGGACGGTTCGCATCATCGACGTGACGACGCCCACAATAAATGTGACCAGAAGCGTTATCGCCTACGTCGGGGACCCTTTTACCACTCCCGCAGCCACGGCGAACGACAATACCAACGGAGATATCACCCATCTCATTACGGTTGACGGAGTGGTGGATCCAGATACAGCCGGGCAGTACGAGCTCACCTATTCCGTATCGGATACCTATGGGAACACCGCCTCGGCGGTCTGCCGGGTGAACGTCATCTATTTCAGTGCCGCCTATGGACGCAATCCCGGACGGTCAGACCGCGCCCAGGATGTCGTGGAAATGCCGGGCGTGGGCTTTGCGATCATCGGCAACTCGCCGAGTGCCGGCGTCGGCCGATACGATATCTGGATCGTCGGAACCGATGAAAGCGGCACGAAGGTCTGGGATGCCGTCTATGCGACCACGCCCCATGACTACGGCAAAGCGATCACCACGACCCCGGCCGGATACATCCTGGCTCTGGGCTACAACGGGAATTATAACGATGTCTGGATCATCGAACTCGCCGCAGACGGTACGGAGATTGCCGAAAATCGCTACAAGGCTGACGGCCTGTCCACTTATCCCACGGATTTCCTCATAAACGATGCCGGAGAGATCTTCGTTACCGGCTCCTGGACTCCCGTCGGTCATGACAATGGCCAGGCCCTGCTGATGAAGATCGACGCGTCCGGAACCGTGGAATGGAGCGGAGAATACGGCTCAGACGGCTCGGAACAGGCGGAAGCGATCCTCCGACTCAGCAACGGGGATTTCGTGCTGGCCGGCTATACCATCCCGGACGGGGCCAATCACAGAGACTACGCGATATGGAGAATAGATGCCGCCGGCACTCTTGTCTGGGAAAAGACCTTCGGGGGATCGGGTAATGAGTCGGCCATCGCCCTGGCGGAAACCACCGGCGGCGATATCCTGGTCTGCGGCACGACGGACTCCTACGGAGCAGGAGGAGACGATGCCTGGATCATGGAACTGGACGGGGACGGCAATCAGAACTGGTCCGTGACGGTGGGGGAGTCCCTGGACGAAACCGCCGCCGACATCCTTGCCACGGCGGGAGGCGGATCCGTCTTCTCCGGGACCCGGCATCGGGGCATGGCACAGGGAGAGGACGAGCTGTGGGTCGTTCATATGGACGTTTCCGGCAACGTCGTATCCGAATGGGAAATCGGCAATCCGATGGATGATGAGACGAGCCGGGCCCTGATCCGGACAGCCGACGATCGACTGATTTCCGTCGGCAGTATAGATCGGTTCATCTCCGGGTACTATCCGAATTACTGGATCGTGAAATTCTGAAGGAGAGGAGGACACTATGAAAAGAAAGTTATTCCGGATCATGACCGCCGGCCTGTTTCCCCTGGCTATCCTCCTGTCCGGATGTACGGTGCCGACGGGTCCGGAACCCCCAAGGCCTCGTGCCGGGATCTACGTCTATCCGGTTTCCGGTCATGTCGTGTCCGAAAGTGGCACGACCGTCTCTTTCAGCGTGGTCCTGACGACGGCGCCCCACGATGTCGTGACCATCAACCTGTCTTGCAGCGATCCCACGGAAGCATCCGTCGATCCCATCGCCCTGCACTTCGACTCCGGAAACTGGCAGGCTCACCAGACCGTAACGGTCAGGGGACTTGATGATCAGCAGAAGGACGGGAATGTCGTATTCTTCGTTGCCCTCGAACCGTGCATCAGCGCGGATGGGTCCTATGCCGGCGTGGACGGCGATGACGTCGAGATTCTCTGCGTAGACGATGAAACACCCGGAGTCGCCCTGGCGGGTCCCGTGATTCTCATTACCACCGAGAGCGGCGGTACGGCATCCGTCCCGTTGATGTTGAGTTCTCCGCCGGCGGCGGATGTGACGCTGGAACTGGAAAGCGATGACCCGACGGAAGGATCCGTACAATCTGCTACTCTGATTTTCACTCCCGGTGATTGGATGAATCCGCAGACGGTCACCGTGACCGGAGTAGATGATACCGATGTCGATGGTTTCAGGACCTATAGGGTCGTCCTGAAAACCCTGGCGAGCCCGGATGCCGAATATAACGGAATGAATCCCGATGATCTGTTGGCGGTGAACATCGACAACGACGTCAGGATCACCGCCGGAAGCCGTTTCAGCTCGTGGATCAAGGAAGACGGCTCCCTATGGATCTGGGGGCTTCCCATCGGTTTGGGTGACATACCGCCGAGATGTTACCCGACGCCGTCGGATACCGGGAATCTGTGGTGTATGGTACGGTCCGGCACTGCGCACTCCGTCGGTCTGCGCACAGATAGAACGCTCTGGGCGTGGGGGGAAAACGAGTACGGACAGCTGGGCGACGGCACGATCAGCGATAAGACAACACCGCAACAGGTCGGCAGCGACGATGATTGGGCCTACACAGATGCTGGAGGTGGTGGGTATTCCTACAGCGGTCACACCGTCGCTATCAAGAATGACGGAACGCTCTGGACCTGGGGTTCGGGATACGAAGGACAACTCGGCACCGGATACCACTGGAGCCAGACGGTTCCCCTGAAGGTGGGAACGGAACAGGATTGGGTGTTCGTGTCGGCAGGCATGCGTCATACCATGGCTATCAAGTCCGACGGGAGCCTTTGGGCGTTCGGTGACAACTCCTGGGGGAAACTTGGCGACGGTACCCTAGACGATGCCTTCGAACCCGTCAGAATCGGGACGGACACGGACTGGATTGCCGTCTTAGCCGGAGCCAATCACACCGTAGCCCTGAAGACCGACGGCAGCCTCTGGGCCTGGGGATCCAATGGAAACGGCGAACTCGGAGACGGCACGACGACGGCGACAAGGACGCCGAAAAGGATCGGAACCGTAACGGATTGGCGATCCGTCGCCGCCGGCTCGGGACAGACCATGGCCATCCGGGAGGACGGATCCCTCTGGGGATGGGGATGGAACCGTTGGGGGAAACTCGGAGACGACACGACGGACGACCGGTATCTTCCGATACGTATCGGAACGGACAACGACTGGGTCCTGGTGACGGCGGGTTCCGAACATGTCCTGGCCCTCAAATCCGGCGGCAGCGTTTGGACCTGGGGGAACGGAGGAATTGGTGAGTTGGGTGACGGTACCGCCGGTTCTCGGTATGTGCCGACGCGTTGCGGAACGGACAGCGACTGGAGCGCCCTCTACGCCGGACAGAGCCACATTTTCGGGATCAAGTCCTCGGGGGTGCTTCTTGGCTGGGGATCCAACCATGTCCACCAGTTGGGATACGGATCCGTTGACAAATACAACACCCCGGGACCGGTCAACTCCGATACTGACTGGTCGGTTCTCTCCGGCGGCAACGACCACACCATGGCCGTCAAGAACGATGGTACCCTATGGGGTTGGGGGGATAACCGATATGGAGAACTGGGCAACGGCACCGTCGTTGGTTTACCGGAGCCCACAAGGATCGGAAGTTCCTCGGACTGGGAATCGGTCGCCGCCGGTTCCGACTACACGCTGGCCCTGAAGACCGACGGCAGTCTATGGGGCTGGGGTCGGAACGATTCCGGCCAATTAGGGGACGGCACGACGACCGGTAAACGCGTCCCCAAACGGATCGGAACGGACGCCGACTGGCACAGCATTCATGCCGGAGCGAGTCACTCATCAGCGATCAAGGACGACGGCACCCTCTGGGGCTGGGGAAGGAATCTCTACGTCGGAGCCGTGGGAGATGGAACGACTGAAAATCGCACTTCTCCTGTCCGCATTGGCTCTGACAATGATTGGTCTATTGTCGCGCCTGGTTACCTCCATACTGTCGCCATCCGGACCGACGGTTCCCTCTGGGCCTGGGGGGACAACGGCACGGGGCAGTTGGGTGACGGGACGACGGAGGACCGGTACTCACCCGTCCGAATCGGAAACGACACGGACTGGACTGCCGTAAGCGCCGGAGGGGATAACAACAGAGGGCATAGCCTGGCCCTGAAGTCCGATGGCAGCCTTTGGGCGTGGGGATATGGCGGATCGGGACAGTTGGGGGACGATACCGGCAACGGCTACCACACGCCGATACGAATCGGAAACGACACGGACTGGGTGGCGGTGACGGCCTTCGGCTACTCATCCGCGGCACTAAAGAGCGACGGATCTCTTTGGACCTGGGGTAGCAACTACTCCGGACAGCTCGGTCACGGCGATACCTGGAGGGCGACGCCTGCGCCTGTACCGTGATACCAGGTGACCTAGCCGATCTTCCCGGCTAAAGGGATTTCGCGTATTCTCCTCTACAACTTATAGTGGGGTTTGGCAGGTAGAAGGGGAATCGTCGGTGTCTTTGACAGATATCATTACTCTCGCTGTCGTGACCTGCCCCCCAAAAACTGGTCCAAATATTATGATAAGATCAGAGAGGAAAATCTTCAGAAGGAGGCAGGTCAACACACCTTTAAAAACAAACTGGGTGAAGACCAAAAAAAACAGAGGACAGAACCCTTAGACCCTGTCCCCTACTGTGTAAGAACTGTTCTCTTCTAACAGCCTTAAATAGCCTACACCAATAACCTACAGCTTTGCAAGAACTATCAACTAATAGTCAGGTGACCATCCTCCTTCTGAACATTTTCCTCTCTGATCTTATCATAATATTTGGACCAGTTTTTGGGGGGCAGGTCACCATCACCGACAAAGTGAAGTTGAGACTCCGGGAGATGGGGCATTATGATGTAATCCCTCTGGGAAAGATCATGGGGAGGGGAGAAGAGGAGTAGTGAAATAGTCCTGATGAGGTGCAGAGTCTTACACTCATGTGGGCATTGCAAATCTAGAAGAAATTGAAATATCTCTAAAAATGTAAAAAACCAAGGTGTAATAAGACCACATAGGCAGTAAAAACGGCTCTGAGAGGCCTTCTGATGCGTCTGAGGGGCAATGAGAACCCTCTTTGGGATGCTCTTTCCTACCTGAAATTATGAAATAAGCCCACCTGATTCCATTTAAGTGTAAAAAAGAGAATTAGTGTTGAAACTAACTTACTAATTTATGCTATACTGTTGGCACATCTGGTAAGGCAGCCTTGTAAAAACAAACCACAAAGGGCATGAAAGTGAAACCCAATATATGTTAATCTTTAAAAAAGGGGTACGCGCAATGAAAAACATGTTAATTATAATAATTATTTTAACAAGTGTTTTCCTCATACTTTGTCCAATATACGCATTAGAAATGAAGCCTCTTGCTCTAGTCAACGCTGACGAATTCATTTCGAATATCCAAGTTTCGGCTCCTTGTGACGACGACCATTTTAATATCATTTGGTGGATACCATTTGAATATTGGCAATGTCTTTATGAAAACGATGATAGTACCTCAATAGCTGATAAGGAGATGATTTTAAATTCTTTTAAGCCTTATTCTATTATTGGGGTTTGCCAAGCAGATGTCTCTGTTTTTGGTGCTTTTAACTTCTACGAAATAGACGAAGTGGGAGAGATGCTTGAAGTAATATATAAGGCTGAGAGTGGAATTCGTTACCGTATAAGACTGGCAAAGGATATAGACCCGAATGTTAACATGTTGTTAGATATTTTCACTCCTATATTTAGGGCTGCAATGGGCAACATGGGTGAAAATTTCCATTTTTTTGTACTTACAGATTATGATTCAAAAGATACACGGATGATAAATCCCTATTATTACGGCACATTATATATCCACCTTGGAACTCGCAAATCAAAACTTATTGAAGCACAGTTAGCCCTTCCGGTGAATGCGCTATATGTCCCAAGAATATGTCCAAATGGGAAAGAGGCTCATGTAACTTGGAAATATTGCCCTTGGTCTGGTCAGAGATTGCCGGATTAAAAAATGAGTTAATCCATTGATATAGCTATTACTGCTGGGTTGAATAGTTTGATACACCCCGCATCAGCTCTGCATCTGGTAAGGCAGCCTCGATTAAGACTAATTTGAGGAGGCTCAGAAATGAAGACCAGAATGTTTATATCAATCTTGATTCTCGTTTTAGCAGTACTGATTATCGCTGGAAGTTGTGCTACAAGGAAAATAGCTATTTCCGATGAGGAATTATCAAATGCCTATGTAGGCGCTTGGATAAATCCAGATGCAACATATTATCAAAAATTTGAGTTTCTTTCTGACAGAAAATGGCAAGAGTATTATAGATTAGTTTCTGATAGCGTTTCCGAATATGGTGAACATACAATAATCGACCAGTGGAAAGATAAAGACGGAAATATTTTCTTCGAAAGTAAATTTAAAACTGTACGCAGTGGTGTTTCGGGCTTTTTTTTAGTTAAAACAAATAATTCTGAAAATACTTTAGAAATGCTCATCGAATATGGCGAATATAGAATTGAAACATGGGACCCAGATAGTGTTTTCGCTTATAGAATCTATTACCGCCAAGAATAGCATACCCCGCATCAGCTCTGCATCTGGTAAGGCAGCCTGATTAACAAAAAAAGAGGCAGTCCAATGAAAGCACGGTTTATAAAACCAGCGTTGTTTGTACCTGATACATGAAAACGGTAAGCTTTTGCGATATGATTGTTTCAAGGAGTTCGCCGAAGATGTGTCCGATTATATGCATGTCATAACAAACATGAGCAAGGACGAGCGCTTCGAGCTTACAATGCGATGGTTACGGAGGTACTAGAGAAATGAAAACACTAAAGGAGATTGAAACCGAGTTGAATGAGTGCGCTAAATCATTATTCTATGCCGAAACGCTGAGAGCAGAGGGTATACGGACACTGTCTACTATAGGGCTTGAGAAACTCAGGAGTAAGATAGAGGCATATGAGACGGTACTTGAGATCGAAGGCGGTGGTTCATTAGAGAGCGACCATATTGGAGAATACGTAGATAATAATGACTGATTATAATGTATCATAACGTATAGAGACAAACATACAAAGGAGATGTTCCATGCATGAGCATACGCATGAAGCATCTCTATTTTTGCTTGAAATAGATCGGTAAATTTTTACCACCCTACCATGAAAACGCGCTGAGAGGCCGTTATTCGCGTCTGAGAGGCAACCACACTGCCAACTTAAACTATTTTGGGTGCTTGGCATAAATAGCACTCACAAATATTAAAACATGCTATACTATTGGCACATCTGGTAAGGCATCCTTGTAAAAACAAATCACAGGGAGGCTCGAAAATGAAAACCAGATTTTTAATCGGTAAATTGATTGTTATTTCATTCATCATAATATTATTTCCGATTTCTCCTATCCGAAGTGCTAAAAAAGAAAAGACATGG
>Ga0255055_10002880_pt1 | contig 11855 bp, 10 predicted proteins | sample JV7_2_27_MG_FD_188633 | JGI IMG/M metagenome (GOLD analysis project Ga0255055, IMG submission 188633) | Seawater microbial communities from Jervis Inlet, British Columbia, Canada - JV7_2_27 | ecosystem: Environmental > Aquatic > Marine > Inlet | place: Canada: British Columbia | collected... | reverse complement strand
GACTATTGAATATTGGAGGCATTCTATCGTTTTATTATCAGGTTTTCATTTAAACCTTCAATTCTTAGGTTTGTGAAAATGTAAAGCGAAGAATTAACCGGTATTCTTACCTCCGCCAGAAATACAGAATGCAAAGAAAAGAAAATAGACGCAATTCCATAAATATTCAATCGTCAATCGACAATTGATAGGAATTCCTTAAATATTCAATATTCAATCGAAAATATTCAATCTTTACAAGACAGTGAAAATATTCCAATACAATTTCTTTGCCACAAAATGTACAAAAATAACAACTAAGGTACTAATATCTTCACGTAAAGGAGGTTAGCCATGCCAGCACAGGAAGCTATTGATTTGACGTATGATACGAGTGAATCATCTAATGGTTTTAAGGCGGAAACGCGAACCCAGCGTTTAAAAAACGCCTATTTGGATTCAAAGCCGGCGATATGTATGGAACGTGCCCTGGCGTTCACCAGATCTTACAAAGAAACCGAAGGCCAAGCCACTCCTTTGCGCCTGGCCAAAGCCTTTCGTCTGGCATGTGAAACGATAACCCTCAATATATTTGACGACGAATTAATCGTGGGAACGCACGGCTCCGGACGCCGAATGGGTGCCCTGGTCCCTGAAATTTCCTGGAAGTGGCTTGCCAAAGAGCTAGACTCTATTCAAACAAGACCTCGCGATCCATATTACATACACCCGGAGCAAGAACACCTGTTTGTTGAAGAAATTATTCCTTACTGGCAAGGAAAATCCCTTGAAGAAAACGCCCTGGCAAGGTTTCCTGAAGACACAAAGAAAATTGGTGTGGATACAGATATTCTTGATACAGAAATGAAATGGCGTAGTCATGTCGGTGAAATTACACCCGATTTTCAGGATATCCTTTTTCCTAAAGGATTCCGGGCAATCTGCAATGAGGCCAAAGAAAAACTGAAAACCTTGGAATATACCAATGTCGCAGACCTTGATAAAATCGATTATTACAAAGCGGCCATCGAGGCGTGTGAAGGGATTATTACTTTAGGTAAACGCTATGCGCGGCATGCAGCTGCCATGGCAAAAAAAGAAAAAGATCCCAGGCGCAAAAAGGAACTGGAAACCATTGCCGCAAACTGCCGCCGGGTACCAGAATATTCACCGCGGAATTTCTGGGAAGCTGGGCAAATGCTTTGGTTTGTGATGCTGGGTTGCTTCCTTTCCGAAAACTGCCCGGCCTTTAATATCGGGCGCTTTGACATGTATATGAATCCGTTTTATCAAGCCGATCTGGAAACAGACAGTATAAATAAAGAATTTGCGCAGGAAATTATTAACTGCATTTGGATAAAAATTGCTGAATTAATCTGGCTTTTGCCCCAAAATGGCAGTCGATATTATGCCGGCTACAGCGGTTTTACCAATCTGAGTGTTGGCGGTCGAAACATCGATGGCAGCGATGCCGTAAATGATATCAGCTTCATGGCCGTCGAGGCCACTGCACAGGTTGCGTTGCCGCAACCCTCCTTGAGTGTCATTATTCAGCCGGATACGCCGGAAGAATTTTTGCTGGCCTGCTGCCGCCTGTCCCGCAAAGGTAACGGTTTTCCAGCCTTTCATAATGATCGGGTGGGTACCCAGATGATGATGTATGCCGGATTGCGGCCGGATGATGCCAGGGAGTGGACGTTGCTCGGCTGTGTCGTACCCCATCACCGCAAGGTCTATGAGTGGACGGATGCCGGTGGATACAACATGGCAGCCGCCCTGGAATGGACACTTAATCAGGGCCGCAGCCGCCTCAGCGGTAAACAAATGGGTTTGCCCACAAAAGATCCGCGCAAGTTTAGTTCTTTCGAAGAGCTTAAAGAAACTTTTTTTGAGCAAGTCGACCACATCATGAAACACTGTGCGGTTTCAACCGTGATCGAGCATAAACTGCATCGCAAAATGGTCCATCGCCCCTACCTTTCTCTTTTGGTAGAAGGTTGCCTGGAAAGCGGAAAAGACCTGGTAAACGGCGGTGCGCGCTATAATATTGGCCCGGGTTGGATTGTCGTGGGTGCCGCGGACTGTGCCAACGGCCTGGCGGCCGTTAAAAAGAATGTATTTGAGGAAAAGAACATCACCATGGACCAGCTGGTTAAGGCCCTGGATGACGATTTTGTCGGCCATGAAGAAATTCAGCAATTGCTCAAGAATTCTCCCAAGTTTGGCAATGATGATGATTATGTCGATCGTCTCCAGGTAGAAATGACGGACTACAATGATAAAGGACTTCGGCGGTACAAAGATACCTTGGGCAATCCCTTCCATAGTGCGATTATGGGGCTTACCTATAATATTCCCACCGGTTCAGTGGTGGGTGCGCTACCCTGTGGACGCAAAGCAACGCATCCTTTGGCCGAAGGCTGCTCTCCTCATCCAGGAACGGATACCACTGGCCCCACTGCGGCCATGCGCTCTGAGGCAAAAGTCAACCATGAATTACATCCCGGTGGAACCTTGCTCAACCTTAAGCTGCTGCCTTCTGCTATCGAAGGCAACCGTGGTCTGGCCGGCATGGCCAATCTGATTCGGTCCTATTTTGAACTCGGCGGGTATCACTGCCAATTCAACGTCATCAGTCCGGAAACCCTGCGGGATGCCCAAAAACATCCTGATAACTATCGTGACCTGGTGGTTCGTGTCGCTGGCTATTGTGCTATTTTTAATGATCTTTCCAAGGAAGTACAAAACGAGATTATTCGCCGAACGACTCATGAAACCCTATAACTCCAATTGAGTTAGAACTCAATTGGGGTTATTCGTTATTGGTTAATGGTTTAGAATGAAAAATATCGTCATTGAAATCCAGCGCTGGTCGGTGTCAGACGGACCGGGTACCCGAACTGTGGTCTTTTTAAAAGGCTGCCCGTTGCATTGTCCCTGGTGCGCGAATCCCGAATCACAGGATCGGCAACCGCAAATTGGAATCTTCCCCTCCAGGTGTGTCGAATGCTATGCCTGCGCCCGGGAGTGTCCTGAAGGCGTTGCGATCCCTGCAAAAGACGGCGCATTTTCAGGCGATAGATGTACCCAATGCGGCAAATGTATCGAGGTCTGTCATTCGGGTGCTCGCACCTGGCTGGGGGAAGAAATGTCAGCGACCCAGCTGATACAGATCATAAAAAAAGATATGGTTTTTTATCGAAAGTCTTCCGGAGGCGTCACCTTCAGCGGGGGCGAACCCTTAACCCAGCCGGACTTTTTGAAAGCGGTTATCGAAGGATGCCAACAATTAGGGATTCACGCTGCCATCGAAACCTGCGGGTTTTTTAGCTGGGAATCTGCCGAAGATACCGTCAGGCTGGCTGATTTTGTCTTATTTGATATAAAACACATGCATGACAAAACGCATAAAGAGATCACGGGCGTTGCCAATAAGAGAATTCTTGAAAATGCAAAAAGAATTGCACAGCTTGATATTCCCATGGTGATCAGAATTCCGGTAATACCGTCCATCAATGACAGCCAAGAGAACATCAAGGCCACAGCAAAATTTGTTCGTGACGACCTTCCCAGTGCTTTAGGAATTGAAATGCTGCCGTATCACAAATTAGGCCTCTCCAAATATGCTGCGCTGGGGCTGGATTACAAACTGCATCATATCAAGCCCCCGGATGAAGCCCATATAGAAATGTTGCAGGAGCTGATAACCGCTGAAGGGGTGTCTTGCATCACCGCCGACAGCAGCTACGACCCGCAACCAATCCAACCGAAACTGAAAGTGGTCGGTTAAGGAATACCCGCCTAATACTTAAGACATCCCGATCAGAAACTACCGCTTTGGATGAGATTAATCTATTTTGAATTTCATTCACTAATTTAATAAATTTTGGCTTGCATAAAATGCGGGATGTTGTGCCTGTGTGGAATTTGAAGGATCTAAAAATATTTTAGATGTGAAAATGGAAGGTTAAATACTGAACGATTTTGGGTTTATAGCCGACATCCACAATCCAGCAAAATTATGGATTTCGTTGCGCAATCCAAACCTTGATAATTAGCCTGCATCTAATGCATCCGCTAATTTTTGAATGCCATCCAGGTCAAAGTCTTCAGCCATCTGAATAATCTGCTTGCTGAGCAGCATACAGGAATCTGATTGATCCTTAATTTCCTCTGCGATGGCATTTAACGTGGTGACATCTCCCATTTCAGCCGCATCGCGGATGCGTTTAGCAATATCCTGAGCGAATTGAGCTGGGATAGCAGAAATTTCATCGTCGGATATTTTACAGACTTTTTCTTCTGTGGATGCACCAATGCTCCGCACCGATTCCAGCGCTTGGTTGAGGGCATTTTCAAGCTCTGACAATGTCAAATTCAACTCCTTGGCTGGAGAGGATTTCTTTTTTTGAACTCCCTTGACGAGCTTCTCCAGATTCATGGAAGCTGCCTGCAATTCTGTGGCCGGCAATCGCGTATTCAACCGCTCAACAACAAAAATGTCAGAGAAGGCGACTATGTCCTTCATTGGATGCAGCAATCTCAGCGGGCAGAGTTCAATCATGCTGTAAAATGTAGAAAGGACTCACGCCATTTAACTGGTTCTTCAAGTACAAAAGCACAAACTGCAGCAAATAGTGATGTAATAATACTTGCAAAAATAGGGATCGTATAACTCTGAAGCAGATCAAAAATGAAGCCAGCAATAGGAGGGCCTATGAGATTTCCTACGGCAACACTAGTAAAAAGCATCCCAATAACACCACTTATGTTTGGGCCACTGAAATAATCCGCCGCCACTGCTGGCAAAATCGCAACATAGCCGCCATAGCAGGCACCAAATATGAGCGCAAATATAGCCAGTTGCCAAACATTTGCCGCTACTATCCACCATGCAAAAGTGGCTGCAGTGCCAGCGTACATAATAGCAAGCGATGAACGTCGGCCTAACTTGTCTGCGATGCTACCGAGCAAAAAGCGTCCCACTGTACTACCAACACCAATCAAGCTGAATAACATAACCCCAGTTGAATTCGGTAACCCGAGATCATTTGAAAAAGGTATCAGGTGAACAAAAGGAATAAACAACCCCAGACAAAAACTGAAGGATCCTGCATAGAGAAGCCAGAATGGCTTCGTTTGCAAAGCGTCTTTTAATCTTATCTCACGAGTCCTTATCGTTGCTTTTGTCTTAAAAGTTTCTAGTGACGTATTGATAGAGTTAGCCTTAATCTCGTCTCCGTCTGAAACCAAACCACGCCTTTCCGGTGACTCAGTGATAAAAAGCGCCGCACTTATTCCGCAGGTAAAAACGAGTATGCTCATAACCAGATAGGCTGTGCGCCAGTCACTCCAGTGAATCAGGGCTGCAGAAAAAACAGGCATACCTAAAGTGCCGAGACCGATCCCCGTAACGGCTATACCGGAAGCGAGACCGCGCCGTTTCACGAACCAGCGCTGCACTACCCCCATGGCAGGCACATAAGCGAAGCCAATACCAATCCCGATGCCAAGGCCATAGACTGCATATATTTGCCGCATTGTTTCCACTCGACTTGCTAACAAAAGACTTATACTGATTACAAGCACGCCAAATATAATGACTCGACGTGAACCAAAACGGTCGGCAATCTGCCCACTAAGAGCGCCGAGGCTGAAATAGAGAAACCCAGCAATTGAAAAAACAAATGAAACGGAACTGCGGGATGTTTGAAATTCCATCTGCAGTGACTCAAAAAATGTCGAAAAGGAATAAGCACTGCCAAATGCAACAAACAGTATTACGAAAACACGGGCAACAATAATCCAACCATAAAAAATAGTTCTCTTTTTTGAAACAGGATTTTGATTCTTATTCATCTCAAACTTGTTTGTTATAAAACAATGATTTTTCAATCCACAAAAAGCCCCCAATGGAAATACTGCTGTTGCTCACGCATCTCCAGAGACTTCATTCTAATTAACACCTAGAGCAATAATTTCTTGTGTTGTCGCTCAACGATATATTGAGAGACTGTCGAAAAAGTCAAATAATGGCGATTTTAGCAATTTCACATGTAATGAAATCAACAACTTACATGCATCAAATTCACAGATTTAGGGTTTTTCGACAGTCTCTGAGAATACATACATTTTGGCAATTTTACAGATATAAAACGGATATCACAAGGTTTTTCAGATAATGGTGTGGTAAGAGTCCGATATTTGTATTTTGCTTTGAAAATTCAGGTTACTATTGCAACTGGCGCTTTTTATAGATTGCGCAATGACAAATAAATACTTTCTTAAGTCTTTATTTTTATTATAATTCATGGCTATACGGCTGAAATAAGATAGAATTTGATTAGCATATACGATCCAAAAGAGATCAAAAGGCATTCTGAAATAAGACTAAACTGGAATCTGAATACCCTTCCCGAAGAAATTTGGACCTGAGTAATCCAAATCCCTGTTGTGAAGAAAGAATCTGTTGACATTACACGATTCCACTATATAGTATAATTGTATAATAATAGAAAAGGGTGTCACTATGGATGAAAAATTCCCCCAGTCACAGGAAACATTGTATTGCCAATCCAGACCACCGGTCCAGGAACGTCCCCTCATATCCGATGAGCAAGCGGAGGAGGTGGCCGCTTTGTTTAAAGTCCTCAGCAACAACACCCGGCTACGGATGATCCATGCCTTGGTGATAGCGGGAGAGATGTCTGTTTCTCAGCTCGCTGAGGCAGTGGCAATGAAGCCACAGGCAGTCTCCAACCAGCTCCAGCGTCTTGTTGATCGCAGGATTCTTAACTCAAGGCGCAGTGGAAACAATATTCATTACCGCATTGTGGATCCATGCGTGACAAGTCTGCTTGACCTTGGGCTCTGCCTAATTGAAGAAGCAAAGGAAACAAATAATCGCAAATAACTTCAATAAAAAAGGCATTGAAAATCCCACAAAAGAGAAAAAGGATTCCCGACAAAACCTAAATTTTGCCGGGCAGGTATACTGAGTATTTTTAAGGGTTGGTCGATTGATAAAAGGCTCTGGAAGATATGGTTGGTCGGATTAACCAGTCGAGAAACAAACGTAGAGGGCATAGTCTTGGGTAAAGTTAGCCTTATGTTCGCATAAAATTTCCTATATTTTGGCACGTAAAAAAGCGACACCACAAGGAAGACATTATGAAGATCGAAGTTTTAGGTACAGGCTGTGCAAAATGTGACACGGCTGAAAAAATCGTCAAAGCGGCCGTGGCCAAATGTGGTGTGGATGCTCAGGTTGTAAAGGTCTCCGACAGGATGGAGATTGCCAAGTCTGGGGTGCTCATGACGCCGGCCGTCATTTTGAACGGCCAGGTAAAAGTAGTGGGTAAGATCCCTGATGTTGAGGATGTTATAATTTGGATCAATGAGATGAAGAAGGAAGGTTAAAGTTGGTTTACTGTCTCGACCAAAATTAAAATTCGCTTGATGAAAAAGGGGGCTCGAGATGAACAAAAAAGAGCGATTTCAGGCCGTGCGCAGTCGCCAGGCGCCCGATTACATGCCTGTGTGGCCGCGGGTGATGTCCCAGATGATATTTAGCTATGGTTTATTGCTGCCGGATGTCACCGGTATCGATTGGTATGATGCTGACAAAGTCACAGAAGCCGTATTGGCAAGTATTGAATATAATGACTATGACGTCGCCATTCCGACTTATATCGACCACGCCTTCGGTGTTCCCCCGCTGGGGGGTGAAATAACCATCCCTGACAAATTCGGTATTGCCGCCGGCCCAACGGACAATAAACCGGTTTTGTCCAAAGAGGATTGGCCACGCGTTAAGCAAATCGCCAACGATTTTGACCACCATAAAACCGATCCCCGAATGGCAGGCGCCTTAAAGGTTATCAAAAGCGTCTCCCGGAAAATCGGGGACGATAGCCCTTTGGTCACACATGCTTACGTCAGCAGCGTGGCAGCCATGCATCTATTCCGTCCGAATGAAGCGATCCTGGATGACATGTACGAGGATCCCGAATGGGTTGAGGAAATGTGCGATGTCGCCACGGACTGGACCATGGGCTGGATTCGCGCCCAGTATGAGGCCGGCGCCAATAGTTGCACGTTTCTGGCAGAGGTAATGGGGACACTGATGGTGAGTCCCAAGATGGCCGCCCAATTTAATCTGGCAAACATTGCCCGAGTGACAGAAATGGTTAAAAATGAGTACGGTCAGGGAACCTGGCTTCACACCCATGGTAACATGACCAACCCGAAGGCATATGAATATCTGATCAGACTGGCCACGGAAACCGGCCTCGAGGGTTTTCATTTCGACGAAATGGACAACCCGCCAGAGTGGATCAAAGAACATGTCGTCGACAAGTTCGGGGTTTCGGCTTGCATTATTACGGATGGCCACCAAATTGTCAGTGGACCACCGGATAAAATTAGAGCGGAAGTAAAAGATCAGATTTCTAGAGTTGGAGATGGCATCGGCATTATGATGGCACCCAGTTGTCAGTTACTGCCGGCCACTCCCAAAGCCCATTTTAAAGCCTGGGTAGATGCGACCCACGAGTACGGTACATATCCGCTGCGATAGGAACACAGGAATTTTATGGCATGGAACTAATCTCAAGTCATCAACTAATGATCCTTTTGCCCGGGTTTTTTTGCATTGCATTCGTCTTTTCCATGTTCGGCAGAGGTGGCGGAGAGTTTATCCTGCCGTTGCTTATTAGCATTTTATCCTTGCCCTATTTTGATCTCGCCACCATCAGCCTTTTTCTCATTTTCTCCCAGGGTCTGGTTATGCTGATCGTATACGGCGGGAAACACAAGCTGGTTGACTGGCCTTTAGCGCTAGCGCTTTCCCTCATCATCGGTACGTTTGCCTTTCTGGGCGGATACTTTTCTTTTTATATTAAACCTATTTATTTGAAAGGCACTTTTGCTGTCGTCCTTCTGGTATCGGCCTATAAAATTTGGCAAGGAAAAAAGGTGCCAGCAAAAATAGGAAGGTTCGGCACCTGGCACCGAAAGATAGCGGATGAAGAATACGATATGAATTTTCTTTATGTCGTCGTGCCGGTAGCAATCATTGCCAGTGTTGCCGGAATGCTCGGCATCTCCGGCTGTGGCTTAATTATGCCCCTTTGCATTCTTGCGGGAGGCGTTCCCATGCGGATCGCTATCGGATCAAATACAATGCTGGTTCTCACATCTTCCGGAACATCTTTTTTGGGTCATATTGCCCGGGGACACTATCCCCCCTGGATCTATATTATGATGTTTGCAGGCGCAACAATTGTAGGTGCCCTGTTAGGGTCCAGGACTCATATGAAAATTCGGGATGAATATGTCAAAAAAGGATTTATTACAATTCTGATTGTCGCAGCAGTATGGATGGTTATTAAGATTTATTTAAAATGAAAGGTTGAATTATTAAATGAAAATAAAATTTTTGCAAATAGCCTTATTACTAGGACTGAGCCTTTTCGGGAATTATGCTGAAGCCCAATCTGGTGTGAATATTTACCAGGCAACCCTGATGGAATCCAACCAAAAGACACCAGAAATATCAACCAAAGAAATGCAAAAAATTATAGAAGAAAAAAGTGCAATGGTTATTGACCCACGTTCATCCAAAGAATACGCTATTGACCATATTCCTGGTGCGATCAACGTCGCCCCGAAAAATATTGGGTTGGTGGCGCCCTACTCGGTCATCGCTGAAATAGGCCGTATCGTAAATAACAACAAGGCTGCGCCAATAGTTCTCTACTGCAACGGACCGGTATGTGGTAAAAGCAAGCGAGTGGCCAATAAACTTCTAGCAGATGGGTATACCAACGTTCGGCGTTACCAGCTTGGAATACCCATTTGGCGAATTCTGGTTGGTTTTACTGAAATTGAGCTTGAAGGAATTCTATATGTAGTGGGAAAGGATCAGACCGCCGTACTGATTGACGCTCGTGATCCTAAGCAGTTCAAAACCGGTACTATACCAGGAGCGGTAAACCTCCCGCTTAGCCGTGTTAAGCCAGGCAAAAATGATGGCGAGATCAAAAAAGCCAAAAGCGATGGTCGCCTGCCGGTAGAAGATCATAACACACGGATTATCATATTTGGACGAGACGGCACCCAAACAAGGGCCTTGGCTGAAGCACTGGCCAAAGCCGCATCTTTTCATAATGTCTCCTATTTTGCTGGAGATTTTGAAACACTCCGAGAAAAAACTAGATAATCTAACGCGAACTTCATTACAAATCCTTCCAAAGTTGTCGATTGCTTCCATAAACTTTTTAGGCTTCATCTTCATTATTTCCGGTTAACTCGTGACCTGCCAAGACCGAAAACATTACGATTTTTTATAAATTTATAGAATAGATCCGATAGTCCTCGCCTTAAAAAATGCAAATGATTCTATCATTCACACCAAAGACGGCTTTACAGCCGTGAACTTAACGCTGTCAACTTTCCCTTGCACAATTTCGAGGTCTTCATTGTTGGGGGGCGGTGTGAACTCTTCACCCGGACAACACGCCATTGCTTTAAGTTCCATGGGGGTGAGAGTATGACGGGACACTATCTGAAACTCAGCAAAGCCAGCTTTTCTCACCGTATGCCAGTAGCTCTCTTCAAGGATAGCTCCTCCCAAGCATCCAGCCAATGTTGTCTGAAATCGCTCTCGCAATTGGGAATCTATATTTTCGGTTAGGACAATATCCGAGATTGCAAGCCGTCCACCGGGTCTCAGTATCCGGAACCCTTCTTCATAGACTGAGACTTTGTCAAGACATAAGTTGATGACACAGTTGGATATAACGACATCTGCAAAATCTTTTGGTAGTTGCGACTTCCCCATATCTGCAACACGGAGTTCAATGTCCCTTTCTTGGAATCCAGACTCAATCACAGCCTGCTTTGCTCTTTCAATCATTTGAGGAGCAAAATCTATCCCCACTACTTTACCTTGTTCCCCAACCTTGTGAGCAGCCAAAATGACATCAATCCCTGCACCGCAACCGAAATCCACCACAACATCTCCGGATTGAAGATTCGCAAATCCAGTGGGATTTCCACAACCCCGTGAGAGGTTAAGAGCTATCTCCGGGGCTGAGGAAAGCTCCTCTTGGCTATAAAGCCCTTGATCAATTGCATAGCCCGGACCAGGCTGTTGCTTGCTGGGTCAACAGGAATCTTTGCTGCCGCCTGTTTCAGCAAATTTGCTGTAGCGACTTTTCACAACTTGTTTGATTTCATCAGGTATCATTTTTTACCTTTTTGGGGTGTCTTGCTAATACATGTAATTTCATGGGGGCGTTACTCTTTGCGATATGCATGTCATATCACAACTGCTGATTTAACAAAATGCAAAATCATTAAAACACGATAAATGGTGTTCTGCCATTTTCGGATCGAGTTATGGATTGCGCATGACAAATCTATACTTTTTTAGCGGTTCGTTTTGTTTACATTCCGTGCCTGATGGTGAAATTTGGGAGGACTGAAAATCTTTTAGGTGTGGTTACGCAATATCAAATTTTGGGGTTTTGCAGGTTAGATGTAAATTCAGGGGAAATTTTACTGAAACAAAGCTGGGGATATCTTGACGGAAAATCAAATGTCAGCCTACGGCTCGCCGCGTTGTTCCAAGGGTGGAAATAGATGAGAAATAAAATAGATCATCATCCGATATATATTTTATGTAAAGGATTCTCATCTATTTTCATGCAAGATTCAGGTTTGAATCATGGGCGGGGGCAGGCTGTGTTTTTTTAGTTTTCGCACGACGGTCGGCTGGCTGATATTTAAAAACTTGGCCATCTCGCGCGTTGATTTGCAGTGCCGCATGGCATTTTTAAGCATCTCCTTTTCGAGCGCAGAAAGCATATCCA
>Ga0255055_10002879_pt1 | contig 11856 bp, 7 predicted proteins | sample JV7_2_27_MG_FD_188633 | JGI IMG/M metagenome (GOLD analysis project Ga0255055, IMG submission 188633) | Seawater microbial communities from Jervis Inlet, British Columbia, Canada - JV7_2_27 | ecosystem: Environmental > Aquatic > Marine > Inlet | place: Canada: British Columbia | collected... | reverse complement strand
CGATAGTTCTTCCACTGGTTGAACGCCTCGTAGAGCGGCGTGTAGGCGATCTTCGAGCCGTCCGGCGAGTAGGTCGCCTTGAACGCGTTCGGAATCGGCAACTGCTCCGGGAACTCGCCGTCGAGCGTGACCGTGAACAACTGGCGATGGCGGTTCGTGTACACCGAGCGTGCCGATGTGAACAGCACGGCGCTACCGTCCACTGTGAAGCCCTGCACGATGTCCGACCCCGGGTGCCAGGTCAGCCGCTCGGGCACCCCGCCTCCCACCGGCACCACGTACACGTCGGTGTTGCCGTCGTACTGGGCGCTGAACGCCAGCGTGCCACCGTCAGGCGAAAAGCGCGGGCTGGACTCGAGGCCCTCGTGCGTGGTGATCCGCCGAGCGCCGCTACCGTCATGCCGGGCGATCCACAGATCACCTGCATAATGAAACGCGACGTGCTCGGCGCTCACAGCCGGCTGCGCCAGCAGAAGCGTCATACCCTCCTGGGGCGGAATACTCTGAGCCGAAGCTCCAGTCGCGGCAAAGAAAAGGGCGAGTGCAGGAAGAATGGACCGGTAGCGCATGGCGAGTCTCCTCCTTGGAGGCAAATAGACGCACCACCTTGGCGACGCAGACCCTCGACGGCCCACGCACCGAGGCGGGGAGATGGTTGGTGTTAGGGCCCTCAACTTACGGTCTCGCGGCGCGCGGTTCCAGTCGCGTGGTTGGGTCGGGACGCCGAGTGGGTTATCTGGCTCCGGGTCGCGCGACTCTGGCAATCATCCGGGACTGGCCACGGCGCTCCAACCTACGCTCGGACAACCCACACCGACGTCCCTACTTCGCGCGTTCATATCTTTATCGCCGCGATTAGGGAGGGAACGGCAGGAGACTCGCAGCGAAAGTTGGAGCGCCGTGGCCGGTCCGTCATCTCAGCCCGTTGTTGCGCGACCTGGAGCGAGAGGATCCTGCCGTGCCCGACCGGCCCGCGACCTGGAGCGAGAGACTCCTACCGTGCCCAACCGACCACGGGTGATGTCAGCCCGTGCGCACCCCCGCGTGAGGAAACTCTTGACGAATCCCAAGCTGGATTGTACTATAGCACTAGAACACTAGAGTACTAGTACAGCAGATCACCGGGAAAACCAGCACGAGAACTGACTTTTGGGCACTTTCCAGATCGACTCCAAGAGCGGCGTACCTTTCTACCGGCAGATCATCGAGCAGGTGCAATTCGCCATCTCCCGGGGTGCCCTCGTGTCGGGCGATCGGCTACCCACGGTCCGGCAGCTCGCCGTTGACCTCTCCATCAATCCAAACACCGTCATCCGCGCTTACCGCCAGCTCGAGATCGAGGGAGTGCTCGAGACCCATCAGGGGTCGGGGACCTTCGTGGGCACGCAGAAGCCCCGGGTCGACGAGCTCGAGCAGCAGCGGATGCTGGATCAGATACTCACGGAGTTGTTGGCGCGCGCCTCGGGCTATGGCTTTAACCTCGACGACGTGCTCGAGGGCCTGCGCCAACGGAAGGAGGAAACATCATGAGTCCGCTCGTCCGCAAATCCGATTCGTGGGGAGGTGGGTTGCCGGGTTTCTCGCTCGAGAGATTCGCCACGTCGCACCGCGCCGACTTCCGCTTCGCACCGGTCAACGTGTTGCTGTTAGTGGTGATCTTCGTCGCCGGCCTGATCGTGCACCTCAACGTCTATCCGTTCTCGGTCACGGCCGTCGAGCTGGCGCTGGGATCGGCCCTCTTCCTGGCGATTGGGCTGAGGGTGACCCAGGTCTGGGAGGCGGTGGTCGTCCTGGGGACGGCCGATGCGCTGTTGATCTTTCTACAGCTGCGACCGGAGAGCGAAGTGTTGCTCATCACCGTGATCGTGGCTCTGATCGTCGCGCCTTCGGTGCAGATCGCCTTCCAGTGGGAGAAAGCGGTGCTGCTGCGATTCGGCCGCTTTCGGGGACTGAGGAAATCGGGTCCCTTCGTGATCGTTCCGGTCGCCGACAAGGTGGCCCAGTTCGTCGACCAACGGGTGCGGGTGACCGACTTCAGCGCCGAGACGACGCTGACGGCCGACACCGTTCCGGTGAACGTCGACGCCATCGCCTTCTGGATGGTTTGGGACGCGGAGAAGGCCGTGCTCGAGGTCGAGAACTTCCGCGACGCCATCATCATGTCGGCGCAGACCGCGCTGCGGGACGCCATCGGAAAGAACGAGCTCGCCGTGCTCCTCTCCGAGCGCGACCGCCTCGGCCACGAGATTCAGACGCTGCTGGATGAGAAGACCAGCGGCTGGGGGATCACCACCCAGGCTGTCGAGATCCGCGACATCATCATCCCCAAGGGCCTCGAGGACGCCATGTCACGGCAGGCGCAGGCCGAGCGTGAGCGACAGAGCCGCATCATCCTCGGCACAGCCGAGACCGAGATCGCCGAGAAGTTCGCTCGTGCGTCCGAGTTCTACAAGGACAACCCGGTCGCCCTGCACCTGCGGGCGATGAATATGGTCTACGAGGGGCTGAGGCAGAAAGGTTCGATGATCATCGTGCCGTCGACGGCCGTCGAGACCATGGGGCTCGGCGCGCTGGGTGGCCTGACCGCCTTTGGCAAAAAGGCCGAGGCCGAAACTGAGACAGGACAATGAACTCGTTCCTACTCCTACTGGTAATCGTACTCGTTATCCTACTCAGTGGAACCGAGTACGATCACGATTACGAGTACGAGTAAGAACAGAGGGAAGGGGAAGCGGGGGAGGGGTCATTGATGAACAGAAGGAACAGACCCATGAGAAAGATCGCGACCCTCTTCAGCATAGCGGCGCTCGGCGTTGCCCTCGCATGCGACGATGCGCCCGATACCGGGCCGGCGGCCCCGCAGGTTCAGTCGACGGCCGAAGATATGATCGACCTACTACCCGGCTCCACCCTCGCCGCCTTCGAGCTCATCGACGTGGCAGGCCGCTGGGATGAGCTGCGGGCGGACTCTCGATTCGCCCAACTGCAGGACCATCTGCTCGATGACCTGGGCCTTGAAGCAGACGATATCCCCGAGATCGCAGGCAAGCTTGCGGTCTTCGCACTCGTTTCGGATGAGTCTTCACGCCGGATCGTGCCCATCGCCGTACTCGATCCGCCTTCCCGCAACGATGCCTTGGCACGACTCGCCAAAAGCGACGTTCTCGTAGCCATCGAAGCACGAGGCGCGATCTGGGCCGGAGCCGCGAGCCAGGCACGCACACTCGAGCGCGTCGCCTTGGGAGATGGTTCTTCAATCCGGCAGGCCGTCGATTTTGCTACGCTTTCCGAGCGGCTGCCTCCCGGGGGCCTGGTCCGCGCCGCCGTGAACCCCCGCGCGGTGCGCGAACACCTGCTGCGCTGGGCGCAGTACGCGGGCGGAAAGCTGGTAGGGAAAGTCGCAGCGCTGATCGGTGCGGACCTCGAGGTCATCGGCTTTCGTCGCGACCTGGTCGATGGGATAATCGTAACCGATGCTTGGGTAGAGATCGACGATGCCGCTGTCCCTGAAGCGATAATGAACGCGCTTGCCGCGTACCGCGGGCCCCCGTTGCTGCCGACTCACCTCCCCGAAGAAGCGATCGTCGTCAAAGCGTTCCGCACCGAGCCCGAAGCCGGCCTCGCATGGCTGCGAACCCTCGCCGAGCGCGATCCCGATGGTCTACTCCGCAACCTGGACTTCTGGATCGACGAGTTCGAGGCACGGACCGGCCGGGACGTCGAGACCGACATCGTCGAAGCCCTCGGCGAGCGTGGATTGAATCTGTTGTTGGAGGGTGAAGGGCAGATCGGCGTCGATTTCGTGATCATCCTCGACGCACGTGACCCGGAACGACTCGAGGCGGCGCTCATCGATCTCCGGGATTGGCTCGCCGAGCAGATCCGAGGACGCTCGCTGGGACTGGTCACCTTGAGTGGGCCGGTCTTCCAGTTCGAGAACGACCGCCTCGTCATCGCGATGAGCCCGAGCAGTCTGGACCTGGGAGTCGAACTCGCTCGCACCGCGGCGAGCTGGGCGACGCCGGACTGGGCCCTCGCAGATGGTTCACCGGATGAGATCGCGCTCATAGATATGCGCGCGCTTGCACGCCTGCTCGACGGGCGCTGGACTTCTGCTCACGAAGGTCGGTTCGACGATGTCATCGCTGTCTTGGCAGCCGTGGGAGAGGGCCGAGTCGGTGTGTACTACGAAGACGACGGCTTTCGCATCAAGACACAGATCGACCTCGATGCTGCCGGAACCGCCGCCCGTGCTGTTCGCAGTAGCCGCCTGGCTGGCGGTGCTTCTCTTCAGAAGTGAGCCGCTGCCGGTCCGTCATCAGTCGGCCTCGATGACTTCTACGTCGTAGGGATCGAACTGCGGGTCGGCGGTGAGTATCGGCAGGTCCTCGAGCTGGGCTTGAGCCACCAGCATTCGGTCGAAGGGATCGAGGTGGTGCTGCGGCAGTTCTGCGACGTGGAGGGCGTGGCCGTGAAGGACCGGCAGCGGCGTGCTGGCGCTCTTCGCCATCAGTTCCGGAACGGCTTTGGCCGGCTCGGACGGCAACTGCAGCTTTCCGAGCCCGTACTTGATGGCGATCTCCCATGCGCTGGCTGCGGACAATAAGAGTTCGTTGTCGGCTGACTCGACCAGCTCGCGACTGGAGTCCGAGAACCGTTCGGGCGCCGCGAGCATCCAGAGCCAGCACTGAGTATCAAGCAGAATCTTCACCCGAAAACGACTCCAGGACGTCAGGTGGAAGCGGTGCGTCGAAATCTTCCGATATGATGATCCGACCGCGCTCTGTCCCCAGCTCGCGCTGGCCCGACGCCTCGAGGGCCGGTACCAGACGCGCGATGGGTTTCCCGCTCCGCGCGATCACGATCTCCTCACCTTCTGCGACCCGGCGCAGCAGCCGGGACAAGTGGGTTTTTGCCTCATGAACATTGACGATCTTCACTCGTGCATAATAGACTAAGTCATAGGACTAAGTCAACTAGAAGCTTCTGTGCTCACTTTGCGATGGATAGCCGCGTCTCGTCTAAGGAATCTCAAGCGCGGAGGCCTCACGCGAACAATCTGGAGAGTTGGGTAGGATATCGGTCGCTCTTCTCCGGCGTCTTCATCACCGCGAAAGGGAGGGAACGGTAGGAGACTCGCAGCGCAAGTTGGAGCGCCCCGGCCTGTCCGAATTTCGAGCCACAGCCGCGCGACCTGGAGCGAGAGGCTCCTACCGTTCCCTCCCGACAACCCGCGCTGGGTGTTCGATTCCGGAACCCAGCGTCCGCTTGCGAACAGCGCGGGGGTCTATCCGCTACCGATAATCGCTCTCTGAATCCTCGTTAATCCAATCGGTAAGGACGTTTTCGGCGCACCGCTCATTGGGCACGGCGCTTGCCTTTGCGCTGTCATAGGTCATATGGACTGAAACGGGAAGGGAACCGATGGGCATCTGGAACGACATCCGCTATGCCAGCCGGTCGCTGATCCATGCGCCCGGCTTCACTCTCGTCGTCGTTTTCATACTCGCGGTCGGGATCGGCGCGACTGTCGCCATGTTCAGCATCATGGAAGCGGCCATGCTTCGCCCGCTTCCCTACAACGAGCCCGGTCGACTGGTCCTGGGCAATACGACGTTCGATGGCAACGTCAACTGGACGTCGTCCGCCGCGGACTATTGGGACTGGCGAGACATGAGCACCTCGTTCGACCAGCTCGCCGCCACAACGGGATTCACGCGAAATCACACGATCACCGGCGGCGAGCAACCGGAACAGATCCCGGGGACGATTGTCAGCATCAACTTCTTCGCTACACTCGGGATCGGCCCCCACTTCGGCCGTGGCTTCAGCCTGGATGAGGGGCTTCAGGGCGCGCCCAACGTAGCGATGATCAGCAACGGCTATTGGCAGCGGCGGTTCGGTGGCTCGCCCGACGTTCTGGGTAGCACGCTGACGCTCGATGGAGAGCCATACGAGGTGATCGGCGTGATGCCTGCCGGTTTCCGATTCTACTACGACGTGGATGTCTGGCGCCCGATGAGGCCGGACTCCGATTGGATCGGTGCCCGTCGGTTCCACAACTGGATCCTGCTTGGCCGGCTCGCCCCGGGTGTGACGCTCGAGCAGGCGCAGAGCGAACTCGATGTCATTTCCGCGCAGCTCGAGGCCCAGTACCCGGAATCGAACCAGGGGAAAGCACTGCTGCTGACCTCGTTGGCCGACGCCATGATCTATGGCTATCGGGAGAGCCTGCTGATGTTGATGGGCGCGGTCGCGCTCGTTCTCTTCATCGCCTGCGGGAACGTTGCGGGCCTGATGCTCGCCCGCGGCTCGGCTCGGCGCCTCGAATTGTCGGTGCGAGCTGCCTTGGGCGCCTCCGGGATCCGGCTCGTGCGTCAGCTTCTCAGCGAAAGCCTGGTCTTGGCCATTGTCGCCGGCATCGCAGGGACGCTGTTGGCGGCCTGGTTGCAGCCGTTCTTCCTACAGCTGTTGGCCATAGATCCTCCGGCGGGCCAGAGTGCGGGGCTACCGACCTCGGTCTTGGCCTTCGCCATCATCGTGTCGATCGCGTCCGGCGTGTTGGCCGGTATCGCGCCGGCGATCCGAGTTTCGGGTAGCCGCTTGTTCGACGAGCTCAAGTCGAGCGTAAGGACCACCGATGCTGGCGGCACTCGCTTCCGCAGCGGGCTGGTCGTCGTCCAGGTGGCGTTGACGATCGTCTTGCTCATCGGTTCCGGGCTGATGATCCGCAGCCTGGCGAACCTGATGAGCGTGGATGCGGGATTCGATTCGCGAAACCTGCTGACAGCAGAGATCCGCTTGCCGCAGAGCGAGTATCCGGACAGCGAGCAGCGTATTCAGTTCTACACGACTCTGGTGGAGAACGTCGCCGCCATTCCCGGAGTCGACGAGGTTGCGGTCATCAACCAACTGCCGATCCGAAATCCCGGTAACAACATCTACGTTCACGATGCCGACAACCCGCCCCTCGACCCGAACGAGATTCGGTCGGCGTATATCCGCGCCGTGTTGCCGGGCTATTTCGAGACCATGGATATCCCGTTGCTTTCAGGGCGAGTGATTGCTGCCACCGATGTCGCCGAGTCGCCGCCGGTGTTGGTCATCAGCCAGGGGATGGCTGACTCGATCTTCCCCGGAGTCAATCCGGTTGGGCGGCGCGCCGTCGTCGATTTCGGCCAGCCGACGACTTTCGAGGTGGTGGGGGTGGTGGGTGACGTACAGCAGAGCACCCTGACGGATTCGCGGCTCGCGACGATGTATGCGTCCTATCTTCAGATACCCTATTCCGCCATGGCGTTCGCCGTGCGAACCGCGGTCGAACCCGAGTCCGTCGTCGGGGCGCTGCGGGATGTCGTGCGGGCCCTCGACCCGAACATTCCAATCGCCGACGTGTCGACGATGGAAAGCGTCATCGGGCGCACTCTCATGACGCGCAAAGTCAGAGCGGTTGCCTTGTCGATTTTCGGTGGTGTCGCGCTACTGCTGGCCACGGTCGGGCTCTACGGAGTGCTTGCCTTTTGGGTTACTCGACGTCGTCACGAGATCGGGATCCGCGTCGCGTTGGGTGCGAGTTCGGGAAATGTGGTGGAGATGATCTTGAAGCGGGGGATCGGGTTGGTGGCAATCGGCATCGTGCTCGGCCTCGGCGGCGCGTTCGCCGGCACACGCTTGCTAGAGGATATGCTGTACAACGTGGAGCCCGTCGATCTCACCACGTTCATCTCGGTGGGAGTGTTCTTCACCGGTGTGGCCATCGTGGCCTGCCTGGTCCCGGCCTGGCGCGCGCTGCGTGTGAACCCAGCGGAGACGCTGCAGGCGGAATAGTCTCGGGGTGGGGTCGGGACGCCGGTCTAGGTCGTCTCGCTCCAAATTACGCTCGGACGACCTACACCGCCGTCCCTCCGCCCGCGGACTATTCGGCCTGTCGAAGACTGGGTGCGCCCGCTCCAAGGGTCGGCGAATGGGTGCGCCGCACTACCCTCATCACCGCGAAAGGGAGGGCACGGTAGGAGACTCGCAGCGCAAGTTGGAGCGCCTTGGCCTGTCCGGGATCGCAGCCCTGCAGCGGCGCGACCTGGAGCGAGAGGCTCCTACCGTGCCCGACCGTCACCGCGACCTGGAGCGAGAGGCTCCTACCGTGCCCTCCCGCCCACGCGCGGCGAGAAAGAACTACTGCCCGATCCCTGCCCTGACGTGCACGGGGTCGTCCTGCCAGTACTCCGGCAACACCAACGCCCGCTGCCGCGGCCAGACCTCGTCCAGCGAATCACCTTCGTACAACCGCCCGTTCATCATCACGTAGCGGATCGTATTGGTATTCCGCAGGTCATCCAACGGATTTGCGTCCAGCACGATCAGGTCCGCCAACTTCCCGGTCTCGATGGATCCCAAGTCGCCGTCTAACCCGATGGCTTCTGCGCCGATGATCGTCGCCGCGCGTAGAGCGTCGTGGTTCGTCATGCCGCCCGATCCCACCGCCCACAGCTCCCAGTGATAGCCCAAGCCCTGCAGCTGACCGTGGCTGCCGATGCCGACCCGGCCGCCTGCATCCATCACTTCCTTCAACGCCACGGCGTGATCCTCGAACACGTACTCTTCGTCCAGGAACCACTGGGGCCGCCGGCGCGTCCGCTGATCGACGGCGCTGTGCGGCGTGAAGCGTCGCAGCTTTATGTCGTCGTGCGGGTTATCGTGCAGGTAGAAGTAGTTCTCCGAGAACGGGCCGCCGAACGCTACCAGCAGCGTCGGCGTGTAGGTGATCTGACTTTCGGCGGTCAGAGTGATGAGATCGTTGAAGACGGGATAGATAGGCCACGAGTGCTCCTGGCCCGGGTACCCGTCGATGATCATGGTGATGTCGTACCCGAGCCTCAGGCCCGCCTCCGTCGTCGGCATGATGCCCTGTTCCTTGGCCGCCATGATCACCCACTGCCGCTGCTGGCGGTTGCCGGCCAGGTACATCTTGATCGTCTTGGTGTCGTAGTACTCGGAGTAGCGCTTCATGATCTTGCGCGCGTGCTCCAGGTTCTTGATGGGGTCGGTGGCGTAATCGCCGAATATGCCAGGGCCGGTGGAGTAGATGCGCGGCCCGATCATCGAACCGGCGGTGACCCGATCGCCGTAGGTGAGCACGTCGGTGGTGCTGGTCTGCGGGTCCCGTGTCGTGGTCACCCCGTAGGCCAGGTTGGCCAGGTACAGCCACGACTGCTCCTTGTGGATCCCCCAGGCCGGCCACATGTGCGAGTGCGTGTCGACGAAACCCGGCACGATCGTTTTTCCGGCGACGTCGATGATACGGGCGTCGGCCGGGACGTCCACCGACCCTCGCGGACCGACCGCCGCGATGCGATTGTTCCGCACCACCAGGTCGGCGTCTTCGATCACCTCGCCGCCGTTCATGCTGACGACCCGCGCGCCGCGGAGCACCACCGTACCCTGGGGAATATCGCGGGAGGCCTCGATGATGATGCGCTTCTCGAAGGGCGCGTACTCCGCAGCTTTCTCTTCGTCCTCCTCCTCCTCGGCTTCTCCCTCGCCTTCGTCTTCGGGCACGTCTTCCTGTTCCTCTGACGCCGCCGCCTCGACGCTGTCGGCGAACGCCTTCGCCGCGTCAAAGTCATAGACCGCATGGGCGTTGCCGATGGACCAATGCACTTTGCCGCCATCACCGGACCACGCCGGGAAGACGCCGCCGATATCGGTCACCTGTACGACAGGGAAGGGTGCGCTAGCGGGGTCGGCGATGGAGATGTTAGGCGTCTCACCCACGTAGGGCACCGTGATCGCATAGATCTGGTTGTCCACCAGTGCCAGTGCCCGATCGCCGGCGGGCGACATGAGGACGACCCGTGGCTGGTTGGGCTGGTTCGACTGCGGGCGCTTGTAGCCCGTGACCTTCAGGTGTTCCTTCTCGTCGGTTCCGTCCCACCGTATCGAGACCAGGCCTTTGCCGCCGTGGTATAGGTAGATCCGAGCGGGGTCGCGGGTGAAGTGGGGCACCGTCCGCCCTTCTGCGGGAGCGATGACCGTGACGTTTCCGCCGTCGGCGCTCACCCACACCAGGTCTTCGGCCGCGCCCGGTGCGAACGGGCCCGTCGCCTCCCTGTAGGCCTGGGCCGGTCCTCGCACGGCCGCTATCCGCTCACCGTCAGGCGACCAGGCGGGATACTGGTAGATGCCTTCCAGGTTCGTCAGTCGGACGGGATCACCGCGCCCGTCGGCGCGCGCCTTATATATGTGGCCACCGTCCCGCGACCAGGTCGCGTAGGCGATCCAGCGACCGTCGGGCGACCAGGTGGGCTCGGCTTCGGTCATGTCCGAGTCAGTCAATCGCCGCGGCGAACCGTCCGGCCAGTCCATGACGTACAGCCGATCCAGCGCGGCGAACGCCAGGCGGCTGCCGTCGGGGGAGGGGACCGCATCGCGGATCTCGCGCACCGTGAAGCTCGGTGTGTCCTCGATGGGGTAGTCGAACTCCACCATGGGGCCGATCTCCAACTCGGTGCTCACCCGGAACGGAATCGCGATAGCATCGCCGCCGTCGACGGGTATACGCCAAATCTTTCCGCCGTAGGGTGCGACTAACTCTTTCGAGTCGGGTGTGAACGACATGCCGGGCATCACGTCCTGGTCGGCCATCGCCTCCTGGTCGTCGCGCTGGACGGGGTAAGCCAGCCAGCGCTCGTCGCCCGTACTCAGGTCGCGGATGCGCAGTCCGGTGTGGTTGTCATGGCGAGTCCCGTAGACCAACCAGCGACCGTCTGGGGAAAACGTGGGGCGAAGGCCCGAACCGTAGCGCGATGTCCGCGTGTACCGCTCGCCGGTCTCGCGGTCGTAAGCCTCCAGTTGGTACTGCGGCAGCATCGCGTTGTAGCTCCAGCCGCCGCTACGCCGCGCGTACCATATGTAACGACCGTCGGGTGTGAAGGCGGCGCCCAGCGTCTTCACATCGTCCGGTGTATTCACGATCAGTTTGCCCGAGCCGCCGTCCACGTGCCCGATCCACAGTTGCGCCGGTCCCAGACGCGCGTTTGCGCGCGAGGCCACGATGTACTGGCCGTCCGGTGACCATTCGGGCGACAAGTACACATGCCCTTTGCCTTTGGTCAGCTGTGCCGAATCGCCCGTGGCCAGTTCGACGGTCCACAGGTTGTCGGCGCCCGATCGATCGGAGACGAACAGCACCTTCGCGCCGTCGGGGCTGAACCGCGGCTGTCGGTCGAACGCCATGCCGTGCGTCAACGGCTGCGCATCACCGCCGGCGATGGGCAGCGTGTACAGATCGCCCAGCATGTCGAACACGATGGTCCCGCCGTCCGGGCTCACGTCCACCGAAGTCCACGTCCCCTCGTCTGTGTTGATGGCGATGGTGCGGCCCGGCTCCAGCGGCAGGTTCTCGTTCTTTTCTTCTGCAGCAGAGTCGGCCTGCTCGGCGTCCTGCGGCCAGGCGACGCTAGCGGGCTGGGCGGTCGACGCCGCGAACGCGACTAGCGCGACGGTGATCAGCGAGCGAAAGATGGCGCGGTACATGGCTACCTCGATCACTTTTGGGCGGTGAACGGATGGTGCGTGTCGATGGTGAGTGGGTGAAGATCAGTCGCTGCCGGAGACCTCGCAAGACCGCCCGGTGATCCACCATTACCGACTGCCCCCGACTTCGGAAGCGAAGATGTCGGGTAGCTCGACACCCGTCGGGGCCGGTGTCACATACAGCAACGCCCGGGAGTTGCTGACGGACCGTCACGCAATCGTCAACTAGGGGAATGGACTAAGTCCACGCCCGGCGGGACAGCCGACAGCGGACAGCCAACGTCAGAGTATCAGCTGTTGCGGCGCTGCGCGCCTTGGTCGTCG
>Ga0255055_10002876_pt1 | contig 11862 bp, 8 predicted proteins | sample JV7_2_27_MG_FD_188633 | JGI IMG/M metagenome (GOLD analysis project Ga0255055, IMG submission 188633) | Seawater microbial communities from Jervis Inlet, British Columbia, Canada - JV7_2_27 | ecosystem: Environmental > Aquatic > Marine > Inlet | place: Canada: British Columbia | collected... | reverse complement strand
TTGATAGAATTATTTGTCAAATTGAAAATGACACCGATTTTTCGGGTTACTACCTGTATTCAAATTATCATTTTTGCATGGACATGGCCATATGCAGTTTAAGAATGTTCCCAATTGGAGGAAGAAAATATCATTTTTCTCGTTTTCCAGTGCGAAAATTTCTAAATCAGGGTGGGAGACAATTCCTAGCGGTCATGCTTTTTTTAATATTCGAAACCCGGGGGAGAAAGCCATTTTTGCGAGTTCACTATGATACGCATGATCCGAGTTTCATGGATGGATGGACTTTAGAAGGATTGATTCATTCGAACCGAATCCTTGCCGATGTAATGAAAATGGATCCCCAAATTAAAGGAAAAATTGGGACTTCCTGGATTAACGATCCTCAAATAGAACGAATTAGTCCAAGACTTGCATATCTCAGGTATTTTATCATTGCGAATGGCGCTAAATTGTTTTACCTGGGTTCAAGCGATAAAGCCGCAAAAGATGCTACCGAGAAATCATCCACACGCAGGCGATTATACAGCGAAGGAAAATATGTGCCTTCAGATTACATCGAGGCTTGGTCAAGAAAGAGTATGCTTAAATGGGCAAATAAATTAAAATGGTACTGGTAGCTGTTTCAGGTGAAAGGAATGCACCCTCTCAAAGGTACAGATGATTCCCCCAGTCATAAGTGCCGGCAAAGTTCCAATCATTCGGCCTCGTGCAAAATTCAGGTAATAAACATAGAGGTAATGCTGTCTATAAAGGCCCTGCCCTGCCGCGTTAATGTGCAGTGGCTTTTAGTGACTTGCAGATAATTGTCTTTTTCAAGGGCGATTGTTACTTCTTTAAATGTCTCCCTAAAATCAACTCCAAATTTTTTCTTAAAAAAGGCCAGGTCTATCCCGCGCGTCATTCTCAATCCCAGATAAATAGCTTCGATCTTTTGCTGTTCTAGGGTAAGCAATTCCCGGCCCGCAACCGGCAAGCCCCCGGATTCAATTTCTTTGATATATTGATCCAGGCTCGCGATATTCCAGTGGCGCTGTGATTCGATATACGAATGGGCCGAAGGTCCCAGGCCCATATAAGGTACCCGGGTCCAGTACTTCAGATTATGTTTGGAAACGTTGGCTTCTCTATCTTCTTCCGTCATGGCAAAATTTGATATTTCGTATTGTAAATATCCATTATCTTCCAAAAATTCGATGGTGGTTTCGAAAAGCACGCGAACCCTGTCTTCCGACAGTGGTTGAAACCGGCCACGTTTCAGGTCACGATTCATGGGAGTTTTATTTTCATAGGTGAGCATGTAACAGGAAAGATGCGCCGGTTGATAATCAACGGCCTGCTGGAGATCAAGGAGCCAATCTTGTTTAGACTGCCCCGGCATTCCGTATATGAAATCGATTCCAATTTTATCAAATCCTGCCCGGCGCGCAAAATACAGAGTCTGTCGGGCCGCATCACTGGAATGGATCCGTCCGAGAAAATCAAGATTCTTCTGCTGAAAAGACTGCACCCCGATGTTTAAGCGGTTTATGCCGGATTTTCGGAAGCCCGTCAGTTGTTCAAGAGTCACCGATCCGGGATTTACTTCTATTGTGATTTCAGAATCGGGCAGGATCTTAAAAGATTGGAACGCATTTGTGATGATGTGATCGATCTCATCAGATTCATAGACTGAAGGCGTACCGCCCCCGATATACAGGGTATCAAAGCAAAGCCCTGCATGTGAAACTCGTCCCATTTCAGCGATCAGGGCTTTCAAGAACCTCGGCTTCAGTGCCAAATCGGTTACCGAATAAAAATCACAATACGGGCATTTCCGCACACAAAACGGAATGTGAATATAGAGTCCCGCATTAGCGCTATTCATAGGTTTCATTGTGCAACAATTAGATTCGCCGGTTGTCCGGTTGAGCCGGTTGATATCGGAAAAATATCTGATTTTATTTTTTATCCGCGGCGGACTAACGTGCCAACGGAACAAAGCGCTCAACCCAAATTACGTCAGCGTTTGGGCCTGGATAGAGGTCGGCACCCGTCTTCGCACAAGGCTTCGCCGCGCCAAGCAGAGGCCGACCCTACTTTATTGAGATTCCGTTTCCCTTTCTGAAATGAGGTTTTTTTATCAAGGTAGAATTGATTGTAAACCGTTAGATTTTGCTTGAGAGCCCCCGCCAAAAGGCGGGATTTCACGTCTTGATTTTATAAATTAAAGAGTTCAACAAGGCGCGATTTGATTTAAAAGCGGAGCAAATAAATCGTGGCTGGAAGCCACTCCCACTAATTTTACACATCATATTGCGCTTTATGTTCTAATTCCCAAAAACATGTGGGATCCCGCTCTGGCGGGACAACGCAGCTATCGGGCAAAAGATGACGGTTTACAATAAATTCTAGAGCCAGCCACCGAGTAGGTGCAGGTGCAAGTGAAAAAGCAGCTGCCCGCCTCCTTTTTCCACATTATACAGCAACTTATAACCGGACTTGGAAACGCCATGTTCCTTGGCCATTTCCTTGGCGGCCATAATCAACTCTGATAGGATCTCTTGATCTGCGTCGGTAAGATCGTTGATACTGCGGATATGCTTTTTGGGAACAAACAGCAGGTGAACCGGCGCATGCGGATTAATATCTTTAAATACCACCAGGGTATCCGTTTGGTATAATATTTCAGTATCCGTTTGACCGTGAGCGATTTGACAGAAAATACAGTCCCTTTCCATTCGAAAATAACCTCCTCTTCCAACATCGAATTGTGTGCAAATAATCGGTTTCCTTCATAAGAATCTGGTATCTAAACGGAAAAAGACCATTTGCCCTTTATGGTGGGAAATTTGAGGGATTTTTTTAATTCATCCAGAAATCGGGCTCTGGATATTTCCCGGGCCCCAAAACTGAGCAAATGGGCAGTGGTTATCTGGCAGTCAATCAAATTAAAATTTAAGGTCTTCAGGTGTTCAACCAGGGCCACAAAAGCAACCTTGGAGGCATTGCTGATGCGCGTAAACATAGATTCCCCAAAAAAACATTTCCCCAATGATACGCCATAGAGCCCACCGGCCAGCTTGCCGGCCTGCCAGGCTTCAACCGAATGCGCCAGTCCGGATTCATGCAGGCGGGCGTAAGCTGCCATCATATCGTTAACGATCCAGGTGCCTTCCTGCGTCCGGGTTCGACTATGCGCACAGGCCTTTATCACCGATTCAAAGGCCTGATCCACCGTCACCTTAAACAGCGATCTTTTAATGGTCTTTTCCAATGACTTCGAGACGTTGAGTTCGGCAGGATAAAGAACAAGACGCGGGTCCGGTGACCACCACATGATCGGTTCATCTTCCGAATACCATGGGAAAATGCCCATGTGATAGGCAAGCAGCAACCGATCCTGGCTTAAATCACCACCGACAGCCAAAAGACCTTCTTCCGAAGCAAGTTGGGGGGCAGGAAATATTAAATCGTCGGATAAGAGGTAGATCGGCATGTTTGTGGTCAAATGGTTAAATAGTTGATTGGTCAAATAGGTGTAGCGTATGCAACCCCAAAGCCTATATGCAAGTCACGATTTGACGATTTAACAATTTAACCAATTAACCATCAGTATTAACGGATTAACTAAAATTAAAGGTTAGCTGGTCGTCGGCCAGATCCAGGGACACAAGGCCACCGTTTTGAAGCCGACCAAACAGGATCTCATCGGAAAGCTTATCTTTGATCTCGGCCTGGATGACGCGTCCCAGTGGCCTGGCACCGTATGTCGGATCATGACCTTTTTTTGCCAACCAGGTACGCACCGCGGGCGAAATCGTCAGGGCCGCTTTTTTGATGGCCAGCTGTTGATTCAGTTCGGCAATAAATTTGTCCACGATCATTTCCATGATATCCAGGTTGAGTGCATTAAACGTAATGGTTTCATCCAACCGATTTCTAAATTCGGGGCTGAATAGTTTTTCAATGGCCTTTTTGCCCTTGGATTGCGCGTCTTTATGGGTCTGGCCAAATCCGATGTTGGCAGCGCTCATCTCTCTTGAGCCGGCATTTGAGGTCATCATCAGGATCACGTTTCTGAAATCCGCCTTGCGGCCGTTATTGTCCGTTAAGGTTGCGTGATCCATTACCTGCAGCAAAATATTAAACAGATCCGGATGCGCCTTTTCAATCTCATCCATCAGCAGTACCGAATGCGGGTGTTTGCGAATGCCATCCGTCAGCAAACCGCCCTGATCAAATCCGATGTAACCCGGGGGGGCACCAATCAGGCGCGCGACAGCATGCTTTTCCATATACTCACTCATATCAAATCGGATAAACTCCACACCCAGAATCCGGGCCACCTGCAGGGAAACTTCGGTTTTGCCCACTCCGGTGGGACCCGCAAACAAAAAAGCGCCCACGGGCCTTTCAGGTGACCCCAGACCTGCACGTGAACGTTTTATGGAGGTGACCAATGCGTTGATAGCGTCCTCCTGACCAAACACCACCTGCTTTAAACCATCTGCTAAATTTTCGAGTTTCGAGCGATCGGATGTCGAAACACTCTGAGTCGGCACGCGTGCCATCTTGGCAATAATTTTTTCAATATCGGCGGGATTGATCTTTTTTCTGTGCGTTGATCCGGAAAGCCTTATAAATGCACCGGCCTCATCAATGACATCGATGGCTTTATCCGGCAGAAACCGATCTCTGAGATATTTGGTCGAAAGCTCGGCGGCAGCTTTTAAGGCCGCATCGGTATAGGCGATGCCGTGGTGTTCTTCATAACGCGATCTTAGGCCTTTTAATATCTGAACGGTTTGCGACACCGGTGGTTCCATAATTTCGATTTTCTCGAACCGTCGCGCCAGGGCCCGGTCCTTTTCAAAATGATTTTTAAACTCCTCAAAGGTCGAAGACCCGATACAGCGAAGCTCGCCGCTGGCCAGGACCGGTTTCAGGATATTAGAAGCATCCATAGAACCGCTGCTGGTAGCCCCCGCCCCAACAATGGTGTGAATTTCATCTATAAACAGAATGGCTTTGGGTTTCTTTTGCAGCTCGGCAATTACGCCCTTCAGACGCTGTTCAAAATCGCCCCGGAATTTCGTCCCGGCCAGCATGCCCCCCAGATCAAGAGAGAAAATCTCCATATCCTTTAAGAGGTCCGGAACGTCTTCCTTCTGAATTTTCTGTGCCAGGCCTTCGGCCATTGCGGTTTTCCCCACACCGGGGTCGCCGACAAAGACCGGATTGTGTTTCCTTCTGCGGCAAAGCACCTGCATGGTGCGCTCCAGTTCGGTTTGCCGCCCGATCAGCGGATCGAGCTTCCCTTCAGCAGACAGCTCAATAAGGTTAAGCGTAAAAAGCTCTAAGGGACTTGATTTCTTCCTGCGATCCCCTTCTTCCTTACCCGGCCGCGCCAATCCTGCGGGGCTGTCCGTGAAAGGGTCCTTCACAATATTGTGTGAAATATAGCTTAGAACATCCAGACGCGTAACGCCCTCGGAACTCAGAAAAAATTCTGCGTGCGAATCTTTTTCCAGAAAGATAGAAGCCAGAACATCGGCAACGGCAACTTCCTGTTTTTCAGCCGAACGGGCATGATTGACTGCCCGCTGAATGACCCGCTGAAACCCGATAGTCTGTTGCAGGACATAATCATCGCCTTCCGGAATCTGTTCAATCTTTCCATCAAAAAACTTCTCGAGGGCATCCAGAAGATTATCGGCATCACCCCCGCAATTTTCGACGATTTCAACACCGGTAGGGTCATTCAGAATGGCAAACAGGATATGTTCGATGCTGACATACTCATGGCGTCTTCTTTTCGCCTCTCTGACGGCAAAGCCAAGAGTTGCACTAAGTTCTTTGCTGATCATGATCTACTCTCTTTCCATGGTACATTTAAGCGGAAAATCTCTTTCACGCGCAAGCGCTTGGGTTGTATTGACCTTGGTTTCCGCAACTTCATAAGAATATATTCCGCACAGTCCCACACCGCTGAGGTGCACATTCAGCATAATTTGGGTCGCATCCTCTATGGATTTATGAAACACAAATCGGAGAACATCAACAACAAAATCCATAGCCGTATAATCATCATTCAGCAGCAACACCTTATACATCGCCGGTTCCTTGAGCTCTTCACCAACCTCTGAACCAACACCTTCTTCTAATTCCGGATTGTATTCACCCATGGAATCGTTCTCCAAAGAAAAAAGTTTTTCCGGTATCAGTCAGCGGCTTCATAGTTGCGGTGTTGCAACTGTCTGCTTCGGGCTGTTTGATGCCATTATAATAATCACTTGAAACAGCGCTTGTAAAGGGGACGATTTTAATTTTACCCTACTGACCGCAACATTTTTTATATTTCTTGCCGCTCCCACAGGGGCAGGGCGCGTTTCGACCGACTTTTTTTGACTTTCGCTGCTTCGTTTTTGGTTTTTCAGGCCCGCCGGCCCCTGAAAATGCCAGTTTTTGTTCTTTAGGCTTCCTTAAATCTTCTATTTTTTCGCGCTCTTCAATCTGAATCCGGAACAAAATTCCCAGGGTCTCTTCTTTAACCCGGGAAATCATGTCATTAAACATCTCAAAACCTTCTTTTTTATAAACGATCAGCGGATTTTGCTGGGCGTAGCCTCTTAAACCGATGCCCTCTTTCAGATGATCCATACTGAGAAGGTGATCCTTCCAAAGGTTATCCACCGTTTGCAACATGACCACGCGCTCCAACTGTCTAAAATCCTCAGAACCGATGGCCGTTTCGCGCTGGTCATAAACCTTGCCGGCTGCCTCAAATATCACATCGGTCAAGATGTCCCGGTCGAGGTTCTCCAGGGTATCCGCATCAAAGGCGTTAAGGCGTAAATTAAACTGCTTGAAAACGGCGTCCCGGATGCCCTTTAAATCCCATTCTTCAGCCGGGGTTTTCTCTTCGGCAAAAACATCGGCGATCTCATCGGCTTTTTCGCGGATCATTTCGAAAATCCCGGTTTTCAGGCTTTTACCATCCAGGGCTTCGCGCCGCTGCCGGTAAATGACCTCACGTTGCTGATTCATCACGTCATCATATTCGAGCAACTGCTTGCGAATTTCAAAATTGTGCCCTTCTACGCGAGCCTGAGCATTTTCAATCGCCCGGCTAATCATATTGTGCTCAATCGGTTCGCCGTCCGGCATGCCCAGCTTCTCCATAATGCCGGTAATACGTTCACCCCCAAATATCCGCAGCAGATCATCCTCAAGCGCAAGATAAAAGCGCGAAGATCCGGGATCACCCTGTCTTCCGGACCGGCCCCGCAACTGATTGTCGATGCGGCGGCTTTCATGGCGTTCGGTGCCCATGATATGCAGCCCGCCGACATCCGTAACCCCCTCACCCAGCACAATATCGGTGCCGCGGCCGGCCATGTTGGTTGAAATCGTAACCGCGCCTGCCTGCCCGGCCATGGCGATGATCTCGGCTTCACCTTCATGATTTTTGGCGTTCAACACCGCATGCTTGATACCCCTTTTTTTCAGTTTCTTGCTCAGTGCTTCGGAAACATCAATGGAGATCGTACCCACCAAAACGGGCTGTCCGCGGTCATTCAACTCTTCAATTTCATCCAATGCGGCGTCAAATTTTTCTTGGCGGGTTTTATAAATTACGTCCGGAAATTCCTGACGAACCATGGGCATGTTCGTGGGCACAACCATGACATCAAGATCATAAATCTTTTTGAACTCGGCGGCTTCGGTATCGGCCGTACCCGTCATACCGGCAAGCTTATCATACATTCGAAAATAGTTCTGAAAGGTGATGGTGGCCAGTGTCTGGTTTTCATTTTCGATTTTAACATTTTCTTTGGCCTCCAATGCCTGGTGCAACCCTTCACTATATCGGCGGCCGGGCATCAAACGACCGGTAAATTCATCGACAATGATCACTTCCCCATCTTTGACAATATAGTCGACATCACGTTTAAACAGGGTGTGGGCCTTGAGCGCCTGATTGATATGATGCAGCAGCTCGATGTAGCTGGGATCAAACAGGTTATCCACCTTCAGCAGCTGCTCGCATTTGGCAACACCGTCCTCGGTCAGTGTGGCCGCACGTGCTTTTTCATCGATGCTATAATGTTTATCACCGGAAAGTCGCGGAATCAGGCCATTCACCTGATAGTAAAGATCGGTGGATTTTTCAGCCGGACCGGAAATGATCAACGGCGTGCGGGCCTCATCGATCAATATGCTGTCGACCTCATCCACAATCCCAAAATTCAGCTGGGGCTGAACCAGGGAATCACGGTTAAATTTCATATTGTCTCTTAAATAATCAAAACCGAACTCATTGTTGGTCCCATAGGTAATGTCGGCAGCATAAGCCGCTTGACGTTCGGTATCATCAAGGCCGTGAACAACCGTGCCCATCGATAAACCCAGAAAATCATAGATATGACCCATCCATTCGGTATCGCGCTTGGCCAGATAGTCATTGACCGTAACAATATGGACTCCCTTTCCGCTCAACGCATTCAGATAAGCCGGTAGGGTTGCCACCAGGGTTTTGCCTTCCCCGGTCTTCATTTCAGCGATTTTGCCCTCATGCAGCACGATTCCGCCGATAAGCTGGACATCAAAATGCCGCATGTTCAAGGCGCGCAAGGAAGCTTCTCGGACGGTTGCAAACGCTTCCGGCAAAAGGTCGTCCAGGGATTCTCCCTGATCGATGCGCTCTTTAAACTTGGGGCTCTGGGCCTTGAGCTGGTCATCGCTCATGGCCTGAATTTCCGGTTCCAGCGCATTGATGCTCTCAACGCTCGGCTGTAACCGCTTTAAATCCCGTTCGTTTTTGCTTCCAAAAATTTTTGTCAATGCGTTTAATATCATCTCGGGTGTAATCCTCCCGTATGTATGCTTTATGAAAAATTAGTCCCGCTGGGTGAATTATAGCAAATTTAGCGTATCTCTCAATAACTAATTTAAGCGTCTCGGAATTTCTATAATTCAATGAAAATATAAGAAATTTATTTGAGGACTGGGTTATGTTGCGATCAAGGAATAGTGGAATGATGGAATGATGGTTTCCTAAATGATCTTATCCATTTTAATTTTATCGTCAAGACTCGATTATTGCCATTAACCCAACAGTTCGGTATCCTCTCCGAGCCTTAGGCTCTATACGCTGGAGGTCAAATCCATTGTTCCAATATTCCAGCATTCCAATATTCCAATTGGGGCGGAGCCCCTACCTTTGGGAACTGTCCATTTGATACAGGAGTATTTGCAGACCTGCGTCAGCTTTTTAAGGTGGATAAAAAATGGAATATTCCTGGGGTATTAATTTAAGATATACTTATACGGATTCACCGGAATTCCGTTCAGCCGCACTTCGTAATGCACATGCGGTCCGGTGCTGCGGCCGGTGTTTCCCACCAGGGCGATGGGTTCCCAGCGTTTAACCTTTTCACCGCGTTTCTTCAGAAATTTTGAGCAGTGTCCGTAGCGTGTAACCATTCCATGGCCGTGATCGATAATAACGGTATTGCCCAGCAATCCTTTTTTGCCGACAAAGGTGACAACTCCTTCGGCTGTAGCCAAAATCGGTGTCCCCTTCCGGGTAGAGATATCAAATCCCCGATGAAATTCCCGTTGACCGGTAAATGGTGATCTCCGGAAACCAAACGAGGACGTGACCCATGATTTTTCCCCGCGGGATATGGGACGAATGGCAGGGGTTGAAGCCAACAGGTTTTGCTGGTCCTCTAAGGATTTGAGGAGCGATTCAAATTCGCCTTTTTGATGAATGGATGCACGATTCAACTCGTTAATCTGCTCATGCATATCGCGCATCAGGCTGTTGTGTTTTTCCATCAATGGCAGTCGGGCATCCAGATCTTCCGGTATGGAACCGCCAACACCGAAAATATTATTCGAATCATCGGTTTTTTCAATATTGGCTATGATGCGAATTTTTTTCTCAAAATTGTTCAGCGATACCAGATGGCCCTTTAATGAATTGATCTCGCTGGCAAACTCTTGAATCTGTTGGCGTTGACTTTGAATTTCGGTCAACTCGTTGGTCAGATGGGATGCACGGGTTTGCAGGTGCACCATCGTTTGTTTGAGCTGAAAGTAATCGTAAACCACATAGCCAACAGAAATCAGGCAGGCTAGGATGAAAACACCTACCAAACGAATGGAAGCTTTGGAGGCGCACATTTGTTTGGCAGGCGCGCCACTATTGCTTAATACGACAAAAGAAATTTTCTTTCGCATAACAGTATACCTTAAACGAATTCTGGATTTGCCCGGGTTATCTTTATTTAAACAATCAATCTCATGTAAACCAAAGATTGACCGAATTCAACAAAACAAGGAGGATTAAAAAGCGCACTCGCGCTTAATATAGCCTTGTATTACATTTCGGAACTTTTTTTTGGTATCATATCCCTAATATCCCTGTCAAGAGGGTAAGTTCCTTCTGTAATTCAAACTAATTTTTGATCTAGATTCCCTCTATTCCGGCGCCGTTCGTTCAAAACAATTAAGAATTTAATTAGCAGCCCAAATAGAGAACGCCTCCAGGCTTCATCACCCCAAAAGCGTTCGGATAGCAAATAATCGGTAACCTGGCAGTCTTAACTCCATCGGCTTTAGACCCATGGTTTTGCGTCGCCATCTTTCGGTGACTTTGCTCTTTCGTTTTGCAAAATTGTCCTAAATAACAATATATTAGGCTACAATTTCTTTGTCAATATATAAATAGTCTAATCTATTAACAATATCGGTTAATTATACCTTAACTTTAGGTTTTTTTGCAATCTTGAAAAAAATCAGGCGATCCCCAGCTTAAACTTCAGAGACTTCAGGGTATTTTTCATCAGCATGGTGACGGTCATGGGCCCCACACCGCCGGGGACCGGTGTAATCGAACCTGCAATCTCCTTGGCTTTATCAAAATCCACATCACCCTTTAAGATCGCTATTTTCTTTCCCGTTTTTTCGCTGATCTTTTCTCCGACCCTGTTGACGCCCACATCGATAACGCACGCACCCGGTTTAATCCACTCGGGTTTGACCAGGTCCGGAACGCCTGCAGCGACAATCAAAATATCGGCCCGTTTACAATGGGCCGCCAGATCTTGGGTACGGGTATGCACGATCGTTACGGTAGAATTGGCGCCCTCGCTCTTTTGCAGCATCATATTGGCAATGGGTTTGCCGACAATGTTTGAGCGACCAACGACAACGACTTCAGCACCACTTGTCTCCACGCCGGCCCGCATAATCATTTCTTGGATCCCGGCCGGTGTACACGGTGCAAATTTTACTTCTGCACCGCCGATCATCAATCGGCCGACATTTACCGGATGAAAACCATCCACATCTTTGTCCGGATCGATGGCATTGAGCACCTTTTTTTCATCTAAATGTTTCGGAAGCGGCAGCTGAACCAAAATGCCGTGAATGGAATCATCGTTGTTGTATTTATCGACCAAGGCCAGCAAATCTTCCTCGGAAATATCGTCGGCCTGGCTGTCCTGAATCTCTTTGAAGCCCAACTGATTTGCGGTTTTAATCTTCAGGGTCACATAGGAAATGGAAGCGGGGTTTTCGCCGACCAAAATCGTCACTAAGCCGGGAACAGCACCGTGCTTTTCTTTGATTTCTTTCACCTCGTCTGCAATTTCTTTCAAAATGTCTTCGCGTATCTCCGTCCCCTTAATTAGCTTTGCTGTCATCTTTATCCTCCTTTAAGCACAAATATAGTTATGGGTATTTGGTATTGGGTATTAGGTATTAGGTATTGGGTATTTGGTTAAAACATTCGATAAATACAAAATCCTACTTAAAAGTCAACAACTAATAACGAATAACAGATACCAAATAACTGAAGCTTAGAGCGGA